>Ga0129299_1000435_pt1 | contig 26069 bp, 20 predicted proteins | sample ConPoolayeCmetaG_FD_94477 | JGI IMG/M metagenome (GOLD analysis project Ga0129299, IMG submission 94477) | Hot spring microbial mat communities from California, USA to study Microbial Dark Matter (Phase II) - Cone Pool mat layer C metaG ...
AAGTTGTTCGACGCATTAGTGGAAATTGTTTTCGAACACCACGGAACCTTGGATAAATTTCTCGGCGACGGAATGCTGGTCGTGTTCGGCATCCCGGAGCCGTGCGCCGGCGACGCAATGCAGGCTTTACGCGCTGCTGTCCGTATTATCCACAAAACCGCCGAATTGGCCGCTCAACTGCGAGAACCATTGGAGATTGGCGCGGCTATTCATACCGGCGATGTGCTTCTCGGCAACATTGGGTCGTCCAAACGTATGGAATTCACGGTTATCGGCGATACCGTCAACACCGCGTGCCGGATGGAGGAAATGAATAAAGAATTCGGCACCAAAATTTTGATTTCAGAAACAACCCTCCGTGAATGTAACGGCGCCATTTTAGTCCGATCCTTGCCGTCAACGGCTTTGCGGGGAAAAGCGAAGCCAATGCCATTGTATGTGTTTGAGGGATTTCTTCCGCAATAAAATCATCCCTCCTTTTTGGAGGTGGACCAACGGGCTTGACGCGCCGTTTCCGAGACTTTATTTGCCCCGTCTTTCCTTTGCAGATTGCTTGTTGTGCTGCAAGCGGAAGCGGGAGGGGGCACGGGCCGGACGTCACGTATTTTATTGACTTGCCGGTTCAAATCAACAGTGGATTATCCGACAACATTGTCCTTTGTCCGGATGCATATTCGTCAAATGATGTTTTTCGTCCGATTTATCAAGGCGCGTCCTGATTCTTATTGATCCTATTCCCAGCAGTTGAATTCAGAATTCAGTGTTCAGAAGTCAGAATCATAATCAATTACCGTTATGTATTATACTCACCGTATACTTGAACAGATTTGCATTGCAAAAAACCAGTAACACATTGTACTGTCCAATGCTGACCGCTGACCTCTGAATTCTGACAGCTGTTTTTAGTCTGTGTATCTGACATATATACGTCTTTTGCGTAGATATGTCTCTGAAAATCATACACCACGGAATCATTTCATGGCGCTGTTTTTCGGTGTCTTCCGTGTGTTCCGTGGGTATGTTCTGCATCTGCGTATATCTGCGGATGAATACAAAAGTATCCGCAGATGACACAGATGAACGCAGATACAAAGGCAACCGAGCGAGCGAAATACATGATTTTTATGGGTGTTTCCGGCTCGGCCGGTTTGGGTTGATATCTTTATACTGTGAAGGGTTGCACCGCAGTACGCATCATGCGGAATACAGCGCCACGATATCCCGCCGCGCCAGGTGAAGGAGCGTGTCAATGAGCGTTTCCGCTTCGACGGCGGCATCCCCGGCGCTTCTACCGCAGAAATGCTTCTGAGCCGCCTGGATGATACGGCCGCAGCCGACAGCACGGTCGGACGGAATGAATTCGATGAGAAACCGCTCAACGGCCGATACCGGCGCGACCGTCGCATTCCAGTGTCCGAACGGCGCGTGCATATAGACTGTCTGCGCCGTGTGCTGAATTGTTTCACCGAGACGTTCAAGGTTGAGCAGATCGCAGAGACGGTACGGAAGCGTCAATATCTTGCCGTGCGTTTTCACAAGCGCCCGGCATGACGGAACGGAATGCGTCGTCTGTGCCGCCGGATTTTCGGCGCGGCCGCCTGACGCCGCGCGGAATATCTTTTCCCGCAGCGGCGAGCCAAGAATAAGAATCCGGATTATGTCGAGTTTGAAAAGCTCATGAAAGGCTGTGCGTTCACGCGGCCCTGCGCCGTATGACTCGCACAGCGCGGCGAATATGGCGAATATTTCGTCGGCAAAACCCTCGATAAAATCGGTATTTGAGGCGGTGCGGCCCACCCGGCGGAGAAATTCCTTGGTGCGCCTGCCTATGTCCCGGTAAAGCCGATACCTATCCCCAGCGGCGCGTTTCCCCAGATGACCAAGCGCGTACGGAAAACGGTTGTAAAAGTAGAACAATGTCAGCGCGATATCGTCAAACTCCACCAAATCCCGAATCGAAAAGCCCCCACCAAGCCCGATATTCTCATAGCTGATATCGCACATGAGGTCAAGCGTCTTCACCTGCGCCGCATCAAAGCGCCGCACGCCGAACGCTTCGGGACGATCTCCCAACGGCGTGCCCTTGATAAGCGTCAGGGGAAACAGCATCACAAACGAGGGCTTCAAGCCGAGAGTTTGTTCAAAGGAACGGCGAAACGATTCCGGGCTGTCGCCGGGCAGGCCGAAAATAAGATCCGTGTAGAAATTGACCGAGTGCTTTTCCAGAATGCCGCCGATGCGGCTGAAAAGCCCGGGGCTGAGCGATCGTCGTATCGCGCGCAGAACATCGGGATTGGCCGACTGCACGCCCACGCCTATCTGGCACTGGCTTTTGGAAAACATCTCCGCCAGTTCTTCATCAAGCCGCGCAAAGGAGCAGTAAAAAAATATCGACGATGAGATGTTATGCCTGTCGATTATCCGCATCACTTCCTTTGCATACGAGGGGTCCAAATCAAAGACGGCGTCCGCGAAATGAACGCAGTCGATTCCACGGCCGAAAAGCCATATAAGCTCATCCCTGACCCGGTCGATATCAAACCGGTACGGTTTATGGTTGCGATGGCCGAAGCGGCAGTAAATACAGCGAAAGGGACAGCCCCGTCCGGTTTCATACACCATGGCAAGCCCACATTCCCTGCTTCGCGGAATGTCATACTCAAAAGGATAAATCGAGGGTATATCGGTTGGGTTAAGAACATAGTCGATTTCACAGCTTGGCTGACGGCCGAAACGGGGCGAAAAGGCGGCGCCTTTGACCGTTGCGAGCGCGGCGCGGTCATCAAACAACAGTGCCTTGACGACCGACGCAATCCTCCTTTCCGCTTCGCCGAACACGAGGCTGTCGATATACCCGTTGGCGGTGAAAAATGCATCGCACTCTTCCGGTGTCCGCATCGCCGCCTCCGGCCCGCCCAGGATAATGCGCGCCGAGGGGTTGACCTGCCGGAGTGTGCGGGCAAGCGAAAGGTTATCGCCGATATTCCAGCAATAGGACGAAAAACCGACAAGATCATAGGCGCCCGCACGTATACTTTCGGCGATTGCATCAATGCTTTGTACGTTCCTGTTGAAAAAGCGGCAGGAGATTTCACAGCGGCCGGCTATTTCGGGATCGTTTCGCAGCGCCTGGCCGCAGTAGAGAATGCCGGGCATGATATAGTAGTGAGCCGGGCGGGTAAACGCGATGTTCCCCCACGAGCCCTGCTCGTCGCCGATATACGCCAGAAGAATTTTCTTTTTATCAGACATTGTATCCTGTCGCGGCTCAATGCTATGGCGCATCGCATGCATGAGAAATATCCGGCGTGGTGAAAATACAATCAGCCCGTGCACCTCCATCGGTCGGCAACAATAACCTGCGATTGCGGATATATTTTATTACTCCACCGCTTCCCGCAAAGCATACGAAACCGGAAGCGCGGCAATGTATAGCAATGAAAATTACCTTCATATATCCACGCTTTGAGAAATTCCTGTCGGCACTCGACCGGCTCAATGTCGAACGGGGGTTGGTGGAATATTTTCTCGGCGATTTTACCACGCCACCCTCGCTGGGTATTCCGATCATGGCGTCGTGGACCCCGCCGGACGTCGAGATGGAGCTTATCGACGACAACGCAGGCGAGCCGATTGATTTCAGCGCGCCAACCGACCTGGTGGCAATCAACTGCTTCACCCCGCAGGCAACGCGCGCGTTTGAAATCGCCGATAGGTACCGCGCGCATGGGAAAAAAGTCATTATGGGCGGTTTTTTCCCGTCGTTTATGGCCGACGAATGCCTGAAGCACGCCGACGCCGTGAATGTGGGAGAGGTCGAACCGACGTGGCAAACGATTATCGACGATGCGCGGCAGGGAATGCTCAAGCGAAAATACGTCGGCGGCAACAGGTTTGACCTTTCAAAAATGCGCATACCCCGCCGCGATATTTTCTACAATAAAACCACCTATGACTGGGACGAGGATCTGGTACAGATCACGCGGGGATGCTCGTATACCTGCGCGATGTGCTCCATCCCGGCGCACATGGGGTACCATATCCGGTTTCGGCCTATCGAACATGTGGTTGAAGAAATAAAGACGCTGAAATTCGAAAACGTGTATCTGGCGGACGATACGCTGTTTTTCCCCCAGCGCCGCATTGCCGAATACGCCGAGGCCTTGTTCAAGGCACTCGCTCCCCTTCACAAGAAATACTTTGTCGCCTCAACCATGGCGCTGCGTACCGACAAAGAATTCCTCGATGTGGCAGCCCGAGCAGGCGTGTCGAATTTCTACTGCACCATGAACGTCGATCCGATCTCAATCAAGGCACTGCAGGGAGGAAAAAAAGAGCGGCAGATGCTTATCGACCTGGTGAAGATGCTCGAAGACCGCGGTATCCGTTTCTTCGGCTCCTTCGCCATCGGCCGCGACTGGGACGACGACTCCATCGCCGACCGCATCCTCGATCTGTACGTCAAGGCGAATATCCACACCTCCGAATTCTTTTTCTTCACGCCCTATCCCGGATCAGTGCACTGGGAGCGGCTCGACCGCCAGGGACGCATCATTGACCGCGACTGGAGCCACTATAACGGCGCGCATGTCGTGGCAAAGCACCCCATCCTCGGCATGGATGAGCTCTACAACCAGTTCGCAAAAGTATGGACCGAATTTTTCCGCATGCAAAAAGAACGCCACGCTGGTCATCTCGAGCCGCTTACCTTTGAGGCCGGCAAAGCGGTGGTGGGCAAACCGCTTCAGCGCAAGGGCGTGCGCGGCCAGGCTGTTGTCACGGGAATCGGCGTGCTCTCGCCCATCGGCAATGACTGCGGCAGCGTCACTGCTTCGCTCCGCGAAGGCCGCGGCGGTATCGGGCCGATAACGAAATTCGATACGTCGCATTTCCGCACGCCTTATGGCGGAGAAATCAGGAATTTTGATCCACACGCCTTTCTGACCGAAGAAGAAATCGCCGACTACGGCGATCCGTACCTTCAATACGCCATTGCCGCGGCGCGGATTGCGATCGCAGACGCGGGGCTGACGCTTGAAAAAGGCGCCGTCAACCGCGATATCGCCCTGGTGCTCGGCACCTGCAACGGCGGGCTCTTATCTGCCGAGGATGAATACAAATGGAAACACGGCAAGGCGGACAGACCCTTTGACGAAAAGATGAACCTTCAGGCCCAATATTACGGTTTCGGCAAGGCAATGGCGCGGGCCCTGGGCGTGGGCGGCGACGTCTGGGTTGTCACCACCGCCTGTTCCTCCACCACCGGCGCGCTCGGACTGGCCCAGACCCTTATCAACAGAAATTATTACGACACGGTCATTGTCGGCGGCGCCGATATGCTGTGCGTTGCCAATGTGTCGGGATTTAACGGCCTCAAAGCGACGTCAACGGAACGTATCGCGCCCTTTTCGCTTCCCGTTGGTCTCAATGTGGGCGAAGCGGCCTGTTTCTGGATAGTGGAGAACCTGGAAAAGGCGATCGTGCGTAAGGCGCGCTGTTTGGGAAAAATCGCCGGCCATGCCGTTACCTGCGACGCCTATCATCCCACGGCGCCCGACCCTCGCGGCGACGGCGTATACCGCACACTTGCGGCCGCACTGGCCGATGCGCAGATTGACCTGTCGGAGATCGGCTGCGTCAACGCCCACGGCACCGGCACCGAGGCAAACGACCGCGCTGAGGCAAAAGGCGTTGCGCGGCTTTTGGGCGGCGCGGCAATACCGGTTGTGTCCACGAAATCGTTTTTCGGCCATTGCATGGGCACGACGGGAATTTTGGAGGCGACATGCAATCTGCTGGCAATGAACAGCGATTTTATTCCGCCGACGATAAATTACACCGTACCGCGGCCGGGCTGCGCGATCGACTGCGTCCCCAACAAGGCGCGGCCGAAAAGCTATCACGCGTTTCTCTCCGCCAATTACGCGTTCGGCGGCAATAACGCTGCCGTGTGTATCACCCGGTGGGATTACCCCGTGCCGCCGCGCAAGCGTGAATACCAGCGCGTGGTTATTACCGGCGCCGGCGCCGTAACGCCGCTGGGGCTGGGCATGGGGGCAACTCTTGAAGCGCTTCGCCGTAACGCGTGCGGTATCGGTGATGCCGCCGCGCTCGGGCTCTCCGGCATGCGTTCAAAAAAAGCCGGGCTTGTGGCTGATTTTTCCGGCGCCGAGGTAAACCGCCGGATAGATTTCGGCGCCATGAATAAAATCAGCCGAATGGCGACCGCCGCGGCGCATTTCGCGCTCGACCATGCGGGACTGAAAGTGTCGCCGCGAAACGCCCATGACGTCGGCATCGCCATGGGCGTATGCAACGGCCCCGAGGAAACGCCGCACATGGACAGCGTGTTTTCATCCGGCACCTTCGCGCCCGATATCACCTGCTTTTCCAATATTGTGGCCAACAGTACGGCGGGATGGGCGGCCAACGCGCTATGCCTTAAGGGAGTAAACACAACGCTTGCGCCCGGCCCGCACGCCGGCCTACAGTGTGTGGCCTACGCCTACGATGCGCTTGCCGAAGGCCGCGCAAAATGCATCCTTGCCGGCGCGGCCGACGAGGTGTACGCGCAGACGTATTTCAACTATGACCTCATGCGGCTCCTCTACGAAGGAGAGGACGAAGAAAACTATCGCTGCATACCGACGGAAAAGAAACGGAAAGTGCTGGGCGAGGGCGCGGCGGCGCTCACGATGGAGACGCTTGACGCGGCGCGAGAGCGCGGCGCGCGCATACTGGCCGAAGTGCTGGGATACGCGATGCCGCATGACGCCGGACCGTTTGGCGAGCAGAACATGGGCACCGACGGTATTGCGCTGGCATGCGCACAGGCACTGGCTCGCTCGATGGTTGATGCGGGGGCAATAGATCTCGTCGTGTGGGCGCCGCAGGGAAACGCACAGGACGTCAAAGTGCTCGATGGACTCAGGCGCACGTTCGGGGGACGATTTGAAAGTATCCCTCTGGTGACTACGACGTTTCATACCGGCTTTATCGAAAGCGCGTCGATACTTGTCAGCCTCGGCGCCGCGCTCACGGCGATCGATCAGGGGACAGGCCTCTGGCCCCAGCGCACGGGACTGGAGGATATCGACCGGCGAAAACCCGACAAAGCGCCGTCGCATGTCCTTGCCGTGGGAAGCAGCGACGTGGGATATAATTTCGCTGTGGTGCTCAAAGTCGATCATAAGATCGTAGAGACTGCAAAGGAAAAGACCTGCCCATGAAACATCGAGTCGCCATAACCGGCATGGGAGTCATCTGTTCCGCGGGCGCATCGGTCGAAGAGTTCACCGAATCGCTTCTGCGCGGCCGTTCCTGTCTGTATCCCATCGACGATCCGCGGCTCGCCGGCCTGCGGGCGAAATACGCCGGCCTCGTGCGTGGATTTGATGCGGACAGGCATGCTGCCGGCGACGCGGCGCGGGGCATGGATCGGTTTGTCCATTTTGCGCTGGCCGCGGCGCGCCAGGCGCTTGAAGCCGCCGGCCTTGAACCGCCGGAGCTCGGTTCCGGCATGGGACTTCTCTTTGCGACCTGCTCCGGCCCCATGCGTTCGATTGAACGGCATTACGAGCGGATTGCCGCCGGGAACCCCTCGATATCATCTAAAGAGCTGTACGCAAAAAAATACTACAGCGGCGCGCAGGCAATCTGCCGCGCGCTCGGTATCGAGGGATTGGCCACTACGGTGACCACGGCATGCTCGGCAAGCGCGGCCGCCGTCGGCATTGCGGCCGACCTCATCGAATGCGGCATGATAGAGGCCGCGCTTGCCGGCGGAAGCGACACTTTTAGCCCCACGACATGCGCGGGTTTCGACGGACTGAAGGCGACGTGCGAAACGTTCTGCGCGCCGTTTTCAACCCCCGTGGGACTCAACCTCGGCGAAGGAAGCGCCTTTGTGGTGCTGGAGAATATGGAGCGCGCCCGCGGCCGCGGGGCGCCTGTCTACGGCGAGATCCTTGGGTACGGCATGAGCAACGACGCCTATCACTGCTCCGCCCCGGACCCATCGGGCAAAGGCCAGGCGCTTGCAATGCAGCGCGCGTTTGCCCGAAGCGGACTATCGCCGCGTGAAGTGCCCTATGTCAACGCGCACGGCACCGGCACCGCCGCCAACGACAAGGCTGAAACGCGCGCGGTCATGCGGGTCTTTGGAGAGGCGGCGCAGGAATTATGCATGAGCTCCACTAAATCGATCACCGGGCATTGTCTCGGCGCCGCAGGCTGCATCGAACTCATCGCAAGCATTGTCTGCGCGCGCCGCGGGGTGTTTCCTTCAACCGCCAATTTTGCGGGGCCGCGCGAGGGCTGCGCCATCGACTGCGTGCCTGAGCCTGGCCGGAAATGGCGGGGCCGGCGCATATTCATGAGCAACAGTTTTGCGTTTGGCGGCAACAATGTCAGCATCATTGCGGCCGCGGAGGATGCGGCGGCGGATGTGCGGCCTGGGCGGACATGCCGTGCGGATATATGCGTGACGGCCTGTGAAAGCGTCACCGCCGCAGGCATTGGAAACGACAGGCTTCTCGAGGCGCTGGAAAAGAATCGCCGCCGTGTTTCAACCGTATCATTTGGAGCATACAAGCTCGAGGCCGGGGTTGTGCCGCAGTTTGACGGCAGCGAAATCGACCGCAGGCTTGATTTTCGTTCCATGGACCGGCCGAGCCGTTTTGCCGTTGCGGCGGCTCGATTGGCGCTCAAGGGGGCCGGATTTCGGGACAAACCTCATACGATGGATGACCTGGGCTTTTTTCTTGGTTTGTCAAATACCCCTTCGGAACCGGAATCGGAACATATCGAGGGTTTTTTCCGTTCAAATTGTCACTTGACGCAGGTACATGCGTTTCCCTATATCGTCCCGAATTCGATCGCGGGGAATGTCTCGCGGGCGCTGATGCTTCGGGGACACAATACGGTCGTGTGCGGCGGGCCGGGCACGGGACTTGTAGCGGCGGGACTTGCAGCAAAGGCCATTGAAGCGGGACATGCCGAGGCGTGTCTGGCCGGCGCTGTGGATGAGCTTTCACAGCGCATTGTCGAAGATAATTTCCTTGCCGGCGTCTTTCCTCCTCCATCGCCGGCGACGCCTGCCGGTGAAGGGGCGGCGATGATCATGCTGGAAACCGTGGAGCACGCCCGGACACGGGGCGCAGTGCCGCGGGCGATTGTCAAAGGCATGGCCTTTTATTCCGGCGCCGGACATGGTTGTGCGCATGAAACACATCGCCGCGGTCTGAAACAATGTCTGGATAAAGCCCTTGAAAACGCCTGCATTTCGCCTAGCGACGTCGGCGTGATATGCTGTGACAGCTCAGATATGAAACAGAGGGCGGTTCTTGAATCAATATTCGGATCTGACGCCCCCCGTATTTTCGATGTCTCGCCTGTTATCGGACAGCCGGAAAGCGCACTGCCGCTGTGCAACCTCGCCTTCGCCCTTGGCACGTCAACGGTTGAACCTCGCAGTACAAAAAAGTATATTCTTGCTTCTTTTCTTTCGCCGCAGGGCTTCAGCGGCGCGATGATTTTTGAGACAATTGCATAAGCAGCCGGCCGCTATTCGCACGAGATTGGGCGACGGCGCGGGCAAAGACAAAAAAGAGGATGGACATGACGCCGGAAGCACAAGAGTATATCGCGCGGCGCGTTTCAGTCATCAATACTTTTAAAGACGAGCTGATTCGCCGCCTGAATCTTCCCTATACCCCCGACGACCTTCACGAGGACGTCTCGCTTCTGGGTGCCGGCCTCGGATTGGATTCGCTTGATGCGCTCGAAATAGTCTTGTGCGTCGAGAACTGTTTTGGAGTAAAAATCCCCGACGAGAACACATCGGTGCTGCGCTCGATCAACACCATTGTTGATTTTGTGCTTGAACAGACGGCACGAAAGGAGGCGGCATGAGGATTTCGCCGCTCAAATCCAGGCTTGCCGCCGCCGGGGCGTCGTTTGCCGGCCGATGCGGCGTTGAAATCTGCGCGAAATGCGCGGAGATTGAAACGGAATACCGTTTCGTACGCGACGCCGCGGCGGTCACCGACTTTTCATTCATGCAGACGTACCGTATACCCGAAGCCGCGGCGATTGACTTTCTCGACACTCTGCTTGCAGGCAATGTCGCAAAGGTGCGTTTCGGACGGATGCTGCATACGTTTCTTGCCGACAGCAACGGCTTTCTCGTGGCGGACTGCTATGTGGCGAACAACGACGACGAGTTTTTACTGGTGTGCGAAAGCCTGGCCGACGACGCTTCCATGAACGAGATCCTGCAACGGCACGGCGCGAAGGACGCCGGGATTGAGGACCTGTCGCAAAGCCATGCGGTCATCGGTATCGACGGGTATAAGGCGTGGGCGGTGGTCAAAGAGCTGTTCGGCGCCGACGTGCTGGGACTGCCGTATCTCTCGATTGAAAAATACCCGTTTGAATCAGGAACTGTACGGCTTGTCAGGGCGGGAAAAACATCGGAATTCGGTTACCTGCTTATCGTGCCCAACGAGCTTGCCGTCCCGCTGTATGAGAAGGCGGCGGCGCTCGCGGCCGCGCAGGGCGGCGGCCGTATCGGCGTGGAAGTCCACAACACACTGCGGCTCGAGGGAAGGTTTTTCAACATTTTCGCCGAGGGCGCGGCGGTCAAAGACCCCCTGGTCCTGGGACTTCAGTGGATGATAGATTTTGACAAAGAGGCCTTTGATGGGCGTGACGCAATCCTTGATCGGAGGGCAAAGGGTGTGGCGGAGAAGATAATCGGCGTGCGCGCCGGCGGCGGGGCAGAGGATTTTGCGCCTGGCGCTGTTCTGTACGACGGCGCCGCGCAGGTGGGGCGTATCGTTGCTTCATGCTACTCTCATGTTCTTGGAGCGCGGCTTGGCCTTGCGCTCTTTCCCCGCGATATCGCCTATGCAGGGCTCTCATTTCACCTTGGAAAATCTGACGGCGCCGTGGTACAAACCATATCAATGCCTCCGATAATGCCCAAGAGCCTGACGGTAAAACTTGACGAGATATAATCGCCATGAACAGTGAAGACAAAATCGTCCTGGTGACCGGCGGTTCGCGCGGCATCGGCCGCGCCATTGTGGCGGCATTTGCCGCCCAAGGCGCATGCGTATTCTTCACCTACAACAAGAACGAGGAAGCGGCGCAGGAGGTGTCGGCAGCGTGCGGCGCCACTCCCATACAGTGTCCGCAGAGCGACGCGGAGCGGATAGAGCAGGCCGTGGAAAAAATCATCGGCCAATTCGGCCGTATCGACGTGCTGGTGAACAACGCGGGGATTACGTCGGACCAGTTCTTCATGATGATGCCGGCCGACCAGTGGAACAGGGTAATCGACGTCAATCTCAACGGAGCGTACCGCTGGGTAAAAGCGGTGTGCCGAAGCATGCTCTCGGCGCAGAAAGGCTCCATAATCAATATCGCCTCGGTGGCGGGACTTGTCGGAACAGCGGGTCAGGCCAACTATGCCGCCTCCAAAGGCGCGCTCATCGCATTGACCCGCTCACTTGCCGCGGAACTGGGGCCGAAAGGCATACGTGTCAATGCTGTGGTGCCTGGATTTATCGACACCGATATGACTGCAGTCATGCCGCGCCAAATAAAGCGGCAGAACCTCGATCGCATACTATTGAAACGGTTCGGCAAGCCCGAAGAAGTCGCACAGGCGGTGGTTTTTCTTGCCTCCGACGCCGCTTCCTATATGATCGGTCAGACGCTTGTGGTTGACGGCGGGTTGACCGCGACGGCAGGAGTATAGAATAATTCCCGCAGTACTTTTTTCAACCGTCAATTTCCATTCATGAAAAAAATCGCTTTTGTATTTCCCGGCCAGGGTTCGCAGGAAATCGGCATGGGCCGCGACTTGTTCAAAGATGACGCCTATTTCCGCTCGCTCATAGAGTACGCCAGTGCGCTCGCCGAAGAAGACCTTGAAACGCTTTGCCTTAAGGGGCCGGAAAAAAAACTCATCCTGGCGCGCAATGTTCAGCCGCTGCTTGTCGCCGTGTCGCTTGGATACCTGCGGCTTTTGCGCGAAGCGGGTATTGACGCCGATGTGGTTGCCGGACATTCTCTCGGTGAAATTACGGCACTTGCCGCCGCGGGCGTTGTCGGCGACCGCGACGCGGTGGCTATTGCGGCCAAACGCGGGGCGCTCATGGATGAAGCGGCGGCACGGTGCGACGGCGGCATGATGGCCGTGCTGTTCGTGCCGCTCAGGCGGGTCGAAGAAATACTCGCGGACATGGGCGCGCCCGATAAAATCGTTCTCGCAAACGACAACGCGCTCGATCAGATTGTCGTTTCCGGCGACACCAAGCTCCTGGATCAGTTTGCGCACCATATCACGCATGAACCCGGAGGGAAAACCCGCAAACTTGTCATATCGGGGCCGTGGCACAGCCCGTATCTGCGAAGCGCGCGGACGCAGTTCGAGGATTGGGCTGAGCCGATCCTGTTTCAACAGCCGCGCATTCCCATAATCATGAACGCAACCGCAAAGACCGAAACGCACCCGACCACCATCAAGCACCTTGTCACCTGGCAGCTTACCGCGCCGGTGTTCTGGCGGGAATCCATGGAGACGCTCAAACAGATGCACGTGAATGTGGTGATGGAAATCGGTCCCGGCCGGGTATTGTCGGGACTGGCACGGGTGAACGGCTTAAAGAAGGATGTCGAAGTCTTCAACATCAACAACCGCCGCGGCATCGAGCAGGCCGCTGAAGCACTGCGTTCCCTGAAATCCACAGCGCCGGCAGGATAACCGGACAGGCTTCAGTACCCCCGTGTCAGCTCACCGGCGGCGGGAAATAGCGGTCGAGACGGGTAAAAAGCGTCCTGTCGCCTTCAAGCCGTATTTTTTTCCGCATCAACGCGTCTTTTACATTTATCCTGCGGGTAAAAATCCCGGCCCACGTTGCGGTATCCACGGTCACGCGAAGGTCGAATTTTTCCGCCTGTGTTTCATCCATGACGCAGGTGCCGCGATCAACGCACAGACGGAAATGCAGGTCTTTGTCGGGAAAGTCGAATTGAAGAACCGCCGTGAGCTTCGCGGAGGCAAGAGGATCGATACTGCGGGCCATCTCGCTCATCAGGATACGCACGTCACCCACCACGGCCTGCTGTACCTTGGCCAGATCCTGAGCCTCGGCGCCCATCGCAATCGCATGCTCCCAGTAAATTGCGCTGTATTTCAAGAAATGCGGCACATCAACGGCAAGAGGCAGCGACACTTTTCGCGATGTCTCCCCGCTGACCGCCCCCGACGTCGCAAGCTCGAATCCCGCATGCTGAAGGGCGGTCTCGACGGTTTTTACCGTCTTGGGTTTGGCGAGTTCGAACTGCAGCAGGTATGCTTCGGGGCGGATCAATTCCGCGCACAGCGTCATGTTGAACCCGTCTGCAAGGAGGCGGAACGTGGTCCGGATGCCGTCGAAATTTTCCGGCTCCTTGAACGCGCCCGCGGCAATGAAGCCCAGCCGTTTATCGCGCCACCGTTCAGGATACCGGGTGCGGTTGCGCATGCAGCGGCCGGGAGTCTGCTCAAAGCCCTGCATGGTCAGCGGCAGGGTACGCTCCAGAAAAATTTTCATGGCGCCGCTTACCGCATAATAATAGAGCGGGGTGGAGCACAGGACAATATCGGCGTCGAGAAACCGTTCCAGAAGTTCCGGCATGTCGTCGCGGAATCTGCACGTCCCCGGCGTGACCGTCCAGCAGTGGTAACAGCCGATGCAGGGGGTGATTTTTTTCGAAATAAGGTTGACGTCAACGATTGCTGCCCCGCCCTCCTGTGCTCCCCGCACCACGAGGTCGGTAATATACTGCGTATAGCCGTTTGCGCGGGGGTTTCCCCTGACGACAAGGATATTCATGGCGTTCCTTTCACCCGTGCAAGCGTAAGCGTCCCTCTCGCGATCAGCGTGCGGCCCACAGACGCTTCAACCGCATACGAAAACAGGCCGTTATACTCCTTTTCCGCGCGCGCGGTCATGACAAGCGTATCGCCGGGAAACGCCGGATTGAGCAGTTTCACATTGACTGCGGCAAGATAGAAAATTTCGTGAGCAGCCGATGGTTCCCCGCCGCGCGCTTTTTTCGTGAACCCCCACAGAAGGCCGCTGGTCTGCGCAAGCCCGTCGATAACCAGCACGCCCGGCATCACGGGATTGCCGGGGAAATGCCCGGCCAAAAACACCTCGTCGGGTCTGATGACGCGCCGGGACTCGATCATGACGCCGGGCTTGAAGGACGTGATCCGGTCGACAAAGAGAAACGGCGGCCGGTGCGGCAAAAGCTCAAGGATTTCATCAAGACCGAAAACGGTTTCACCCGCCATTGATCATGCCCCTTTCGGAAAATGCCTCCCATACGGTCCCCCGGTCAAGAACGGCAAGCTCGCGGGAGAGCATCGAACGCACCCGCTCAGTAAACTGGGCCGTTTCTTCGCCGGCCCCGCGCATGACTGCGTCGAGAAAACGCACGCGATAGGTGAATGTGCGCCGGGGGAAATGACTACCCTTGATTTTGGCCATGAACGGCAGATCGCTGTGCACCACGACCGGTACCACCGGCACGCCGGCGTTTGCGGCCGCGCGGAACGCAAAGTCGCGGAAGGGAAGCATTTTTCCGGACGCCGCCCGCGCGCCTTCGGGAAACACCAGCAGGCTGCGTCCCGCCAGGAGCAGCCGTTCGCAGGCTTTCATCGCCGCGGCGAGCGATTCCAGCGAGTGAGGATTGACGCTCACGAAATCAAGGTGTTTGACAAACGACGAATACAGCGGCCGACGGGCGTATTTGCTTTTGATGATAACACCCGTATTGTGAATAATTCCCAGAAGCAGCGGTCCGTCGAGCCTGCCGCGGTGGTTCGCGACATAGATTGCCGGCCGGCGCGCGCGCGCGCGGCTGTAGCCCGATATCTCCGCAATACGGTAGAGTCCAAGCATCGGAAGGTAGGCGCGGGTGAGAAATGCGCAGCAGAGCCGGAATCCCGCGCGAAGCGCCCCGTGGCGAAGCGGTGGAAAAACGCCGAGCATAAGCGAAAGCGGAAACAGGAGGGTGACAAGGACAATTCCTCCCAGCCCATAACCAATATATCCTGCCACGCTGCGGGAAAACGAGAACCATCGCGGCGGTTCGGGTTCGTTCTTCATAGTATTCGCATTGGATGCAACATGTTTATCCTACATTCCGCAGTTGGATGCGGCGCTGCGGCCGTATCTGTTGAGCGCTCCGGGGCTTCCGGCGGCTTGGACATATTCCCGCTATCGGCGGGATTGATATGCCCTGCGCCGCCTTCACCCCGTAGGTTCCAAGTTCGTAAAGGCCTCGCATCCACCCCAACTGCGGAATGTCGGTTTATTAATATAGCCGATTGACCATGGAATGTCCAGATTTGAAAAATGTGGCCACCTCTGTCTCCGTGCGGCAGGAGACGGGAATGCCTTCACCGGCGTGCCACCGACACGATCAGCCCGCACATGGATTCGCTGAGGACATTTTTCAACATCATGGCGCCCGGCCGGTACGGTGATGAGGGGTATCTGCCATGTCAAATCGCCGCGGAAAATCGCGCTGGTGCTGTCGCGGGAAGAGGTGCGGCGGATGAGAGAGGCTGGTACACAACCTCACGGACAAGGCCTCGCTGATGCCGCGTCAACGATTACCAGGTGAATATCAAGCGCCGGCGCGCTGTGGGTTATGGCGCCCGATGAGATGAAATCGACGCCGGTGGCGGCGATGCGGGCGATGTTTTCTTCGGTGACATTGCCGCTTGCTTCGGTTTCGACGGCAAGCCCCTGGGCGCGCAAAAGCGCAACGCATCGCGCCATGTCGTCTAAACTCATGTTGTCGAGCATGACACGGTCGGGGCGTTCGGCAATTGCCTCCGTGAACTGTTCCACCGACTGTACCTCGACCTCAATTTTCAGCGCGGCATTGGGGCGGGCGGCACGCGCCGCGCGCACGGCAGCGGCAACGCCGCCGGCCGCCGCCACATGGGTATCCTTGATGAGAATCATGTCGTAGAGTCCCAAACGGTGGTTGATACCGCCGCCCGCAAGCACGGCTTTTTTTTCGAGAAGGCGCAATAGCGGTGTTGTCTTGCGCGTATCAAGGAGCCGCGCGCGCGTTCCCTGTAAAAGCGATACCAGCTGCGCCGTGCGCGTGGCGATGCCGCTCAGACGCTGGAGGAAGTTGAGCGCGGTCCGTTCTCCCGCCAGGATGGCCCGTATGCTGCCGTCGAGCCTGCATATCGTGCTTCCAGCCGAAAGCCGTGCGCCGTCGGTGAGCACCACATCGACAGACAACGACGGATCGATACGGGTGAAGATCGGCGCGAGAAGATAGGCGCCCGCAAGCACCCCCTCCTGCTTGCTTCGTATGCATGCGGCCGCTGTTGCGTCCCGCGGAAAAAGCGCCGCCGACGTGACGTCGCCTGCGGCACCGAGATCCTCGTCAAGCGCCCGTCCGATAATGTCGGCGATACGCGCAGCCTCGTTATCTCCGATTGTCATAGGAAACCCCACCTGACGCCGGCGTAAACTTCCACCAGCCTCTCGCCATGGTCGACGACTTGGTTGAAACGCGCAGACGGCGCCGATGAATCGTCGAGATCGAGATAAAAGATTCTCAGCCCGCCTTCACAGGCGATATTGGCATAGATCGGCGCGGTCAGTACATTCAGGCCGGCTTCAACGCCCCACGAGGAAAAGAGACGCGCGCCCGCGGGAAAATAGCCTCCATGAATCTGGCGCGCATAGATTTCGCCGAATTTGAGCATCGGCATCAGCGAATCATCAATGGCAGCCGACAATCCAAGACTGTAATTATTTATCCGCACGTCATTGGGTGTGGCGGTGAAAGGCGAACGGGTGAACACCTCCCCGCTCCAGGAGAAATTGAGCGACGCGCCCTCGACAGGTACGGCGCCGACATCGAGGAAAAATCCGTTGTATCGCCGTTTGGGGGAAAGCAGACCGTTTTGGGTCACTATCGTATCGCCGCCGCTGACACGCCGCCGGTTTGTCATGTAGAACGGATGGAACTGCCCGCGCAGCATTCTGCCGTCCCCCATGTAAAATCCGGCGTCCGCTTTCATCCCTGCCCATTCGACCAGTAGGCCCGGGCCGTTGAGCACAAAGCCGTCAGTACCCCGTTCGTTGATTTTTTGCGCGAATTCAAGCAGGAAATGAAGACGGAGCTTATAGTTGTTGACAAGATCAAATCCGGCGTCCAGTTCGTAGCAATTACCGCTTTGCGCAGGCTGACCGGAATTGCCGTCCGGCAATTTAACGACCCGTTCCACGCCTTCTGCCGCAAGCGGTTTTGTCTGATCCGAATCGAAGAACCACCCGAGGCCGAATTGATACGATCCGGGTTCTATCATGAGATGAACGCCGCCGATGGCAAACTCGGAGATATCGGCGATGAAGCCCTTGAGGTTGAACGGGTAGCGTTTCAGATGCATGCGCGCGCCCGCCGTGGTCACCGCCGAATAGGGATTGGCATTGCTGAACCGGTCGACGACAAGGCCGTTGCCGATGGTGTAATTATCGATGGGGCCAATGTACACATAGAGAGAGTCGGGTATTTTTCCGATATAGATATAATCGATTTTATCCAGCGCGCCCGCGCTTCCCTTCAGATGCGGCGATACCGCGCCGGTGTAATCGTAGGAAACGGGGACCTTGATTTTCGCTGATAGCATGGGGAGGAATACTCCCGCCGAGACGGTGCCGCAGGGATAGAGCGTGCCGCCGGCGTACAGACCCGATACCGAAATGCCTGCTTCGAGCGAGTTGCCGTGGGGGGCAAGCGGCACTGCGATACCCCGGTATCTCCGGCCGCTTTTACGCTGCTCGTCGGCGATACGGCCGTATATCATGTCATAATCAAACAGCGGTTTGTAGCGCATCTCCTCTGAAGGCTGCGGCGCGATTTCCGCTTCGAGGCTTCGGGAGAAACTGAGCCGGGCCGACGGCGCCGCGTCCGCGGCAGGCACGATATTCGACGACTTCATTTCACGTTCAACATAGTCGGCGCCGAAAAAGTGCTTCAGGACCGTCACGTGCTTGTTGGTGATTTGCGCGGGCTCCTCCGGACGTTTCCCGGGGGCGACGATGGTGGTCTGGCCGGAGGAAAGCCTGGTCTGCTCCTGTTGGGCGATATTCCTGACGCCGGCCGATCCCCCTAAGACATGAAAACCGGTATGCGACGTCCGGGCGTCGACCACGGCTGTTATAACACCCGAATCAAGAACACAGACCGCATTTGAGGTAAAGATTTGGGCATCGCATTTCGAGACGGCCTTGATAAAAACGCCGCCGGAAAAAAGCGTAACATTGACATGGACGCCGTGCCGTGCGTCTGAAAGATCGAGGTTGAGCAGCGCTTTTGAATCAGAGCCGAAGATAAGGTAATTGTCAACGCCGCAGGCAAGGACAACCTTTGCCTGGAAAAAGGTTTCGAGCACGTCGTTGTCATTCACGTTGTCGCCGATTGCCAGCCTGTCCCACGAACGTTTCTCGGCGCGCTGGATTTTGGCGGTCCCTTCTATAAACGAAACCTTCAAACCGCTCTGGGCGGCGCATATCCCGCACGCAAGCGTTACCAGCACAAGCAGGCGGTGGAGAAAAGGAGGACAAAACGCGGGGATTCTCACTGGTTGTTGCATACTCCGCCGGGTGTAGTATATAATTACCTTCGCGCGTTTGCCGGAGCGATACGAATACTGAGCGCAGGGATTTTCACGATGCGCGTATTGATAGTATACATTTTTTAATGACGGGCGGACAAATTCATAATAATCAGGCAGAGAGCGGATGAAACTAAGCATTATTATTCCGTTGTATAACGAAGCGGCGACGGTGGCGCGGATGATAGATGCGGTGCGGGAGGCGGCGCTTCCGGACGGCATGGAGCGGGAGATCGTGGTGGTCGACGACGGATCGGACGATGGGAGCAGCGAGGAGGTGCTGAAAAAAATAGGAACCGACCTTGTCCTTTTACGCCACGACAAAAACAGGGGCAAGGGCGCGGCGGTGAGGACCGCGTTGCAATCGGTCAGCGGTGATATCGTGGTCATCCAGGACGCCGACCTCGAGTATGACCCCCGCGAATACGCGCTACTCATTCGTCCGATACTTGATGGAAAAGCGGATGTGGTGTACGGTTCGCGCTTTATCACGCATGCGAGCCGCCGGGTGCACCTCTTCAGGCATTATGTCGGCAACCGCCTGCTCACGATCCTGTCGAATTGTTTCTCCAATTACAATCTCTCAGATATCGAGACCTGTTACAAAATGTTCCGGGCTGATGTTGGCCGCAGACTCGATTTAAAAGAAAACCGCTTCGGGTTCGAGGTGGAGATTACGCATAAATTTGCGCGAATGAAGGCGCGGATGTATGAGGTAGGGATTTCGTATTATGGACGGGACTTCAATGAAGGAAAGAAGATACGGCCCCTGCGCGACGGGGTGTGGGCGCTGGTGTGCATTTTCCGCTATGGATTGGGATTATAATACGCGCTGTCACCGCATTCCCTGCATGATACGGATGCCGGCGGCACTGCATTACGTTTGTCCGCCGGCGGGTTCTGAAGGCAGAAGGACATTTTAGTACAGAAGCTGGTGTCCGAGGGGTACCGGTCAAGGCTGTAGATGTAATTTGGAGACCGCAATCCGTATTGAAGCCGGCGGACGGGGCCGGGATACTTTTCCGCCAGATGCTTTTCGAAATCCGCGATCGGGAACCCCGTCGCGATGGTCCAACCGGCCGGCAAGACGATATACGAGGCTTTGTCCCGTGCGGCAGCTACCCACGAGTCAAGTTTGCCCTCATTCCAATTCATCTCCCACGCTTCATGATAGGGAAGCCAGGCCGTGTGACGGTTCGTGCGGATAAAGACCGTTGCCGCGGCCGGTGACATCAGAAGCGCGTCTGCCGGCGCTGTCTTTGCGATACAATCGCAGAACCGCTCGAATTGCAGAAGACCCGCCCTGTCATATGAATGAGCATACGCGGTATGGGCCGACGCGAGGAAAAGCGTTTTGTCGAAAATAAAGAACATTGAAATCGCATCGAGCGCGATTGCGGCGATTCGAACGGCGCGCGCATGCCGGCGCGTAAATCCCAGTGCCTCGCGCACGCCGACGATGCCGAACAGAACGAAGAAAGGGCTTGCCGGCGCGTAATACCTGAAAATGTACGGCCCGTCGAAACGCGTCAGCAGGCCGGCAAGGATCGCGGCGCACACAAGCGGCGCCAGCACATCCTTTTTTACCATACGGGCAAGCATCCCGGCGCCAATCCACAGCGAAAAAAACAGGCATGCGAGCGCCTTGAGCTTGTTCATTGCATGCAGATGGTAGAGGCTGGGGAAGACATTGTGCGGGATAAGCGTGAGCAGCATGCGTCGGGCATTCGATAAAACAAGCGAAAAAAGCCCTGACGCCGCGGCGGAAACATTGTTCTGTGCCACGACATCCGGCACCAGCGGCTGACGCATGGCCTTGCCTCGGTGTATCCATTCCGTTCCCTGCATACCGAACTGGACGGCGATTTTCAGCGCGACAAGCAGCGTGAAAACCGCCAGCAATTTCCATTTTCTTTTTATTAGAAGCGAAAAAAATACCGCCGGTAAGACTAGTTCACCGTAAAATTTTAAAAACGACGTGAACACGAAGCATGCAAGCGCGATACAGCACGATGGAAACGAATTGTTCCGCTCCCCCGCATACCACAGCAGAAGCCCGCCGTAGAGGAAAAGGGCAAAGGGAATTTCGGTCAGGGGCATCTGCGTGAATTCGGCCATGACCGCATGCGCGATGATACAAAATGCGGTGCAAAAGGAACCCCACGGTCCCAGTAACTGCCGTCCGAAAAGATACACGGCAATCCCCATGAGAACAAACAGCAACCATATCATCATCTGATATGGGAAATCGGCATATTCCCATGCTCGATAGACCAGCGATAGTATCGCCGGCCATCCAAGAGGATAATTGGTTGAAATCGGTTTATCGGGGAGGTATATATCCCGATATCCGTTTCCTTCGGCAAGCGACCGGCCGAGCATCAGATACGCGTCACCGTCCGGCGAGGGCAGGAGCACGGGCGAATGCCAGAACGCGATAACCGTGACGGCGGCGGCGCAGATAAGCGCAATGAAGATCAGATCGCGTTTCAGCGGCAGTCCTGTTGCGATAACCGCGAACCGGTTGAAGCGGAGCATGGGAATGCCTCCTGCCTGTGTGTATTATTCTTTTTCGAATTGGTACAGGGAGCCACCGCGGCAGTCGATGGCCACGATAAGGGGCATACGCTCGACACTGAGTTTATAGATCGCCTCCGGTCCCAGATCTTCATAGCATACGATTTCCGCTGTGCGGATTGTTTTTGCAAGGAGAGCGCCCGCGCCGCCGGTGGCGGCACAGTAAACCGCGCCATATTTTGTCATTGCCTCAATGACGTGCGTGTTTCGGTTCCCCTTGCCGATCATCAACCGCAGCCCTGCTGCTGCAATCAACAATGGCGTATAAGGATCCATTCGGGAGCTGGTAGTGGGACCGGCGCTTCCGATAACCTGTCCGGGTTTTGCCGGCGACGGTCCTGTGTAGTAGAGCGTTTGGCCGCCAAGATCGATGGGCAGCGGCCGCTGTTCGCGAAGGAGGGTATACAGCCGTTTATGCGCCGCGTCACGCGCCGTGTATATCGTTCCGGACAACAGCACCTGCTGTCCGGCACTCAAACTTCGTGCCGTCATTTCATCAAGCGGCGAATGGATATGAATGATCGCATCCATACAATCGTTAGAGCGTCACCGATGCGTGCCGGGCGGCGTGGCAATTCATGTTGACCGCAACCGGCAATGACGCCATGTGACAGGGAAATGATTCGATATGCACCGCGAATGATGTCGTGGCGCCGCCGAAGCCCTGCGGCCCGACGCTTGATTCGTTAATGGCGTCAAGCATTTTTTTTTCCAGCGTGGCATAGCGCCGATCGGCGTTGTGCGAATGCAGCGGACGCAGCAGCGCCTCCTTTGCCATCAACGCCGCTTTTTCAAATGTCCCTCCGATTCCCACGCCGACAACCGTGGGCGGACAGGGATTGCCGCCGGCCCTCACCACCGTATCAACGACAAAGTCGATAATTGCTTTTTCGCCGTCGGCAGGCGTGAACATGCGGATGGCGCTGACGTTTTCAGAACCGGCGCCTTTTGGCGCAAGCGTGATTTTCACCATATCGCCCGCCGTTAGTTTCAGATGTATCACCGGCGGAGTATTGGTTCCGGTGTTTTTCCGGTCGTAAAGAGGATCGGCCACAATCGATTTTCGCAGGTAGCCGGTTTCGTATCCCCGCGCCGTTCCCTCCGCTATGGCGTCAACCAGCAATCCGCCGTCGATGTGGACGTCCTGCCCCAGCTCAACGAAAAAAACGGCGAATCCGGTGTCCTGGCAGATCGGTATTCGTTCCGCGGCTGCGATGCGGGCGTTTTCGATGCATTGGGTGAGGATGGCGCGGCCGGGTTCGGTTTTTTCACGCGCACGCGCCTCCGTCAGTTCGTTCGCCACATCGGCCGGAAGATCGCATGCGGCGCGGCCGCACAATGCGGCGACCTTCTCAACGATTGTCGCGTAGTGAATTGTTTTCATCGGCTTCAGCGCGCAGCCAGCGTTTGCGCTCTGCGTTCAAGCTGCCGGCGGTACTCATCGATATCAGCTCGTGGTTTCTGCGCCACGCCGCTTTCCATCGCCGCCCGGGCTACGGCAAGGCTTTCCTCGACAAACACCCGCGGGTCCAGTGGTTTTGGAATGATATATTCCGTGCCGAATTCAAGATGCGCCAGGCCATATGCATCGAGCACGCACCGCGGAACATTGCCCGCGCGCGCAAGCTCGGCAAGCGCTCTGGTCGCCGCAACTTTCATCTCTTCGTTAATCGCGCGCGCCCGAACGTCGAGCGCGCCGCGGAAGATAAACGGGAAACCGAGCACGTTGTTTATCTGGTTGGGAAAATCGGATCTGCCGGTTGCCATGATAATGTCGGAACGGGCCGCGCGCGCTTCGTTATAGCCGATTTCCGGATCGGGATTTGCCATCGCGAACACAATGGGTTTTTCGGCCATACTGCGAACCATGTCTGCTGATACAAGTCCCCCGACACTGAGTCCCACGAACACATCCGCGCCTTCCATAGCCTCGGCAAGCGTGCGCTTGTTCGTGTCCGCGGCAAATTCCTGTTTCTGCGGATTCATCCCTTTTGTCCGGCCCGCGTATACCACGCCGGTGGTGTCGACCAGAATGATGTTCTGTTTATGTACGCCGAGCCTGACATAATGGCGCGCGCAGGAAATTGATGCGGCCCCGGCGCCGGAGAAAACCACTTTGATTTTTGACAGGTCTTTTCCCTGGATGTATGCCGCGTTTAAAAGGCCGGCGCCCGAAATGATTGCCGTCCCATGCTGGTCGTCATGGAATACCGGAATTTTCATCTCGCGCTTGAGCGTCTCTTCTATGTAAAAGCACTCGGGCGCCTTGATGTCCTCCAAGTTTATGCCGCCGAATGTCGGCTCAAGGCTTTTTACTATCCTCACGAATTCTTCAGGGCTCGATGAAGACACTTCAAGGTCAAAAACATCAATATCCGCAAAGCGTTTGAAGAGAATCCCCTTGCCTTCCATAACCGGCTTGCCGGCAAGCGGACCGATATTGCCAAGCCCCAGCACCGCGGTTCCGTCGGTGATCACGGCGACAAGATTACCGCGGGCGGTGTAATGGTATGCCGCCGAAGGGTCTTTCTGGATTTCCCTGCACGGTTCGGCCACGCCCGGCGTATAGGCGAGGGATAGATCGCGTTGCGTAGCGCAGGGCTTTGTGGAAATCACCTCAATCTTGCCCGGCCGGCCGTTCGAGTGGTAGTGAAGGGCGTGTTCCTTTGTAACCATATCGTCTTTTGATTGCTTAAAACTTTCCTTTGATTTGTATTTGAATTTGTTTTGCCTGAAAGATAATAAAATAGATAAAAGTTTCTTTCACAGGAAACGAATATTGTAGTCTTCTGATGGAACAATAATGCCAACATAATGAGGTCATTTGACCCCATAAATCAACTTGCTTTATAACCGATTGATTTTATGATAGGTTTATAGCTTTGTTATTGGAAGGCGATTACTTCTGGGGTGAATAATACCCAGAAATACAATGCTATGGAAACACGCATCAATTCTCTAATAAATTGAATTGTAATAAGATGCGAATATGGCACAGGTCTTGCAATTTCAATTATCACGAATTCGAAACCAACTCATCCGGATAGTGGTTGTTAAACCTTAACTATATTTCCTTTAAAATAAGGAGGGGTGTATGAAGAAGCTGATTGCGGCGGTCGTGGTTGGAGCGCTCTCGTGCGGCGTGTTCGCACAGACCCAGACGCAGACGAAAGCTGCAGAGATGGAACAGCTCAAGACCAAGCTGCAGGAGCAAGTCTGTTCGGAACTTCAAAATCTTGACGAGGCGGTGAATGCACAGGTGCAGGCTGCGAAAGAAGCCGCGCTTGAGGTGCAAAGCCAGATCAAGACCATGAAGATGAGCGGAAAAAGCGATGCAGAGATCGAAGCTGAATTGAACCGCATCCGTGCCGAGGCCCAGACAAAGTTGGCGGCTGCAATCCAGAATATGGAACAAGTGCAGGCGCAGGTGGAGAAAGCGGCTGAAGAGATCCAGGCCCGTCTTCAGACCAAACAGGGCGAAGCAGCGGCCGTGAAAGCCAAGAAGGGCGATGGAGCAGGTTCAGGTACGGGCAGTAAGGGCGGAAAGACCGAATAAATCTTCAGTTCGCCTCGCATAAGCACCGATGGCTGGACTGATTGAAAAGGAGAGGGGGGCCACCCCCTCTCCTGACTGTAATAAAAGGTGGTATGGTATGTGTCGAACAACATGGTACAAAGCGATAGCCGCTGTCGCGTGTCTCGCGGCGGTATCTTTTGCTCAGGCGCCCGGGACTCAAAATCGGGGCGTTGAAGGAAAAGAGACTACGGTAGAGACAGATGTGATTTTCGATGAGATTCTGCAAAGCCTTCCGGTGCGACTCCGCGCTGAAGTTGATTCGGCAAAGCATGCCTGTCCTCAGTCGAAGCAAGCTCCTGATGCGGCTGCCATACGGCAGCGCACCGAGGACCGTGAACGGCTGTGCGAAGAGGAGTTGAACAAGCTTCCTGAACAACTCCGGCAGCAGGTCGAAAAAACAATCGAGCGCATGGATGAAAACCTGCAGCAGCGCCAGGCGCAGTTCAAGGAACAGAAAGGAGACGTGAACCGCACGAAGTAAGTATCTGAACGGAAATAATGCTTGAAATACTCGTAAAGCCATCGGTGCTGTTAGATTTCCCTTACTGCTGGAAACAATGACCCGGTTTATTTATTATGGAGGTTTCCATCATGAAAAGCTGGAAATTATCTTGTGTCGGATTTCTCATGCTTAGTATCGGGCAGGCGTCAGCGGATACGACAATCGTAAACGCCTCGCTCCAATACACAATCTACCTGCCCGACAACTGGGTGCTGGAAGAGATAAGCGATTCCCAGCATATATTCTATGATACGACGTTTGCATTTGAGTCAAGAGTATCACTCGTACGCTATCACCGCAACGCCACAGATTACCCATTGCCCGACGACTGGACAAGGGCGCATTTTATTGCGTACAAGCTTGTTGTCGAAACAACCGCCGATCCGTGGGGGGTTGTGTTGTATTATGACTCGTCGTCTGCCAGCAAACAGGGCTCGCTCTGGGCTCCGGAGATGTACAGCAGGTTCTTCTCCTTGGATACAACCATCGGCGCATGGGCCGAATTTACGCGGTTCACGGCATCGGAAAATTACGGCTATGAGCTCTATGCTCTCGGCGATACTGCCGACATGATGACAAATCTGCCGGCATATGGCGCGATTATCTACGGGATTGAGCTGCCCGGAAGTGACGTTGCGGTACGTTATATCCCCTGTTATTCGCGGACTCTCAATGTTTTGACAGCGTATGCAAAGAAACCGGGC
>Ga0129299_1000438_pt1 | contig 25944 bp, 12 predicted proteins | sample ConPoolayeCmetaG_FD_94477 | JGI IMG/M metagenome (GOLD analysis project Ga0129299, IMG submission 94477) | Hot spring microbial mat communities from California, USA to study Microbial Dark Matter (Phase II) - Cone Pool mat layer C metaG ...
CACCAGGTGGTGCAGATGGGCGGCGGCGGGGGCGGACTGCCGGGAGCGGCCGACGATCTGGCGTTGATGACCGCCGCCCATCTGCACCACCTGGTGCGCGGCGCCGCCGGCGACACGGTGCTGATCCGCCGCGACGGCCGCCCGCCGGGCGGGAACCCGGCCGCCCGCCAAGCCGCGGTGCTGGAGATGTGCAGGAACGGCCAGGTCCACCTGCTGTTGACCATCGGCGGGACGGGTGAAACCGCGCCGGAGCCGGCGGGCGCAGGGGACGGCCCGGCCTGGCGGATCGCCCGGTGCATCGCCGATCATGGCGCCGGGCTGCTGCGGGCTCGCGCCGGGCGGGACGATCCGCCCGAGGTGATCGTGACGTTGACGGCCAGCCCCGCAGACCCCGGCGTCTGGCCGGCCGAACGTCGGCACCAGCAGTGCGCGGAAGCCATCTGCCGTGGGCTGCTGGAGATCTCCGCCGGCGACCGCGCCGCCCTGGAGGCCGGCGGCCAGCGGCAGGCCGGCAAGTCCGTCCCGGCCGACCGTTTCAACCACGACTACGACCGGCGGGTGCGGATGGATGTCGCCCGCGCCGCCCGGCAGATCCACCCGCAAGGCGAGCTTCCGCCTGAGCGGGCCGAATGGTTCGCCTCCGCGCTGGCCGGGGCTCTGGTCGGGCTCAACACCGCCCTGGTCTACGAGCCGCGGGTCGAGATCCACGGCCGGGCGGTGGTGCTGGACGGATGCACGACCGCCGGGCCGATGCTGGAGACGGCCGCGTGGGCCCTGGAGGCCGTGGGACTGAAGCCCGCCGGCGGCTCGCTGCGGCTGCTGCCGGACCGGGCCCGGCTGGGCGAGCGGATCTTCGGCGTCTGCCGTGATACCACCGTCCTGGGGCTGGCGGAGCCTTCGCCGGCGGCCAGGGCCCAGACGCAGCTGATGTGGGGCGAGCCGGTCTTCCTGCTGGACTGCCGGGACGGCTGGCTGCGTCTGCTCTCGACCGACGGCTACGCCGCCTGGGTGCCGCAGGAGGCGATTGAACGCCTGGACGAAGCGGCCTTCGACGCCCGGCTGGCGCTGCCGTGGGCGGTCGCGGCGGAGGACCTGCGGCCGGCCGGCGCCCGGGTGCTGCGGGGCACCCGTCTTGCGCTGGTCTCCTGCGATGCGGGGCGGGTCACCGCGCTCACGCCGGCCGGTGAACCGGTGGAGCTGCCGGCGTCGGCCGTGCGGCCCGAGTACGGCGCGGACCAGGGGCCCGCGCGGGCGGCGGCGGCCCTGGACATGCTGCACGTCCCCTATGTGTTCGGGGCCCAGTCGCCGGTGGGGCTGGACTGCAGCGGGCTGGTGGCCAACGTCTGGCTGCGGCACGGCGTCCACCTGCCGCGGGACGCCGCCCAGCAGGCCCTGGGCGGCCGGCTGGTGGCGACATCATGGCATCGCGGCGCGATCCGGGCGGGCGACCGGCTCTATTTCATCAACGCCGCCGGCAAGGTCTTCCACACCGGCATCGCCCTGTCGGCGACGCATTTCGTGCACTCCAGCCCGCCGGGGGTGAAGATCAACAGCCTCCGGCCCGGCGACCGGCTGTACGCGGCCGACTGGGACCGCACGTTCTTTATCGCCCGCCGCCCCTGAGCCGGCGGTCCGCCCGCCGGGACCGCGGTCAGTAGCAGGCCCGCAGTTCGGCCGGCTCGAAGTAGTGTCTGACGATCTGTTCGCAGGTATACCCGTGCAGGGCCATGCCCAGGGCGCCGATCTGGCAGAGGCCCGCGCCGTGGCCCCAGCCCGCGCCGGTCAGGATGACGTGTTCCGGCGGGCCGGCCGGGTCGCCGACGGTCCGGATGGCCACGGCGCTGCTGTACAGGAACTTCTCGTGCAGGGCGTCGCGGATCGCGTATTCGCTCTCGAGCACCAGCTGCCGGGCGGCGCCGGACTCGTCGCGGTAGTCGATCCGCAGCCGCCGGGCCCGCCCCGAGCAGCCCCGGGCGAGCACCGCCAGACCCTCCAGCCGCTCGAGCCCGCCCTCCAGCCGGGCCTCGAGCTTGCGGCGCAGCACGTCCTGGAGCTCCTGGCGGCGGTACTCGAACCGCCAGCGGAAGTGCCCCCCGCCGTCGTCCACGCGCCCGAGGTAGCGTCTCAGGTCGCGCTCGGGCACCACCGTCGGGCTGCAGAACACGTCGGTGTCGGCCAGCCACGTGCCGGTGAGGTACTCCTGGAGGTTCTCCTCGGTGACCGGGAAGAATCGCCGCGCCGGCGAGCCGGGCGGAGCGTCGGGCGCGGCCCGCTGCCCCGGCTTGGCGACGCCCCAGACGTGCTCGGGCGCCTCGATGATGCCGCCGCAGTTTTTGGAATAGTTGGCGTCGATCAATCGGCCCTGCGGATCCAGCAGCACCTGCCCGCGGGTCCGCCGGACGGCCTCCAGGACGGTCGGGGTCAGGTCGTCGGTGCCCTGATAGCGCTGGCAGCAGTCGTCGTTGCAGCGATCGATGGGCAGATCCGGGTGTTTGGGCTCGGTGTGGGCCAGCACCCAGGCCCGGGCGACGACGCACTGGCTCTTGAGGAACTCCAGCGGGCACTCGCCGCTCATCTCGCCGGAGATGACCCCGGTGAGGTAGTCCTCGACGGGCAGCTCGTTGACCACCACCAGCCGGCCGTCGCGGGCGAGGAACTCCAGGTCGCCGACGAAGCAGGGTTCGATCCGCGTCTGCCAGTGGAACCCGCGTCCGGCCACCACGCTGGTCAGCCGGACGCCGGCCCCGGCCTCCAGCGGCGCATCCCCGCCGGTCCGCAGGACGATGCGTTCGGCCGGTCCGACGCGGGCGGCGCCGGCCACCAGCCGCACGCGACGGCCCTCGGCGGTGACCCGGCCGGCCTTGACCGCCAGCCGCACCTCCGCGCCGTCGGCGCAGGCCCGGCACCGGTCCTCCGGCAGGACGAAGGACACCTCCGGCATCGCGTCCTCCGGCAGCACCAGGCCGACCCGGATCCGCGGTTCGCGGCGGTCATCGAGCGTCCAGTCTGACAGGCTGCAGGTTTCCACGGTCACGGCTCCGGGCCGGCGGATCGAGGCTCATTTCCGCCCGGCGGCCTTGACGAGGGCTTCAAAGATCCGACGTTGCAGCGGATCCCCGGGCATGTCCTCGGGGTGCCACTGGACCGACAGGCAGAAGCGCCGCGCGGGGTCCTCCAAGGCCTCGACCAGCCCGTCCTCCGACCAGGCGCAGGCCAGCAGCCCGCGTCCGAGGCGGTCCACGCCCTGGTGGTGCGAGCTGTTGACCCGCAGGCGCAGGCCGCCCACGATCCGGTGCAGCAGGCTTCCGGCCTCGACCCGCACCTCATGGTGCTCGAAGTCCTGGCCGTTGGCGTGGCGGTGGGCGACCACCGGCGCGGCGGCCCGGTCCGGCAGGTGCTGATGCAGCGTGCCGGCCCGGTGCACGTTCCACTCCTGCATGCCCCCGCAGATCCCCAGCACCGGCAGGTCACGCTCGTCGGCAAAGGCCGCGGCGGTAAAATCGGTCCACACCCGCCGGGGGTGCATCAGCCGGGTCTGGGGATGCGGCTGGGCGCCGTAGCGCTGCGGCGGCACGTCCGGGCCGCCGCTGAGAATGAGCGCATCCAGCGTCTCCAGGGTCTCGGCCAGCCGGTCGTCTTCCGCCAGAGCCGGCGGAACGACCACCGGCCGGGCTCCCGCCTGGCGGAGCAGGTCGAAGAAGCGCGCGTCCAGCGAGACCGCCGGCGACTCCACGCCCAGGGGCGACGTGGTCGTGCGAAAGCCGCAGGTTATGCCGACCACCGGCGGCGGCATGGCGCTCCCCGGACCGGCCGGCTCTCCGGGCGGCGGGTATCGCGCGATACCGGTCGCCGTCCTGCGGCACGGCAACGGAATTCTATCCGAACGGGGCGTTGGGGCCCAGCGTCCGAGCCGTTACAATGGCTCTGGGTCGCCTTGGCTACTGGCTTGCCGGCCGCGAGGGTCGCCTGTGGCCTCGCCTGCCGGCGGGCAGACACTTCCCGCAGGACGGAGACGTGACATGGGGGGAATCAGGCACGGGTGGTGCGGCGGGCCGGCGCTGCTGTGGATCGCCCTGGGCGTTGGAACGCTTCGGGCCGATCCGGTCATCGTGGACAACGCCGACGCCGGCTTCTCGGTGATCTCGGGCACGTGGAACACCGGCACGGCCGCCGACCAGTGGGGCACGGACCACCGGTACAAGACCACGACGACCTCGGGCGCGGCCGGGTCGGTCGAATGGCGGCCGAACCTTCCGGCCGGCGGCGACTACATCGTATCGGTGTGGTATCCCTCCCGCGGCAGCAGTGCGCCGGACAACGCCCAGTACACCGTGTATCACGCCGGGGGATCGAACACCCACACGGTCAACCAGCAGATCAACGGCGGGCAGTGGGTCGCCCTGGGGACGTTCAGCTTTGCCGCCGGCACCGGCGGATACGTCCGGCTGAGCGACCGGGCCCGCAAGAACAAGACCATCGCCGCCGACGCGGTGCGCTTCGAGCCCGCCCCGCCGCCGGCCCCGGAGTTCCGGGGGATGTGGGCGGACGTGTTCCACCCGGGCTTCCGCACGGCCGCGGAGGTGGACCAGATGATCGCCCTGGCGGTGCAGGGCAACTACAACGCCATCCTGCCGGAGGTGCTGGCCTATCACGACGTCGAGGTCGGCTCGCACGGGGCGTTCTGGCGGTCGAGCATCGTCCCGCAGTCCAGCTATGTCACCGGCAGCTTCGACCCGCTGGGCTACCTGGTCCAGCAGGCCCACGCCCACGGACTGGAGGTCCACCCCTGGCTGGTGGCCTTCCGCTGCTCGACCACCTGGCCGCCGGTGCAGAACCCCATGCTGGCCGCGCACCCGGAGTGGCTGATGGTGCCTTCCGGCAGCATCGGCACGGTCGCCTCGCTGGGCGGCACGTACACCTTCGATCCCGGCTCGCCGGAGGTGCAGGACTACCTGGTCTCGATCGTGCGCGAGCTGGCGACCCGGTACGAGATCGACGGCATTCACTGGGACTACATCCGCTACACCCAGAAGGACGCCGGCTACCCCGCGGACCTCGACTATGCCGGATCGAGCCTGCGCCGCTTCCAGCGGATCACGGGGCGCAGCGATGTGCCGGCCTACACCGGCGACGCCCAGTGGGACGACTTCCGGCGGCGCACGATCACCGAGCTGGTGCGGCGGGTCCGGGCCGAGCTGCCGACGATCACCTCCAACCCCCGCCAGCCCCTGCGCTACACCGCGGCGCTGGTGACCTGGTATCCGGCCAGCACCGACTTCCACCAGACCCGGCCGTACTACGACACCTACTGCGACTGGGAGGACTGGATGCAGCGCGGCTACCTGGACGCCTCCATCCCCATGGCCTACTTCGACGAGGGCACCTATCCGACCACCTACCGCCAGTGGGTGGACAACTCGGTCGTCTGGGCCTATGCCCGCCAGACGTTCATCGGGCCGGGCATCTACATGAACACCTTCGCCGACAGCCTGACGCAGATGAGCTACGCGCGCAACGCCGGAGCCCACGGGCTGTGCACCTACTCGTACAACGTGACCAACGACGGCGGGGCGGCCTGGAGCGACTGGTACCCCTTCATCGCCGCCGGCCTGTTCACCTCGCCGGTGCCGACTCCGGCGATGCCCTGGCGGTCCGCGGCCAGCGCGACCGAGGGCACGCTGTTCGGCCGGGTGATCGACGGGCAGACCGGCCTGCCGATGGACGACGCGGTCGTGCGCGTCGGGGCCCTGCCGGAGGTCCGCACCGACGGCGCGGGCTGGTATGTCGCGACGCTGGTGCCGGCCGCGGCCGGAGGCACGGACTACGACGTGACCGTCTCGGCCGGCGGACTGGGCCCGGTGACCTACACCGGCATCCGCGTGCCGCCGGGCGGCGTGCGCCGCCAGGACCTGACGCTGAATCCCCGCCCCGCGACGATCGTGGTCGATCCCCCGGCGTTCGAGCGGGCCGCGCTGTACGGGCGTCCGCCGGCCGACGACGTCTTCACCGTGCGTAATGGAGGCGACGGGCAGCTGATCTACGCCATCGCCGACGACGCCGAGTGGCTCTCGACGGATCCGACCTCCGGCACGAGCACCGGCGAAGCCGACGCGATCACGATCCGCTACTCGACCGCGGGGCTGCTTCCCGGAACCCACGTGGCAACGATCGAGGTCTCCGATCCGGGCGCTTCGCCCCCGACGGCCACCCTGACGGTCACGCTCCGGGTGAGCACGCCGGGCGACTTCGACGCGGACCTGGACGTGGACCAGCTGGACTTCTCGGTCCTCCAGAACTGCCTGACCGGCGTCTCCGTGCCGCAGGATGACCCGGCCTGCCGCCAGGCCCGGCTCGACGGCGACGCGGACGTGGATGCTGATGATGTGACCCTTTTCCTGCGGTGCCTGAGGGCCCCCGGCGTTCCGGCCGACCCGGCCTGCGCGGGCTGAGCCGCGGCGCCGGACGGGGCCGGCCGGCGGAGGCTCCGGCGGCCGGAAACGACCAGGCGGGGCGGCCAACCATGCACGACGACCTGGCATGGCTGCGGACGTCGCTGCAGGCCCGCTGCGGACCGCGCGAACAGCCGGCGTCCACGCAGCCGGAAAGCACCGGAGCCCGCCGATGCACACCCGGCTCCTGCTGACGCTGATCGCCGCCCTCCCCGCCGCCGCACCGGACACGCGGCCGGCGCCTTGGGCCTGGATCCGGGTGAACAACGTCGGCTACCTCCCGCAGGACCCCAAGATCGCCGTGCTCTCGTCCCGGACGCCGCTGAGCGGACGCTTCGAGGTCGGCGATTTCTCCGCCGATGTCGGCCCGGACTGCGGACCGTGGGGGCCGTTCGAGCACAACTATCGTCTGGACTTCACCGCCCAGCAGACGCCCGGAACATACCGCGTGGTCTGCGGAGAAATCGTCTCGCCGCCGTTCTCCATCGGCCCGGATGCCTGGCGCGAGGTGCCCGGGAGGCTGCTGGACTTCATGCGGCTGCAGCGCTGCGGCGACAACCCCGTGGTCGGCCGCCCCTTTCACCGGCAGGACGGCATCGACACCGTCACCGGCCGGAGAGTCGATCTCGTCGGAGGCTGGCACGACGCGGCCGACCGTCTCAAGCACATGATCACCACCACCTGGTGCGTGGCGGTCCTGTTCCTGGCCGGCGCCGACGACGAGGCCCGCCACGGAGCCGCCCTGGTCCGCAAGATCCATCCCGACCCCGACACCATCTACGTCCAGATCGGCGACGACCGCGACCACCTGCCGCCGGCCACGCTGTGGCATGACGACCAGTCGGACTACGGCTGGGGAAAAGGCGGTCCCCGGGCTGCCTGGCCGGCCACCGGCCGTCCCGAGGGGCCCAAGTACCGCAACGCCTCCTCCGGCGTCGCCAGCCTGGCCGGCCGGGCGGCCGCGGCCATGGCTCTGGCCGGCGATCTGCCGACGGCCCGCTCGCTGTACGAACTGGCCCTGCGCCGGCCCGGCTGTGCGATGTCGGTGCCCGTGCGGGCCCCGCACTACTACGGCGAGAGCACCTGGCACGACGACGTGGAGTGGGCGGCGGTGGAGCTTTTCATCGCCACCGGCCGGCAGCGTGACCTTCAGGATGCGGTCCGGTTCGCCCTCGAGGCCGGGGACAATCCGTGGATGGGCCTGGACCGCCACGGCCACTACGAGTTTTTTCCGTACGTCAACCTCGCCCACTGGCGGCTGTATCCGCACGCCGATCCGCAGACCAGGGACCGACTGGCGCACTTTTACCGGGCCGGGCTGGAACGCGTCGTCCGACGGGCGGAGCAGAACCCCTACCGCCTCGGCACGCCGCTGGTCTGGTGTTCGACCAACAACGTGATCGCGCTGGCCACCCAGGCGGTGCTCTACGAACGCATGACCGGCGACCGCAGGTTCCGCACCGTCGCGGCCGAGGCCCGCGACTGGATCTTCGGGCGCAACCCCTGGGGCGTGTCGATGGTCATCGGCGTGCCCGCCGGCGGCCCCTGTGCCTCGAAACCCCACCACATGTTCCACAGGCTCGCCGGTATCCTGCCGGTCGGCGGGCTGGTGGACGGACCGGTCTCCAAGGACATCAACGACAGCCTGAAATTCGACGACTTCGGAGACGACCCGCTGGCGGAGTTCCAGTCGCAAGTCGCGGTGTACCACGACTGTTATGCGGACTTCTCGACCAACGAGCCGATCATCGACGGGACGGTGTCGCTGTTGTTCCTCCTGCACGTCTGGCCGTCGGCCGGGAGTTTTTGATTGAGCCGGGCCCGGCCGGCGGCTATGCTGATGGTATCCGGCATCTTCGGCAGCCACGCCCGTTTTCGGGCGTAAGGGGCATCTGGGCACGGCCGGCACGGGGGCCGGCCGCTACGGTGCCATGTTTCCGGGCGAAAGGGTGACGTGGGCACGGCCGGCGCGGGGGCCGGCCGCTACGGTGCCATGTTTACGGGTGCCGCGGGGACGTGTTCCGGCGATGGCAGCCGCGGCCCGATCGGGTTGTAACCTTTGATGCCCCATGAGCCTATGCCTGCCGCGGGGAATCCCGCCGGGCGGCGGTTCTGAGCGAGGAAAGGAGCCGACATGGACCTCCAGCGAATCCCGACCCTTCAGCGAATCCCGGCCGGGTCGCGCAGGGCCCTGCGACCGGGACTTGTGATGGTCTTGTCGGGATGGCTTGTGACCGGGGCAGCGTCGCAGGCACGGGCGCAGGACTGGACAGGGCTGGAACCCGACCGCATCGAGGCCATCCGCGGCATGGCCGGGCTTCAGGAGCGTCTGTCGGCGGCGCTGGAGGCGTTGTGCGAGCCGCCGGACGACGGCTCGGCTGCGCTGCTGCCCTGCCAGGTCGCCATCGACGGCGCGGACTGGGCCGACGGCGTGCTGGAGCTGCGTCTGACCGCCGGGTTCGAGGACCGGCAGCTGCCGATGAGCCCCACCGGCGTTGAGCGGATGGCGGGCCTGCTGGCCTGGGCGGCCAACCCCGATGGTGAGGTCGGCGGCGTGCGGATCCTGTGCCGGCGAAGCCCGGAGGAGCCGTGGCGTTCTCTGGAATGGTTTCTTCCGGTGTCGCCGCCGGGGGTGTATGTGGAGCCGGAGGACCCTCCGCCGCCGGACTCCGGGCCGATGGCCCCGCCGAAGGCCCCCGCCGACCAGGTGATTCTGTCGCCGAGCCGCCAGCCTGCCGGGGCCTTGTCCGGCGTGATCGTCTACGCCTCCGCGGGCCACGGCTGGACGGCCGGAACGTCCGGCTGGTACCTGCAGCGGGGGCTGCTGCACAGCCTCAACGAGGACTACGGCAACATCGACCAGCTCGACACCTTCGTGGAGTACTGCTTCAACGCCGGAGCCATGGTGGTGCCCTACCGGCCGGTCGGGCATCAGTCCGCCGAGGTGGTCCTGGACCAGGACGACCCCGAAGTCACCTACACCGGCGTCTGGACCAACAGTACCGGCAGCCCGTACTACGAGAACGGCCGGACGGTCAGCGGCGTCTCCTACCGCTACGCGGTGACCGCCGCCAGCGAGACCGCCACGGCCCGCTACACGCCCAACCTGCCGAACGCCGGCTTCTACCCGGTCTACACCTGGGTGCTCAACAGCGGCAACCGCACGACCCAGAAGTACCGCATCGTCCACAGCGGCGGCGCGGCCGAGGTGATCATCGACCACCGGATGGTCGGCAAGGGCTGGGTCTGGCTGGGCAACCACCACTTCAACGCCGGGACCTCCGGCTACGTGGAGATCAGCAACCAGTCGCCGGTCTCCGGCAACGTGATCGCCGACGCGATCCGCTTCGGCAACGGGATCGGCGACGTGATCGGCCGCAACGGCACGGTCAGCGGGTATCCGCGCGAGGAGGAGGCTTCGCGCTACTGGGCCGAGAGCGAGGCGGACATCAACGCCGTGGGCCTGCCGTCGTCGATCTACGACTGCTGCACCTCGGACGGCGACGACAACGTCGGCACCGCCGCCCGCTGGGCCAGGGAAATGAACAACGAGGCCGTCGGCAACCGCTGGAACCGCGTCTATCTGGAGTTTCACACCAACGCCCACACCGGCAGCGCCCGCGGCACGGTGGCGCTGATCACCACCACCGGCGAGACCACCCACCAGGCCCTGCTGGCCAACATCGTCGGCGAGGAGATCGAGGAGGACATGCAGCTGCTGGAGAACGTGGTGCCCTTCGAGCACCCCTGGGCCTCGCGGCCCAACACCTACACCAGCGCCTACGGGGCGATCAGCACCGTCAACAACGGCAACGAGTTCGACGCGACGATCCTGGAGGTGGCGTTCCACGACAACGTGCAGGACGCCCAGCTGCTGCTGGACGCCAAGGTCCGGGACGCCGTGAGCCGCTCGTCGGTGCACGCCCTGATCAAGTTCCTCCACAACATCTCCGGCGGAGCGGTGCCGCTGGCCTTCCCGCCGGACCGGCCCCGCCGTCTGCAGGCGGTGCACAACGGCGCCGGCGGCGTGACGGTCTCCTGGCAGGCTCCGCCCAGCGGCGAGGCCTGGGGCGGGCCCGCGACGAGCTACCGCGTCTACCGCTCCGCCAACGGCTACGGCTTCGACGCCGGGGTCGATGTCGGCGCGGCGACCTCCGTGACGCTGACGGACATCCCTCCGGAGACCACCGTCTACCTGCGCGTGGCCGCCTGCAACGCGGGCGGGGAGTCCATGCCCACCGAGACGCTGGCCGTGCGCCGTCCGGTGTCCGGGCAGGCCCGGGTGCTGATCGTCAGCGGCTTCGACGTGGTCAGCCGCTTCCAGAATCCCGTGCAGACCATCCCCCTGGGGGCCATGCAGCGACCGATCGCCCGGGAGGTCAACTCCTTCGACTACACCGTCCAGCACGCCGCGGCCCTGGCCGCCGCCGGCTGGAGCTTCGACGCCTGCGCCAACGAGGCGATCATCGACGGGACGGTGTCGCTGTCGGGCTACCGCGGCGTGGTCTGGATTCTCGGCGAGCAGGGCCAGGCTTCCACGCCCACGCTGGGCGCCGCCGAGCAGGCCGCCCTCACCGCGTACCTGAACGCCGGCGGAAGCCTGTTCATCAGCGGCGCCGAGCTGGCCTGGGACCTGGACTGGCTCGATCGCGGCCGGGCGTTCTTCCAGAACGTGCTGGGCGGCAGCTTCATCGGCGACGATGCCGGCACCTACGGCGCGGTCGGATCCGGCGGTTGCCTGCAGGGCCTGGGCAGCTTCAGCTTTTCGGTGCCGTCCGGCGCGCCCTACGACGCCGACCGGCCCGACCGCATCGGCCCGCGGGCCGGGGCCGCGACGATCCTGACCTATCTGGGCGGCACGGCCGACGGCGCCGGCATCGCATTCGATCCGGGCACCTACCGGGCGGTGAGCTTCGGCATTCCGTTCGAGACCCTCTCGCCGGAGGCCCGGCGAATCGAGGTGATGAGCCTGGTGATGGACTACCTGACCGCTCCGCGCGGCGTTCCGGGCGACTTCGACGGCGACCAGGACGTGGACCAGACCGACTTCGCCCATCTGCAGCGCTGCCTCACCGGCGCGACCCTGCCGCCGACCGACCCGGCCTGCTTCAACGCCCGGCTCGACGGCGACGGGGACGTGGACCTCGACGACGTGACGGTGTTCCTGCGGTGCATGACCGGTCCGAACCAGTCCGGCAACCCGGCCTGCGCCGACTGACCGGCGGCCGCCGGTCGGCGCACGTCCGCCGGCCCGCACAACGCGGACGGCCCGCCAACCTCCGCTGGCTCCCCCCGGGCGGTACGGGTACATTCCGGCCATGCCCATCGTGCTTCGGGGCCTGACGCTGGAGCTGGACGAGCCCGAGAGCCTGCTGCGCGAGCGGGCCGCCCGGCGTCTGCGCGTCCCGCCGGAGGACATCCGGCACTGGGCGGTGGTCCGCCGCTCGATCGACGCCCGCGAAAAGGGGCACATCCGCCTGGTGTATGCCGTGGAGGCCGCTCTGAGCGGGCCGCCGTCCCGGGAGCGGCAGATCGTCCGGCGCCTGCACCGCCCCGACGTGGTCGTGGCGGAGCCTCAACCGCCGCCAACGCCGACGCCGGGGACCGAACCGCTGCCGGAGCGGCCGCTGGTGGTCGGGTTCGGGCCCGCGGGCATGTTCGCGGCCTGGATGCTGGCCTGCTGGGGCTACCGGCCGGTGGTGCTCGAGCGCGGCGCGGACGTCACCACCCGCCACCGCGATATCCTGCTGGATTACTACCGCCGCGGCGTGTTTCACCCGGAATCGAACCTGCTGTTCGGCGAGGGCGGCGCCGGCGCCTACAGCGACGGCAAGCTTTACACCCGCGTGCGCGATCCCCGCAACCAGGTGGTGCTGGAGACGCTGGTCCGGCACGGCGCCGACCCGGCGATCCTGATCGACGCCCACCCGCACGTCGGATCGGACAAGCTGCCGGGCATCTGCCGCCGCATCCGCCTGCACATCGAGTCGCTCGGCGGCCAGGTGCGGTTCGGTGCCCGGCTGGACGACGTGAGCATCCGGGACGGGCGGCTGACCGCCGTCTGCGTCAACGGCGAAACGATCCGCTGCGGCCCGGTGATCCTGGCCGTGGGCCACTCCGCACGCGATACGCTGCGGATGCTCGCCCGGCGGGGAGTAGGCTTCCAGATCCGCCCTTTCCAGATGGGGGCCCGCATCGAGCACCCCCAGTCGATGGTCGACCGCTGGCAGTACGGCGCCCTGTGCGGACACGCCCGCCTGCCGCCGGCCGAATACAGCCTCGTCGCCCGCGGCGCGGCCGGCGCAGGCAAGGACCTCTTCAGCTTCTGCATGTGCCCCGGGGGGATGATCCTGCCGACCCACGAATCCCCGGGCCTGATCGCCACCAACGGCGCCAGCCGCTCCGGCCGGCGGGGTCCCTTCGCCAACGCCGGGCTGGTCGTGACGCTCGATCCGGGCGAAGTGTACCCGCCGTCGCAATCCGACCCGCTGGCGGCGTTCGATTTCATCGAGGCCGTCGAGCGGACGGCCTTCCGGGCGACCGGCGAAAGCGGGCAGGTCCCGGCTCAGCGGGCCAGCGACTTCCTGGCCGGCCGTGCCTCCGATGGAGCTCTGCAGACGACCTTCCCGCTGGGCGGACGCTGGGCGGATCTGCGGGCCATCCTGCCGCCGGTCGTGGCCGACGCGCTGGCCCGCGGATTGCGGCAGCTGGACGCGATGATGCCCGGCTTCGCCGGCCCGCAGGCGATTCTGACCGCCCCGGAATCCCGGGCCAGCGGGCCGGTGCGCATCCCCCGCGATTCCGTAACCCGCCAGGCGTGCTCGGTCGCCGGCCTGTATCCGGTCGGCGAAGGCGCGGGCTACGCCGGCGGCATCGTCAGCGCCGCCTGCGATGGCCTGAAGACCGCCGAGGCCCTGATCGCCCGCTACGCGCCTCCGCCGGCCTGAGGTCCTCATCCGCACGCCCCGCGGCCGTAGCGGCCGGCCTCCCTGCCGGCCGTCGAGGGCGGAGTGCCATCCTATCGCATGACCGCGCCATCAATGGTGCATAAAACGCGTGTGGTAGCGCCCGGCGCGGCGAAGCCGCGTCATGGCCTCACTTGGTCGACGCGCAGCGCCGTAGCGGCCGGCGCCCCTGCCGGCCGTCGAGGGCGGACAGCCTCGCGCTGCAGCGCCGTGGCGTGCGACCCTCTCGGGTTCGAAGGAAGAAGAGGAGGAGAAAGAGAGGAGACAGTGGATTGATGCGGCCTTCGAACCGCTGGCGGCGGTCGACGGCGTCGACCTCTGCCTCCGGCTACTGACTTGCAGGCTCTCGGCCTGATGCGGCGCCTCGCGTCGCGGCCCGCCGGCGCCGTGGTCACTCGATGGGGGTCCTCTGTTCTGCCATGGGTGTCCTTGGTTCTGCCGCTCCTTTGTTCTGCCCCGTCAAGGCTCGATTCTTCGGCGTCCCGCGCTGCGACATGCGACGCCGGGGTGACCGCTACTTCCCCTCCAGCCAGTTGCTGCCCCAGTTGATGTCCACCTTGACCGGCACGTCCAGCGGCAGGGCGGTGCACATCTCCTGGCGGATGAAGGCCGCTTCGGCCTCGACGGCCTCGCGTGGAACGTCGAAGACCAGTTCGTCGTGCACCTGAATGATCATCCGCGACGGGCGGTTTTCCCCGCGGATCCGGCGGTGGATGCCGATCATCGCCCGCTTGATCAGGTCGGCCGCCGATCCCTGGATCACGGTGTTGACCGCCAGGCGTTCGGCCTGGGCCCGGGCGCTGCTGTTGCGCGAGCGGATCTCCGGGATCGCCCGCCGCCGGCCGAGGATGGTCTCGACCAGGCCCCGCCGGCCCGCCTCGGCGACGGTCCGGTCGATGAACATCCGGATGCCGGGGTAGCGCATGAAATACATGTCGATGAAGGCCTGGGCCTCGCCGACGGACATGCCGGTGCCGCGCGAGAGGCCGTAGGCCGTCTGCCCGTAGATGATGCCGAAGTTGACCGCCTTGGCCCGGCTGCGCTGCTCCCTGGTGACCTGATCGAGCGGCACGCCGAACACCTGCGAGGCCACGAACTGGTGAATGTCGCGGTCCGAGGCGAAGGCCGCCCGGAGGGCCTCGTCGCCGCAGAAGTGGGCCAGTACCCGCAGCTCGATCTGCGAGTAGTCCGCCGTCAGCAGCACGTGATCCTCGTCGCGGGGAACGAAGGCCTCCCGGATCCGCCGGCCGAGCTCCGTGCGGATCGGGATGTTCTGCAGGTTCGGGTCGCTGGACGACAGCCGGCCGGTCACCGCCCCGGTCTGGTGGAAGCTCGCGTGGATGCGCCCGGTGCGCGGCGAAATCATCCTCGGAAGCGTGTCCACGTACGTGCTCTTGAGCTTGCTGACCTCGCGGTATTCCAGAACCAGCCTGGGCACGGGGTGCTGCGTCTCCCAGGCCAGGGCCGCGAGCGTCCCGGCGTCGGTGCTCAGGCCGGTCTTGGTTTTGCGGCCGGCCGGCAGCCGCAGCTCCTCGAACAGCACCGTCGCCAGCTGGCGCGGCGAGTCGATGTTGAACGTCCGGCCCGCGGCGGCATGGATCTCGCGGGTCAGGGCCTCCAGCCGGTCCTGCAGGTCGCGGCCCATGCGGGCCAGAACCTCAGGATCCAGGCGCACCCCCTGGCACTCCATGTCCGCCAGCACCTCGACCAGCGGCATCTCGGTCTCGGCGAAGAGCCGCTCCAGCCCGCTGCCGTCCAGCTGCCGGCCCAGCACTTCGGCCAGCCGCCAGGTGATGTCCGCGTCCTCGGCGGCGTACACGCAGGCCCGGGCGGTGTCCACCGCGTCAAAGCTCACCTGATCGCGGCCGCGCCCGATCAGCTCGGTGATCGGAATGGGGGTGATGCCCAGCAGCTCCTTCGCCAGCGCGTCCATGCCGTGCGAGGGCCGCGAGCTGTCCAGCACGAAGCTGGCGATCATGGTGTCGAAGGACACGCCCCGGACGGGCAGGCCGTGCGAGGCCAGCACCACCATGTCGTACTTGATGTTCTGCCCGATCTTGCGGATCGACGGATCGGCCAGGACCGGCCGCAGCGCCTCCAGCGTCTCCTCCGCCGGCAGGCAGCGGCCTGCGCCGCGGATCGGCAGGTAGTAGCCGGTGCCGGCCTGCCAGGAGAAGCTCAGGCCGCACAGCCGGGCATCGACCGCCCGAAGGCTGGTCGTTTCGGTATCCAGGGCAAAGCACCGCTGTCGCCGCAACTCGTCGAGAAACGCCTTGAACTTCTCCGGCGCGTCCACCAGCACATACGTACGGTCCGGCGGGCTGACCACAGCCGGCGCCCCCGCCGGCGGCCGGTCGAACAGCCCCCCCGGCGGCGACATGTCGAACAGGCCCGCGGCCGGCGCGGATTCCGGATGGTCCGCCGGCGTCGCAGCCGGGAGTTTCGTTCCCGGCGGCTGGGCCTGCGGCACCGCCGGCGACGCCGGAGCGGGCCGCGGCTCCGGTGCCGGCGCCGCCGGGACCTGCTCCAGCAGCCGCTGGAAGCCCAGCTCGCGGAACATCGGCTCCCAGGCCGACCAGTCCACCCCCCGCCAGCGGCAGCGGTCCAGGTCGAAATCCAGCGGCACGTCGTGCCGGAGGGTGACCAGCTGCCGCGTGCGCTCGAGGTGATCGGCGAAGGCCCGCACGTTGGCCCGCATCGCCGGGGTCAGCTCGTCGGCGTGGGCGAGCACTCCGGCGGCGGTGCCGTATCTGGCGATCAGGGCCGCGGCCTTCTTCGGACCGACACCCCGCACGCCGGGCACGTTGTCGGTCGGGTCGCCGCTGAGGATCTGGACCTCGACGGCCCTGGAGGGCGGGTACCCCTTGGTCGCCTCCAGCTCGGCCGGCCCGATCCATTCGCCCCTGCCCGGATCGAACAGGCGCACGCGGTCCGAGAGCAGCTGGTCGAGATCCTTGTCCCGGCTGACCACGACGATCTCGACGTCCTCGCCGGCCAGACGCCGGCAGATCGTCGCGATGATGTCGTCGGCCTCGAAGCCCTCCACCGCCAGGATGGGAATTCTCTGGGCGGCCACGATCTGCCCGATGCGCTCGATCTGCGGGACCAGGTCCTCCGGCGGCGGTTCGCGGTTGGCCTTGTACGCCGGGTCGATCCGGCGGCGGAAGACGGTTTCGTGCCCGCTGTCCAGGGCCATCGCCAGGTAGTCGGGCTTCTGCTGGCGGATCAGCTGCAGCAGCATCTGGGTGAAGACGAACGTCGCCCGGACCGGTTCGCCGGAAGGCGCGGTCAGCGCCCGAAAGGGGGCGTAGTAGCAGCGGAAGATCTGCGAGAAGCCGTCGATGATGAAGAATCGCTGGCTCATAATCGCCGCCGACGGGCGCCCGGGCTGCGGGCAGGGCCCGCGGAGCCACCTTAGGCCGCCGGCGCCGAGGATGTCAAGCGGCCGGCGCGCACCGTCCGGCGGAAAGACCCCGGCACGGCGCCGGACCGCGGAGGCCGGCCGCATCGGGGCTTCGTGATGGCCATGTCATATATGAGTCCATGAGGCCCGTCGCCACCGACCGGTCGCGGATTCAGGATGCTGCCGGGAACCGCCGGTCCGCAGGGAGGGCGAAGGCGTGCGCCGGGAGCTTCACCGCGTCGCGGCGCAGACCTGCCGACGCGGGGCACGGATCGGAATCCCGGCGGCCGGCGGGCTGAGGTCGCGGGTGGCCGGGCCGCGCCACAGGCGGATGGCCCAGCCCAGCGTTCGCCGGATCGTCTGGGCGGCGCCGTACATGCCGACGGCCTGCATCCCCGCGTCCGCGAGGTACAGGCGGGTGCGCGGGCGGACCAGGGCCCAGAGCAACCGCAGGGGATTATAGAAGTACAGGTAGGCCAGCATGATGTTGATCTGCTTGCGCCAGGGGCGGGGATGGGCCGTCGCGACCACGTAGTTCCCGTCGAGCATGTGCGGCTCGACCCTGCGGCCGGCGACCTGGTCGAAGACCAGCCCCGAGGTGTAGGTGCTCTCGTAGGTCCGCGAGCCGGTGGCCGGCGTGATCATCAGCACCTGCAGGCTGACCGCCCCGGCGCGGCGCAGCAGCCGGGCCTGGTTGAGCAGGCCGTAGGGCCGCCCGGGAGTCCACAGCGGCTGGGCATCGTGGTGCATCATCATCGGCATCGGGCAGATGCCGCGCTGCTGGAGCAGCCGGAAGGCCTCGCAGGTGTTGTTCACGTCCTGGCCCTTCCTGACCAGGGTGGCGGTCATGTCCTCGACCCCGAGCCACAGTGCCCGGATCCCCGCGGCCCGCGCCAGCGTCAGATCGTCGCGCATCCGCAGGGTGTCGTGGACCGTGACCTCGGTGCCCCAGCGGATCGCCTTGCGGAAGGGCCGGCCGCCGATCGGCGTGCGGGCCAGCGCCTGGAGGATCTCCACCGCCCGGTCTCGGCTGTTGAAAAAGTTGTCGTCGGCGCCGAAAAAGTACCGCAACCCGTACTCGGCGTGGAGCCGGCGGAACTCATCGGCGATCCGGTCGGGGCTCTTGAGGCGGTGCTGCCGCTGGTTGTAGGCCGGAATCGGGCAGTAGGAGCAGTTGAACTTGCAGCCGAAGGTCAGGACCAGCGAGGCGATGGGGCTGCGCCGCCGGACCTCCGAGGCGTCCAGGGGCCGCGGTGCCAGTTCCGGCCCCCGCCCCGGAGGTTCCAGGACGCGGTAGCCCAGCACGGGGTGAGGCAGCTCGTCCAGCCCGCCCAGCAGACGCTGCGTGCCGGTATCGACCAGCTCCTCGGCCAGGCCGTCGCGCTCCCCGCGGGCGTAGACCAGGCCGGGGATGTCGTCCAGCGCTCCGGCGTCGCGGGCCCGCCGGAAGGCCGAGCGCATCGGTTCGCCTCGGGCCCGCACCGACAGCACCGCCTCCAGCAGGCTCAGCAGCACGTACTCCTCGCCGGTCACGGCCACGTCGGCGCCGGCCGGTCCGCCGGGTTCGCGGTTGAAGACGTCCCAGGGCTCGTAAATGGTCTTGGGGCCGCCGGCGATGACCAGCGGCCGGCGGCCGGGCTCGATGGCCGCGACGTCGCGCAGCAGTCTGTGGCACTCGGCGGTGTGGATCTGCATGCTGGAGACCATGAAGAGGTCGGGGACCCGGCCGTCCAGCCGCATCCGGGCCGGGCGGAAGCCGGGGTTCCACTGCTGCAGCACCACGCGCGTCTTCTCGAAGCCCGCGTCGAGCATGGCCGCGGCGATCGCCCGGACGCCCGCGGGAGCCATATGTGTGTCCGCATAGATGAACGGGAGCATCCGCGTCCGGTGGTCGAAGGCGCAGGCGATCACCGTGACCAGATCGCGGGCGGCCGAGATGCCGCGCAGCCGCCTCCGCAGGTCGGTCATCTCGCCGGGTTTCAGCAGTTCGTCGCCGCGTTCGCGGCGGAGGATCTCCAAACGTCTCGTCTCGACAGGTTGAGGGGGTCCCGGACGCGGCGGCGGGCCTCCGCGCCGGAGGCGGCACACGCCGGTGCGCCCTTCGTGCGCCGGCCGCAGGAAAAGACCGCCGGCCGTGCACGAAGCCCGCCTGACCGTGGCCAGTAGAACCCATTCCGGCGCCGATGGCAAGCCCCGGTCCGCCCGGAACCCGCGGCGGGCACGAGGCCCGGAACCCGCGGAGCAGGAAACCGGCATGCTCACGGTCCGCAATCGGCGGCTCAAGTGTGTCGCCGACGGTCGAGCGTGCCCGGCGCGGGCGCCGGGGGCCCGCGTCCCTGCGGCTCAGGACCGGCCGTAGCGGGCCATCATGCGCCGGTAGCCGCGTTCCTTGCGCCGGCGTTTGCGGGCCGAGAGCCGGGCGATCGCCCGCCACGTCTCCTTCCACGCCGGCTCGGGCACGCCGGGGCGGGCAAGCACCCGCTGCAGGAAACGCAGGCGGTCGGTGCGCGTGACGCGGCGGCAGTGGTCGAGACTGACGTTGAGCCGCATCAGCGCCCGCAGCAGCGCCCGGCGACCGGGGCGGCGCCGCTGTCGCACGCCGTCCAGATCGACCAGCAGCACGCGGGGCGCGGCGTCTCCCCGGGGGTCCCACTGGACCATGATGTTGGGGGCCTTGAAGTCCCGATGCACGAAGCCGCCGGCATGAAACCGGCGCACCACGCCGGCCAGCGAGGCGATGATTGCGTTCTTGAGCTCCCGCTGCCGGGGGGCGGACATGTCCCGAAGCTGGACGGTCAGCAGGGTGTCCAGATCGTGGGCGTGCGGGATGTACTCGGTGACCAGCAGGCTGTCGAGCCGCACCCCCAGGCACCGCCGCTCGAGCACCGCCAGCGGCCGGGCGGTGGGAATCTGGCGGTTGAGCAGCGCATTGGCCCGCTGCCAGGTCAGCAGCGCACGCGACGGGCGGAGGGCGTACTTGATCCGCTTGAGGAGGTTGCGCGGCCTGGACCGCTTGCACACGACCTCCAGGCCGCCGCCCCCGTCCGCCGGCAGCGTCGCCCGGCACACCCTGGCGCTGGCCGAATCCTTGATCAGCCGGCGCTGGTCGTCCGCACGCACCCAGGCCAGCGGATCCGACAGCCACCCGGTCCACTGGGCCGCGGTGAAGATGCGGCTGGACGCGGGCGAGCCCGGCACGGGGTGCTTGCACTGCAGGAAAACGTGGCCGCGCCATCCGGGGGCGGGATGGATGCGCGCAAAATAGCGGCCGCGACCCATGGCCCGGTGGTCGCGCTTGGCGTAGAGCCAGCGGGCATGAAGCATGGCCGCCCGGTCCACGGCCGCAAGCAGGCCCCGACGGTCCAGCCCCAGCCGGCGGCCGCAGGCCCCTTCGCGTTCCAGGGCCTCGTGCCAGTGAAGGTAGCGGTCCAGGAACCTGAGCCGGTCGGTCAGCGGGGCATGCAGGCGAAACCACTGATTGAACTGGGCGAGATTGCGCGTCACCGTCCCGTCGCCCACCGGACGGGCCAGCCGCACGTTGAGCAGGTCGACAAACACCGCCGAGCAGCCCGCCCCGTCCGGGCACTGCACCAGCACGTTTCCGGCGTGCAGATCGGCGTGCACGAAGCCGTTCTGATGAGCCCGGGCGATCAGCCGGGCGACCACGTCGATCAGGGCGTTCTTGATCCGGCGGGTGCCCGGATCGGCCGGATCGAGCCGGGTCCAGAAACTGTGCAACGGCTCGGCATCCCCCAGCCCCACGGTCAAAAGAATGCTGGCCGGACCCCGACCCGGGCGCGGAGCGTAGCCGGCGGCCACCGGCCGGACGGTGGGAATGGCATGCCGGGCGGCGTAGTCCGCCACGGCCTTCTCGCGACGCGAGTCGGGCCCCAGAATCACCTGGCGGCACCGGTCCCAGAAGCCTCCGGCGCAGCTGACCTTGGCAAAGATGGTGTGCCCGCCGGCCTGCACGCGCCAGACCTGCCGGGTGTCGTTGGCCTTGACCAGCTGGGCCCTGGGATCATCGGCCAGCCGCAGCCACGAGGGTCCTTCCGCGGAGTCCAGAAGAAAGACCCAGTCGGGATGCACCCACCAGCGCCATCCCTGCGTGCGGCGGGCGATCCAGCCGTCACGCCCGTCGACGGACGGGTCCTGCGGTCGGCCGGCCGATGCCGGCGGGCGCCGGGCCCTGCCGGAAGCGGAAGCCGAAGTAGCGTGAATCGTGCTCATAAACCGGCGACAGGAATGACCGGCGTCCGTGGCTCCGGCATACGCCGCAGATCCAGGATCCCGTGCCGCGATCCGCCTGCGGCGCGCCGCACCGCCAGACCTCGCACGTTCCGGGCATGCACGTTCCGGGCACGTTCCCGGCCGATGGACGGGGGCATTCTATGGCCCACCAGGTGACGTGGCAACCCCGCTGGAGGCGACGTTGCCGCCATTCCCGGACCGGGCACCGCTCCGGACGCCTTCGCCGGAACCGGCCGGCCCGTTAGACCGGCGCTCGAAGACCGCCAGGAACGCAGGACCGCCCCGCCAGACAGGTCCGCTGCGCCAGATCAGCCGCCAGTCGGGATCGCCCCGCATCGCGTCGATGTCCAGCGACAAAGGGGGCTCGGGACAGAAGCGCGCGTCCCAGATGAACAACGTGCCCTCCGGCGCCTGCCGCAGGGCCTGGCGGTGCGGAGGGATGTCATGCGGCACCCACATGCCGGCCCAGTAGCAGAGCCAGTAGTTCACGATGATGCGGGGCCGGCTTCTCCAGCCCAGGGCATCCAGCGGCGCGACCGCGTCGCGCATGAGCAGGTGCTCGGGCTTGAGCCGCAGCGGCGTCAGCGCCCAGACCGGGCCCGCCAGAAAAAGAACGCCGCACAGCGCCGCCAGGTACCCCCCCGCCGCCCCAGGCAGGTTGCCCTCCCGCGGTCGGCGGAGGATGACCACCAGGACGGCCGCCAGCCCGACGGCGGCGGCAAGCCCGGCCAGTCGACCGGCCAGCAGCAGGCCCGCAAACCGCGGCGCGACCACCGGCGGCTCGAGCAGCCAGGCGCATTCGCCCGTCACCCACGCCGCCAAAGTCAACGACCCTCCGACCAGCCAGGCTTGCCTTCGAACCACCGCGCGCCGGGCCAGAAACGGCCCCACCCCCGCGCAGGCCAGGACGGCCACCCACGGCGATAGCGGCACCAGAAAACGCGCATAGCCTCCGGAGGCGTAGGCCCCGCGCATGAACACCAGGGTGTGAACCACCACGTAAAGCAGAGCACCGGCCGCCGGCAGCCAGCCCAGCGGCCGGCGCCCCAGCCGCCGGGCTCCCATGACCGCCAGCACCGCCCCCGGACCGAAGGCCATCAGCGTCTTGGGGACGTAGGTCAGGAAGGTGCCCGAGCCATAGAAGTCGGTGACCTCCGGCTGAAACCAGTGAGCGATCGGCCAGGATCCCAGAAACACGCGGGCCAGGACGTTGTGGGCCGCCATCGCCCAGCCCATCAGCAGGCAATGCCCCGGTCCGCCGCCGGCCCGGCGGATCGCCAGGGCCCACACCGGCCACAACACGACGGCCTCATGGCGCGTCAGAGGCGCCAGAGCCATCACCGCCGCCGAAGCGCCCGGACGCCCGCGCAGCAGCAGCCAGGTCGCCAGGGACAGGTAAAAAGCCAGAGGAGTCTCGGTCAACGTGGTCTGGGACAGCCGCAGCGTCATCGGCTGAAGGTAGACGGCCACGATCGCCAGCCACGCGTGTCGCACACGCCAGTGGCGGGCGGCGGACCAGGCCAGGGCGGCGGTGGCGGCCGTCAGGACGGCCGAGAGAAGACGGGCCGCGTGCCAGCCCGCCTCCGGCGGTCCCCAGACACAGACCAGGGCGTAAGGAAGCGTGAAGCCCGGCCGGCCCCACCAGTCCAGCAGGTAAGCCGGATCGTGCCGGGACCAGCGGGCCAGCAGGAAGTGCTTGAAATCGTCCTCGTGATAGACGCCGTCGGCCAGAAGACCCGCTCCGACGGTCACGACCAGCCCCAGCGTCAGAGCGACCACCGGCCGCCGGCCGGCGGGTGCTCGCGGATGCCCGCCTGAGCGGATCGTGCTGCCCCGTCCGGGTTCATCGAGGGGGCAGTCTAATGGAAGCCCCACCCGGCGGCCATCGGACCGCCGGGTGGGGCTGCGACGGGGAATTCCTCGCGGATCAGCGCCGACGGCGGATGGTCGCCATCGCAGCGCCGACGGCGGTCATGGCCAGCACGCCCGGTTCGGGAATCGGGATGACGGCGTGCACATCGAGTTCATCGTTGCCGCACGCCGGGCGCCAGTGGACCGAGAACGGCCGGCCCCACCCGCCCAGCAGGGCCAGATCGAAGGACAGCTCGATGACCGCGTGCTGGGTGGTCAGGCTGTCGCGGGTGTAGACGTAGTCGGCCATGCCCACCAGCGTGCTGCCGGCGTTGATCTGGAGCTGAACCGGTCCCTTGGGAGCGATCGGATCCAGCAGCCAGGTCGCCCCGGACCAGATCGAGCCGGCGACCTGGGCCGGGGCCGCAACCGCGTGGGACTTGGTCACACCGTTGCCGTCGAGGGTGTATGTGGAACCCGGCGCGCCGGCGGTGATGAGCGAACCGGAACCGCCGCCCACGCCGCCGCCGACCTCGATGCCCAGCGTGCCGGACTCGGTCTCGATGCGGATGTCGCCGGGGCCGAAGCTGGCCAGCCCGTTGTCGGGGCGCTGGCCGGTGACGATGGCGATGAAGATCCGCCCGCCCTCCAGGGCGACGGCCATCATCTCCGCGTCGTAGTCCTGCCCGCCCTGGTTGGGCCCGAGCACGAAGCTGTGTCCGGCGGTATCGTTCTGGTCTTCGATGTGCGAGCCCAGCAGATCCAGGCCCGACAGGAAGCCGTACGTGCTGCCGTTGTGGTCGGCCACGACAACACCCCAGTCGGCCAGGTGCCCGTCCACGATCAGGCCGGCGCGGGCGGCGACGGGGACCAGCAGAAGTGCCAGAATACACATCCGGCGGGCATCACGGATGAACATGGTCTTTTCCCCCCTGTTTCCGACGGCTGTGCGGCAGCCGCCAGGCATGCATGTTTTCTGCGAAAGGATTTCGACGCGAGAGACGCCCCGCGGACTTCCTTCCGCCCCCCGAACGGCGGGCAACGTTCATCCTCTTCTAGAGGGGGACCAGCCCGAAAGGCAAGTTTTCAGAGCGTTTTTCACGCGTCAGGAGGCAAAAATCAGGCACCCGTCCGATAAAAACCGGGAGGCGGAAAGGCGGCAGGAAAGGTCCGGTCGCGCAGAGCCGGCGGCGCGGGATCCGGCGGGGACCTCAGCGCCGGGTCAGGCTCTCGCCCTTCAGCAGGCGGTCGATGTCCCGGGACAAAGCCTGCATCTCGTCGGGCGAGTAGCCCACGTGGATGGCCTGGACGGTCCCGTCCCGGCCGATCACCGCCATGGTGGGAAAACTGACCACCCGGAAGGCCCGGGTGATGGCGTTGCTTTCGTCGGCGATCTGGCGGAACGTGATCTTGCGGCTTTTGAGCACGCCGGCGACCTCGGCACGCGATGCGGCCGGGTCGGTGTTGACTCCCAGGAAGACGACCGGTTTCCCGGCGTACTTGTCGGCCAGCTGCTGCAGGCCGGGCAGGGCCATCAGGCAGGGACCGCACCACACCGCCCAGAAGTCCAGCACCACGACCTTGTCCTTGAGGTCGTCCCGGCCGACCGTCCGGCCCTCGAAGTCCTTGCCCGAAAACTCCGGCGCCGGCCGGCCGACGAGCTTCTGCTGCATCTCCTGGGGAGACGGCGGACGCAGCGCGGTCACCCGCTCGTCGTGCGGGGCGGGCGTGAATCCGAAACGCTCCGGCGGAATCGGCTTGCCCGGATCGACCGGCTTGAGGCGGAACTCCTCGGCGTAGCGGTTCAGCTTCGCGTTGGACAGCACGCTGGAGATGCGCCGGCGCATCCATGCGGTGTGGTCGTAGGCCAGCCGGTGCATCAGGCCGGTCGCCCCGTCGAACCAGGCCTCGAAAGGCACTTCCTCGTCCTTCTCGCCGCCGGGCCTGATCCTCAGCACGCCCGTCACCCGGTGCCCGGGCCGGTCGTCGATGCTCCGCGCCTCGGCGGCCTCCAGCCGCACGATTTCGCCGCCCAGCAGCGCCGCGGGACCGGAGGCCGTACCCGTCAGCAGCGCCGCCAGCGGATGCCGGCTCTGCTCGAAGGCATTGAAGCGGGCCAGCTGCAGCTTGCCCAGGTCCACGGAGTCCGGGGCTTCGCCCTGCACGTACTGCTCGATCGGCGTCGCGTGCTCCCACAGCGTCCGGCCGTCGCAGTAGACCGCGTACATCGGCGTCTTGAGCATCAGCCGGTTGGGCCCGGCGAACGCCAGGGCGAACTCCTCCGGCTCGGGCGCGGGCAGCTGGTCGGCATCGGACCCCTCGACGTCCAGGGTCACCGTCAGTACGCCGGTGTCCTGGTAGGCGGCCAGCGACCGGTAGGCGTTCACCGCCCGATCGAGAACCTCGCCGGGCGAAGGCGCGGACGCCGCGGGAGCCGACTGCAGCCAGGGCAGACACAACGCTCCGGCCGCAAGCCGGGCGAGAACGATCCATGCCAAGGGACGACCCTCCACAGGATAAGGCCGCGCGCGGGCCCGGAACCCCGACCCCTCCAGCGTAGCCGTCCGCCGGGAGGACTGCAAACCCGCCGGGCAAGCGCCCCGCGGACCTCCAAGGAGTCCGGGGCGCCGGGGACACGTCACCCACGGGCAAGCCGGGCCAGCCGGATGAACAGCGACTCGATCGCCAGGTTGAGGTTGGCGTTCCGGGCGAAGTTGAAGTCGGCCGCGGCCAGCTCCCGCAGGGCCGCGGCGCAGGCGGCCGGCCCGCAGGCCCGGACGATCGACGCGACCGCCTCGGGCTGGTCGCCGTGGATCGGATCGGCGGCCGATCCCAGCCCCGCCCGCAGCGCGTCGCGGTAGAAACCCGCCATCACGGCCAGCAGCGTCCGGATACCCCCGCGGGTGGCGTCGGTGTCGGACATGTCCGGGTCACGCTGCGGTGCCAGCCGCCCCAGGGCCTTGGCGTCGCTTTCGAACGGCTCGCACAGCCCCGTCGCCGCATAGCCCGCCCCCCCGAGTAACAG
>Ga0129299_1000441_pt1 | contig 25790 bp, 17 predicted proteins | sample ConPoolayeCmetaG_FD_94477 | JGI IMG/M metagenome (GOLD analysis project Ga0129299, IMG submission 94477) | Hot spring microbial mat communities from California, USA to study Microbial Dark Matter (Phase II) - Cone Pool mat layer C metaG ...
CCCCACCCCCATCCCCCTCCCCTCTCCCAAAATTGGGAGAGGGGAGGGGGGCAGGGGGGAGAGGTGAGGGCAGCCAAAAAGACCGAACTCGCCTGGGAGCAGCGTCGGTGAAATGATGTAGCCGACGCCGGTTCGCACCCGTTATCGTGCTCAGAGCGGATCGGCATTCCGCCGGGTTGAGCGTGGGCCTGTGGCGCAGCTGGGAGCGCGTCTCAATGGCATTGAGAAGGTCAGGGGTTCGAGTCCCCTCAGGTCCACCAATCCCCGGCGCCGGTCAAGCAGGGTGGTACCGCGGAGTCCCTTCGTCCCTGTGTGGATGAGGGGATTTTTTTCGTAAAACGTAGTGCGTAAAACGTAAACTATCGCTTATGATATTACGTTTTATGTTTTACGTTTTACGCATAGAGAGGGGCCACACATGAAAATCGCCATCCTATCTGACATCCACGGAAATCTCAGCGCACTGGACGCAGTGCTGGCGCACCTGGACGCACATGGCGGCGCGGACCAGATCGTGGTCCTGGGCGACATCGTGGCCATGGGACCGCAGCCGCGCGAGGTGATGGACCGGCTGCGCGAACGTGGCTGCACCATCGTCCAGGGGAATACGGATGCCTGGTTTGCCCCGGCCGCCACGCCCCCTCCATCACCCCAGAAGATCGAGGACAGGCGCGAGCAGCGTATCTCGCGCCTGTGGCATTGGCTGAAGGACGAGCTGCGGCCGGAGGATGTGGCATTCCTGAACACCCTACCGCTCAGCTACCAGGTGGCTGTGGGCGCGGAGCGGCTGTGGTTCGTCCACGGCTCGCCCCGCCGGAACAATGAGGCCCTCTGGCCCACCACGCCGGCCGACGAGCTGCGCCAGATGCTCAAGCCGGCTCGCCAGGCCGGGGCCACCCTCGTCTGCTGCGGGCATACCCACCAGGCCATGCTCCGCGTGGGCGAGGGGATCACCATCGTGAACCCTGGCGTCGTGGGGACGCAGGGCCACGGCGACGTGCGCGCCGCCTACGGCCTCCTCACCGTTGACGACGCCGCTGTGCACATCGAGTTGCGTCGCCTCGCCTATGACCCCTCACCGGCCATCGCGGCCGCCGACGAACGCGATTTCCCCATGCCCAAACGCTATGCCCGCAAGCTGCGCGAAGGGGTGGAGATGCTATAAACGTCAAGCGTCAAAACGTCAAGCGTCAAAACGTCAAACGTCAAAACGTCAAACGTCAAAACGTCAAGCGTCAAAACGTCAAACGTCAAAACGTCAAGCGTCAAAACGTCAAGCGTCAAAACGTCAAACGTCAGACGTGATGACCGCCCTGACGTTTGACGCATGACGCATGACGAATGACGCATGACGCATGTGACGTTTGACGCATTACGGAGGATTACCATGATTGACCGCTACGAACCCACCGTCATCGAACCCAAGTGGCAGCGAAAATGGGAGGAGGACAGGCTGTACAAAGCCGTCATCGAGGAGGAGCGGCCCGGTTTCTACTTCCTCACCATGCTGCCCTACACCTCCGGCAATCTGCACATCGGCCACTGGTATGCTATGGCCCCGTCGGACGTGAAGGCGCGCTACCTGCGGATGCGCGGCCACAACGTCATGTTCCCCATCGGCTTTGACGCTTTTGGCCTGCCGGCCGAGAACGCGGCCATCAAACACGGCATCCACCCCTTCAAATGGACGATGGCCAACATCGAGCGGATGCGCGTACAGTTGCGACAGATGGGGGCCACCTGGGATTGGGACCGCGAGGCCATCACCTGCGTGCCGGAATACTACAGGTGGACCCAGTGGTTCTTCCTCCAGTTCTACAAACATGGCCTGGCTTACCGCGCCCAGTCCCCGGTGGACTTTTGCCCCACCTGCAACACCACCCTGGCTCGCGAGCAGGTCTGGGGTGAAGACAGGCACTGCGAACGCTGCGGGACGCCGGTGGTCAAACGAGAGTTGGAACAGTGGTTCTTCCGCATCACCAACTATGCCGAGGAGCTGCTGGACTTTTCCCAGATTGACTGGCCGGAGCGCGTGGTCACGATGCAGCGCAACTGGATCGGCCGCAGCGAGGGGGCGAACGTCACCTTCCAAATTGCAAATTGCGAATTGCAAGAGGAGTTGGTGGTTTTTACGACGCGACCAGACACCCTGTGGGGGGCCACGTTCATGGTCCTGGCCCCGGAGCACCCGTTGGTGGATAAGCTGACCGCGCCGGACTACCGCGCCGAGGTCGAAGCCTACCGCTACCAGGCCAGCCGCCAGAGCGAGATTGACCGCCTGGCCGCCGACAAGGACAAGACCGGCGTCTTCATCGGGGCCTATGCCATCAACCCGGTGAACGGTGAGCGCATCCCCATCTGGATCGCGGACTATGTGCTGATGACCTACGGCACCGGGGCCATCATGGCCGTCCCGGCCCACGACGAGCGCGACTTTGCCTTCGCCATCAAGTATGGCCTGCCCATCATCCCGGTCATCGCCCGGCCGGATGGCGTCTCCAAATCATTTGCCCCGGCCGGCACCATGCGGGGGGGCTTTGCCGACGCGCTACGGGCGGCCGGCATCCCCGGTGAGGAGCGCGATGGCTCGCTCTATGTCACCATGACGCAGGACCAGGCCGACGCCTACATCGCGCTGGCCCAAGAGTACCTGAACCCCGGTTGCTGGAACGAGGTGGTCGGCTCGCGCTGGGCGTTCATCTTTGACGACGGTGTGCTGCCATTCGACAGCGTGGCGGCCGACCGCGCCATCCTGGCCCGCTGCCAGGAGTTAGAGCCGAACGTGCGGGACGCGCGCACGGTCATGGAGATGCTGACCGGCCAGCCGTTCTACCAGGACGTGCTGTTCCACGTGGAATACGGCCCGATGATCCACTCCGGACCGCTCACCGGCACCCCTGGCGAGCAGGCGGTATCGCGCACCATCGAGTGGCTGGCCGGGCGGGGCGTCGGCGAGGCGGCGGTGAACTACCGCCTGCGGGACTGGCTGATCAGCCGGCAACGCTACTGGGGCGCGCCCATCCCCATCGTCTACTGCCCGGCCTGCGGCACGGTGCCGGTGCCAGAAGAGGACCTGCCGGTGCTGCTGCCCGAAGACGCCGAGTTCCTGCCCACCGGCGAAAGCCCGCTCAAGTATCACGAGGGCTTTCGGCGCACTACCTGCCCGCAGTGCGGCGGCCCGGCCGAGCGCGAGACCGACACCATGGACACCTTCATGTGCTCGTCGTGGTATCAGTGGCGTTACCTCAGCCCGCACTATGACGCCGGACCGTTCGACCCGCGCGAGGCCGCCTACTGGCTGCCGGTGGACCTGTACACCGGCGGCATCGAGCACGCCACCATGCACCTGATCTACACCCGGTTCTTCACCAAAGCCTGTCGTGACCTGGGCATCGTGGACCATGACGAACCCATGCTCAAGCTCTACAACCAGGGCATCATCCTGGGCGAAGATAACGAGAAGATGAGCAAGAGCCGGGGCAACGTGGTGGACCCGGATGATTTGGTGCAGCGCTACGGGGCCGACACGGTGCGCACCTACCTGATGTTCATCGGGCCGTGGGAGGAAGGCGGGCCGTGGAGCAGCCGGGGCATCGAGGGGGTGTTCCGGTTCTATAACCGGGTCTGGAACCTGGTGCTGGAGCCGGTGGCGGCCGGCGGCCGGCAATCGGTGACAGAGGATGAGGTAGCCGCCCTGCGTCGCATCACCCACAAGACCATCCGCAAGGTCACAGAAGACCTGGACGGCTTCCACTTTAACACGATGGTGGCCGCGCTGATGGAGTTCAACAACTACCTGGTGAAGGCCAGGAATACGCCGGTGGCCCAGACCCCGGCCTGGAACGAGGCCCTGGAGACCCTGCTCTTGCTGCTGGCCCCCAGCGCGCCGCACATCACCGAGGAGTTGTGGGCGCGGCTGGGCAAACCATACAGCATCCATCAGCAGCCCTGGCCGCAGTGGGACGCAGCCCTGGCTGCCGACAAGGTCATCACCCTGCCGGTGCAGGTGGGCGGCAAGGTCCGCGCCCGCCTGCAAGTCCCGGCCGACGTGACCGAGGAGCAGGTGCGGGCCCTGGCCCTGGCCGACGAGGGGGTGCAACGACACATCGCCGGGCGGCCGGTAGTGAAGGTGGTCTACGTGCCGGGCCGGCTGGTGAACATTGTGGTGCGCTGATGAGCCGATAAATGATCACCCAAACCCAGCACATCCAACCGTCTCGGTACATGGAACAAGTTGCTCCGCGAAGCGGCGGATCTGCCCGGCCCACTCAGTCCGGCCTGAGCCGGGGGCCGGACTGGGTGGACCGGGGGCCTGACCGGGTGACTCACTCCCTTCACCCACGGCGGTCGCCCAGTCAGGTCTGGGCCTGGCAAACCGCCTGGGAGCACAAATCTCCACCTGCTGAGACTGCCATCCGGCGGCGGCTGGCCGGCGAGGTTGGCACTATCGTCAAGGACTGGGGCGGGCGGTTGCCCATCGCTCTGGTCTACCCCAACACGTACCACGTGGGCATGTCCAGCCTGGCCGTCCACGCCCTCTACCAGCTCTTCAACCGCCACGATGACGTGGTCTGCGAGCGGGCCTTCCTGGACCACACCCCCCTGGCCCTGGAATCCCAACGCCCGCTGACGGATTTCGCCGCCCTCGCGTTTACCGTCTCCTACGAGCTGGACTATTTCAACTTGGTGGCGATCCTGCGCGCGGCCGGCGTCCCCCCGCTGGCCGAACAGCGCGACGAGCGACACCCCATCGTCATCGTCGGTGGCCCGGCCCCTACCGCCAATCCCCTGCCCCTGGCCCCCCTCTGCGACGCCGTGGCCCTGGGCGATGGTGAGGTCATTGTCCCGCCGCTGCTGGAGGCCCTGCGGACCGGCGACCGCGCCGCCCTGGCTGCCGTGCCGGGCCTCTACTCGCCCCACGATACGCAGTACGAAATACATGATACGCCATGCGTCACTCGTCAAACGTCACTGGACCTGGACGCTCTTCCGGTCTCCACCGTCATCTATACCGCTGATACCGAGTTCGACGACATGGCGTTGGTGGAGGTGAGCCGGGGCTGTGGGCGCGGTTGCCGGTTCTGTCTGACCGGGCATTGCCTCCAGCCACCCCGGGAACGGTCGCTGGATGTGTTGCTGCGCCAGGCCGAAGCGGGTTTGCGCCACCGGAAGCGGATCGGGCTGGTGGGGGCTGCGGTGAGCGATTACAGCCGCATTGACGACCTGGTGGCCGACATCCGGGCCTTGGGCGGACGAATCGCCGTCTCCAGCCTGCGCGCCGATTCCCTCTCCGAGCCGCTGCTGACCGCGCTGGCCGAGAGTGGCGTGCAGACCCTCACCCTGGCCCCGGAGGCCGGCTCCCAACGCCTCCGCGACGCCATCCGCAAGGGTTTGACCGAAGACGACATCCTGCACGCGGCCGACCTGGCCCAGGCATACCATTTTCGCCAGCTCAAGCTCTACTTCATGGTGGGGCTGCCCGGCGAGACCGACGCCGACGTGTCCGCCATCGCCGACCTGTGCGGGGCCGTACATGACCGTTTCCGGGGCGGGGTCACGGCCACTATCACGCCTTTCGTGCCCAAGGCCGGCACGCCGTTCCAGTGGGCAGCGATGGCCCCGGTCCCGGTGCTGCAGGCGCGCCTGAGACTTCTGGCGCGCGACCTGCGTCGCCGGGGCGTCCGGGTCCACCTGGAAAGCGCGGACTGGGCGGCGGTGCAGGGCGTGCTCTCGCGCGGCGACGAGCACGTGGGCCGGGCGCTGGCCGCGTGCGCCGCACCCACCCAGACCGCCTGGCGCGAGGCCCTGCTCGCCCACGACGTGGACCCGGCCCGCTACCTGGGAGCGTGGCCGCTGGACGAGCCACTGCCCTGGGACGTGGTAGACCACAGCACAGACCGGGACCTGCTGCGGCGCGAGTATCTACGCGGATGTTCACGAATGAACACGGATCGTAGCGTGTAGGGCAGGTTTCCCCACCCGCCTACAGCGCGGCGGCTATGGCAAGCCGCCTGCCGGCTACACTGCCGCATAAGGAATGAGCCATGAACGGCCGAGAGTTTGCGAACCGGCTCGCCAACGACCAGGAAGACTTTTTGCAGGCGTTCCTGGATCTCCTGGCGGAACAGGACATACCGTTCTGCATCATCGGCGGATTGGCGGTGAATGCTTATGCCGAGCCGGTCGTCAGCCTGGACCTGGACCTGGTGGTGGTCGCGGATCGGCTGGACGAGCTAACAAGGCTGTTGGAACAGCGGTTCACCGTCCGCCGGTTCCCGCACAGCCTCAACGTATCCAGCCCGACTTCAGACCTGCGCATCCAGGTGCAAACCGATCCCGCGTACCAGGCGTTCATTCCCCGCGCTGCTCGCCGCGTGGTTCTGGGCTATGAGATGCCGGTCGCGGCGCTGGAAGACGTGTTGCAGGGCAAGGTCTGGGCCTTTTTTGACCCGACCCGGCGGCCCAGCAAGCGCCAGAAAGACCTGGCCGACATCCTGCGCCTGGTAGAAACGTACTCGCATCTGCTAGATCAACTGCCGGAACCGCTGCGCGAGCGCGTCGCCGCCGACCTGAACGCATGATCGCGCACGCAACACGTCATGAATGAAATCACCACCACCGTTGCCACCTATGACCGCCAGGCCCCTGCCTTTGCCGCGCGCTGGTGGGACCTGCGGCTGGACCGGGCGCTGGACACGTTCGGCGGGTATCTCCGGCCCGGCGCACGCGTGTTGGACCTGGGCTGCGGCCCCGGCCGCGACGTGCGTTTCCTCAACGAGCTGGGTTTCCAGACCGTGGGTCTGGACCGCTCGGCCGGGATGCTGGCCGAGGCCCGGCCGCGCGTGGTTGCCCCCTTCGTCCAGGCCGACATGCGCGCCCTGCCCTTCGCCGACGGTTCCTTTGACGGGGTCTGGGCCTGCGCGTCGCTCTTGCACGTGCCTCGCGCCGAGGCCCCGGCCGTGCTGGCCGAGGTCAGGCGCGTGTTGGAACACGGCCACCTTTTCCTGGCCGTCAAACGCGGCGAGGGCGAAACCTGGGTGGAGACGGAACACGGCCCGGTCTTTTTCGCCTGCTACCACCCGGCCGAGGTGGAGTTACTGGTGGAGCGGGCCGGCCTGCGCGTACTGGAATTTTGGGAGGAAGCCGATCAGGCCGGCCGGGACCACCCCTGGATCAATCTGGTGGCCTGGACCCGGCTCGTCACGCCCCGCGTGGCCGCCTGCGCCATCGTCCGGGACGAGGCCGGCCGGCTCTTATTGGTGCGCCGCCAGGATAACGGCTACTGGGCGCTGCCCGGTGGTCACCTGGACTATGGCGAATCACTGGCCCAGGCCATCGTCCGCGAGACCCGCGAGGAGACCGGCCTGGAAGTGCAGATCGAACGCCTCAGCGGTCTCTACTCCGCGCCATTCCCGGACGGCTTTGTCCTCAATGAGGTGAACCAGGCAGTCGTGGCGACTTTCGTCTGCCGGGTGACGGGTGGAGAATTGCGCCCCGGCCCAGAGACCACCGCCGCCGCCTTTTTCCCGCCGGACGCCTTGCCGGAACCGCTCATGCCCATCCACGCGCCGCGCATCCAGCACGCCCTGCACGGCGCCGGCGTATTCTTTGACTGAACATAACCCTACCCTGTACCCTCCCGCAGGTTAGAACCTCCAACCTGCGGGAGGGTGGGCAGTTACGACTGAACCAACCCTGAGGTGAACATGACCGCCCAGCAATTGCTATACCTCTCCCGCGCTGACGTAGAAAACGTGGCCCTGGACATGCCCACGATCATCCGGTTGCTAGAGACGGCGTTCCTGGAAAAGGGCCAGGGCCGGGTGGAAATGCCACCCAAGCCCGGCATCCACCCCCAGCCCGACGCCTTTATCCATGCCATGCCAGCCTACATCCCGGCGCTCGGCGCGGCCGGCATCAAGTGGGTGAGCGGCTACCCAGACAACCCGACGCACGGTCTGCCCTATATCAGCGGCCTGCTGATCCTGAATGACCCACAGACCGGCCAGCCCTATGCCGTCATGGATTGCACCTGGATCACGGCGATGCGTACCGGTGCAGCCACGGCCCTGGCCGCCCGCTACCTGGCCCGGCCCGATAGCCAGACGGTCGGCATCCTGGCCTGCGGCGTGCAGGGCCGCGCCAACCTGGAGGCGTTGGCCGTGCTCTTTCCCATCCGCAAGGTCTATGCCTATGACATCCGGCCAGAAGCCCAGGCGCGCTACGTGACCGAGATGTCGGCCCGCCTGGGCGTGGAGGTCATCGGCGTGGAGACACCCCGGGCCGCCGTGGTCGAAAGCGACCTGGTGGTCACCTCCGGCCCCATCCTCAAGCATCCCCGGCCCACCATCGCGCGCGATTGGCTGCGGCCGGGCGCCTTCGCCAGTGCCGTGGATTTCGACTCGTACTGGACGCCGGAGGCTCTGGCCCAGTTCGACAAGATCGTCACCGATGACCACGCCCAGTTTCGGTACTACCGGGACCAGGGCTACTTCCAGGCCACGCCGGAGCCTTACGCCGACCTGGGCGAGATCGTGGCCGGCCTCAAACCCGGTCGCACCCGGGACGACGAGCGGACCCTGGCCCTCAACCTGGGGCTGGCGTTGGACGACATGGCCGTGGCCCCGGCGGTCTATCGCCGGGCGCGTGAACGCGGCCTGGGGACCTGGCTGCCGCTTTGATAAAGGTACAGCCATGTGCCAGGAAGCCCGAGAGACCTTTGCCCGGCTGGAGATGGTGTGGGAGATAAAGCGAATGGACGAGCAGACGTGTGGGGGTGTGGGAGAATGAGCGCCACGCAGCACACAGCACGCAGCACGTACCATCTTTCACGCTTTGCGCTTTACGTTTTACGTTTGACGTTTGACTTCTCACGCTCCTCTCTCCCCCTGCTGGCCTTGCTGCTCCTGGCCTTCGCCCTGCGCCTCCACACCCTGGACTTGCAGCCCCTCTGGTTCGACGAGGGCAAGAGCGTCTTCTTTGCCAACCAGACCCCGTGGGACACGGCCATCCTCACCGCCGGGGACATCCACCCGCCGCTCTACTACTGGCTGCTCCACGCCTGGGCGTTCCTGGTCGAGTGGAGTCCATTCGCCCTGCGGTTCCTGTCCGTGTACCTGAGCCTGCTCGCGGTGCCACTCATCTACCAACTGGGCTGGCTGTTGAGCGGTCGGCGCCTGGTGAGCCTGCTGGCGGCGCTGATCCTGACCCTGTCACCCATGCACGTTTACTATGCCCAGGAAGCCCGCATGTACGCCCTCGTTGCCACGCTGGGCCTGGCCTCCACGGTCTGGTTGCTGCGTGCGTTGAGGTATAGCTGCGCTCCGGCGGGGTCTGAGACCCCACCCCCTCCGCAATCAGGAGAAAACAGCCGTCGCAGACCGCCTGCGAGCCAAAAGAGAGGTGACTGGCCGGTCTACATCGCCATCACCGCCGCCGCCCTCTATACCCACTACTACGCGGCGTTCATCCTGCTCTTCCAGGTGCTCTTTGTCCTGCTCAACGCCCGGCGTTACCGCTCCGCCCTGCGTAGCTGGCTCGTCAGCCTGGTGGTCCTGGGGCTGCTCTATACCCCCTGGCTCATCTTCTCCTACAGCGTGCTCGCCTCCTACGTGACCGCCAAAGTCGCACATGAGGGCTACCCCCCCTTGCCCCTCTGGACCTACCTGGCCGACCACCTGTCCGCCTTCAGTGCCGGCACCCTGGCCGACCGCCCCGTGCCCACCATCGTCTGTGTGTCTCTGGCCGCCCTGGGTCTATTCAATTGTCGCAAATCCCAAACCCCAAACCCCAACAACTTGCGACCTGCGACCTGCGACCTGCGACCTGCATCCTGCGACCTGCGACCTGCATCCTGCGACCTGCGACTTGCATCCTGCATCTTGCTCTACCTGTTCACCCCCCTGGCGGCCGGTTTCGCTATCAACCTCTTTTTCCCGTTCCATCCACCGCACTATGAACGTCAGTTCCTCTACGCGGCTCCGGCGTTCTACCTCTTGATGGCCTTCGGGCTGACTGGCATCCCCCGTTTCTGGAGTAGAGCCTTCAGGCGGAGCGTGCCAGCTAAAGCTTCAGAACGAAGGGCCGGGTTGACGCGCGTCTTCCCGGTCGGCCTGACGATCCTGGCCCTGCTCGCCGTCGTCGCCCTCAACGCCGCAGCCCTGCGCGGGTTCTACACCACCCCTCGCTATGTGGCCGATGACTATCGCCCCCTCCTGGTTCGCGCCCAGGCCCTGGCCCAACCGGATGATGTGGTGGTCTGCATCTATCCCTGGCAGGTGGGCTACTTTCAGAGCTACCTGCGTCCGCCGCGCCCCCGGCTCTACTACGCGCCGGTCCTCGCCTGGGACGACCTCTCCCAGATGGAGGCCGACCTGGCCGACCTGCTGGACGACCATCCCCGCCTCTGGTTCCCCTCCTATCAGGTGGCCGGGCGCGGCCTGGAAACCCGGGTGGAGACCTGGCTGAGCCGCCAGGCCCACATCATCGAGCAGGGGTGGCACGAGAACAACAAGCTGCTCTTCTATGCCTCGCCGCGACCACTCCCGGCCCCGGCCCCCGGCGCGCAATTCGGCGACCCGCCGGCGGTGGTCGTGTTAGACGAATACCAGATGGCAGCCGGCGAGTTCCCGTCGGCGTGGGGGGTGGTCCGGGTACGCCTGCGCTGGCACCTGCTGGCCCGCACGACAGAGCGGTTCCTGGTCACGCTGCGCCTGGCCGACGCCAAAGGGCGTACCTGGTCCTTGTCGGACATGGAGCCGCAGGCCGGGCTGTGGCCGTTTTCGTTGTGGGGCGCGGGCGAAACATTTGATGACCGCCGGGCATTGCTGATCCCCGCCGGCACCCCACCGGGCGCGTATAACCTGTACCTGAGCCTGCACCGGGCAGAAGGCGGGCAACCCCTGCCGGTCACCAGCCCCGACGGGGCCCGACCCGGCACGGAGCTGCTCCTGGGCCGGGTAAACGTCATCACCCCACCAGAACCACCACCATTAGCGGCCCTGCCCATCCAGTACCCACGACCGGCCGGCTGGGGAGATGTGCGCTTGTTGGGGTATAGCCTCGGCGCCGGGCCGTTGCGGGCCGGACAGCCGGCCCCGGTGACGTTGTTTTGGCAGGCCCAACGCCCTCCGCCCGGCGATTACCTGCTGGCCGTGGAGCTGCGGGACGCGGCCGGGCGCAACCAGGCCCGGTCCACACCACGGCCCCTGGGCGATTTCCACCCCACCAGCAAATGGCGCGCCGGCGAGTTCGTGGTAGACCAGTATGAGGTAACGCCAGCCCCCGGCACCAGCGGCCTGCTCCGCCTGACCGTCGCCATCTACAACGCCGCCGGCCAGTCGGTGGGCCAGCCGGTCACTTTGCAGCCGGTCCTGGTGACCGGACGCACGCCCAGCTTTGCCGTGCCCGCCATCCAGTACCCTGTGGATGTGCGCTTTGGCGACGGCGTATCCCTGCTGGGTTACCAGATCACGCCGACGCCCGGCAGCGCCGGCGCCCCGGGCCAGAAAGTGCCTGTCCAACCGGGCCAGACGATCACCCTGACCCTGTACTGGCAATGCCGCGCACCCCTGGACCGGTCGTACAAGGTCTTTACCCACCTCATTGACCCGGATCAGCCGATGAACATCCAGGCCCAGGACGATGACGTGCCCGGCCACGGCACGGCCCCCACCACCGGCTGGATCGTTGGCGAGGTGCTCACCGATACCTACACCCTGGCGGTCAAGCCCGAGACCCCCTCCGGGACCTATTACCTCAGCGTGGGCCTGTATGACCCGGTCACGGGGGCCCGGCTGCCCGCCTTTGACGCGGCCGGCAACCCCATGGGCGACCACCTGCTGCTCCGGGCGGTATTGGTGGGGGCAGCATACCCGTGAAAATGACCGCCGCCCTTGAGTCGGCCAAATCGTGGACAATAGAATGAGGAGGTGACGATGTTACGCGGCGAGCGCGTGCTACTCCGCGCCATCGAACGCGACGATCTGCCCCGCTACGTCCGTTGGCTCAACGACCCGGACGTGCTGGAATACTTTGGCTCCTATCGGCCCCTGAGCCTGGTTCAGGAAGAACAATGGTACGAGAAGATGCTCCAGGATCGAACCACCCTCAACTTTGCCATCGAATTAGAAGGCCAACACGTGGGGGGCGCCGGCTTCGCCAACATCAACCATCAGGACCGTCACGCCGAGGTGGGGCTGTTCATCGGCGTCAAAGAACTCTGGGGCCAGGGCCTATGCGTGGACGTGCTGCGCACCCTGCTGCGGTATGGGTTTGACTGCCTGAACCTGCACCGCATCTACCTGCGCGTGTTTGCCGAAAACGAGCGCGCCCGGCGTTGCTACGAGAAGGTGGGCTTGCGGGAAGAAGGCCGCTTCCGTGAGCACATCTTTCGTCACGGCCACTGGATTGATGAGGTGCGAATGGGCATCCTGGAAGACGAGTGGCGTAGACAGCAAAGTGAGTGACCAGGCTGGCGTTGCCAGGCGGAGCAAGGTAGTTACAGGGAGGTAGGGTTATGTTTGGAGATGGCCCCAGACTTCCGTTAAAGATCAGGTTTAGGATGCTGTGGCGCGAAGGGCTACTGCGTGGCCCCCTGCTGCGACTCCTGGGTGGGGTAGGGTTGCTGCTCGGCGGCGGCCTGGCCTTTGCGTTGCTCCAGGGCGACCTGGCCTGCTGCGGGGTGAGCCTGGGCGGCGGGGCAGCCCTGGTCGGGATAGTGCTGTTCAGCATCGGGCTGTACGAGGTGGGGGCCTTGGTGCTGTGGGCTGAGTGAAACTCCCCCGGACGTGAGCGTATCGCGTTGGGGACAGTACGGCGCTGGAGTCGAGGCTTTAGCCGGTTCGTGCCCACAAGACCCGCCTAAAAGCTCGACGCCGGTAGTGGGCCTCTGCGAGCTTCTCGCCCATGTCCCCAATGTGTAACGCTCCACCCGGCCGGCTGGTCAGTTGCCCCGCCTCGTGGTATAATACCGACCACGGCCTGGCCAATCTACCATACGGAGGGTGATCATGCGCCCAATCCATGCCTTCACCATCAGTCCCTCCTTGCCTCCAGAGCTGGAACACCTGCGGGAACTGGCCTATAACCTGCGTTGGACCTGGGACCGTGATACCATAGACCTGTTCCGGCGTCTGGACCGCGACCTGTGGGAAGAGACATATCACAACCCGGTGCTCATGCTGGGCACGATCAAACAGGAACGCCTGGAGGAGGCCGCCGAGGATGACGGCTTCCTGGCCCATCTGGAACGGGTTTACCAGGGGTTCAAGCGGTACATCAAAGGCAGCAAGACGTGGTACCAGCGTCAGCACGGCAAAAGCGAGGGGCCACTCGTGGCCTACTTTTGCGCCGAGTTCGGCCTGACCGAGTGCCTGCCCATCTACAGTGGCGGCCTGGGCATCCTGGCCGGCGACCATCTCAAATCCGCCTCCGACCTGGGCCTCCCCCTGGTGGGTGTGGGTCTGCTCTATCAACAGGGCTATTTCGTCCAATACTTGAACGCCGACGGCTGGCAACAGGAACGCTACCCCATCAACGATTTCTACAACCTGCCGCTCCGGCTGGTCTATCACGATAATGGCGAGCCGGTGACGACCCGGGTAGAGTACCCCGGCCGCGACGTACTGGCCCGGGTTTGGCAGGCCCAGGTGGGTCGCATACCCCTCTACCTGCTGGATACCAACATCCCAGAGAATGCGCCAGCAGACCGGGACATCACAGACCAACTGTACGGCGGCGACCAGGAGATGCGCATCCGACAGGAGATCATGCTGGGCATCGGGGGGCTGCGGGCTTTGGATGCCCTGGGCTTGCGCCCCACCGTCTGCCACCTGAATGAGGGCCATTCGGCGTTCCTGGCTCTGGAGCGTATCCGCCAACTTATGGAAGAGCATAACCTGCCGTTCGCGGCGGCCCGGGAGGTGGCCATGGCCGGCAACGTCTTTACCAGCCACACCCCCGTCCCGGCCGGCATTGACCGCTTCCCGCCAGCCCTGATTGACAGGTATTTCCAGCACCTCTACCCCCGCCTCGGGCTGACCCGGGCCGAATTCCTGGCCCTGGGCCAGGATAACCCGGACGATCCCAACGACCTGTTCAGCATGGCCGCCCTGGCCCTGCGCCTGTCAGCCGCCAGCAATGGCGTGAGCGTGCTCCACGGCCAGGTGACACGACAACTGTTCCAACACATCTGGCCTGGTCTGCCGGCGGAAGAAGTGCCCATCCGCGCTGTCACCAATGGCGTGCACACCCGCTCCTGGATCAGCCGGGACATGGCGATCCTATATGATCGCTACCTGGGACCTCGCTGGGCCGAGGACCCCGGCAACCCCCGGGTCTGGCAACGGGTGGATGAGATCCCCGATGAGGAACTCTGGCGCACCCACGAGCGCCGGCGCGAGCGGCTGGTCGCCTTCGCCCGCCGCCGCGTCCGCGAGCAGGTCCACAGCCGGGGCGGTTCCCCGCTGGAGATCGAACGGGCCAGCGAGATCCTGCACCCCGAGGCCCTCACCATCGGTTTCGGCCGGCGTTTTGCCACCTATAAACGCGCCACCCTCATCCTCCACGACCTGGAACGCCTCCACCGCATCCTGGTCAACCCCCAGCAACCGGTGCAGATCATCTACGCCGGCAAGGCCCATCCCCACGATAACGAGGGCAAAGAACTCATCCGCCAGATCGTTCACCTCCTCAACCAGGAAGGGTTTAGAAACCACATCGTCTTTCTGGAAAACTATGATATGAACGTGGCCCGCTACCTGGTGCAGGGCGTGGACGTGTGGTTAAACACCCCCCTGCGCCTCCGCGAGGCCAGCGGGACCAGCGGCATGAAAGCGGCCATGAACGGCGTCGTCAACCTGAGCGTCCTGGATGGCTGGTGGGATGAAGCCTATCAGCCAGAGATCGGCTGGGCCATCGGCCAACGAGAGGTCTATGAAAACCAGGCTTACCAGGACGAGGTGGAGAGCCACGCCATCTATAACCTGTTGGAAGAGGAACTGGTGCCTTTGTTCTATCGGCGGGGTGCTGATGGCCTGCCCCGGGGCTGGATCGCGCGAATGAAGGCCAGCATCCGGGCCGTGGGGCCGGCTTTCAACACCAACCGCATGGTCTACGAATATGCCCGCGATTTCTACATGCCAGCGGCCCAACGCCATGCCTACCTGACCGAGAACAACATGGCCCGGGCCCGGATGTTGGCCCAATGGAAGAGCCGCCTGCGCCAACTCTGGCCCCAGATCCGCATCGAAAGCGTCCAGTTCGACCCGACGGCTCCTTTGTGCGTGGGTACAGAACTGGGCGTCCAGGCCACCATCTACCTGGGGATGTTAGAGCCGGCTGATGTGGCGGTAGAGTTGGTCCACGGCCCGGTGAACCCCGCTGGGGAGATCATCGCCGGCGTGATCCTGCCCCTCGCCTGCGTGGACACCATCGGCGATGGGGCTTATCTCTTCGCTGGGGCCATCCCATGTCGCACCAGCGGCCGCTATGGCTATGCCCTGCGCGTCTTGCCCCAGCACGTGGACCTGCACGACCCCTTTGAACCGCGTCTCATCAAATGGAGCAACGGCGTCTAGCGAATGCGAAATGCGGATTGCGGAATGGGGAGATTCCACATTCCACATTCCGCATTCCACATTCCGCAATGGGGAGATTCCACATTCCACATTCCGCATTCCACATTCCGCAATGGGGAGATTCCGCATTCCACATTCCGCATTACACATTCCGCAATGGGGAGATTCCACATTCCACATTCCGCATTCCACATTCCGCAATGGGGAGATTCCGCATTCCACATTCCGCAATGGGGAGGTTTCATGCGCGTTCTCATCACCGGCGGGGCCGGGTTCATCGGCTCCCATCTGTGCGACCGCTTCCTGGCTGAAGGCCATACGGTCATCGCCATGGACAATTTCATCACCGGCCACCCTCGTAACATCGCCCATCTGGCCGGTCACGAGCGATTTCGCTTTATCAAACAAGATGTCACCGAGTACATCTACGTGGACAGTCCCCTGGATGCCGTGCTGCACCTGGCCTCCCCGGCCAGCCCGATATGCTTTGACCAGATCCCCATCCAGATCCTCAAAGTCGGCGCCTTGGGCACTCATAAAGCCCTGGGGGTGGCCCGGGCCAAAAAGGCCGCCTTCCTCCTGGCCTCCACCTCGGAGGTCTACGGCGACCCGCTGGTGCACCCGCAGACTGAGGATTACTGGGGCAATGTGAACCCCATTGGCGTGCGCGGGGTCTATGATGAGGCCAAACGTTTCGCCGAGGCCCTCACCATGGCCTATCATCGGCATCACGGCGTGCCCACGCATATCGCGCGTATCTTCAACACCTATGGCCCCCGTATGGCCCTGGACGATGGCCGCGTGATCCCCAACTTTATGGGGCAGGCGCTCCGCAAACGCCCCCTCACCGTCCACGGCGACGGCTTGCAGACCCGCTCGTTCTGCTACATCTCCGACATGGTGGAGGGGTTATACCGGCTGCTCATGTCCGGGGTCACGGAGCCGGTGAACCTGGGCAATCCCCAGGAGATGACGATCCTGGAAATGGCCCGGCTGATCAACGAGCTGACCGGCAACCCGGCCGGCCTCATCCACCGGCCCTTACCCCAGGATGACCCCCGGGTGCGCCAGCCCGACATCACCCGCGCCCGCACCCTGCTGGGCTGGGAGCCAAAAGTGCCCCTGCGGGAGGGCCTCCAACATACCCTGGATTATTTCCAATCGCTGCTGGCGAGCGATTCGTAACCGAACGAAAGGGTGGGTACACAACGGCGCAGAGGTGTGATATAATAACGGCACGATCATACCAACCGGACTTGGGACAATTCTGGAGTCGAGCCTTCAGGTCTTGTGGGCACGACCGGCTAAAGCCTCTACTCCTTGTGGGGTGCGACCAAAGTCCGATACCAAAATATGCCGAAATCGAGGTAGAGAGGAGGTGATGATCAGGTCTCTGAATCCATGTCCTTCAAGATGCCCCTGGGGAGCGGTTTTGGCCTGGTGCCCGCCGATACCTTCGGCGACCGAAGAGTCCTGTCCCCAGGGAAATCCCCGGCGACGCCGTGGGGCAGGCTTTCTAGCCTGCCCGCAGAAAGTCTACCCTAAAGGGCACGACGTGCGCCACGCGCGTCCTTCTTCTGTTCCTTACCATCACTTTTAAGGAGAGCAAACTTATGGCAAGCGTCACCTACGAACATGTCACCAAGAGATTCGGCCCGGTTGTGGCTGTGAATGACCTGGATATCCATGTGCCGGACAAAGAGTTCCTGGTCCTGGTCGGCCCGTCCGGTTGTGGCAAATCCACCGCCTTGCGTCTGCTGGCCGGCCTGGAAGAGATCACCGAGGGCAATATCTACATCGGCGACCGGTTGGTGAACGATGTGGCTCCCAAAGACCGCGACATCGCCATGGTCTTTCAAAGTTATGCCCTCTATCCCCACATGAGCGTCTATGACAACATGGCCTTTGGCCTCAAGCTGCGCAAGACCCCCAAAAAGGAGATTGACCGGCGGGTCAAGGAGGCGGCCGAGATACTGGGGATCGAACAACTGCTAGACCGCAAGCCCAAGGCCCTGTCCGGCGGGCAGCGCCAGCGTGTGGCCCTGGGCCGGGCCATCGTCCGTGAGCCAGCCGTATTCCTCATGGACGAACCACTCTCCAACCTGGATGCCAAATTGCGGGTTCAGACCCGCGCCGAGATCAGCAAGCTCCATCAACGCCTGCAAACCACCGTGATCTATGTCACCCATGACCAGGTAGAGGCCATGACCATGGGCACACGCATCGCCGTGCTCAAGGACGGCCTCTTGCAGCAATGCGATGCGCCCCAGGTCCTTTATGAAAAGCCAGCCAACGTCTTTGTCGCCGGGTTCATCGGCAGCCCGGCCATGAACTTTTTCCCCTCCCGGTTAAGCGGCTCCCCAGAGGAGATGTGGGTAGACACCGGCACCTTCAAGGTCCGGGTCCCGCCAGACAAGGCGGCCCGACTGACCGGCTACCTGGGCCAGCAAGTGATCTTTGGCATTCGCCCGGAAGACATCGCCGACCGGCGATATGTGCCCGGCGGGGCCGCCGATGAGGTCTGCTTCCCGGTCAAAGTAGATGTCGTGGAGCTGATGGGCAGCGAATATTACCTCTACCTCCTCAGCGGCGACAAGTCTTTTGTGGGCCGGGTGGAATACCGCACCGTGATCCATCCAGGCGACGAACTGGAGGTAGCCCTGAATATGGACCACATGCACCTGTTCGATGTCCAGACCGAGAAGGCACTGACTTAGCCGGTCCGAAAACCCTGCCGCAGGCTATGCATGGCACTCCAGGTTTTCGGCTAAACTCAGCAGATAGAAAAAGTTGCTCAAAGCGGGTCTGCCAGGCCCACCCAGTCCGGCCCCCGGCCCAGGCCGGACTGGGTGGGCCGGGGGCCTGACTGGGTGACCCGCCGCTTCGCGCTCGGCGGTCACAGACCGCCGAGGAGCACGAATTTCCATCTACTGAAACTCATAAAGAAGGGGGACAGCGATAACGCTGTCCCCCTTCTTTTGCAAATGCCCGCCACCGGCCGGGGACGGGCACTTTAAACGCCTGATGTGAATCTACACCCTATGGCAGGCCACCCAATGCCCATTGCCCCGATCATAGAACTCGGGGTCTTGCTCCTTGCAGACGTCAATAGCCTGCGGGCAACGAGTGTGGAAACGGCAACCACTGGGTGGATTCACCGGGCTGGGCACATCGCCCGTGAGGATGATCCGTTGACGTTTCTCCTCCACCACCGGGTCCGGGATGGGCACGGCCGAGAGTAGCGCCTGGGAATATGGATGCAAGGGATTATCATACAACTCCTTGCGCGTCGTCAACTCCACCAGCTTGCCCAGATACATCACCGCCACCCGGTTCGAGATATGGCGAACCACGCTGAGGTCGTGAGCGATGAACAGATAGGTCAACGAGAACTTTTCCTGCAACTCCTCTAACAGGTTGATGATCTGGGCCTGAATGGACACGTCCAGAGCCGAGATAGGCTCATCGCAGACGATAAAACTTGGCTCCACGGCCAGGGCGCGAGCCACCCCGATCCGCTGGCGTTGCCCACCGCTGAACTCGTGGGGATACCGGTTCGACATATAGGGGTTCAGGCCCACAATGCGCAAAAGTTCCTGCACCCGCTCCTCTCGTTCTTTCTTATTCGAGGCCAGTTTATGGATCTCGATCGGTTCGCCGATGATATTGCCCACGGTCATCCGGGGGTTCAGAGATGCATAAGGGTCCTGGAAGATCATCTGCATGTTACGGCGCATGCTCCGCAATTTCTGTCCCTTGATCTTGGTGAGATCCTGGCCCTCAAAGTACACGCTCCCGCTGGTGGGCCGATAGAGCTGGACAATGCACCGGCCGGTGGTAGATTTGCCACAGCCGCTTTCCCCTACCAGGCCCAGGGTTTCCCCCCGGCGCACAAAGAACGAGATGCCATCCACCGCCTTAACTGCCCCGATCTGATGTTGGATCACGATCCCCTGGGTGATGGGGAAATGCATCTTGAGGTCCTGGACCTCTACCAGTATCTCATTCTGGTCCGTCATGCTCTCTCCTCACATAGACTGATTTTAGCCATAACCCCTGTTGCTCCAGGCGGCAACCTTAGTACTACAACCGCATTTCGTCATTCTGAGGAGCGAAGCGACGAAGAATCCCGTTATTGTGGTAAAGAACCGCCTGCCAGGAACGAGACTCTTCGCCCCCTTCGGTCGCTCAGAACGACCTCCTGGGCCAGATGCGGTTGTAGTATTAACCATAACCCCGGCGAGCCAGGGCCTTGGCGGCCCAACCGCCCAACGCTTTTGCCCGGGCGATGGACTCTGGAGCCTTGATGTCTACCCAACAGGCGATCCGGTGGTCCTTGCTGTCCGGGACAGGGCGCAGGGTGGGCGTCTCATAGAAGCACTGCTCGACGGCATAATCACAGCGCGGGCTGAAAGCACAGCCCGGCGGCATGTCAATCAAATCCGGTGGCAGGCCCTCGATGGGCACCAATTTCTCTTTCACTGTCGCATCCAGGCGCGGCAGTGAGGCCAACAAGGCCAGGGTGTACGGGTGGCGCGGATCACCGTAGATCGTCTTCACCGGCGCAGACTCGACGTGCTTACCGGCATACATCACCACCACTTTCTCACACAGCCCGGCCACCACCCCCAGGTCGTGGGTGATCCAGATCACTGCCGTGCCCAGTTCTTTCTGCAACCGCCGCACCAGGTCAATGATCTGGGCCTGGATGGTGACATCCAGGGCCGTGGTCGGCTCATCGGCGATGAGCAACTGGGGATTGCACGCCAGGGCCATGGCGATCATCACCCGCTGGCGCATACCCCCGGAGAACTGATGGGGATAGTCGTTGATCCGCTTTTCTGCCTCCGGAATCCCCACCATCTTGAGCAGCTCGATGGTTCTGGCCCGGGCCTGCTTACGATCCATGCCCAGGTGTAGTTGCAGGGCCTCACTGACCTGGGTCTCGATGGTGAGCACCGGGTTCAGGGAAGTCATGGGGTCCTGAAAGATCATGGACATCTTGTTGCCCCGCACCTGGCGCATCTCCTCGTCTTTCAGAGCCAGCACATCTATGCCATCGAAATAGACCTCACCCTCTGGGATACGCCCTGGGGGGATAGGGATCAGCCGCATGATCGTCAGCACGCTCACGCTCTTGCCACACCCGCTCTCCCCAACGATACCCAACGTCTGGCCTTCGTCCAACTCGAAAGTGATGCCGTCCACGGCTTTGACAACGCCGTCCTGGGTGTGAAACTCGGTCTTGAGGTTTCTTACCTGTAGTAACACCGTTCGTGCTCCTCCCTTTATGAATCACGTCAACGTCAAACCTCAACCCCATGCCATGACGCATGACGCATGACGTTTTACTTGGTTCCTCTCATGCGGGGATCCATCGCATCGCGCAGGCCATCGCCCAAGAAGTTGAAGGCCAGCATCACCGTGGCCAGAGCCAGACCGGGGAACAGGATCTGGTGGGGATAAGTCAGCAGGGCGATGCGCCCATCGTTGATCATCGTGCCCCAACTCGGCGTCGGCGGCTGTACCCCCAGCCCGATGAAGCTGAGGAAGGCCTCACTGCCGATATAACCCGGAATGGCCAGGGTGCCGGCCACGATCACCGGCCCCAGCACGTTGGGCAACAGGTGCCGCACGATGATCCGCAGATCGGTGGCCCCGATGGTGTAAGCAGCCTCAATGAACTCCTTCTGCTTCAGGCTCAGGATCTGCCCCCGCACCAACCGCGCCTGGCCCATCCAGGCCGTGATGCCGATGCCGATAAAGATGAAGAACAACCCCCCCATCGAGTCATCAATACGCCTCATCATCCCCTGAAAGCTATTGGGGTCCACCTGCACCAGCACCGAGCGAAAATAGACCATCATCAGGATGATGAGCAAGATGGTGGGGAAAGCATACATGATGTCAATGAAAGCCACCATCAGCGTGTCGGTCAAGCCGCCAAAGAAGCCACAGATGCTGCCATAGATGACCCCCAGGATGATGGCCGTCATGGCCCCGATAAAGCCCACCAGCAACGAGATACGGGCCCCGTAGATGAGCCGGCTAAAGATGTCGCGGCCCAGCGTGTCGGCCCCCATCAGGAACTCATCACTTACTTTGGCATAGCGGGTCGTGCCGGCGGGCAGGAAGGGCAGCAGCCAGTGGGGCACAGTGTTGTCCTTGGCTACCGGGCTGAGTTGCTGCTTGGCATAGGGATAAGGGGCAATAACGTCCGCCAGTACCGCGATGATGACCAACAAGATCAGGATGATCCCACCCGCTACGGCGGCGCGGTTCTTGATCAGGCGGCGGAAGGCATCCTCCCAAAAGCCGATGGGCCGCCGGGTGGGGATCTCCAGGCGTTGGCGTTCCAAACGCAGTTGTTCTACTGTCATTTTGCTCCTCGCTGTTAGCTGCTGGCTATTAGCTAATACTACAACCGCATTTCGTCATTCTGAGGAGCGAAGCGACGAAGAATCCCGTTATTGTGGTAAAGAACCGCCTGCCAGGAACGAGATTCTTCGCTCCCTTCGGTCGCTCAGAATGACCGCTTTGGCCAGATGGGTTGTAGTACTAATCGCTAGTCGAAGCGGATACGGGGATCCAACCAGGCGTAGGTGATGTCCACCACCAGGTTCGCCAGGATGATGATAATGGCAAATAGCAGGGTGGTACCCATGATCACCGGATAGTCTCGGTTACCGATGGAAGTCACAAAGTAGCGCCCCAACCCTGGCAGGGCAAAGATGGTCTCCACGATCAGGGAGCCGGTCACGACAAAGGCAAACATCGGCCCCAGCACCGTGGCCACCGGGATGAAGGCGTTCTTCATGGCATGTTTGACCATCACCGCCCGCTCGGCCAGGCCCTTAGCCCGCGCGGTTCGAATATAGTCCTCGCGGATCACCTGCAACATACTGGCCCGGGTCAGCCGGGCAATGATGGCCGATGAACCGGAGCCCAGGGTAAAGGCCGGCAGGATCATGTGCATGAACCACTGCCCTGGATCATCCGTCAGGTGGACCCACCGTGCAGCCGGGAACCAGCCCAATTGCACAGCCAGGATATAGATCAGCAGCGGCCCCATCACCATATTGGGCACGCTCACCCCCAACACGGCAAAGAACATGCTGGTGTAATCAATCCAGGAGTTCTGCTTCAGGGCGCTGATGAGGCCCAAGGGGATGCCGATAAGCAGGGCGATGAGCAGCGCCACTGCCCCTACCTGAGCCGATATAGGGAACTGTTCACGGATAATGTCGTTCACCGTGCGAGCACGCGAGGAATACGTCGGGCCCATATTACAGAAACCCAGGGCGAACTGGGTCTCTTGGGGGTTGGGGGGGACGCGCAGCTCAAGGAGGTAATTACCCTGCAACCTGGCGGGTTTCCCCTCGCTGGGCAGAGCTAACTCTATGCGGATCAGCCCCCCCATATAGTCGGTGTACTGCCTCCAGAGGGGCTGGTCCATGCCATAGAACTTTTCCAGGTTCTCGCGGATCTCTTTGGGCAGGGGTTTCTCCCGATCGAATGGGCCGCCAGGCACGGCGTGCATCAGCCCGAACGTGACCAGCGAGATGACGATCACCACCGGGATGGTCCATAGCAGCCGTCGGATGATGTAACGGGTCATTAATGGACTCCTTCGAAAAAAAGGTCTCTCTACTCAGAAACTTATCGTAGGGCGGCTTTCCATAGCCGCCGCCTTGGGGCGGGTAAGAAACCCCGCCCTACATTCTGCTCGCGGCGGGTCTGCCAGGCCCAGGCCTGAGGCGCGGGGTGGCACACCCCACACCAGCACGGATAAGGGGATGCACCCAACCCCATCCTGCCGATAGCATAAAAAAAGAGAGGTTACGTGGCCCCCGTGGGGGCCACGTAACCTTATGCCTGTGGCCTTACGGCCGGTTGATCTTCCAGAAGTTGATGTGCTCGCCACCCAACGGCGCGTAGGTGCGGGTCACATAACTCTTGGTCAACACCACGCGGGTGTAGTAGTAGATGGGGATGATCCCGGCTTCGTCCACGCACAGGATCTTTTCCGCCTTGAAGTACAGCTCCTTCCGCTTGGCCGGGTCGCTCTCGAAGGCGGCCTGCTCCGTCAACTGGTCGAACTCGGCGTTGGACCACTTGATGCGGTTGGCGCCCTTGGTGCTGTGGAAGACTTCCAGGACCCAGTTGTTCTCGTCCGGGTAGTCGGCGCACCACCCCAGGCGGTAGATCTGCGGCGCGTCCTCGTCCAGCGTCTTCAGGTAGACCTTCCACTCCTGGTTGGCCAGCTCGACCTCCACCCCCAGGTACTCTTTCCAGTTGGCCTGGATGAACTCGGCGATCTTCTTGTGGCCTTCCGAGGTGTTGAACATCAGGGTGATCTTGGGCAGGCCTTTGCCACCCGGATACCCGGCCAGCTCCAGCTCTTTCTTGGCCTGCTCGGGGTCGAACTCGATGCCCTTGAAGTTGGGGTCCTCGGCCGGCGAGCCAAAGATGCCGGGGCAGGCGAAGGTCTTGGCTGGTTTCTGACCAGCCTTGAGGACCGTAGCGATCAGGGTCTTGCGGTCCACGGCGTAGCTCAGGGCCCGGCGCACGTTCTTGTTGTTCACCGGCTCCTTGGTGGTGTTAAAGCCATAGTAGTAGGTGCACAACACCGGCGCGATGTAGAGCTCCTTGCTCATCACCGGGTCCGCCTTGATGCGGTCCAGGTCTTCGCTGGGCGGGCCGGTCACATCCAGCTCGCCGTTCTCGTACATGGCCATGGCCGTGCTGGCCTCGACGATCATGTACCAGTTGATCTGGTCAATCTGGACGTTGGCCGCATCCGGGTGCTCTGGGTTCTTGACCATGACCATCTTGTTGTCATGCTCCCAGCTATGCAGGCAGTATGGGCCATTGGTCCAGATATTGCCCGCCTCGGTCCACTTGTCCTTGTGCTCCTCGATGACCTCCTTGGGCACTGGGCGGGCCACCCACATACCGGCGATGCCGGGGAAGTAACCAGCCGGGGCCACCAGTTCGAACTCGACGGTATAGTCATCCAGGGCCTTCACGCCCACCGCATCCTTGAGCGCGGCTGCGTCCGTCACCGTGGCGGTGTTGAACGCCTCGCCGCCCTTGATGATGTACAGCACATAGGCATAGTCGGAAGCCGTGGCCGGGTCCAGGCAGCGCTTCACGGCGTACTCCACGTCGTGAGCAGTCACCGGGCGCTTCTTCTCCACCTTGCCATCGGCCGGGGAGTAGTGCACCCAGTAGATGTCCTTGCGCATGTTAAAGGTCCACTTCAGGCCATCGGCAGAGACCGACCACTTCTCGGCCAGCTCGGGGATGACTTCCAGGGTCTTGTCGTCAAAGTCCGTCAGGCCCAGGAACAGCAGCTCATCCACCTGCACCGAGGTGGTATCCGTCGCCAACTGCGGGTCCGCCGTGGGCGGCTCCGTGCCCAGGTTCAGGTTGATGTAGGTGGGCTCGGGCTTTTTCGTCGGCTCCGGCACTTTCGTCGGCTGCGGGGCCTTGGTTGCCTCAGGCGGCTTGGTCGGGGCAACGGTCGGGGCCGGTGGCGGGGGGCACTGGGCGCCAATGACACCCAGGACCACCATCAGGGCTACCAAACCAAAGACTAGCTTCTTCATGTTCGTCCTTTCCTCCTGGTGAGTGATATAGAGAGTGAGCCAAACGCTCTTCTAACGCGGACTTGCCAGGCACGTGCAGGCGGTGCATCACCTCCTCTCTTATGGTCCCGTCTGGTTCGCTAACGAGGTCCTGGCGATCCGGGACGGACAGTGGCTCTCATCGGTGCTAAACCGGACACTATTATAGGCGATAACCGGGGGCGTTGTCAAGGGCTGACCTTGACATCCGTGCGTAATTGCTCTGCCTCACTCCCCCCTTCACGTACCTTCGGGGAGGGGAAAGAATGCCTGGTAGGTTTTTTTGCGGCGGCTTCGCCGCCGCAAAAACCCCCAGAAAGGCTTTCTGCCCTTTGTTCCCTCCCTGACAGGAGTTATGCCCGGATGTCAGCTGACCGATTTGGCCGCGCTCAGACCCTGAACCCTCCCGCAGGTCCTGCTCGCGGCGGCGACCACGTCTGCGACCTCACGCTGGCGCCTGACTTCGTGGCAAGCCGTAGGGAGTGCAACCCGCCGCCGACGCGGGGTTACAAAGATACCGTTGGCGAACTCGGTTCAGTTGTGGTATACTGGCCCCTGCACCAGCTAATCACGCCCCCGGAGG
>Ga0129299_1000446_pt1 | contig 25648 bp, 18 predicted proteins | sample ConPoolayeCmetaG_FD_94477 | JGI IMG/M metagenome (GOLD analysis project Ga0129299, IMG submission 94477) | Hot spring microbial mat communities from California, USA to study Microbial Dark Matter (Phase II) - Cone Pool mat layer C metaG ...
AGGCTGGGGGAACATTCAGGGTGACCGGTAAATTGAATGTTCCTCCCGTCGGATCGTTGGTTACCACATGCAATTGCCAGTTGAATTGCCCGAAAGCGGTGCTTTCCGCGTGGACCGTAACTTCAATGGTGTCGGTCTGGCCGGGATTGACGATTATCGATGCGGGATTAACCGAAAGCGTGGCCATCGGCGGCGGGGGTGGGGGAGGACAATCGAATACGAGAGCCATCGGCGGAACCACGTAATGCGCGTTATAGACAACTTGCAACCCAACCGTGCCGCTGATATTCTCAATGCCGATCGTGGCCTGAATTGTGTCAGGGCCTGTGGATAACAGGTATTGACAGACTATTTTGGTCGGAGGAAGTAGTATCACCTGGAAAGTGAACGCCCCGTCCTGCTGATAATGCGGCACGTTTATGAACGATACTATGCAGGTGTCGATGTTGTTCGTATAACGATAGACCGCACCTGATCCGACGATATTCAAATCATCCCAGTAGGGGGCGATCATATTGTTCGGTTGAGCGGCGTTGGGGATAACCGTGTTTTGCCAGACGGCCGCCGTCGAAGTGAACGACAGGTAACCGTTGGCGCAAAGATTGAATGTCGTATAGGTGTTGCCGTAGAAAGTAAAAGGAAATCCAATAGGCAAACCGGCAATCACTCCTTCGTCTGGATTCGAAAACGTCAGCAGTTGCCCGATAGAAGTAATATCCCGCCAATTATAGGTGGGTCCGCCCGGCTCGTTGGAATCTATCCAGCGATAACCGAAAGCGTCCGGACCGCCCTGGCTGGCTACCACCGGAGGATTGTAGTTGCCATCGAAAGGAGCATCTTTTGATAGAGCTTCCTCAACCATGGATTCACCGGCGATTTCCTTCGGCGGAATCGGGCTGGCTAGCGGGTTTTGTCTCAACAAGAGCACCGAATCGACAGAGACCGTGGCCGCCAAAAGACAATCCCCGGTATTACTTATGATTAGGTTCGAATGGACGTCGTTTCCGGCCGGCAGATTGAAACTGAAACTGGACGGCGCGTGAGATTCCTGCGGCTCGTAGGGCGGCGGCAGGGCAAATCTCGCCGTCGTTATTTTGATCGCCCGCCCGTTTGCCAGCACTGCCGCTCCCGGATGATATTCATTGTCGTATTCGTACTGAATCCCTATTGTCTCATCCCAGTTTTCGATCCCCACCGAGGAATATGTTTCCGGATCGTCTCCAGTATCGTAATCGTTATTGACGATATGATTATACTGGAATATGATCTCGTTATCCCCTGTGGGAGTCGGGCGTTTGCAGGCGTCATATATGATCATCTGGAAAGTTTCGATCGAATCGGTATTGGAGTGGGTCATGTTGCTCCACTCGATAATCAATCTGCCGTTTGCCCCATCATAATACGAATAGACTCCGTTGGTCGAACTCGTGCTCTTGATATCATCCCAAAACGGTGAAATCTGGGCGCGGGCATTCCCCGGATCGGGTATCGGCCAATTAAACCAGTTCGCCCAATAATTATTGCCGGCATCGTAGGGGAATGTATCGAACGCGACGAAACCGTTCGTCGAAATAATCATGTGGAGGTAATCCACACCGTAATATTTCACGGGGAAAGGAAGGGTTACCTTGATCGATGCGTCGTCATAGTTGGGAAACGTCAACCTCGTGCCCGGCCCACCCAGCGATGGGTTGATTTCAACCCAGTCGTAAGTAGGAGCGGGGATATAGCCGACATCGGTGTTGTCATACATATAATAGCCGTATTCATCGGGACCGCAAGGATCGTTGGTGTTGACCTGACCGAGAATCACATTAAACGTCTTGCTGAACAAAACCGGATTCATGGTTGTCTGGTTCGCGGTGAAATTGACCGTGAATGGAATCGATCGGCCATCGAACGCCTGGCTGCTGATGCTGATATTGAAAGTGTTGCCACTGTTGTCGCCTCTGGCATTGATACCTATATTGCCGAAAGATCCGTTGGCGTCATTTATCGTAACATACCCATCAGTGGACGATAAGACGCCCGTGATATTTTCGCCGGCCAAGCCGCCCATGTTCTTGAATGAAACCACCATATTCGAGGTTTCACCCGGGTCGATCCGGCCGTTTGCGTTGCCCGGCCAGGTGATTATTATGCTGTCCGCAAGTATCGATTTTATATCCAGCACAACTTGGGTGGTCCAGCTTCCCTGCGCCGATGTGATAGCCATCTGAAGCGGAATTCTTTCGCCGTGCGGAATGCTATTGGCCAACGATACGATGAAAGGCGATACCGGCAAACCGGTGGCGCCGGCGGCTATATTAGGATAAGACCGAGTCGCCGTCGTCACCGTCGCCCGCGGATCAAGCGAGGATAGGGTGCCGCTTACCGACGTGGCGGTCGTCGAACTGCCGAAATTTCTCAATCTGATATTCAAGCCGAGGATTTCCGCGGGATTCGCCTGCCCATCGATATTGCCGTTCGTGCCGCCGATATCATCGTCATCGATAATGGTGGAATCGGCGTTCAACGAAACCGTAGCCGCAATAGTACGGCAGTATCCGCGATGGGGTATATAATCACGTGCGGTGATGGTGACGAATACCGTATCGACCGAACCGTTGCGGAAATTCAAAGTCACATCGCCGTTGGCATCGGTGTAGCCGCCGACGAAAATGGTATCGCTGTCGGTGTAGGTATCGGTCAAATTGACATACGCCCCTTCGAGCGGAACACCTCCCGTTCCTGTAACGTGAACCGAGAGAAAATTCGTCCCGATCGGAATTGTGGAATTATAACTGGCCGACATCGTCTGCGGGATTTTGGTCCTGATTTCCAGCTCCGGGTCGCCGAGGCTGTTATACGTGTTGAAATACTGCTCAAGCGTGCCGCCGGCAGCCTGAAAATGGGGAAATGTCTCGAACTGGCGAAGTTTGCCGGCGACCATATTTTGCGCCCAATGATAAACGCCTTCCTGATGGAACAAACCGGCATAAAATCCTACCATGATTGGGTTATTCCAGCGGGTGTGCGTGTTGCCGTCGGTGGAGCCGAAGAAACAAGGGCCTCCTTGAAAAGCCGTATCGGGCGTCCCGCCGCGTATCCATTGTTCTCCAAAACAGTTGGCAACCCCGTAATTTCCGGTCCCGCAGACTATAGATGTCATTACCCCCAGCCGGCGGCTGGCTGTTTGATTCTGAAGATCGCTGTAATAATAATGCGGATTATACCAGCCGCTCGAACCAGCCCAGCCGCGATAGGCGACTATCGATACACCTCTATTCAGGGCGGCGCTGATCGTATCATAGCAAGTAGGGCATGAAATTCCGCTCCACTCGAAAGCGGTATCTACTCTGGTGAAACCATGCTCAAGAAGCAGATCTCGCACCCAGAGAACCGTCAACCGGGGAGTGGTCGCGCCTATGTTGCCGGCCACGGATAGACCTCTCAACCAATATCCCGGGTCGCCGATCCAAGGATCGCTTTCATATTTGATCGCTTTATGCACAACCGAACGAAAAGTAGTCAGATCGCTGGCGGACATGCGGGAAACCAAAATATCAGGCAGGTAGTCGCTTCCGGCGACAGTGGTATATCTATGGTCAGAGGTGTATGACAAATAATGATGGTCCGGAATGCCGTCCCCGACGTCGCCCATTATGCACAAATAGTCCGGACGAGTGGCGGGATTGTTGTAAAGATTTTGGATATATGTTTTTATATTGGCGACCGTCGGCCCGCCGGGAATCTGGCTGGCGCGGGTGAAAATGGTGTTTAGGCCTTTTCTGTGTTTCCACAATATAAGTTTATTGATGACGGAATCAGGATAGATGCCGGTGTTATCAGGGCATAAAATCAAATACCTACCCTTGGTGGGATTGTAAGAGGCCAGAACTTGGTCGGCGTTGTCGAAAAACATCCTGTATAACGGCAAAAACGCCTCGGAAATGTTATTGTCCTGCCGATCGATCGTGTTGCGGCCGTCGTACCCTTCATAAATCAATTCATATTCAATATTCGTGTAGACTCTTAACTCCCGGGTCACAGGATTGTATTGAACAGGCTGAACGATGACATTGACAAAACGGAAATCGCGCAGAATTGCCGGTTCGCCTATTTGAACAAGTTGTCCCGGATAAAATTGACTGGTGCTGTAAACCTGTTCATTGATTACGAATGCCGGCTCTGGCCCACCCGATTCAGGCGTGGCAGGCTGCGTCGGCGCCACCATGATATCGTAATATGTGCGGAAGTCCGCGCGGACGACGTTCACCCTGACTCCCGATCTGTCGGGGATAATCAGCATATTGGAATAGACCGGCAGTTCCGGAAAACCCTCGATATTCAGCGAGCCCGCCTCGGCGATGTCGGATTCGAGAGGCAGGATATTCTTATATTCATTTCCATCCATCACCGTCTGTCCAACGGCGATTCCCGCAAGCGAAAATTCGACGGTAGTTTTCGCGGAATTAGAAAGAATCACTTCCGCCTGCGATTGTGACGCCGGATCGCCTTTGAAATAGAAATTTTCGCCACTGATACAAAGCGCCGGAACCATGAGCAATACGACAATTGCCTCTCTCATAAATCAGACTCCCTAGTTGTTAGAAACATTGACCGTCGACAGGCGGCGGGCCGCCCTTGAAAAACGCCACAAGATAGGTAACATCGCCTCCCCGGTTCTGGCAGTCACCGTTGGCATCAGCGCCAGGGTAAAAGCCATTTACCTCGACAGGAGGAGGTAAGCCCAGCCCTTTGAAGTATCGCACAAGGTAGGTCACGTCGGAACCCATGACCTGAAGATCGCCGTTGACATCACCGGGAATATATGCGAACGTCGAATCGCTGATTGTGAAAGCCCGGGTTAGGGAACGAGCAGAATAACCGTAATGATTGCGGGCGCTGACCCGCCAGTAATAACGGCCTTCGACCAATGGTCCGGCATCCACGAAATGGGTATCCGTCACCATAGAGTCGGCCGATATCACCGAACCGAAAAGCGAATCGACGGAGATTTCCAAAATATAACTATCCGCTCTACGGCTTCGATGCCAGACGAAATCGACATAAGAGGTATCTATAGTCTGTCCGTTCAACGGTGAGATGAGCAACGGAATCTCGGGATACAACAGGACATCAAAATCCCAAACCGCAGACCTCGGCGAATTGCCGCCCGAATTTCTCGCCGTTACTCTCCAGAAGTATCGTCCCTCGGCAAATCCGTTGAAGTTGGAATAAAATGTATCCACGACGGCCGAATCCCTTTCAAAGATGCTGAAAAACAGCGAATCATGGGCGATTTCGATCGTATAACCGGTTGCGGTCGCCACCGGATGCCAGAAGAATCTGACACGATTTGAATCAAGTTGAGCCCCATCGGCCGGAAAGGCAAGCAGCGGCGCCGGCGGGGGAGGAGTACCGGTCGGATACAATTTCACATTCACCGTCGTCGGCGGTCCGTTTGCCACGACCACATTATTGACGGTTCGCGTCTCATAACCGGTTTTCAGGAATCTCAATGTATAGGTGCCGGGCGCCAAAACCCGACGGTAACGCCCGAAATCAGGACGAGAAAGCCGCGGGTTGATATCGGCATTCATCCTTTCAAGCACCTGGACTTCGGCCTCGAGCGGCAGGTTCGTCAATGAATCTCTTATGATACCGGTAATTCCAGGCCCAAGAATCCGTTGCAATAGATAATATTCGCCGGGCAGGTGGCGGGCCACGATCCCATCCACGAGCGAAGTATCCTGTATCGTGGTATCCGAAATTTCCACCGAGAACGAGACGGTGCCGAAATTGCCGTAGAAATAAGTTTTGAAATCTCCCTTGTTCACCAAGGCGCGCCGCGCCTCATAGCATGAATCGCCGGCATCGTTTATTATGCGGGAACAATAGGCATCGCAGATCTGCTTCATCAAAGCTTCATCAGGGGCGAATCCATGCCCGCCGTCCGTTGAATACCAATACCAGTTATAGTAAGCCACCTCCGATCGACCATAAGTCGGAGAATGGTAATCCAACGCCAGCATCGGGCGGTATTCCCAGGCAAACGCCGCGATAGCGATGTTTTCGGATTGGGTGAAAGGGGCAGTCCCTTTATACATAAGACTTTCTGGCGTGGTGGCGGCCGGATCGGTATCGATGCTCCAGCCGAAATCGTAATTACGATTGTTATCAACTCCATCGTGATAGTCGAATATGCCGTTTAGGTTATTGTCGCATTTGTTCTTGCGCCAGTCCAGATCACCTTGTTCAACAACGATATGCCCTTCCGGATTTATAAAGGGGACCACGAATATCTCAATATTATTTACGTAATTGACCGCGGCGGTGTCGCCGAGGTTGTATTTGCGGACAATGTCTTTGGCAAACCCCAAGGCGACCTCGACTCCAAGGATCTCGTCGGCATGGACGCCGGCGCAGTAAAAAGCGGCCGGTTCGTCCTCTTTGGTCGCAACATTATCGGATATTTTCAAAGCCCAAATCGTAATTGAATCACGGGTGGAGATTCCAATTGAATCCAAACGGCATATGGCGGGGTTGCTCAAAGCCAGACTGTCCAGTTCGGAGATCGCCTCCGAATAGGTGTGATATTTAGCCGGAAATGTCTGGCCAAAAGCGCCGCCCGCAATTAGAAGAAAAATTACGAAGAGCCTTCTCATACTACAGCGCTTAAGCAAATGTAAGCAGCATTCGGACATTCGTCAATTCCTTTTTCTGGCTCTTGCTGCCGTTATCGGCTGAAAGAAGAAGCTTGTTTAAGGCATTTATATTAACAATGATTTTGCTCGAATTGCTGCAACCAATAAGGCCGACTCGAAATTTTTGAAGGCGCAAATATGGCTTGCCGCCGATTGTCGGGATTTATATATTCCCCAAACAAATCGATTTCGCCGGAGTGGTGGAACTGGCAGACACGCTGTGTTCAGGGCGCAGTGGCCACAAGCCGTGGGGGTTCAAATCCCCCCTCCGGCAGCGTTTTGATCGGTTCCCTGAATCCCGCAATGACTTTATGGAATATGGTAATCACCTACCCATGATTATCTGACCAACACCAGCTTGACATAACTGCCTAAATCTGAACCTTGCAATACGCCGAAATAGATGCCGCTGCTTAAATCCTTCCCCTGCTCGTTGGTACCATCCCATAATATCTGATAAACACCTTGTTCGTAGGAACGCCGAGGGAATTTTCTGACAATTCGCCCACCGATATCAACGATGGACAAGCTGAAATCGCCCGGGCGCCCGATTCGAAATCTGATATTCGTGGCGGAATTGAACGGATTGGGATAGCATTGCAAAAAAGAATAACATTCGGGAAAACCACCGCCCTCACTTATTCCCGTGCCCGATAGATAAATGCTGTCCATGGTCGTCATCAGCGAATCGCGGCCGTCCGAGAATTGATAATAATAGTAGTGAACCCCCTCGCCGGGCCAAGGGAGAACATACTCGAATTCCGAAGTATCATCGTAACGATGGTCGAAACTTCCCATATCATAAAGGCCGCGATCGAAAAACAGCCGACGCAATTTCGGCAGGTTATTGTCGGCATCCGCGTAATACACTTTCGCCCGAAGGCTGATGTTCGGTAACTGGTCGAATCCCCAGTCGAACAATCGAGGCGCCTGATTTTGAGCAAAATTCAGATTCTGACTCCTAGGTTCATAAAACGTCGGGTAGGTGAAGTCGTTTATCGAAGGAGCCGATAATGTGCCGGTAAAAGTAACGGCGCTTGAAATCAGGTAACCGCTGGCGGGCGGCCATCCCGACCAATCGGGATCGGCCGTCAAATCGGAAATGGCGCAGGATAGATACATCCTGCCTTCGGAGATGCTGTAAGTAACGTTGCCTATTCTGGTAAAACTCGTATCCACCAGATTGATCTTATACAAACCGGGAGAGATAAACGGAAATAAGTTGATATAAACCATGGCGAATAGCGTTGTGGCGGTGCCAGCCGGGTCGATCATTGCAATCGCATAAAGATATAAAGTATCCCAGTTGTTGGCCGGCCAGGTGCCCGATACATTGCTTAGATAGCCGTATAGCCGACTTGATGAATAGGTCATCCCCGAACCGGTCAGATCGAGCCAGGCGCCGCGCGAACCCGGCAGGGTATCGCCGGCCGGATCGACGGCGAATTCGGCAAAGTAGGAGACCGGTGGAAATCCAGCCCCGCTGAAAACCGGCGATTGGGTGATAACGAGAGAATCATTGCCGGCGCGGAAATAATATTGCACCGAACCGGGGTTGGCGGCATAATAGATGCGGCATTCGTTGGTAAGGGCATAGTGGGGATCCCCCGTAATCGGAGTCATGGGAATTTCGCTGAAAGAGCTTTGATTTTGATTTTTATGCCTCATCACCAGATTGAAACCGGGCAGACCGGTGGGGTTGATGAAATCGCAATTGAAATAGACGGTATCGCCTACTGTGCCTGCCGATGATGCCCCTGAAAACAGGTAATTCTGGCTGTTGCCGTTTTCAGCCGAAAGCAACAATGCGCCGATTACGGCGATTATTTTTGAGATTCTATGCATGGCCTACTCCTCACGATTATGTTCCTTTAGCTCTATCAAGACCCCGCCGAACGACCGCGGGTGAACAAAAGCCACCCGGCTTCCGGAAGCGCCGGTCCGGGGAACTTTATCGATCATTTCAAACCCATTGTCAATTAAGTGCGCAATCGCCTGCTCGATATTTGCCACCTTTAAGCAGATATGGTGAATACCCTCACCGCGGACGGCCAAAAACCGTGAAATTGCCGACTCCTCGGCGGTCGGCTCGACCAATTCCACTTTCGTATTATACAGGTCGATAAAACCGATCCGCAGGTGGCGGTCGGGGATATCCTCTTGCCCGCATAACTTGAGGCCCAATCCCGATTCGAAAAGCCGGGCGAAAGCATCAATCGATTTCACGGCAATCGCAATGTGGTCTATTTCTTTGATATTTATCATAATACAAGCCCTATTTGAAGTTTTCCCTATACTCGCCCCAAAGTCCCCTCAAAACCCCGCAGATCTCGCCGATGCTGCAATAGCATTCGACGCATTCCAAAATGGCCGGCATCAGATTGATTTCGGAATCGGCGGCCTTTTCCAAAGCTTTCAGCGATTCTTTGACCTTGTTTTCATCTCGAGATGATCGAATTTTTTTCAGAAATTCGACCTGACGCTGCCCGATCGAGTCATCCACCCTCAGAATCTCGGGCGATTCCATAATTTCGCCGTCAAGGCGATATTTGTTCACCCCGACAACGATCTGATCTCCTTTTTCTATCGCCAACTGAGACTCGTATGCCGATTTCTGAATCTCTTTCTGAAAATATCCGTTCTGAACCGCCCTGAGGGCTCCCCCTAGCCGCTCTATCTCTCCGAGATATTCCAGAATTTTTGCGATCAGCTTATCGGTCAAATATTCTACATAGTAGGATCCGGCCAGGGGATCCACCGATGCCGCCACCCCAGATTCACTGGCGATTATTTGCTGCGTCCGCAGGGCGATTCGAGCGGCCTTCTCACTGGGTAGCGCCAGTGCTTCATCGTAGGAGTTTGTATGCAGCGACTGGGTTCCGCCGAGAACAGCCGCCAAAGCCTGCAAGGCGACCCGAACTATATTGTTCTCCGGCTGCTGGGCCGTCAAAGTGGAACCGGCGGTTTGCGTGTGAAAGCGAAGCATGCAAGAGCGGTCATCTTTTGCCCCGAACCGTTCGCGAATCAGTTTGGCCCAGATGAATCGGGCGGCCCTAAATTTGGCGCATTCTTCGAACAGATCGTTATGAGCGTTGAAAAAAAACGAAAGCTGAGGCGCGAAATCATCTATTTCGAGGCCGGCTTTGAGAGCCGATTCGATATAGCAGATGGCATTGGCGAACGTGAAGGCGACCTCCTGCGCGGCCGTCGAACCCGCCTCGCGGATATGATACCCGGATATCGAAATCGGGTTCCATTGCGGAATCTCCTTGCGGCAATATGAAATCAAATCGGTTATCAGCCGCAGCGACTGCTCCGGCGGGAATATATAAGTCCCCCTCGCGATATACTCTTTCAGAATGTCGTTCTGGACTGTCCCCCGCAGCTGCATCGGTTCCACGCCCTGCTTGCGGGCCACGATCACATACATCGCCAGCAGAATTATCGCCGTCGAATTGATCGTCATGGATGTCGAAACTTTGTCGAGAGGGATTCCTTCGAAAAGTATTTCCATATCGGCCAGAGTGTCGATTGCAACGCCCGTTTTGCCGACCTCCCCTAAAACGCGCGGATCGTCCGAATCATAGCCGATTTGCGTGGGCAGGTCGAATGCCACCGAAAGACCGGTAATGCCGCTTTCGAGAAGATACTTATACCGCCTGTTGGAGGTCTCCGCAGTCCCGAAACCGGCATACTGTCTGATAGTCCAGATTCGTTCCCGGTACATGGCGGGATGAATTCCTCTTAAAAAAGGAAATCGTCCCGGCACGGGCGATTTATTTATGGCACTGTCCGGACTAATGTCTTGCAAAAATTCGGGCTTTATTATACCTGAAGACGAAACGTAATTTTTCATAATCTCCCTGCTTAAGCTGTTTCACCGAAAGAATATAATCAATTTAAAAATAAAATAAAGAGCTATTTGGATTGCACCAAAGTCATCAATTGCGGATTTCGGCGGGCAGTTGGAGATTGTATCGTTCAATTTTGCGGTAAAGGGTTGAAACATCGATCCCCAGCAATTTCGCCGCCTTCGATTTCTGCCAGCCACATTCGGCCAGCGTATAAAAAATATATGCTTTTTCGATCGTTTCCAGTTCAGGCAGATTGCCGGAACTTAATGATATCGATATTTGTCTGTCGGCTCCGCCATTTAAATCCGGCATGTCTGCCGGCTGGATGAACTTCCCTTTGGCCATAATAACCGCCCGCTCAAGGACATTTTCAAGCTGGCGGACATTTCCCGGCCAAGAATATTGCCTGAGCAGTTCGATAGACTCCTCTGTCAGCTCTTTCTCCGGGATCTCCAATTTTGCGCAATGCCTTTTGACGAAATAGTTGGCCAATATCGGGATATCGGATACCCTTTCCCGCAAAGGGGGAATGGTAAACGGGAAGACGTTCAATCGATAATAGAGATCGGGCCGGAAACGACCTTTCTGAACCATGGTTTCAAGCTCGGCGTTGGTAGCGGCGATAATCCGGACGTCCACGGTGCGTCCTTTGGTGGCGCCTACGGGCAACACTATCTTTTCCTCGAGAGCCCTCAGCAATTTCACCTGAATCGCCGGCGAGGTTTCGCCGATCTCATCAAGAAACAACGTTCCGGTGTCGGCGACGGCGAATAACCCATCCTTATCCCGGATTGCGCCGCTGAAAGATCCTTTCACGTGGCCGAAAAGCTCCGATTCGAGCAATGATTCCGGTACGGCCCCGCAATTTATCGATATGAAAGGAGCCTTGCTTCTATTTCCGGACATGTGAATGGCCCTTGCCAGAACCTCTTTTCCCACGCCCGATTCGCCCAGAATCAAAACCGTGGTGTCCGAATCGGCGACCTTCCTGGCGAGATCGATGACTTTTAAAGTTCGCGGGTCGGCGGTGATAAAACTTTCGAATCCGGTTTTCAACTGGTTTTTCAACGCCTTGTTCTCATTCCGGATTTTTTTGCGTTCCTCGATCTTTTTTACCGCTATTTTGACCTCATCAACTTTGAACGGCTTGGTTACATAATCGAAAGCACCTTTTTTCAAAGCCTCGATTGCCGTTTCGACCGAGGCAAACGCCGTCATGACGATGAAATCGAGCTCCGGATCGATTGATCTGGCCCTCGTGAGCAGATCGATTCCCGACATCTCCGGCATCATCAAATCCGATATGACCAGATCTATTTTCTTGTTCTCCCGGCTGGCTTTATTCAAGATCTCGATAGCCTGAGTGGCCGAGGTGGAAAAACTGACATCATAACCCTCGCGCGTAAGCATGATTTTCATGAACTCACAAAGACTTTGTTCGTCATCGACGATAAGAATGCTGGTCGACATATCGATTGCCAAGGTTTCGGCCACGCATGGGGCGGATCAATAGACCGCCCAGATACCGCCTTATGCCTATTGTTTCGGAAGGCAATGCGGCCGGCTTTAGCAGTGGCATTATCAACTTGCAATTACAGCATATCGCCCGGCAAACCGATCATTATATCAAGCGCCGGTCAAATGCCAAAATAAACCTTGATTATTGTGGGCTAATATTATAAATTAAAAAATTCGGGGAGTGGGTTGACAAGCCCACTCTTTTGATTAACAGCGAGTTGGCCAAAGTGGAATTGTACGAAAGGTTGAAAGCGGGATTCTCGGAGATCGCCGAAACCATGAGTCTCGAACTCGTGGAGATAAAAATCATTCCTCTGGGCGGCCGTCTGGTGATCAGGGCGATTATTCACAAGCCCGGAGGGGTTACGATCGCCGATTGCCGCAATGCCTCAAACGCCTTCTCCGATTATCTGGATATCGAAAACCTGATCGAAGGCAAATACGTGCTTGAAGTTTCCTCTATCGGCCTTGATACGCCCTTATTGACACCCGCCGATTACCGCAGGCGGCTTGGAGAATCGGTTAGATTGGAAATGAAGCCGGGCCGATTTCCGCGAAATCTCCTTGATGGAAAAGTGCTGTCGGCGGAGGAAACGGCGTTAAGACTGGAAACAGACGGTCAAATACTCGACCTTGATTACAGCGAAATAATCAGGGGGAAAATCATTTATTAGTCAACCGGCGGAGGCATAACCATGCAGTACGATATCTTGGAGGCGTTAACGCAGATTTCGAGGGAAAAAAATCTCAAGCTGGATTACGTCATCGAAACCGTCGAATCGGCGTTGGTGGCCGCCGCGCGCAAAAAATATACGACCAACGAATCCGTCCGGGCGGAGATCGACAAAATCACCGGCGAAATAAAGATGTTCTGCACCAAAAAGGTCGTTGAAGTCGTCAACGATCCGATGGTGGAAGTCAGCGTCAAAACCGCCGAAGAGCATTATCGCGACGTGGAAATCGGACAGGAACTTGATTTCGAAATCGATTTCGGCGAATTCGGTCGGAACGCGATCGCCTCGGCAAAACAGATTCTGAACCAAAAAGTCAGGGAAGCCGAACGAGAACAGATATTCGAGGAATTCAGTAAGAGAATCAATGAATTGGTCAGCGGCACGGTTCAACAAATCGACAAGGGGAATATTATCGTGAATCTCGGCCACGCCGAGGGGATTATTCTGATTAAAGATCAGATCAAAAAAGAAAAGTTCCGCCAGGGCGACAGGATTAAGGCTCATATATATGATGTGCAGAGAACCAACAGGGGTCCCCAGATAAATCTATCGCGGGCTTCGACCGATTTTCTCAAGAAGCTGTTCGAACAGGAAGTGCCCGAAATCGCCGAAAAAATCATCGAGATAAAAGCAATCGCCCGTGAGCCGGGCGAGCGAAGCAAAGTCGCGGTTTATTCCAATGACGATCGCATCGATGCCGTCGGCGCCTGTGTCGGCGTCAAAGGAGTCAGAGTGCAAAACATCGTGCGCGAATTGAACAATGAAAGAATCGATATTGTCCCCTGGTCTTCCGAACCGATGATTTTCGTCACCAAAAGCCTCGCTCCCGCCAAAATAGTCCATGTCGATATCTACAGCGAGGAGAAAAAGATGCTGGTTGTCGTCGATGACGACAAACTGTCGCTGGCGATCGGCAAGGCTGGCCAAAATGCAAGACTGGCGGCCAAATTGACCGGTTGGAAAATAAATATAATGTCCGAGACCGAGTACAATGCCCTGCGCCAAACCGAAGAGATGGAAAAAGTCGATATCGAGAATATCGAGGAAATCACCGACAAGATGCGCTCCAAATTGCTGTCGGTTGGAATCGAAACGGCTCAGGACATCGTCAGTAAGGGCAAGGATAAATTGGTTGAAATCGAGGGAATCGGCGATAAGACGGCTGAACGCCTCATCGAAATCGCTACGGCCGCAATTGAAAAGAAGCTTGCTGAGATCGAAGCGGCGGCCGCCGAAGGCGTCGGGGAAAAACGAGTCGAATATGAATTTTCACCCACCGACTCGGATGCGCCCCGGCCGGAAGATTATTAGGCGAAATTCCATCGAGGAGTGAAGATCGATCTGACTCTTACCGCCGCGGAGGTTGAATGAACAAGAAAAGAATTTACGATCTGGCCAAAGAATTTAATGTCTCGTCCAAAGCAATGGTCGATATCATCCGCGGGCTCGGGTTTGATATCAAGTCGCATTCATCCACAGTGGGTCCGGAAATCCTTCAAGCAGTGGAACGAAAATTAAAGGCGGAGGCCGAAGGAGTCAAAAGAGAGCTCGAAGAAAAGCGTAGAAAAGAAGAAGAACGAAGAAAAGAAGAAGAGGAACGCCTTCGAGCCAAGCGCGAGGCCGAACGCCGAATCCTTGCCGAACTCGCCAAAGCAAAGAAAAAACCGTTGAAGCCGGTTGAAACCAGGAAACCGGAATTCAAACGCAAAAAAGAAAAAAAGCGCCGGCATAAAGACAGAATCATCGATAAAAAGGCGGTCGAGGCAAGTTTTAGACAAACAATGTCCAGCCTGGCCATCAGCAGGCGCAAAAAACATTATAGATCCGATAAAGATGAAGCTGCCGCACCGGTCGAAGCCCAAAAGGTCATTAAGGCTCAAGAATTCATCACCGTCGCCGATTTGGCCGCCCTGATTGAGGTTAAACCCGCTCAGATCGTTGCCAAGTGTCTCGAGCTCGGTATGATGGCCACAATAAACCAGCGGCTCGATATGGATACGATCCAGACAATCGCTCTCGAATTCGGCTACAATGTCGAAGAAGACAAGTCGTTCGGCGAAGAAGAAATAGATGAAGAAGAAAACGTATCACAGCTTCAGCCGCGGCCTCCGGTGGTCACCATTATGGGCCACGTCGATCATGGCAAAACGTCCCTGCTGGATTATATCAGGAAATCCAATATAATCGCCGGCGAGGCGGGAGGAATAACCCAGCATATAGGCGCATATGTAGTGCATCACCCCAAGGGGAAAATAACTTTTTTGGACACCCCGGGACATGAAGCCTTCTCGGCGATGCGAGCCAGAGGAGCGCAGGCCACGGATATCGTCGTTCTTGTTGTCGCCGCCGATGACGCGGTCATGCCGCAGACCATCGAGGCTATCGACCATGCCCGAGCCGCCGGAGTACCCATCATCGTGGCCATAAACAAAATAGACTTGCCCAACATAAATATCGACGTGATAAAGAACCAATTGGCCAAACATAATCTGGTTCCGGAAGAATGGGGAGGCAAAACGATCATGGTGGAAATATCCGCCAAATACGGAACCAACGTCGACAAACTGCTCGATATGATTCTGCTTCAGGCGGAAATGATGGAACTGAAAGCCAATCCCGATCGCCGAGCGATCGGAGTGGTTATAGAGGCCAGGCTGGATAAGGGCAAGGGCGTCATCTGCACCGTGCTCGTGCAAAAAGGGACTCTTAGAATCGGGGACCCTTTCGTCGTCGGAGTCTTCAGCGGCAAAGTCAGGGCAATGATGGACGAACGCGGAAATGCAATCACCGAAGCCGGACCGTCGATTCCGGTGCAGATTCTCGGCTCGGACGGCATCCCCCAAGCCGGCGACTCGTTCATCATCACCAGAGATGATTCGGTGGCCAAGCAGATCAGCCAGAAAAGATTGCGGCTTAAACGTGAACGCGACGTCAGGCATATTCATCGGCTGAAACTAACGGACGTTTATAACAGGATTAAGGAAGGCGATATACGGGAGTTGAATTTAATTATCAAGGGTGACGCCGACGGCTCGGTCGAGGCTTTATCCGACACTCTGTCCAAAATCGAGCATAAGGAAGTGGCGGTAAGGGTGATACACCGAGGTGTCGGCTCGATCAATGAATCCGACGTCATGCTGGCGGCGGCATCGCAGGCCATCATAATAGGATTTCATGTCCGCCCGGACTACAAAGCGATCGAGCTGGCTCAGAAAGAAAATGTCGATTATCGCCTGTATAAAATAATCTATGAGGTCGAATCGGATATCAAAAAGGCCCTTGAAGGATTGCTTAAGCCAGAATTCATTGAACATAAGACCGGCGTTGCTGAAATTCGCCAGTTGATCAAGATCCCTAAAATCGGCGTTATCGCCGGCAGTTTTGTCAAGGAGGGCACTATCAAGAGGGGCGCCAAGTGCCGGATCATTCGCAACGGAGTGGTGATTGCCGAGTCCAGTCTGACATCTCTCAAGCGGTTCAAAGACGACGTGCGCGAGGTGGGGCAGGGATATGAATGTGGAATCGGAATCGGCGCCATCCAGGAAGCCCTCGAAGGCGATCTGATCGAAACATTTGAAATAGAAGAGAAAGCCAGAAGGCTTGATTAGGTTCAACGATTATGGTCATCGGAGTCATCACGATCGAATTGCACCTGCCTTCGGCCAACTCGCTGAAAGCCAAAAGGAAAATCGTGCTGTCGTTGAAAGACAGATTGAAAGCGAAATTCAACCTGTCCGTGGCCGAATTGGATGATAATGATTTATGGCAACGCTGCGTTTTGGGCATGGCGATAATAGCTAACGATAAAGTCTATGCCAGTAACGTCCTGTCGAAGGCCGCCGATTTGGTGAATAGCTCGACCGATGCAGTCGTTACCGGATCGAATCTGGAGTGGTTTTGAAAAGTTTCGGCAGAAAAGATCTCTTGGCCAAGCAGATAATGCGGGAGCTCGCCTCCATAATACTTAAAAAGAAAACGGCCGAGGACAATATCGTAATCTCGATAACCGACGTCGAGCTTTCGCGGGATTTGAAGTACTGTAAGGTATATTATTCAGTACTCGGCGATGCGCAATTTCGCGAAACCATCGACGATTACCTAAAAAAACACCTGCGCGAATTCAGGGCCGATTTGGCCGGGCGGATTCGGATCAAGAACGTCCCGGAACTGCAATTCCATTACGACGATTCAATAGTCCGAGGACAAAGAATCGAGGAGCTGCTCAATCAAATAAGAAAGAACGACGGTGAAATCGGAAGTTGAAAAATTCGTCGCCTTCATGAACGAAGAGAATCGATTTCTACTTACTTCCCATCAGGATCCCGACGGCGATTCGATCGGATCGTTGATCGGCCTTGGCAGATTTCTGCTTGAACGGGGCAAAGACGTAACGATATATAATGATGGATCGCCGCCGGATAAGTACCGGTTTCTCGACCCGGACGGTCTGATCAAATACGAAAAACCGCTGAAGACGAGCAAATTCAACCGCGCCATAGTGCTTGACTGCCCAAAAATGGAACGGATCGGATTCGTCCGCGATTTGCTTAGCGACGATGTGATAAGCGTCAATATCGACCATCACTGCGACAACGCCATGTTCGGTCAGATCAACCTGGTTGATGAGACCGCCGCGGCCGTCGGCGAGATTCTTTGCGGGATATTGGATAACTATCATTATCCGATAAGCAGGAAAGTCGCCGTGCCGCTCTATGCCGCCTTGTTGTCGGACACTGGCGGTTTCCGTTTTGCCAACACCACTGCGGCCTGTTTGAGATGCGCAGCCAGGCTTGTCGAAGCCGGTGCCGACCCCAAATCGATATCCGACAGCATTTATTCGTCCTATTCGATTGAATCCCTTAAACTGCTCGGCAAGGCCCTGGAAAACATGGTCAGCGCCGCAGGCGGTCGGATCTGCGCAATGACGATTGCGAAAAGCGACCTTGATCGGACAGGTGCGAGACTGGAGAATTCGGAAGGATTCGTCGACTATACGATGAAAATTCCCGGCACTGAGATTGGAATGCTTTTGAAAGAAACCGGTAATGGCGCCATAAAAGTCAGTCTTCGTTCAAAAGGAAAAGTGGATGTAAGCGCCATCGCGCTGAAATACGGCGGCGGCGGTCATCGTGAGGCGGCCGGCTTTTCAACCGCCGGATCTCTAAGCGATGTGCTTGGCGAAACGATTGCCGAACTGAAAAGATATCTGGATGATTGACGGTATCGTACTTCTCGATAAGCCGCGCGGATATACGTCGCACGACCTCGTTGACAAGCTCAGGAAAATCCTGGGACAGGAAAGGATCGGTCATACGGGGATACTTGATCCTCTGGCCACCGGTCTGATGATCATGCTTCTCGGTAAAGGAACATTGCTTTCGCCGCAGTTGACCGGTGCCGACAAAGTTTATCGCGCCACTTTCTTATTCGGCAGGGCGACTGACACCTACGACGGCGAAGGAAAAACAATCGCCGAGACCGATCCCGGCAATGTCACTTTTGAAGAATTCAGCCGAATCTGCCTTAGTTTCAAAGGCAAAATCAAGCAGATTATACCCCCGTATTCCGCCGCAAAGCATGACGGCCAGAAAATGTACGAATCGGCGCGCAGGGGAGAGGATACCCCCGAAAAATTCAAGGAGGTCGAACTTTATTCCATCGATATCGATTCGTTCGAATGGCCGCGCGTGGGCCTGACGATCAGGTGTTCCGCCGGGACATATGTCAGAAGCCTTGCCCATGAAATGGGAATGAAATTAGGTTGCGGCGCCTTTCTGGAAAGCCTCGTAAGAAATGCCGTAGGCCAATTTACCATAGATCAAGCGGTGACAGCCGAACAGGTCGAAAATGAAGATTTCGCCGCGGTGGATCGCATGATCCGGCCGTTGACCGAAGCGTTGCCGGGATGGCCGAAAATATTCGTGCGGGCCGAATATGTCCGGCTGATAATCCAGGGAAGGCCGTTTATCAAAAAATATTTTTACAGCACTGATTATCGCGGGCCCGGCGGCTGCCAGGCGATGCTGATCGACGACAGAGGAAAGTTGCTTGCACTGGTCCAGTTGAATTACTCTTGGGGCAGTTTCGACCGGCTCGATTCGCGGGATACGCTCGGAAAATATATCAGGATTATAGATGAAAGTCATTTTCGGGAAAAGCTCTCTTGAAAGGGAAACGATTCCCGCGTCCTGCGTAACCGTGGGTACGTTCGACGGTGTCCATCTCGGGCATGCGGCGCTGATTTCCCGACTGTTGCAGTCAGCCAGAGAAACCGGCACTCTCTCTACGATCGTCACTTTCGATCCACATCCCCAGTTGGTTTTGGGCAGCAAGGGACGCATGGAAATCCTCACAACCACCGACGAGAAACTGGAATTGCTGGGAAAATTCGGAATAGACCTCGTAATAATTCTCGAATTCAACCAGCAGCTTGCCACAATGGAAGCCGGAAAGTTTATCGAGCTTCTGCTGGTTGACCAGCTTAATATGAAACATTTCGTTATCGGATACGATCACTCGTTCGGCAGAAATCGTGCCGGCAATTATGAGCTGGCCAAATCTCTTTCGGGAAAATACGGCTACTCGGTAGAGTGCGTCGGCCCCGTAAACGACTACGGCAACCCGATAAAATCGACATCGATAAGGCAGGAACTGAAATCAGGCGATTACGACAAGGCCGTGGCGATGCTCGGCTACAAGTATTTTTTGAACGGCGACATAATCAAAGGGCGCGGGCTGGGAAAGCAGCTTGGCTTTCCTACAATGAATATCAACGTGCCGCCGGCGAAATTATTGCCTAAACAAGGTGTATATGCGGCTTGGCTGAACTTGGAAGCGGCCCGTTTTCCGGGCATGGCCTATATTGGTGGAAGGTTGACGTTCGGCGATGAGTCGATTTGCGTGGAGGTCAACCTGTTCGATTTCGACAGCGACTATCTTGGCCACAAAACCAAGCTTACGCTTGAGAAATATACCCGGCCGCCGCAAAAGTTCGATAATCCGCAAATGCTTATCGAAGCCCTCAGCAACGATGAAAAGTCAGTAAGAAAAATATTGAACTTATAGGAGGAAAATTGGTTATAACAAAGGAAAAGAAAAAGGAGCTCGTCGAGCAATTCAAGCTTCACGAAAAAGATACCGGCTCCGTCGAAGTGCAGGCTGCCCTGCTTACCGAAAGAATCAACGGCCTAACCGAGCATTTGAAAGATCACCCGAAAGATCACCATTCCCACATGGGTTTGCTCAAAATGGTCGGAAAACGCCGTCGCCTGCTGAATTATTTGAAAAACAGCAACTTTACGGCTTATCAGGCGCTTATTGAAACCCTTAACCTGCGGAAATAGGAATTGGACGAAAAATGCCAGTTGAAAAAGTAGAATTATCTATCGATGACCGAACATTGACCATTACCACCGGCCACGTGGCCAGGCAGGCGGGTGGAGCCGTTACCGTTCAGCTCGGTGACACCATTGTGCTTGCCACCGCCTGCGAAGGTAATCCTCCGGCTGAAGGGGAAGATTTCTTTCCGCTGACCGTGGATTACAGGGAGAAGGCTTATGCCGCTGGAAAAATCCCGGGCGGGTTTTTTAAGAGGGAAGGACGGCCGACGGAACGGGAAGTTCTCGGCTCACGTGCCATTGATCGGCCGATACGCCCCCTGTTTCCGGATGGTTATTACAATGAGGTGCAGGTGCTGGTTCAGGTTCTTTCCTCCGATCAGGATAATGATCCTGACGTGCTGGGCATTATTGGCGCCTCGGCGGCTCTGTCGCTTTCGGATATCCCCTTTCATATACCGGTCGGGGCGGTGAGAGTAGCCCGCATCGACGGTAAACTCACGGCCTTCCCGCTTTATTCCCAGCTCGACCGCAACGACTTGAATATTATCGTCGCCGGAACTGCGGAAAATATCAATATGGTCGAGGGCGGTGCGCGGGAAGTCGGCGAAGAAGACATGATTGAGGCATTGAGTTTCGCTCACCAATGGATTCGCCGGATAACGGAAATTATCGATAAGCTTAAAGCCATCGCCGGCAAGCCGAAAAAGGAAGTGGTTTGCGAACCGCTACCCGATGGTTTCGAAAAAACAATCGCCGATATGGCGGCGGAGACAATCAAAAAGGCCAATCATACGATCGACAAACAGGCCCGACAGGAGATACTCGACAAACTGGCCGAAAATGTAAAAGCTTCCCTTGCCGAAAAGTATCCGAATATGGAGGTTCAGATAGACAGAGTTCTCGAAGCGCTTGAGAAAAACGACATGCGCCGGATGATTCTCGAAGAGGGAAGGCGGATCGACGGTCGGCCCTGGGATGAAATTCGCCCGATCGATATCAAGCTTGGCGTCCTGCCGCGAACGCACGGCTCGGCTATCTTCCAGCGCGGCCAGACGCAGGCGCTCGTGGTCACCACGCTCGGAACGAAAATGGACGAACAGAAAATAGACGATTTGCTGGGCGAATCGTTCAAAAGCTATATGTTGCACTATAACTTTCCGCCGTTCGCCACGGGAGAGGTGAAGAGGACCGGCAGCCCCGGACGCAGGGAGGTGGGCCACGGCGCTTTGGCCGAAAGAGCGATCGAACCGGTGATCCCTTCGGAAAGCATTTTCCCCTACACGATCAGGATCGTATCGGACATCCTCGAATCGAATGGATCGTCATCGATGGCCACGGTTTGCGGCGGCTCGCTTTCGCTCATGGATGCAGGAGTGCCGATAAAGAGCCCGGTGGCGGGAATCGCCATGGGTTTGATAATGGAAAAAGACAAGTACGCCGTACTTACCGATATTCTGGGCGCCGAAGATCATCTCGGCGACATGGATTTCAAGGTCGCCGGCACCGAGTCGGGAATAACCGCTTTCCAGATGGACGTCAAGATCAGCGGGATCAATATCGACATAATGCGGCAAGCGCTCGAACAGGCCAGACGCGCCCGGATGTTCCTGCTCGAAAAAATGACTCAAGCCATCGCCAAACCCAAAGCGCAGCTGTCGCCCTACGCGCCGCGGATCATTTTCCTCAAGATTAAAGTGGATAAAATAGGAGAGGTGATAGGTCCCGGCGGCAAGACCATTCGCGGAATTACCGATAAAACCGGCGCCAAGGTCAGTATTGAGGATGACGGCACGGTTCTAATCGCTTCTGTCGATCAAAAGGCCGGCGAGGCCGCCAAGGCGATGATCGAGGCTTTGGTCGAAGAAGCCGAAATAGGAAAGGTCTATGTCGGAACCGTCAGGCGGACTACCAATTTCGGCGCTTTTGTCGAAATAATTCCCGGAACAGACGGCATGGTGCATATATCAGAACTCGAAAACTACCGTGTCAACAGGGTTGAAGATGTCGTGAAAGTCGGAGACACCATCAAGGTAAAGGTCATAGATATAGATGCAGAGGGCAAAATCCGACTTTCCCGAAAAGCGGTATTGAACGAAAATAAAAAATCGGGAAGCTGACCGATTCCCGGCTATGGCCATAGCCAAAGGAGCCAGACTGAGGACGCTTTATCGCAAAACCATTCTGCCTAACGGCCTTCGTATCATCTCGGAATCGATTCCGACGTTCCGTTCCATTTCGATAGGCTTGTGGCTTGATACCGGCTCACGCGATGAACCCGATGAAATCGCTGGTATCTCGCATTTCATTGAGCATATGGTATTCAAAGGAACGGGCAGCCGATCGGCAAAGGAGATAGCCTCATATCTTGAATCGGTGGGAGGGATGCTGAATGCATTCACCAGCCGGGAACAGACATGCTATTATGCCAAGATACTTGACAGGCATTTACCGCTGGCCGTGGAAATTTTGGCCGACCTCGTATTCAACGGCCGCTTTGACAAGGACGATATCGAAAAAGAAAAAAATATAATTATCGATGAAATCAATGAAGTCAACGATACGCCGGCGGACTTGGTTCATGACCTTTTCGCCCGTTCGATTTTCGGTGAGCACCCGCTTGGACGCCCCATTATGGGCAGTTCTGGCACCGTCCGCAGGATTACGCGCGATCATATCATGGCCTACCTCAAAGCTTCATATCGCCCTGAGAAAATGATCGTCGCCGCCTCCGGAAATCTGGTTCATGGCGAACTGGTCAGGCTGGTCCGAAAACATTTCCCGAAAAAATACGAAAACAACCGCAATCCGCGCGCACGCAAGCGGCCGTCGCTTATGCGTCGTTTGTCGGTAAAACAGCGCGAGTCCAGTCAAACGCACATTTGTATCGGTGGTCCCGCCTTCACTTTCGAAGATCCCCGGCGAAGCGCGCTGCTGTTGCTTAATTCGATGGTCGGAGGAGGCATGTCCTCAAAGCTGTTCCAGAAAATCAGGGAAGAAATGGGAATGGCTTATACGATTTTCTCCTACCTCGATTTTTTCGCCGATACCGCCATCATGGGCGTCTATCTTTCCACCGACCCTAAAAACGTCACAAAAGCGATCGCCACGGTGTTCGAGGAGCTCTCACATTTCGCCGCAGAAAAACTCGGCCCAAAAGAAATAGAATCGGCCAGAGAACAGTTGAAAGGTTCGCTCGTACTGGGACTGGAAAACAGTTCCAACCGCATGAATCGAATGGCCAAACACGAGATATTGCTTGGAAGATACATCTCGGTCGATGAGACAATCGCGGAAATCGACTCGGTAACCGCTGAAAGCGTTCGCAAGGTCGCCGAAAAATTGTTCAATCCGAAACGGTTCACCATAACCGCGCTTGGGCAGGCAAAAAAATCGGCGATTCTACGTGCTCTTCCGGATGGTATCGGCTAAGCCGGGCTTCCTTTCAATCGCTTGGGGGTTTCCATGACTCCTGCCCGAATTCCGCCTGAAAATAGAATACTCGCTTTTCACGATATCGGGAAGTCCAGCCCGTTTTCCGTCAATTGCCTGAGCGTGGAATCTTTCCGCAGGCTGATCGGATTTATCGCTGAAAAAGGATACATTGGAAAATCCCTATCGCAATACGCCGGTGAAAAGGATCTCGCCTTCACTTTCGATGACGGACTCGAAAGCTTTTACAAATATGCCTTTCCGATCCTAAGGCAATATTCATTTTCCGTCACCGTTTTTGTCGTAACGGGATTCGTCGGAAAAAAATCCGATTGGGATTACCTGCGCCGCGCCCATCTCAATTGGACACAGATAATCGAGCTTCACGGTGAAGGAGTTGAATTCGGAAGTCACAGCCACAGCCATCGCGATTTGCGCAGTTTAAGTATTGATCTATTGACCCGCGAACTGGCTGTTTCGCGCTCCATCCTCGAAGATAAGTTGGGAACAACCGTAAACCGGATTTCCTATCCGTTCGGAAGATTCAATCGAAACGTTTTGCAGGCCGCTCAGGAGTCCGGTTACCGGTTCGGTTATTCGCTTGCCCGCGCCGGCGGGCCGATGGCGATACCCCGCCGTTGCTTTTACGCCTTTGACGGTCCGGGATCATTGATAAGAAAAATGCAAGGCTCACCGATCGAGACATTCAAGGAAAAGACCATAAACGCCTTTGCCGCAGGCACAATCCTTTACAAAAAGATCTTTGGGGATAAATTATGAGGGCCATATTGTTCAGGTTGTTTGTCACTGCGGCGGCAGTGTTGTTGGTGGCAAGGCTAATGCCCGGCATCGAGGTGGAAAGCCCGCTTGACCTGATTCTGGCGGCGTCGCTGCTTGGTTTTTTCAACGCTTTTGTAAGGCCAGTGATGATATTCCTCACGTTGCCGGTGACTTTTATTACTTTCGGCCTGTTTATTTTCATAATCAACGGCCTGCTGCTGTACCTGGTATCATACCTCGTCCCCGGTTTCCACATAGAGGGCTTCGGGATAGCTGTACTGGCATCGATCCTGATTTCCATCGTATCAGGCATTATCAACTGGCTGGCCAGAAATGATTGAAGGACTCCGGCTCCGCTCTGGATTCAGCGAATTTTTTTGACTAAGCAAGATAGTCGGTCCAACTATCGGCTTGACGGGCGACTTCGCTATAGATAGATTGACCAGCGCAATGCCCCCGTAGCTCAGGTGGATAGAGCGACGGTTTCCTAAACCGCAGGTCGGCCGTTCAAATCGGCCCGGGGGTAAATAAAAATATAAAATCTTTCCTTGACATGATAGGAGACATGATAGGATGTAGCAATTATATAAATGACAATGAGGATCTATTTGAGCATATTGGGGTTGTTATTAATGGTTTTTTCATGCAAAGAAAATAAAACGCATGAATATTGGTATCCCCCCCTGAACCTATAAGAAGCATTATTTTTTCCAAAGCGCACTCATTCCGCAATTATATAATTGGCTGGGTCAATAGAGATAGCATGCCGGGGGATACTGTCCCTCTGATTTTTGCGCCTGATGGCTGCCTGCACCACTCTTATGGAATTCCCTATAGCAGCGAAGGCTGCCAGGAAATAGACGCAATTTGGCAGGTGTTGCAAAGAGAATACAGTCCATGGATGTGGTGGAGCGATTATCCGTCTTGTCCTTATCCTTGTGATACTTCGTTCAGGCCGGCCGGTCGCGTATATGCCGCGTGTACTGCTCCCTATTTAGCAAGCGATTCTTAAGAACGTCCCTGTGGTCAAGTTATAGGTTTATTCCGCCAGCTTCGGCGTTTTGTATGCCAGCGCCGAATGCTGGTAACTCTGGTTGTAATGTTCTATCCATGGCTCCAGCGTCGTCGACACGTCGTGCGGGTCACCCCATTCTCGCAGCCATAACAACTCCTCTTTCAGTGTCCGCATCATGCGCTCCGTGTCGGCGTTCCCCTTGGGGTTATTGTAGCATGTGAACGCCTGGCGGACCCCCAGCACCGAACAAGCCTTCATAAACCGCTCCGAGGTCGGCTGCGAACCGTTG
>Ga0129299_1000447_pt1 | contig 25644 bp, 21 predicted proteins | sample ConPoolayeCmetaG_FD_94477 | JGI IMG/M metagenome (GOLD analysis project Ga0129299, IMG submission 94477) | Hot spring microbial mat communities from California, USA to study Microbial Dark Matter (Phase II) - Cone Pool mat layer C metaG ...
AAACCGCACCAAACGCAGTAGCAGGGAACGTACACGGGCAAGGATATACCACCCTTCGCGGAGGATGTCCCTTGCGTAGGAAATGGGGGTAGGCTTGACAGCCCACTCGATCAGGGCGGCGCCCCATGTCAACCCAGCGCCGAATCCAACCAGCAGGATTTTATCGTTCGGCTTGATCCGTCCTGACTGAACAGCTTCGACAATTGCAATAGGGATCGAAGCGGTAGAGGTGTTCCCATAACGCTCAATGTTGATCATAAACCGTTCCAGCGGCAGTTTGAGGCCGCGTGCCGCCGCCTCGATGATACGCAGGTTGGCCTGATGAGGGACGATGAGGGCGATGTCGTCTAGCTTTACCCCGGCACGGGCAATAACTTCCTGCGTAGCTGTAACCATCACGCGTGAAGCAAAGCGGAATACCTCCCGTCCGTTCATGAATATATTGACCTGAGGTGGGGGTGAAGCACCATCCCAGCCTGAGCGCATTCCCGAATAAGCATAGAGCAAGTCCCCGCCCGAACCATCCGAGTGAAGGACTACTTCGTGTATGCCTCCCGGTATGTCGCTGGCTTGTACTACAAATGCGCCAGCGCCGTCGCCGAACAGGATACAGGTTCCTCGATCGTTCCAGTCTACCAGACGGCTTAATGTCTCTGTGCCAATGACGAGCGCAGTGTCAATGGCACCTGACTTGATCTGAGCGGCGGCGATCCCTAGAGCATAGATGAAGCCGGTACAGGCCGCCAACACATCGAAAGCCCCTGCACGAGTTGCCCCCAGTTGATCCTGAATCAGGCAGGCGGTGGCCGGGAACAGGTAAGTCAGTGATGAAGTGGCCACTATGATCAGGTCCAACTCATCTGGCAGGACATTGGCCTGCCGGAGTGCCTGACGTGCGGCACGCAGTCCCAGTGTCACGGTGTTGTCGCGTCCATCAGCGAGGCGGCGCTCTTTGATGCCTGTACGTTCTGTTATCCACTCATCTGATGTTTCTACCATCTGTTCCAAGTCGTGGTTGGTCAGCACACGCTCAGGCACTTCAATACCCCAGCCGATCACATGAGCATAGCGGCCGTTATCTGGTTCCTTACGAGCACGGTGTTGCTCAGGCATTTGTGCTCCCACTGTTGTACTGCCCCAGTATCAGGCAGGCATTGTGTCCCCCAAAACCGAACGAATTGGACATCGCCACGGCGACCGGTTGTCGGCGCATCTGATTGGGCACATAGTCCAAATCGCAGTCTGGATCGGGTGTTTCGTAGTTGATGGTGGGCGGGATGTATCCTGTCTCAATCGTCTTGACGCAGAAAAGCGCTTCCAGTGCGCCGGCTGCGCCAAGCAGATGACCGGTCATGCTCTTGGTTGAGCTAATGGGCAGATGGTAGGCGGCTTCGCCAAATACCTGTTTGACAGCTTTAGTCTCCGCTTTGTCATTCAGAGAGGTACTGGTGCCATGAGCGTTCAGGTAATTGACTGCCTCAGGCTGAATACCTGCATCTTTGAGTGCAGTCTGCATAGCCAACACAGCACCCTCTCCTGTTTCGAGGGGGGCTGTAATATGGAAGGCATCCGCTGAGGCCCCATAACCCAGTACTTCCGCGTAGATACGTGCGCCACGGCGGCGGGCATGTTCCTCGCTTTCGAGGATGAGCACAGCCGCTCCTTCACCTGCCACAAACCCATCCCGATCCTTGTCGAAGGGACGTGATGCCCGTTGCGGGTCATCGTTGCGCTGGGATAGTGCGCCCATATTGCCAAAACCAGCTATTGCCAGTTTGTTAATGCCTGCTTCTGCCCCGCCGCTGATCATGACATCAGCAACTCCATGCCGGATCATGGCGGCGGCTTCCCCAATGGCATTGCTGGATGAGGCACAGGCAGTAGCGATGCTCATGTTGGGGCCGCGCAGACCCAGTTCTATGGCGATCTTAGCGGGGGCTGTGTCGGGCAACATCATAGGCACTAGGTGAGGGCTGACCCATTGCGGGCCTTGCTGGAGCATCTTTTCGGTCTCAACCAGCATAGTAGATACTCCGCCGATACCGCTACCCATTACCACACCGGCCCGGTCAGACTCTGAGGATGTAAACTGAAGGCCGCTGTCTTGAACGGCCTGTAGGGCCGCCGCCAGCGCAAACTGTGTGAATCGATCCATACGCCTTGCTTCGCGTGTGCCGAAAAGGGCCTGAGCGTCAAAGTCTTTGACCTCGGCGGCGAAGCGGGTCTTAAGGTCTGAAGGATCGAAAAGCGTGATCGGCCCTACACCAGATTGCCCTTCGAGAAGTGTCCGCCATGTGGTGTTGACCTCATTGCCAAGCGGACATACAACTCCAAGTCCTGTGATGACAACTCGTACCTTTGCCATTGGTCGTCTCTTTCTACAGTAACGCTTTAGTCTATGTAACCCCTGAGCGTTCAATAGGTTTTGCTGGCCTATAATATCGTTTTGGGAGGCTCTGAGCTGTGTATCTGTTGCGTATTTTTATGGAGACTTGGCAGGCGCTATAATTCCGCCATTGTCAATGGCTGTTCATACACAGGTGTCAATCCTCGACCCATGATTCTCATTACCGGCGCAACAGGTTTTGTCGGGAGGCGCTTAGTACGCCGCCTTGCCGGCGATGCCGGCCTGAAAGTGCGCGTATTATTGCGCCCCGGCAGTGACACCGATCGGTTGCCTCGTGGGGTGCCCGTTCATATCATGATGGGCAACCTGGCCGATATGGACTCCTTACTGGCCGCAATGGAAGGCGTCCATACAGTTTTTCATCTAGTTGGCACAGAGACACGAGGGCGCCATGCTCAACTGAAGGAAGTAGATATCGCCAGCGCTCAGGCTGTCATTGAGGCGGGGTTATCTGCCCGTATAGGGAGGCTGGTTTATGTCAGCCGTGTTGGTGCGGACCGCGCCTCGGCCTTTCCCGTGTTGCGGGCTAAGGGCGAGATAGAAGATGCTATCCGTACTAGCGGCCTATCTCATACGATCTTCCGTTCCGGCGTTTTGTTTGGGGAGGGCGACCGCTTCAGTGAGCATATAGCGATGCTGGTGCGTACTTTCCCCTTCTATTTCGTTCCGGGGGATGGAGAGATGGTCTTTCAGCCGCTGTGGGTCGAGGACCTTGTGACGTGTCTGGCCATGTCGCTGGAAGACTTAGACCTGATTGATGCAACAATCAGTGTCGGCGGACCTGAACTGCTCACCTACCGACGGTTGGTCATGCGAGTCATGCATGCGGTCCGAAGTCCCCGCCCTATCATTGGCTTACCTTTACTCGCCCATCAGGCAGGCGCATGGTTTCTAGACGGGCTTTTTGCACGCTGGCCTTTTACCCAGCAGTGGGTTGAGATGTTGTCAACGCCGCAGACGGCTGATCTAGGAGCTATCGAGCGCCATTTTGGCTTTAGGCCATCGGCTTTCGATATTGGCTTGATTGATCGGTACATGCAGGGTCAACGTTATACGCTGAGGCTGTTGCGTTATATCTTTACAACGCGCTGGTGAGGCGAGGCACGGGGTAGGGGCATTGTTGCCCACTATGCCCTTTGCCGGGCGGGGTACGTTTCCGTAATGCAAAGAGCCATGCTATACTCTCATCATCAATGCCGCATGAGCAGAAGGGTGTATGTTATCAGACAAACAGTTAGCCTTTATTGGTAGCGGTATCATGGCTGAGGCCATGATCAAGGGGCTGTTGCGCCAGCAACTGATTGCTCCTGAACGTATGATGGCCGCAGGGCCGCGTCCTGAGCGGGGGCAGGCATTGGCCGAGCAATATGGCGTGCGGTGGACGACTAGTAATCGTGAGGCTGTACAGGATTGCGATGTTGTGGTCCTGTCGGTCAAGCCACAGATCATGCCTCATGTGTTACCGGAGCTTCGTGGTGTGATAGGGGCACAAGCACTGGTGCTGTCCATTGCGGCTGGTATTCCGATTCGGGTTATCTCTGATGGGCTGGCTCATGTTGCGGTGGTACGTGCCATGCCAAATACCCCTGCACAGATTGGTGAGGGTATCACTGTCTGGACGGCTACCCCGCAGGTAACGGATGAGCAGTTGGAGCAGACCGAGTCTATACTAGGGGCACTCGGCGAGGTCGTGCGTGTGGATGACGAGAATTATCTAGATATGGCAACGGCCCTGAGTGGTACCGGCCCAGCCTATGTCTTGCTTTTTATGGAGGCCATGATTGATGCGGGGGTACATCTAGGTTTCTCGCGCCGGATTGCTCAGAAGCTGGTCTTACAGACAATGCGCGGTACGGTTGAGTATGCCCGCCAGTCACCCCGACATCCCTCCACCCTGCGGAATGAGGTAACCTCGCCGGGAGGGACTAGTGCCGAGGCGCTCTACCACATGGAGAAGGGGGGCTTGCGGACAGTCGTCTCGCGGGCGATCTGGGCCGCTTATCAACGCTCAGTAGCACTCGGCGGAGGGAAGGTGTCCCCGCGCTTAGCTGGACGCTCGCCGGAGGATGCCTAGACACCCTCCCTCCCTAAATTATTCGGGTTTGCTGTATAACACGAGGAGGTCAGGCTCATGGGATTGAAACGTACACCGCGTGGCGCTCTTGTCGGCCTTGCGGCCGGGTTGTTGGTCTTGATAGTGCTCAATTTACTGGCACCTACTGGCGGTGTCGTTGTAGCTCAGGATCAGCCCACACCCCCTCCTGAACCGACCAGCACTCCCTTACCCCCTACGGCCACTTCTCTACCCTCGTTCCAGTTGCAGGCTACTTATGCGCTATTGCCGGAAGGGGACCTGAATGCCGATGGGATACCCAACCCTGGCGATACTGTAGTCTACACAATACGGGTGATTAACAGTGGTGGGGCTCCTGCTGGACCAGCCGAGCTGGTCTTCCTTTTCGACTCGAACTTCATCAGCGGGGTAGCGGCCATCACCGGCGGCGGCATCGCGGGAGAGGGCCAAGTTTTGTGGAATCTGCCCCAGGTGGAAGTCGGTCAGCAAATAGAAGTGAGCTTCACAGCCACATTGCGCGGCATCTTCCCGCCGGGCCGGACTCAGGTGGCCGGCACAGCATTGGTGCGTTCGGGAGGCATTGAGCTGGGGCGTACCACTACGCCTATCATCGAGGTAATCGGCCCAGATTTGCGTCTAGTTGATGTTGTCTCTGAGCTGGTCACCGACGTGGCCCAAAACGGGCGGATCGATCCGGGGGATACAGTGCGCTTTATTCTCTCTTATGCCAACTCTGGAGGGGGCGCTTCACAAGAAGCTTGGCTGGTGGCTGATTACCCTGACGAGTTGACTCGTGAGATCACAAGCAACCCGAATAACGCTCAAGACACAGATGGTACACTGGTATGGCTGATCGGCTCTGTTCCAGCCGGCGGAACGGTTAATGTTGTTCAATTCACGGTGACTTTTCAAGATACGTTTCCGCCCGGTGTGGTCACCTATGAGCTGAGGGCCTCGTTGCGTAGCAGAGCCGGCATACTGGATGAACGGGCGCTCTCTGTTCCTGTGTCCGGCCCCAGCTTGGTTGTAACTCCTACTGTTGAGTTCCTGGTTGATGCCAGCGGCGATGGGCTGGCTGATGCGGGCGACCAGATTCGGGTGACGCTACAGTATGCCAATGTCGGTACGGATACGGCTAGCAATGTGGTGCTCTCGGCGGCCTATGATCCTGCCTACTTAGAGGTATCTGGGGTTCAACCCGAAGGAGTACAGGACGCACAACAGGGTACCATTAGCTGGAACTTCCCTGTACTTGAAGCAGGGAGCACCGGGCAAGTTGCCTTTCAGGCACGTGTGCTGACCCTGCCCGCTGGGCTGGCCAATGTGAGGCTCGCGATCAATATAGCCAGCGACCAGACCCTCTCTACATCTCAAGAAGCTCAGATCGGGGTGACGGCGCCCACCCCTACGCCGGAAGCTACCCCTGCTACGCCTTTGGTATCTGAAACGCGGGTAGCGCAGGGACAAGGTATCCTCTCATCGTTCTCGATTGCCCTTCTGGTAGGGGCGTTTCTGCTTCTAAGTTTGCTGGCGATTGTTTATGTAGCCTCCAGAGTGTTGCCTGCCACGCCGGCAGAGCGCGAGGCACTTGATACGGAAGAGGAGAGGACAGCTAACCGTCAATTGGTGCGCGAACTGCTCGAGGGCGTTGTGCTGACGGCTATCCTGTTTAGCGTAATGGTTCTGGGGTTGCAGAATGCGCTGGATCGCAACTCGATTAACTCAATCATTGCTGGGATTGTGGGGTATGTAGCGGGGCGTGTAACATCAGGGGGGCCAAGGTAAGAGAGTACCCCTCTCCCTTTGTGAAAAGTTGGGCAATTCGGACGAACTTAGGTAGAATTCAGGGGCACGGTTCGGCGTGCCCCTACAGTCTGGTGTGTTGAAACTCATTTGCAGTATGGCTCACAGTCCACCGGATGAACGGTCAACTGGTGGTACATGACGTTTACTGACGGTTGTACAGACCGGGCGGAAATTGTGGGAGACGACATGGCAACTAATATCTCCAAAGACCTGACAGAACAACTCAAAGAGCAGATTAAACAGTTTAAACCTTCCCTTGCGGTGACCAGCATCGGTGAGGTGCTGGAGGTAGGGGATGGCATCGCACGGGTATCCGGGCTGGCGGGTGTTCGCAGCCAGGAGCTGGTTGAATTTGCTAACGGCACATTGGGTGTTGCCTTCAACCTAGAAGAGGATCAGGTCGGCGTGATCATCATGGGGGAGTACGCCGACATTGCAGAAGGCAGCCGCGTGCAGGCACTGGGGCGTTTGTCATCGGTGCCGGTGGGGCCGGCGTTAGTGGGGCGCGTGATCGATCCACTTGGTAATCCGCTGGATGGCAAAGGGCCGATCGAAGCGGAGGATTACTTTGTGACTGAGCGTATTGCACCTGGGGTCGTGGAACGGCGCAATGTCTACCGCCCCCTCCAGACGGGTATTAAAGCTATTGATGCCATTACCCCTATTGGCCGGGGACAGCGCGAGTTGATCATCGGCGACCGTCAGACAGGTAAGACGGCTATTGCCATTGACACGATCATCAATCAGCGCGGCGAGGATGTGATCTGCATTTATGTAGCCATCGGCCAGAAGCGGGCCCAGATCGCCCGTGTGGTATCCACGCTGGAAAAGTATGGTGCAATGGCTCATACAATTGTGGTTGTTGCCTCGGCGGCTGATCCTGCCGCCCTGCAATACCTTGCCCCTTACTCAGGTTGTGCTATTGGTGAGTACTTTATGGAAAAGGGGCAGGATGCGCTGGTTGTCTACGACGATCTTTCAAAACATGCGTGGGCGTATCGTCAAGTATCTCTTCTGCTACGTCGTCCGCCCGGCCGTGAGGCGTATCCGGGCGATGTGTTTTATCTCCACTCACGTCTGCTTGAGCGGGCGGCCCAGCTCTCAGAGAAACGTGGCGGTGGCAGCCTGACAGCCCTGCCGATTATCGAGACTTTGCTGGGAGATGTGGCGGCCTACATTCCTACTAATGTTATCTCGATCACCGACGGCCAGATTTATCTTGAGAGCGACCTGTTCTATGCTGGAATCCGACCAGCTATCAACACCGGCATTTCGGTCAGCCGTGTGGGAGGGGACGCTCAACGCAAGGCTATGAAGAAGGTGGCTGGGCGTCTGCGCCTTGACATGGCTCAGTTCCGTGAGCTTGCGGCGTTTGCCCAGTTTGGCTCTGATCTGGACAAGGTAACTCAAGAACAGTTGGATCGAGGTTTGCGTCTGACAGAGTTGCTCAAGCAACCCCAGTACCAGCCTGTTCCGCTGGCTGATGAGGTTGCTGTGCTTTACGCAGGCACCCGCGGCTACGTGGATGACGTGCCGGTCGAGCGGGTGAGGGAGTGGGAGCAGGCCTTCTTGCAATTTATGGCGGCTCAACACCCTGAGTTTGCGAAAGCGATCAACGAGACGTATGACCTGACTGAAGAGATCGAGGAACAACTCCGCAGGGCTATAGAGGAGTTTAAAGCGGGCTGGAGTTAACTCTGGACGGCAAGGCAGGTGATAATGGCAACTGCGCGAGAAATCCGGCGGCGTATTCGGAGTGTTAGAAACATTGCTAAGGTAACAGGTGCATTGGAGGCAGTGTCGGCCTCTAAGGTGCGCAGAGCACAACAACAGGCTCTGGCGAGCCGCGCCTATGCAAGGGCGGCTTTCGAGATTTTGCAGGATATAGCTCTTTATCATGAGGGTGGGACTACCCATCCCCTGCTTGATCAACGGCCTTTTGTGAACCGTATTGGTGTGGTGCTGATTACCAGCGACCGGGGGCTGGCCGGCCCATATAATACTAACCTTGTTCGCACTGCAATTGACTTTGAGAAGAAGCAAACCGTGCCGGTGGTCTACATTGCTGTCGGGCGTAAAGGGCGTGATCTGATGTTGCGGCGCGGTTCAACCATTATTGCCGAGTTCAGCCACTTGCCCGGTACACCTTCCATTCTAGACATCACCGCATTATCACGGACGGTGATGGATGATTTCCTCAATGGGGAGGTGGATGAGGTCTACATCGCCTATACGAGCTTCGTCAATATGTTGCGGCAGGAACCTGTGGTTCAACGGTTACTGCCTCTGCAACCACATCGGACGGGCACTACTGCTAGAATGGGGGAAAGCACCAGAGAGGGGCCGCGGGCTGTCTATCTGTTTGAGCCTGATCCCCAGTCCATTCTGGACGAAATATTACCGCGTTTTACCGAACTGATAATCTACCAATCCTTGCTTGAATCGCTGGCGAGCGAACATTCAGCACGCATGGTTGCTATGCGTAACGCAACTGAGAATGCTCATGCTCTGGTGGAGGACTTGACGCTCAGCTATAACAAAGCCCGCCAGCTCGCGATCACCAATGAGATTCTGGACATTGTCGGCGGCGCTGAGGCGTTGGCTCAGGCCGAGACTGAGTAACTGCTTGAGGAGACAGTATGGCCGAACGAAGTAGAGGAAGGGTCGTCCAAGTTCTGGGCGCTGTGGTTGACTGCGAGTTTCCCCCGGATGGGATGCCGGAAATTTATGAGGCTATCCATGTACCGCGTGATGGGAAGCATCCCCTTGTGCTGGAGGTTCAGACCAATCTAGGGAATAACCGAGTCAGGACAGTGGCTATGGATACCACTGATGGTCTGCCGCGCGGCGTTACGGCTATCGCTACCGGCGCACCCATCCTTGTGCCGGTAGGGGAGCCTACCTTGGGCCGCATTTTTAACGTGTTGGGCATCCCTATTGATGGCAAAGGCCCGGTCGAAGCTACTGAGTATTACCCAATTCACCGGCCTGCCCCCAGCTTTGAAGAGCAGGCCACTACCACTGAGGTCTTCGAAACTGGTCTGAAGGTCATTGATCTGATTGCGCCCTTCACCAAAGGTGGCAAGACCGGCATCTTTGGCGGGGCAGGAGTCGGCAAGACAGTGATCATTCAGGAGTTGATCCGTGCTGTCGCGGCTGAGCATGGCGGTTACTCAGTATTTGCAGGAGTAGGGGAACGTACCCGCGAGGGCACTCAGCTTTACGGTGAAATGCAGGAGAGCGGGGTTATTGATAAGACGGTCATGGTGTTCGGGCAGATGAATGAGCCGCCCGGCGTTCGCCTGCGGGTTGCACTGACCGGCCTTGCCGCGGCTGAGTATTTCCGGGATGAGGGCCGGGATGTCCTGCTTTTTATTGATAATATTTTCCGCTTTTCGATGTCCGGTTCAGAGGTATCGGCCCTGCTTGGCCGAATGCCGTCGGCAGTAGGATACCAGCCGACACTGGCCGCCGAGATGGGGGAGCTTCAGGAGCGTATTACCAGCACCCGCAAAGGCTCGATCACATCCATGCAGGCTGTCTATGTGCCGGCAGATGACTATTCCGATCCGGCGCCTGTAGCGACATTCACTCATCTGGATGCGACCATTGCGCTGGAACGGTCAATTTCCGAGCAGGGTCTCTATCCGGCAGTTGACCCTTTAGCCAGCACCAGCCGTATCCTCCAGCCAGACATCGTCGGTGAAGCTCATTACACCACTGCCCGTGAAGTCCAGCGGGTCTTACAGCGTTACAAAGACCTGCAGGATATTATTGCTATTCTGGGTATTGACGAGCTGTCGGAGGAGGATAAACTTATCGTGGCGCGTGCCCGTAAGATACAACGTTTCCTCTCTCAGCCGATGTTCGTGGCGGCCCAGTTCACGGGTCGTGAAGGGCGTTATGTGCCCATCAGCGAGACGGTGCGCGGCTTCCGCATGATCTTGGATGGTGAACTGGATGACGTGCCAGAACAGTACTTCTACATGGCTGGCCCGATTGAGGACGTGCTGAGGCGCCATGAGCGCGGCCAGATGGACTGATAGGATCAAGAGGTGGTAGGGCAATGCCGCTGAGATGTGAGATCATTACCCAAGAGCGCCGGGTCTATGATGAGGAGGTTGATCTGGTCATTGCGCCGGGTGTGCAGGGCGAGATGGCTATCCTGCCTCAGCATGTGCCCCTGGTGAGTGCGCTTGACTTTGGAGAGGTTCGCGTGCGACGGGGGGGGATCGAGGAAACCTTTGCCGTCGGCGGAGGCGTATTGCAGGTTGCCCACGACCATGTGATTGTTCTGGCCGACTCAGCCGAACGGGCGGACGAGATTGACATCGCCCGTGCTGAGGCGGCGCGACAGCGTGCTCAGAAGATGATGGCTGAGGGTGCTCCCTCTGATCCGGCGCAATTTGCGGCGTTGGAAGCGGCTATCAAGCGGGCTAATTTGCGGCTGAAAGTCGCCAGCCGTCGTAGCCCTAGACGGAGAACCGGCCCCGGCACGTTCGATGAGTCCCAATAGTTGGGTGTTCTGATGGGATGATGTGCCGGAATCGGTTGGCTCAGGCTGGGGCGTGGGCCTGAGCTTTATGCGTGGCGGGGAATTGGAGGTTGCATGTTCGGAAAGAAGCTGGGCATTGACCTTGGTACGGTCAGTGTGACGATTGCCGAGCGCGATCAAATCCTGCTTCATGAGCCGGCTGTGGTGGCAATCACCATAGAGGAAGAAAAGATCGTAGCCATCGGTCAGGAAGCCAGAGATATGTATGGGCGTACCCCTGAGACGATTGAGGTGATGCGTCCCATGCGCGACGGCGTGATCGCTGATTATGAAGTCACTGAGGCCATGCTCCGCTATTTTGTGGATAAGGTGGTGGGAAGCTTCCGATTGTTCAAGCCTACCATCATGATGACTGTCCCCTATGGGGTGACCAGTGTGGAGCGGCGTGCCGTCCATGAGGCCGCGATTCAGGCGGGGGCACGTGAGGCCCGCCTGATCCCGGAACCGCTTGCCTCGGCGATTGGCGCCGGTCTACCAGTGGATACTCCCAGCGGAAACATGATCGTGAATCTGGGGGGCGGGACGTGTGAGGCCGCCGTGATCGCTATGAACGGCATTGTGGCCGCGGCGTCGGAACGGGTTGGCGGTGTGCGGCTGGATGAGGCGATCATCAACTACGTGCGTAGAAAGTATAACCTGATCATTGGCGACCTGACGGCTGAGCTGGCCAAGATTAATATCGGTGCCGCTATTGACATCGGCGAAGATTTGCGGATGGATATACAGGGGCGCGATCAGGTTGACGGCCTGCCCAAGATGCTCACGCTATCTACGGCTGAGATAGTTGAAGCATTGGCTGAACCCTTGTCCCTGATGGCAGGAGTGGTCAAGCGAGTGCTGGAACGGACCCCGCCAGAGTTGTCGTCAGACATTATTGATCGGGGAATGGTGTTGACGGGCGGCACCGCTCTACTGCGCGGTATTGACCAGTATCTAACCCGTGAGACAAATGTCCCCGCTTTCCTCGCGGATGATCCGGTAGGGGCCACTGCACTGGGGGCCAGCCGTAGTTTGGAGCGGCTTGAAGTTCTCCAGCGTTCTATACCGGATATTTAGTCCTGAGTGCTTGCAGGTTGCTTGGGATTAGAAAGGGCCGGGCGTAAGCCCGGTTTTTTTTGTCACAAAATGTCCGAGAGTGGTGTTGTTGAGTCAGTCTAGATAATAGGCCATTCGCTGGAGGTGGGCTACAGGGTCAATGTATTGGACGTGAACATCTTTAGGAACTGAAATGGCAATGGGCGCGTAATTCAGAATCGCCCTGATGCCCCCTTCAACAAGCAAGTTGGCTGTTTCCTGAGCCGCATCGGCAGGCGTGGCGATCATGGCTATTTTCAGCCCATGTGCCCTGACTACCTGAGGAATCTGCTCGGCAGGCATAATTGTCATGTCATTGATGACTTGACCGATCTTCTCAGGGTCATTGTCGAAAAGGAGAGAGATGCGAAAACCCCTGTGAGCGAATCCGCCGTAGCGGGCTAGGGCGCGCCCAAGGTCTCCTACTCCTACTAGGGCAACCTGCCATTCACGATCGACATGGAGGATGCGTTGTAGCTCAGCGCTCAGGGTGGCAACATGGTAACCAGTTCCCTGCTTGCCGAATTCACCAAAGTAGGACAAGTCTTTACGTATCTGCGCAGAGCTGATTCCCAGAATCTGGGCTAACTCGTGGGAGGAGGTGATCTCGTGCCCCTCGCTGTGAAGCCGGATCAAGGCACGCAGGTAGATCGGCAGGCGGCCAACTACAATGTCCGGGACTTCGGAACGAGCCATAGAACCTCCAGAGTGGAATGACGCCCAATAGGAGAATATAGGGTCATAATACCATGATTGATACAGGTTGGGCAACTCATTCGATGGGGCATTGCGGTGTACGATATAATCTACTTCGTTGTAGCAATGGAGTTGTGATGGACTTCCCAAACAGTCTGTGTTGTGTAGGACCAGGTGAATGGTGACAGAAGGGTTTGGTTCTGGATATGCTCTCGTGGAGAGGCTCGATGCGTAAAAGACGTGCGAACGCCATAGCGGCCCTGATGACAATGGGGATTCTCCTTGCAGGTTGCGGCGGACGTCAGCCGGAGGCCGGCCAGAATTTGCGGCGCGGGGTTGTGGAGCGGGGTTCGATTGATTCAAGCGTGAGTGCCGCGGGGAGCTTGTTGCCTGCGGAACGGGTCAGCTTGAGTTTCGAACAGCCGGGGGTGGTCAGGGAGGTATTTGTCGAGGCAGGAGACACTGTGACAGCCGGCCAGCCTCTGGCTCGTCTCGATGCTGAGGCACTGGAGCTGGCAGTTGAGCAAGCAGAGTTGGCTTTTCAGGCACAGCAACTAGCTTATCAACGGCTCTTCCTGCCGCCCAGCCAAGCGCAGATCGCGGCGGCGCAGGCCGCAGTTGAGAGCGCTGTTGCGGCTTATAACCGTCAGAGAGAAACGGCTGACCCTGAGTCAATACGGATAGCCCAGTTGCAATATGAGCAGGCCTTCAATGCCTATCAGCAGGCTGATATGCAACTCCGTGCAGTGCAGTGGTATTTGTCTGGAGCGCCTCTGCTTTCGGTACAGGAGCAGGTTGATCAAGCCCTCTTTAACGTCGAGATTGCCCGCCTGCGTCTAGAGCAACTCCGTGCTGATCCTAATCAGTATGCACTGGGGGCGGCCCAGGCCTCTGTGTATCAGGCGCAGGCGGAACTAAATCGTCTTCTGGAGGGGCCTTCCGATTTGGAAATTACGCGGGCACAGATTCAGATCGATCAGGCTCAGATTGCGCTCGAACGTGCCCGCCAACGTCTAGATGCCGCTACGCTGGTTGCACCTTTTACAGGTGTTGTCTCGGTTGTCAACGTGCATCCCGGCATGGCCGCTCCGACTAGTTCGCCCGCATTTGTTCTGATTGACGACTCACATCTGCACGTCGAAGTGGATGTTGACGAGGTAGATATTGGGCGTGTTGTACCCGGTCAGCCCGTTCAGATCACTTTGGATGCCCTGCCGTCCGAAACAATTGAGGGGCAGGTGACTAGCATAGCGCCCTCTGCCACTACTACCGGAGGGGCAGTCACGTATCGGGTGCGTATTGACTTGGCACAGACCGATCTACCGTTGCGCGCGGGGATGACAGCTACAGCAAACATTATTGTTCAGCGTCTCGAAGGGGTACTGCTGGTGCCAAATTGGGCTATCCGCATTGATCGGACGACTGGTCAGGCTTATGTCAGCATTCTGACAGAGGATGGTAGCTTGCAAGAAGTCCCGGTTGTTCTTGGCTTGCGCGGTGAGGTAGCCAGCCAGGTAATTGCGGGGGTTGAGGAGGGGCAGGTTGTGGCTGTCAGCTTGGCTGGTCAAAACCTGAGCCTGTTTGGTGAGCAGTGATAGGGCGGAGATAAAGAGATGTCGGCCAGAAACTCTATTTTCAAGATCGCCGCAACCCTTCTTGTCGTATTAGCTGTAGCTGGTTGTTCGACGTTGAGTGGAACTACTGATACAAATCGGGGGGAAGCGGCCTATCGTGTTGCTGTTATCGAGCGCGGGGACTTACGCGAGACAGTCAGCGCTACAGCCCCTGTGTCTGCACATGAGCGCACAGAGCTAACGTTTCTGCTTTCAGGGCGTGTTCAAGAGGTAAATGTCGAGGTTGGCCAGCGTGTCCGCGCAGGTGAAGTCTTGATGCGTATTGACACTTCCCAGTATGAGCTTGATCTGTTGGATGCGGAGATCGCAGTTCAGTTGCAACAAGTTGCGCTCGAACAGCTTCTAAACGGAGTCAGCGAATGGGATGTGGCCGCGGCCAGCGCGGCAGTGCAACGTGCCCAGTATCAGCTTGAGCAACTCGCCCAGCCCCCCGATGAAAATGCGATTCGGATTGCCCAGGCCAACCTTGAGTTACGTCGTTCTGATCTGTGGCTGGCGCAGGTCAACCGTGATCAGGTCTACCAGCAGTATGGTGAGGGGTACCAGCTTGATCAGGCCAACAGTCAGGTTGCCAGCAACGAGCTGGCTGTGCAGATTGCTCAGCAACAATTGATCAATGCCCAGCAGGGCGCATCCTCGAATGATGTCGCCGCGGCACAGGCCGCTGTATGGCAGGCTCAGGCTACTCTGGCACGCCTGTTGGAAGGGCCTAACGATATTGACGTACAGATCGCGCGTTTGCAAATTCAGCAGGCTGAGCTGGCAGTCCAGAATGTGCGTGCCTCATTGGAAGACGCAAAACTAGTGGCCCCCTTCGATGGTATTGTGGCGCAGGTGCGTTATGCGGTTGGTGAGGAAGTCGTGCCGGGCCTGCCCGCTGTGGTGTTACTGGATGACTCTTCATTTTATGTTGATGCCCTGATAGACGAGGTTGACATTGCTAAGATTCGTGCTGGGCAACTGGTCTTTGTCAGCCTTGATGCGTGGCCCAATGCAGACCTCACAGGGCATGTCCAGCGTATTGCACCTGAGGGAGTGAACGTGGGCGGGGTGGTTAGCTACAGTGTACGTATCTTGCTTGACCCTGCCGATGTTCCTCTCCGTGATGGTATGACAGCCACTGTTGATATTGTGGTATCTGAGCTGACACGCGTATTGCTGATACCCAACTGGGCTGTCCGGTTTGACCGAAGTACAGGGGAAGCTTATACGAACGTGCTTCGCGATGATGGCACTATCGAAGAGATTCGGATCGAGCTTGGTGTGCGCGGCTCGACCATGAGCGAGGTACGAAGCGGCCTGCAGGAAGGAGATCGCGTGGTTGTGAGTTCTCAGCGGGAAGGTCTGAATTTGTTTGAAGGGTCGAGTTCAGGAGGCCAGTGAGCGTGGGTGATGTAGATACTATGCCTGATAATGGAAAGAGGGCAGGCTCTCCTTCGGTCATTGACGTACGCGATCTGCGCAAAGTGTACGTGATGGGCGAGGTTGAGGTGCATGCTTTACGGGGTGTGACGTTTAAGGTCGAGCAAGGAGAGTTTGTAGCGATCATGGGGCCTTCAGGGTCGGGTAAATCAACCATGATGAACATGCTCGGCGCGCTTGATCAACCCACATCAGGCACCTACTTTCTGGATGGAATAGATGTGAGCCGTCTGAAAGATCGTGAGCTGGCTGAAATCCGCAACCGTAAGATAGGTTTTGTCTTCCAGAACTTTAACTTGTTGCCGCGTACCAGTGCTGTCCGACAGGTAGAGTTGCCGCTGATCTATGCGGGGGTTCTCAATCGCCGGCAACGTGCCATTGAGGCGCTGGAGATAGTAGGGCTTGGTGACCGGTTAAACCACACCCCGGCTGAGCTGTCGGGCGGACAGCAACAGCGTGTTGCCATTGCACGGGCGCTTGTTAACTCACCCTCCATTATTCTGGCTGATGAGCCGACTGGCAACCTCGACAGCAAGTCGGGCACAGATGTATTGCGTGTCTTCCAGCAATTGAATGAAGAGCAGGGGATCACGGTTATCTTTGTCACCCATGACCCTTATGTGGCTCAGCATACACGGCGCATCATCGTTCTAAGGGATGGTCAGATCATTGCGGATCGACCGGTAGCTCACCCATTGCGCGCAGGGGAACAGGAGCGCCCCTCTGACCAGATGTTGATCGAGATGGGAGTGATTGATAAGGGGGCGGCATGAGCATCTTGGAGAGTTTCCGGCTGGCCTGGAACGGTTTGATGACCAATAAACTTCGCAGTGCCCTGACTATGTTGGGGATTATCATTGGTATCTTTGCCGTCATTGTTCTGATCTCAATAGGGCGTGGGCTGGAAGCGATAGTGAATGAGCAGTTTAACGCCATTGGCTCAAATCTCCTGTTTGTCTTTCCGGTCACGCCGGGTACCCAGATCGCGGGGGGACGGCCTTCCACACGTGGCAGTCAAGGCCTTAGCAACAGGGATGTCAGTGCTATTCAGGACCCTTTCCGCGCTCCTGATGTTGCCGCTGTGGCCCCTGTTTTAGGGCGTCAAGCGCTGGTGAGATATGGCCGCGAGGAGACGGCGACTGAGGTGCGGGGTGTCACACCTTCCTACCAGCAGGTGCGCAATGCCGAGATAGCTGAAGGTTCATTCATCACCGAAGAAGACATGCTCTCTGAGTCACGGGTGGCCGTGCTAGGACAGACGGTCGTAGAAGCCCTGTTCCAAGACTATGAGAACCCGATCGGCGCTACGATTCGTATTGAGGATACCCCTTTTCGGGTTATTGGTATATTGCGAGAGAAAGGCGGGGGTTCGTTCGGTGATGAGGATAATGTTATCCTGATCCCCTTGAGCCTGGCACAACGCCGCCTGTTTGAGGTACGAAACCGCCAGGGCGAGTACATGGTACAACTGATCTTTGTGCAGGCTGTCTCTGAGGATCGGATGGATGCCGCCGCCGAGCAAATCACCGAGATTTTGCGTGAACAGCATAACATTCGGTTCCGCAACGAGGACGACTTTCAGGTGATCACTCAGAAGGAGATTCTCTCTGCGGCAGGCCAGATCACAGGGGCAGTGACCATTTTTCTTGGCATCATTGCCGCTATCTCCTTGCTGGTTGGCGGTATTGGTATCATGAATATTATGCTGGTGTCAGTCACTGAGCGCACCCGCGAGATCGGGTTACGTAAAGCAGTAGGGGCTAAGCAACGGGATATTCTTCTTCAGTTTCTGATCGAGTCGTTATTGCTGGCGCTTGTAGGAGGGGCGATTGGAACAGTGCTCGGCACCGTCGGTGCGGCGGTCGCTGAGCGCCTGGTCGAGCAGTTAACGACCGTGGTAAGCTTTGATACCATTGCCTTGGCGACGGGTGTCTCAGCGGCAATAGGCATTTTCTTTGGTATCTATCCGGCTTATCGTGCCGCCCGCCTTAACCCCATTGACGCCTTGCGGTATGAGTAATGGCAGATCAGGGAAGCTTGCTGTGCCCAGAATATGGCTTGATTTTCTGAAGCGGCTTGGAATAGCGGTTGGCCTGCTCATTTTGGCCAATGGCGTGGTGATGATTTTTTGGTCGCCTGCTTGGTTTACTTACTGGCAGGTGCCAATTAGCTGTACTGTCTTTATCTGTCTGTTAGGCGTCTTGCTGTTTGATACTCTGATGCGCGACCGCCCCCGCTGATAGGTTTGACACACTTTGGGGGCGTCGTTATGATCAGGGTTGCATCTTTGCTTGTCTGCATTGGGACGCAAACTTATGAATCCAGACCTCCAAGCAGTGCGTGACAGCATGGTCAAGGGCTTGGGCGAGCTGACTGACTTCTTCGGCTTCAGCCCGGTCATGGGCCATCTATATGGTGCACTTCTCATGAGTCCAGTGCCTCTCTCCTTAGATGAATTGGAGGAGATCGTCGCCAAATCGAAAGCCAGCGTCAGTATGAACATGCGTGCTCTGGAACGCTGGGGAATGGTACGTGAAGTATGGGTCAAGGGTGACAGACGGAAGTACTACGAGGCTGAGAGCGACCTGTGGAAGATCGTGGCCTCTATTTTAGGGAGCCGTGAACGTCGTGAAGTGGGGGTTGCGCTCAGTGTTTTAGAAGAGAATGCCCGCCGGTTGGAACGGTCTAAGCCGCATCTCAGCGATGAGGAACGCGAACTGGCTGAATACTATCTGGCCCGCGTGAAGGATATGCAGGCTTTCTTCCGCTTTGCCCAGGTTGCACTTGAGATTATCCTGACCCGTGATGGCCCTCCGCGTCTTGAACAGATTGTTTCCGCTCATCAGCCCAAGTCGCAAGAATAATGTGACAGGGGTATCTTTCCTCTCTGATAGGCTCAGAGAGAGGATAGTTGTGTATAATTTTGACGATATTAGTCTATTTTTGTATAATCTATTTAGAAAGTTCTAAAAGGAACAAATGAACCTTGAGACTGGAGAACTAATCCATGAACTTAGATGAGGCCCTGCTTGCCGTTGATAAATTAATGGTCGAGATTGTGGCCAGCGAGGTGGAGGTCTTACAGGAAGCTAGTCGTCATATCATTGGCGCGGGCGGCAAACGGATTCGCCCGCGTTTGCTTCTTCTTGCTTATCAGGCGGCTGGCGGGCAGGACCTTGAATACGCAATTCCCGTTGCGGCGGCTGTTGAGCTTGTTCATACAGCCACACTTGTCCATGATGACATTAACGATCATGGCAAAACCCGGCGGGGGCGTGAGACAGTTAACGAACGTTGGGGACGCACCTTTGCTCTCCTCACCGGTGATTTTCTATTCACCAAGGTCTATAAGCTGGTTGCCCCTTACGGTGATCTGAACATGACGTTTGCAGAAGCTACTACAGCGCTTGTTGAAGGGGAAACTCTCCAGGCGGCGGCGGCAAAGCAAAATACTCTGAACCGTGAAACCTACCAGAAAATCGTAGCCAAAAAGACAGCCTCTCTCTTCCGGGCGGCTTGTCTGTTGGGGGCACAATTGGCCGGAGCCGAGCCGCGGCTCGCAGAGACATTGGGTGAGTATGGATTCTACATTGGGCTTGCATTTCAAATCGTGGATGATCTCCTCGATCTCACCGGCGACCCCCGTTTGATGGGTAAACAGGCAGGTGTTGATGTTGCTCAGGGTAAAGGGGTGGCTATGGCCCTCGCTGAGGGAGGCAAAGGCGGTGTGGCTGTTCCGGCTGTCGTCGTAGAAGACACTGTGGAGGAAGAAGAGGGCGATCCTTTCCTGCCGATCAAACGACGTCTCATTGCAGGCGGGGCAGTCGAAGAAGGTCGTCAGATGGCACAGGCTCTTGCTGTGCAAGCCAATGCTGTCCTTGATAAACTACCCCAGAGTCTAGCTGTTGACGAACTGCGTAGCCTGATCAAGCTGGTTGTCGAGCGCGATCATTGAGTTAGGATTTCCGGAATCATGGTGGCGTCGTGTCGTCTGCGAGCGCCGCAGGCGAGCGACGCCTTTTGATCTTTAAGCGTCTACACGGTATGCTTGGCACGATATGTTTCTAGATGAAGCTAAGATTTACGTTAAAGGTGGAGACGGCGGGGCAGGGATTGTTGCCTTTCGTCGTGAAAAATACGTCCCTCTGGGAGGACCGTCAGGAGGGGACGGCGGCAGAGGAGGGGATGTCGTTTTAGTTGTTAATTCCCGCTTGAATACCCTGTCGCATTTTGAGCACAAGCGTCACTTCAAGGCTGAAGCAGGCAAACGCGGCGGCAATTCCAACATGACGGGGGCAGATGGGGCTGAGCTGGTCATTGAAATTCCACCGGGTACTATCGTCCGGGATGCTGAGACAGGTGCCCTGCTGGGCGACCTCACTCGGCACGGCCAGCGGCTTGTGGTAGCCCGCGGCGGGCGTGGAGGGCGTGGCAATGCACGGTTTAAGTCTCCGACCAATCAGGCGCCGCGTATGGCTGAAAAAGGGGAGCCGGGAGAAGAACGCTGGCTTGTGCTGGAGCTTAAGCTGATCGCCGATATAGGGATTGTAGGGGTGCCAAATGCGGGGAAATCAACCCTGCTCTCCGTTGTCAGTGCGGCGCGGCCCAAAATTGCGGACTACCCCTTTACCACCCTAACCCCTAACCTTGGAGTAGCAACAGTTGGTGATCGCGAGGTTATACTCGCAGACATCCCTGGCTTGGTCGAAGGCGCTCATGCCGGCGTAGGGCTGGGGCATAGCTTTCTGCGCCATATCCAACGAACACGCCTCCTGATCCACTTGTTAGATGGGGCAGGGAGTAACCCATTGGGGGACTATGTTCAGATCAACACGGAGCTGGCATTATTTGACGCCGAGTTAGCGGCTAAGCCCCAGATCGTTGTGCTTAACAAGATTGACCTGCCGCAAGCGCAGGAGAAGTGGCCCGCTGTTCAGGCCGCTATCAGGGAGCGGGGACAGCATGTGCTGGCAATCTCAGCCGCCACCCAACGCGGCGTGCGCGAGTTGATGAACCTCGCTGTTCAAATGCTCGAACAATTGCCGCCATCCACTTTGCCAGAAGAAGTTCCTGTCTTTCAACCCGAAGAAGAGGAGGATGCCTTCCAGATTGTCCGGGAAGGGGATGCTTTCAGAGTGGTTGGCAAGCGTGTAGAGCGGGCGGCTGCCATGACGTACTGGGAATATGACGAAGCTGTTGAACGGTTTCATCGTATCCTGACAGCACTCGGTGTCACAGAAGCGCTGAAGGATGCTGGTGTCTCGGAGGGGGACACAGTCCTGATCGGCGATTACGAACTGGAGTGGCTTGACTGATGCGGCTTGGGGTGTTGGGGGGGACATTTGACCCGCCCCATTATGCCCACTTGCTCATGGCAGAGCAAGCGCGTGAGCAGTTGGCACTGGAGCGTGTCTTATGGATTCCTGCCGCTGATCCTCCCCATAAGCGCGGGCAGATGATCACGCCGGTTAAGCATCGGCTGGAGATGTTACGGTTGGCACTGGCTGACAATCCCTATTTTGTGCTCTCCCTGATAGATGTTGAACGTCCCGGCCCGCACTATACGGCAGACACTTTGGCGCTGGTTGCCGCTGAGAACCAAGGAGCTGAGCTGTTCTTTTTGATCGGCTCAGATTCCTTGCGCGATCTGCCAAGCTGGCATGATCCAGCGCGGCTGATCCAGCAGGCCTTTCTGGCTGTGATCCAGCGGCCTGATGTCACCTATGATCTGGCCTCTCTTGAAACCGCTATCCCCGGTCTGAGCGGCAGGCTGGTCTTTATTGACATGCCTCCTATGGGGATCGCCGCGGCAGATATTCGCCGCCGCGTATCCGCAGGGCGGACGATACGTTACCTTCTGCCGGCTGGCGTGGAGGCATATATCTTCCAACAGAAACTCTATTGCGACCTCTGACGGACTAGAGTATGAGACAGGCTGTAACCCTCATCAAGATTGTAGCCGTCATGGCACTGGCTCTCGTTCTAGGGGGATGTGGTGGCGACAGCAATGGGGAGCCGATTCCCACAATGAGTCCTACCGTCGCCCCTACGCCTACCAGTCCCCCTCCCAGGCACGGCGATATCTATGAGACACCAGTCCCCGCGCCTGTGAGTGAGTCAGCCCTGGTTGAAATCCGGCGGCGCGGAGAGGTGCGGGTAGGTGTGTTGTATAACTATCCTCCCTTTGGTGTGCTCTCGGATAATGGTCAGGTGCATGGTTATGAGGTGGAGCTGGTCCGCCAAATAGCTGAGTTGTGGGGAGTCGAGGCCACGTTTGTTCAGGTGACACGTCAGACAAGACTACCTCTCCTCTACAATGGCGATATTGACCTAATCGCGGCCGCCATGCCCCATCGGCGGGAACTGGAGCAGTTCGTTGAGTTCTCTGACACCACCTTTCTGAGCGGGTACGGGGTGTTAGTGCTGGCTGATTCACCTATCAGCAGTGTGGCTGATCTTGGTGGGAAGGTCGTAGCGGCTGTTGGGGATGAGGCACAAACTGCCTTGTCTGAGCGCTCGGCCCAGCTTGGCATCTCACCGGTTATCCAGCCTTTTGGCACAGTCGAGGCGGCGGTAGCCATGTTGACGCAACAACAGGTAAGTGCAGTGGTGAGCCGCCGGGAAGATTTGATGTTGCCTGCCAGCTCCGATGGCGGACTTCAGATTCTAGGGGAGTTGGTCTCTAGCGAGCCTTATGCCTTTGCAGTACGCCGTGGCGACACACCCCTGCGTGACCTGCTCAATCTGACGCTTCAGCAGCTTGCCGGCGAAGGGCGTCTTGGAGAGATTTTCTCGAGCAATTTTTATGGTTACCCCAGCGATCTTTTCCCAACGATGCCGGGTGAACCTGCCTATACCTTTGGCACCTTCCCGACTGAGATTTCGGCTATGCCTTCTGTGGTCGAGCGTATACAGCGGGGTGAGGCGCTTCGTGTGGCAGGCTTAGACCTGTCTGCGACGCCTGCCTTATTTGACGGTCAGTTGATTGTGGATGGGTACAATCGTGCCATTATCAACGAGATGGCGCGTCGCTGGAACGTGCCCATTGTTGAGATTCCCCAATCTGTTGGCGAACAGGGCCTCAATCTTTTGCGTGGAGGCCAGGCTGATCTGGTGGTGGGTGTACGCCCCAATCAAGCTCTGATCGGGCAAGTAGCCTTTAGCCAGCCATATTATCAACGCGGCCTTCGGCTTATTCACATGCAAGATGTTCGTGTGCAGGGGATCGGTGATCTGGAGTTTAAACCTTCTGTGGCAGTGCCTCCCTTAGACGTGAGTGAAGACATCATTCGAGACAACAACGACTTTCCCGACATCCAGACGACTGAATCCTATGAGGAAGCGTTCCGTGCCCTTGTATCCCGTTCGGCCTATGCGGTCGTGGGAGATGAATTTGCCTTGATCCTGATGTCACAGGCAGATGCCGCGATCACAGTATATGATGCCCTCTATCGTCCAGTGAATTATGTGATGGTGTTGCCCAATTACGATGTTGACTTCCTCGCTCTGATCAACTTTACCCTGCAAGACATGAAAGCAGATGGGACACTAGATGCCCTGCGTCAGCAATATTTTGGCCCCTACTTGCCTGAGGGTGAGATACTTGAGCCTTTCCCCTTGGAGCTGTGGCCGGGGGATGGCAACTATCTTGGGGTAGGGGGGTAAGCACTAGTGCCGGAATGCCAGACAACGATCAGGAAAACGCAAGAGTCACAACCTCGTTGGGCCTAGCCTTGAAGGTATAGAGACCGGCTTTATTCTGGGTTATATGCCCGCCGGTGGGAGATTCATCCATGCGGACTCGCTGAGCGGAAGTGAAAGGTATATCCAATCGCAGGCTGACCTTTTCAGTGGCTTCGCTGATGTTGTAACCGCGCACAATCAGCCCTCTCCCGTTCGAAGCGATCTTTACGGTACTCACTACAAAGGCCGGGTTATCCACACTGACTAGACTGCCTGCCGGTGGCAGTGGACCGGAATGCGGGCCTCTGATTGCCACAGCACGCAGGGGGGTCTGGAAGGCCCATGCCTGTTGCCACGCAGGCCATGGGTCCTGCCCGTGCGGGATCAAGCTGTAGGCGAACCGGTGTTCACCCCAGCATTGAGCTTCCGGCGTTTCGATGGAGGGACCAGCGTTGCCTCGGCGGTTGGCGAGGTCCTCCCGGCTGAGCCAGCCTACACAGCGTAACAGTGTCAGGGCAATCTCTGCCCCATTATCCCCTGCTAAGATGGCCACTTCAGGTAGCCCGCGGTTAGCAAGCGTCAGGCCCGTTTCGTCTCCCAGCACAGTAACAAAGGCACGCTGAGGTTGCTCTAAAGCGGGTTGCTCGGCCCAATCACGTGTTTCTTCAGCATTGGGCAGTGCTAGGGGACGGCGTATTACTTCAAAATGGCCGTCGAAGAAAGCCTCCTGAGTCACTATACCAGTTGGGAAATGGACTCTGAGCCGATGATCAGAAGCGCTGTTGGTAACGGTGACCTTGACATCCAGTCGTGGCACACCTCGGTAAAGGTGAAAGGCGGTTAGGATCGAAATGGGTACGAACTGGGCGGCCAGAGGGAGCCGGGCACGGCGATCTGGGGTGAGTGTCTGAGGCAGACGGTAAATCTGGAACAAGTACAGTGTTTGTGTAACAGGCCCCCGGCGCCGCTCAACATGGAGGGGGGTATTGGTGGCAATATTGATCTGGGTATCGTGGTCAGGAGGACAATAAGTATAGCAGTCTCCGCTATCGCCTCCGTCAATGTAACGATTCAGGCCTGAAAACGAGCGCCCGGTGCGCTTGTCGAAGAGTGATAAGGTGCCATCAGTGGGGTTAACCTCTACGTTGAGGTACTCATTTTCGATGATCGTTCCCTCATCCATCTCGGTTGTCTGAGGTGCAGGCGGGGAGGACCGGGCAGGCCGCAATGCATAGACTCGGTATCCGAAGGGCGGCACATTGTCTGCCACAAAATGCAGGGTTGGAGCTGAAGGGGCTTGTTGATTTTCTGGGCTTCCCGCCTGCGTCTCAAGTTCGAGAGATTGGACTTGCCCTCTTTCATCTATGACTTCGGCAACTTCGAATCCAGTTGGATCAGGCAATTGAAAGGATACAATCCCTGTCTGGCTGTGTCCGGCGGCATTGAAAACTACTAGGGACATGGACTGAGGATCATCTGACAGATCGTCTGTGGCGATCTGACCTGCGATGTATTCAAGGTTTTGACTGGTTAGTGTCTCTGCAATCTGTTCGGTCTGATCGAAACGCAGGTCTACCTCGCGATGGACTTGCCCAATACTGCACCCCCGGATTGATTCAGGGGAATGGTTCTGAAGCAGAAGCCGCCATGCATAAACGATCAGCTCGGTTTGAGCACGTAAGGGAGCAGGGTGAAGGGGTGGATATACCTTCTCATTCAACAGGTGTACCCAAGCGCTGAAAGGCTCACACCACCGCTCCAATAAAGTCTGGATTTCGTGGTTGCGTTGTTTGATCTCGATGTGAGTGCTGAGCGTGCCGCTGTGCAGGGCAAAACGCTGAGGCGAGCGCAACTCCCCCACAATGACAGGCAGGTCAATCCCAGATGCCAGCAGATGTTCAAAATAGGAAGGCAGATTGCTGGGAATGACTTGTATTCCCCGCAAGCGTTTGGCTACATCTTGAAGAGGCAAAGGAGCTGATTGACAAGAGTCTTCGTGCATCAGCAGTAGTACCCCGCCGGTGAGGTGCTCCTTCACTTTGGCCTTGAGCTGAGCAAGCCGGCCTTTCAGCATCTCTGGCTCGGAGGGCAGGGGATCGGTGTCACTGCTGTCACGCAGGTAACTGACGAGTATCCGACTTCCATCCGGTGCCTCCCACCATAGTTCAGCGGGAGCCTCTCCCAGCCCCTGTATCAAAACTGCCCCTCGGACACCAAAACCCTGTAATATCTGGGGCAACTGGCCGATGTGTCCGCTTGAATCGGGCATGTAGCTGATATCCATGCACGGCCC
>Ga0129299_1000449_pt1 | contig 25630 bp, 11 predicted proteins | sample ConPoolayeCmetaG_FD_94477 | JGI IMG/M metagenome (GOLD analysis project Ga0129299, IMG submission 94477) | Hot spring microbial mat communities from California, USA to study Microbial Dark Matter (Phase II) - Cone Pool mat layer C metaG ...
TTCGGCCGAAGGCCGGTATACCTTACCCGTATGAACGGAGTGAAAATCTGTTGAGCGCTCTGGCGTGTTTCGACAGGCTCAACACACCGCTTCAGGCGGCGTGGACATATCACTCGGCGGATACGCCCTGCGCCGCCTTCACGCCGGTTTCCACGCACGTATTCGCATCCACCCCACCTGCGGAATGTAGGATAAAAAACGCAAAAAAAAAAGGACCTGCGGGCGCTCCCCGCACGTCCTTGAGAAGTGTGGTGCCGGCTCCCAGAATCGAACTGGGGACACACGGATTTTCAGTCCGTTGCTCTACCGACTGAGCTAAACCGGCTACCAATTATGTATGAACGAAGGTTATAAGATAAATCCAACCCGGCCATACGATCAAGCGCCATCGATGTTTTTCACACACTTCTTGTCGATGATAAAAAAATCACGACTCTGCAGGCAACCGTACAGGTCAAAAACATTGAAAAAGTCCTCGAGTGAATCACTCTCCTGCTTGTGCATGACATGTATGTCAATCATGTTATAAACGATGTAACCGAAATCAGCGGTGGTGCGTATCCCCCATCTCTTAAGGACGTCGCATGCCATGGGCCCGAATTGGGCGGCGGCGAATTCAGCCAAAGCACGGGAAAGCTCCTGGCCTGTGACATGACGCCGCTCGCCGATTTTTGTCCGGTAGAAATCCAGTCCGCCCAGCACAAAACCATACGCTTCCAGCGGATAGCGACTGTCGCGGCCCGCAAGAATTATGTCGGTGCGGATTTTATCGAGAACAGTGTGCGTTGTCATAAGCGCGATCGCTGTCATGCACGGCACAAACGGATATACGGCGCATGCCGGCATTTGACGGAGGAATCGTTTGGATATCCGCAACGGTGCAGCCCTCGCGTTCGCCGTGCGCGGCCAGTAGTTCGACATATCCGGCTTTCGCCGACTCAAAATGCGCCATCTGGCATGCAGGCACGCATTTGTTCGATGGAAGCTTAAGAGTAAGAGGGTTGACAAAGCGCTGACCCTGGCGCATCCGGTAATCCAGGTGGGGGCCGGTTGCGAGACCCGTGGCTCCTACCGAGCCGATCAAATCTCCCTGCCGCACCCGCGCACCCTGTCGAATACCGCGGCTGATGGCGTGCAAATGGCCATAGCTGGTTTCGTACCCGTTGCCGTGCGAAAGCCTGATATAATTGCCGTATCCTCCCTTTTTTCCGCAGAAAGCAACCACGCCGTCGGCCGCGGCATATACCGGAGTCCCGCGCGGCGCCGCATAGTCTATACCGAGATGCGGGCGAACGATCCCCAGAATCGGGTGCTTGCGATGCATGGTGTATCCCGATGAAATCCGCTCATATTTAAGCGGCGCCTTGAGAAACTGTTTTCGCAGCGTTTTCCCTTCGTTGTTGTAATATTCAATCCGCCCATCCTCACCGCGAAACGCGTATGCGTGATGCAGGGTTCCGTTGTTTTCATAGGTGGCTGCACAAATATCGCCGTAATCAACAAACCGTCCCTCGCGATACAGTTTTTCAAATATAACCTGGAATCGATCGCCGGCACGGGGGTCGACGAAAAAGTTGATGTCCCAGGCAAATATGTCGGCGAGTTTTGCCGCCACCGCATCGCCGACTCCCATCCTTTCCATGTCATCGGACAGGCATGTGGTAAGCGTGCCCTTCACGACGCAGAGATGACGCTCGGTTGACAGCGGCTCTTTTTCGGCCGTAAGCGCCATGCTGTCGCGATGAACGTGGTACCAGCATTGAAGCCTGCTGAGGAGCGATAATGTGCGCACGGTGTTATCGCGTCCCAGCGATAGGATCAGCGAATCACCGGGAAAGATGGAGGAGAGCCCCAGCATTGACGCCGAACGGTAGAGCGTCACCGCGTCACTTACGGGAATACCGAAACCCGCGCATATAGCCTGGAATGTATCGCCCGGTTTGACAATATAGGTAAAGAACCGTCCGCATTCTTCAAGGATATTTCCTGCCTCCTCGCGGCCGACAGCTACGGTCTTACGCGGACGCCATAATTCGAATCGGGAGCAGAAATACCACCCCGCTCCCAGCGCCGCGACAAGAAGAATTATGCGAATGAGCGGAAACCGTGTTGTCTGCTCGCGCGCGTTCTGCTGCTCCTGCATGTTGGTGGACATGATATTCCCGGGTCTTCCTCCGCCGACCTATGGTATCTTGACCATCTGCGAGGCGTTTTTGCCTGCCTGGAATGTCATGACCTTCGTAAGTTCCTTCGTTCCCTTTACAAACCTCATCGTGTGTGTTCCCGCGGTTACTTTTAATTCATCGACATTCGTTTTCCCGATAAGTACGCCATCCATATAGACATCGGCGACTGGGGGAATTGAGGCTATAAAAATGGTTCCGGCCTCTCCCTGAGGTGCTGCTGCTGCAGACACCGCCGCCCGCGGGGGCTCGGCGACCGGCGACGGTGCAGGAGGAGCCGGCGCCGGAGCAGGCTTTTCAACCGCAACCGGCTCAGGCTTTGGCTCTGGCGGCCGCGGCGCTTCGACCGCAGGCGGAGGCACGGAGAGTGATGTTGCCGGCGCCTGAGCTTCCTTTTCAAGGACGAAATGCTCCTTCAAAATACCGCCGGTGTATTCGGCTCTTTTCTTCTGGCTTTGATAGCCGGGTTTCTCCACCTCAATGGTGAATTCGCCGTATACTGAAGGGTTAGGCCAGGCATATGGCGTAGTACCCTGGTTCTCACCGTCTATTCTGACTGTCGCGCCTGGGGGAAGCGATGTTACGAACAACTGGTTTGATGCCGAAGTCGGTAACGCGGGAGCCGCAGGTTTTGGCGTCTCCATCGCGGATTCCGGTGCGCGGTCTGGCGCCGGAACGGGCCGGATCTTTTTCGGGGTGACGCTTGCAACTTCGCTTGGCTGCGAAACACGTTTTTTCCCGGCCGCTGGTTTGGCTTCTTCTGCCTTTGTTTCCTCTTCCTCCACCAGCTTTGCTTCCTCTTCGGTAACATATTTCCTTTCTTCCTCAACGGCGAGTTGCGGAATTGAAGCCGGCGCTGGGGGAGGCGTGGTCTGAGTTTCCTTTTTGGTGAACGAAATAATGCCTTTCTGAAAAAGGAAAAAACCCGTGACGCCGATAGCGATGATAAGCACGACGATAAGTAGTGCGCCGACTGGAAATTTTTTCTTGATTTCTTCGTCTTCAAAAGCATCCCTGCTCCGCCGCTCATCGTCGGCCGGCCGGGCAGGGACCGGCGGCGCTGACGGCTCTTTTTCCACGGAGGTTGCTTTTTGATCCGCCGGTCCGCCGGCGCTGAAATCGGCATAATCTTCACCCGCAGGTTTTTGGATCTCCGCTGGGACGGCGGCCGGCGCTTGATACATCGGCTTGAGCGGCGGTGCCACCGGCGGCCTCTGCTGCGGCGGCATGTGAAAGTCCTGGACCGGCGGCATCTGTTGCTGCGGCTGAGCATAGTGCGGCGCCTGCGGCTGATAGAACTGTTGAACGGGTTCGTTCACCGGCGTGGAAGGAGCGAATTGCTGTTGCACAGGCCCGCTCGGGATAAATGACGGTGCGGCTGGCGCAGGCCGTATGGCAGGCCCTGCCGCAGGTGGCTGCATCGCCTGCTGCGGAAATCCCAGGGGCGGCTGCATCGGTCGCTGCGGCTGTGTTATGAACGCCGGCGGTACCGGCTCCGGACGTTTCGGCGGCGCGGGGGGGCGGAAAGCCGCGGGAGCAGGAGACGGCGGCGGCATTGCTGTCGCGCCCTCGGCTGGCTCTTCGAATGCCCGGTCGATTTCCGAACGGAAATCCTCGAAATCGGATTTCGGCGCGGCCGCTTTCAGCGCCCGTATCGCATCAAGGCTTATTGACTGTGTCTGCTTGATGATGTCTTCCGACGATCGGGCAAGTTCTTCTTCCGTCGCGAATATTTTTAAAAAGTTGTGAATACCGGCACGTTCAAGTATCTGGCGCACTTCCGGCCGAGGGGCCAGAAGCACCAGCCTGCCGCTCACGTCAAGCACTTGGCGATTGACGGCAAGGAGCTTGTTCATAGCGTCGGAATAAATATAATCCAGCGGGGAGAGATCAACGGCGACATTTCTCTTCCCCTGCTGAATCATCGAGGAAATCATAGACTCGAGCATCGCCGAATCGAAAATTTCCTCGCTCGCCATTTCCGGCCGGATGACGTCAAAAATTCCCGTGGTCTTCGTGGAGAATCTGATAGTATCCTCCTTTGAGAAAAAAACCTGCCTTTTCACTGAGGCGGATGGTACGGCAAAGTATTATACGCCAGGAGGGATTCGAACCCGCGACCTTCGGCTCCGGAGGCCGACGCTCTATCCAGCTGAGCTACTGGCGCGTACAAGTGTGTAATATAGTAAATGTATAAAAAGGGAGGGCAATACCGTGAAGGAGAATTTGAGAGAAATGCCCAATCCGTCATCCCGCTCCATTTCCGCGCTGTAGGTTCTTCGAAATACGCCATGCCAGGCGGCTGTATCGCTGCAACGCGGTATCGTTCTTGACCGCAACAGACAATGCCCGCGGCGTTCCGACAAGAACACAGAGTTGCCGCGCCCTGGTGATTGCCGTATACAGCAGGTTGCGTTGCAGCATAATGTAATGCTGGGTCATCAGGAGAATGACCGCCGCCTTGAATTCGCATCCCTGGCTCTTGTGGATGCTGATGCAATACGCATGCGCCAGTTCATCAAGGTCAGCGGCTTCATACTGTATGACCTGTTCCCCGAAGTCCACGGTCAGACGCGTTTCATCAGCCACATCGACGACAAATCCGATATCGCCGTTGAACACGGCTTTTTCGTAATTATTGCGCACCTGCATTACTTTGTCGCCTGCGGCGAAAGACGTTTCACCGCGGACAATCGCGCGTTGCGAGGCGTTGAGGTTCCGCTGCAAGAGTTTATTCAGCGCGAGAGTGCCCAGCGGCCCTTTGTGCATCGGCGAAAGCACCTGGATATCACGCAGCGGATCAAACCCGTATTTTTTCGGCAGGCGGGCGGTGACAAGTTCGACGACGGTGCCGAGGCAGTCGTCCGGCGTTTCCTTCGTGATGAAAAAGCAGTCGTCATCGGCGGCGTTTGCGAACGACGGCACGCGGCCCTTGATGATTTCGTGGGCCGCGGTCACGATGCGGCTCCGCGCGGCCTGGCGGAAGATGGTGGTGAGCGTGACGTGGGGCAGTGTGCCGCATGCTATCATGTCGGCGAGGACATTGCCGGCGCCGACCGAGGGGAGCTGGTTGCTGTCGCCCACCAGCAAGAGCGTTGCGTCGGCCGGCACGGCGCAGAGCAGGCTGCGCATCAGCATCAGGTCAATCATCGAGACTTCGTCGATTATCACCACTTGTGCCGCGATCGGGTTGCCGGCGGTGCGGCCGAAGGAGAATCCCGCCGCTTGCGGCCTGAATTCGAGCAGGCGGTGGATGGTTTTGGCGGCGATTCCGGCGATGGTTCCCATGCGCTGCGCGGCCCGCCCGGTCGGCGCCGCAAGCGCCACCACAATGCCGTGTTCCCTGAAGAATGAGACGATGACCTGCAGGGTGGTGGTTTTTCCCGTGCCGGGTCCGCCGGTGAGCAGCATGATGCGATTGGTGACGGCGGCCTTGACCGCCTCGATCTGTTTCGGATCCCCTTCCCATCCGGTTCGCAGACGATACTTTGCGAGCCATGCGTCGATAGAGGATTCGTCCCAATCGAATCCTCCCGTATCCGTCCGTATGGCCCGGACTCGAAGCATCTCTCCCACGGCTGTTTCCGTGTGATACAACGGCGGCAGATACAGCCGCCCATCTTCTTCAACAAGCGCTTTTTCCTGCACGATATGATCGAGCGAATACACCACCTTCTCATGCGATACGTCGAGAATTGCCGCGGCTTTCTCGAGCGCTTCTTCGCGGGGCAGATACGTATGCCCGTCGCCGCACGCTTCCTGCATGATATAGATAAGACCGGCCTTGATGCGGCGGTAGGAATCGGCGCTGAAACCGGTGTGCCGGGCGATGGCGTCGGCTTTTTTAAATCCCACGCCCCAGATATCGTCGATAAGCGCGTAAGGATTGGACGAGATGACTTCCCGGGCCTTTTCGCCATACGTCCGGTAAATTTTGTGCGCGAGATTGATGGAAACGCCGAATTGCTGCAGGTACAGCATCAGGTCGCGGATAAAGCGCTGCCGCTTCCAGGCGTCGATAATGCCGGCGAGCGTTTTTTTGCCGATGCCGCGCACCTCCAGCAGGCGTTCCGGCCTGGCGTCGAGTATGTCAAGGGTTGCGGCGCCGAAGGCGTCGATGATTTTCTGCGCGCGCGACGGCCCGATATTGGCGATAAGTCCCGATCCCAAAAGCATCGAGATGCCTTTGAGCGTGGCGGGGCGCACGAATTCGTAGGAGCTGACTTCAATCTGGGGGCCGTAGCGGGGCGAATTGGTCCGCGTGCCGCGGACAAGCACCGATTCGCCCTTCCGGACGGTGGGCATGACGCCGACACAGACATGAAGCGCCTGCGACGATTCCTCGAGAAGGCGCGCCACCGTGAAACCGGTGTCTTCGTTCTGGAACATGATGTCGGTGACGATACCGCGGATTTCAACCATTATCGGGTCCGCATGCATGAGGGGGAACGGCTGTCCGAAGGAAAAATAAAAGGTGGGAATCGGATTCCCACCTTTTCAGGATTGCGTCGCACGGCACCGCACGGCTTAGCCCCACGTGCGTTTCTTGTGCCTGCTCAAACGGCGGCGCTTCTTGCGTTTGTGCCGATTGATCTTCGCCTTCCTGTGTTTCTTGACACTTGACATACCTCTGTGTCCTTTGGGCACGCGCCCGCGACGGTGAGGGCCGCCGCTGCCTTTGCTTCCGCCATGCGTGCCGCCTGTTTGGATGTGTGGCGAACCGTACGGGCTGTCGGCGGAAACACCATACTGCGGCGGTTTCATGTTTCGCAGGATAAAATGCGTTGTGCAGACTGAGCAAGTCAAGCGGGTACCGTACCCTGACGCACCCCTTTGTCCCGCCCCTGTGGAGACTTCAGCGCAACGTTTCCCGTCCGCCTCCGGCCCGGGCTGTCTCAACTGCCCCCTTCCCCTTGGATACGCCGTTGCCGTCTGCAACGCCAATTATGAACGTGCAGGCGATAATGGCCGGCTGGAAAATGAAACCACTTTCCGGCGTGATTTCCGCTGGTTCGTGCGCAGACGCTCTATAAAGACACGTTTGTCGTAGTTGGCTGCGTGAGCAAGCTTTTCTCCGCTCTTCCGAACTTCTTCCACGACAGGATCTTTCCTCATGGTCACCTCTTCATAAGCTCTTCGGGGGTGACGATCACCGGGATTGATAAACCAATGTCGCTATTTATTTCCATCAGTCTTTTAATCGTTTCCCCATTGGCGATATGGGCGCAATTCCATGTAATAAGATAATCCATTTCATGCACAGAGCCACGGCAAGGTGGACCGCATCGCGAAGCGCCCTCGCCGGTATTCGCAGTCTGGCTACATATATTTCATACACTCGCATGACATCCGCGTTAATGTCGAGCAACGCGAAACTTTTCAATGCCGATAGCCTTTTACGTGCAGCATGGGGATCACCGTCGGTCGCCTCTTCAATCACTGCTTGAGAAATAAATATTTCGAAACGTCTCAGCGCCTGTAACCACCAGTATTTTGTGATTCGCTGCCGGGCACGCACCATTACGTCATTGCTTGGCAGTGACGTGTAATAGCTCACGACAGTCGTTTCAAGATAAAGCTTTTCCTTCATGATGATAAAATACTCTGCGCAACAAATGCACTTCGCCGGCGTAGCCGGAAATCCAACACCTGTAATGAGCGTACGGCACTCAGTGCCTGAACCGCCTCAGGATAATTGCGCCGGCAAAGCCGGATCAAGCCGAGAAAAAGCCCAGGATGTCGGCGGCAACGGTTTCGAGTTCCCGGCCGAACCCGTCTTCGTCGCAGAAGATTTGCAGCACTTCAAGTATCGTCAGCAGATCCTCTTTTGTCAGAGTTGCGGCGTCCGACGCGGAAAGCCGGCCGCGCAGCGGTTCGAGATTGTCATAATAGAAGATCCCCCGCTCCAGCCGCTGTTCCAGTGCATCGGCGTCGGCGATTGCCCGGTCGATACAGGACACGATGCGGCGCCGCTCCTCCTCACTGAACCGCACGCCGACTTCCTCCGCCGCTTCCCGTTCGCTCATCGGCGCTTCGTGAAAGCAGAAAGAACGGAGACGATCCTTGGTGCCCAGCTCTTTGCGGCGGTAGGTACCGCCGGCCGCGCAGAAATGCTCCTCGATTATGCCGCCGGCCCGCTCGAAATCCTCCCGCGGAACGTGCACCGTATACCGCTGCATGACGTCCGCTTCGATCGGCAGAACGCTTGAGGCCGGTGCGGGAAGCTCCACGAAGAAGGCAATGGCGTGCTCGCGCAGAATAAGCTGTGCGAGCATGATATCCACCCTGGAGAACTGGTGCGCAAGCGGCATGAAATCCTCGCGCCGGTACCGGCGTCCCTGGTCCGCCTCCTGCTTTACGGCGCCGGCAGTCTTCGCCGCGGCATCGATGCCCCGCGACTGGAGCTCTTCTTGCATCATTGCCGCCGCTTCCTCGGTATACTCGTCGCGATGTTTATCATACAGTTCGAACAGTTCGTGGTCAGGCAGCCGGCGGAGCCGCTCACGTAGCTCATCGTTCATACGTACTGTTTCCTTTAGTTGAATGTGCCAGGGATACCCCCCGGCCCGGCAAACAGCACAAAATAATATGCGTACGCGGTTCGTGAATGTATGTCGCATCGGTGTTGAACTTGATACCGCAATCCATGGTGAATACCCATAAGAAGCACTGATGCGCCGGATTTATATTGAGAGGAGTTGCCGTCGGCACGGGCGGTATTTTTTACGTGGGGGCGGGGGATGCGGTATTATTCGAAAATTGTCAGGAAGTATACGCCGGGCCAGCTTATTTTCACCGAGAACGACGAATGTGACGGAATGTATATCATTGACACGGGGCGGGTGCGGGTGTTTAAAACCGTGGGCAGCGGTACCCAGACCCGCGAAGTAGAACTGTGCACCCTTGGGCCAAAAGCGATGTTCGGCGAGATGGCGATGATTGACGAACATCGGCGCTCCGCAAGCGTGCAGGCACTCGAGCCGACCATCTGTACGGTCATCACAAAAAAGATATTCGAGGACCAGCTTACGCGGATTCCGCCGTGGATGGTCAACATGATTAAAATTCTCGTATCGAGACTGCGCGAGACAAACAATAAGCTTCGTACCATCATCGAACAATACACGGCGGCGCCCTACGATTCTGGAACGGTCCTCACGGTCGATGCGCGTGAGGCGGAAAAGGTGATGGAGCCGCGGCGGCAGGAGCGCGGCGGAGGAGAAGAGCCGAAAAAGCCCATGGAAGAAGCTAAAAACGACGGAAAGCATGCCGGGAAGGATGACGGGAAGGAACCTGAAAACGGCCTTCCCTGCCGTATATCAGAGATTGAAGCGATGATAAACTCTCTGTTCGGCGAACAGAAGGAATAGAGTCTTCGTGTGTATCGTCTACGGAAAAGCGTCGTTTTCTCTATGGAGATACCGGTGACTTTTTCTTGTAAACTGACCTCTCGCCTCTGGCTTCCGACCTCTGTCTTCTGGCCTCCGGCCTCTTCGGCGAAGCCGGCTGAGGGCGGAAACTCCTCAACTCAGATTTACTTCCACCAAACCGCTGCGCAGACTGTAATAGGCTCCGGCAATGGTGAGTCGTCCGCTTTCGCATAGCGGCGCGAGCAGGGGTTGTGATGCGCGAAGCGCGGCAACCTGCAGCCGGACATGCGCCCGCACGGCGGATTCGTTTCTGTCGCCGCCTTTTCCGGCCGTTTGATTAATCGCCGGCGCAAGCGCCTCCATTATTACACGAAGATGCCCGTGGGGATGTTCGTTTTTCAACGCGGCTTCCACCGCGCCGCATCGCTCATGCCCCATCACCAGTATGAGGGGGACGTGGAGGTGCTGGGCGGCGTATTCCACGCTTGCCAGCGCGGTTTCGTCAATAACTACACCCGCGGTCCGTATCACGAAAAGATCGCCGATGCCTTGATCGAAAATGAGTTCAGGACTGACACGGGAATCGGAGCATGTGATGACAGCGGCGATAGGATGCTGTCCGCCCAGAGTCTCGGCGCGGCGCGCCGCCGACTGGTTCGGATGCGCGCTGTGACCGGCGGCAAACCGCGCGTTGCCCCCGCGTAATATCTCCAGGACATCTGAAACGCCTCGCCGGTGAGTCATAACACGCCTCGCAACGATTAGGATGGGGGAATTATTTTACTGACAGCCGACACCGGTATAGAAAAGCGGCTCTGAATGCAAGAAAAATATCTTGCGTGCCGGCGCTTAATCAACTCCGGATGATATTCTCGTGATACCAAGACTCATCGCCTTTGATCTTGACGGCACGCTTCTCACCAGCGATAAACGGGTGAGCGACGCCACCAAGCGGGCGCTTGGCGAGATGGCAGGCAGAGGCGTACGTCTTGCGCTAGCGTCGGGAAGGCTGGGAATCTCGATGGCGCAGGCGGTCGCCGGCATGGATATTGACTTCGCCATGCTGACACTCAACGGCGCAATGGTGTACAACGGGCCGGTGGACGACAAGCATCTCGTGTACAGCGCGCCGCTTGCCGCCGAATATGCCGACGAACTCGTGGCGTTTGCCGAGGGCAAAGATTTTGCGATTAATTATTATATCGATGGCACGCTGCGAACGGTGCTCAATGATGCCACCAGGCCCTGGGTCGACGTGTATTACCGCCAGACCCGCACGCCGTGCATCTCTGTGGATACGCTTGAGGCCGTCCGCGGCCGCAGCCCGGCGAAAGTGATTTACGTGGGGCCCGAGCATACGCTCGATGAATTGGAAGCATATTTCCGGAAGCGATGGGACGGCCGCGTCTATGTGTGCCGCACCTGGGAATACTACCTTGAGTTTCTTGACATCAGGGCGAATAAGGGCGACGGTCTCACCGCCCTTGCCGCCTCATGCGGCGTGAGCCTCGGCGAGGTCGCGGCGTTTGGCGATGCGGCAAACGACATCCCCATGCTGCGGGCATGCGGCATGGGTATTGCCATGAAGAACGCTTCCGACGAAGTCAAGAAGGCCGCGGCATGTGTGACGGAGTACACCAATGACGAAGACGGCGTAGCACGGCAGTGGGAACGGATGAAGGAAGACGAGAAATAAATCCAAAGCACAGAATTCAAAATCTAAAACAAGCGGAAGACAAAAAAGGCTTTTCACTCGCCACTCACCACTCGTCACTCCCCGCTCGCCGCCGGGAACTCTCCAGCCTGCAATACCGCGAATATCTCGTCCGGCATGCGCCGCGCCTTGCCGTCGGCAGATATACAGGCAAGCCGCACGGTGCCGGTCACGAGTCGTTCGTGCGCCTGGTTGTCGATGGTGGTTTCGAAGGTAATGGTGACCCTGGAGATATCGGTCATGCGCGATTCAACGTCCAGCAAGTCATTATAGCGGGCGGGCCGCCAGTAGCGCACGTGCGCTTCAATAACGGCGAACAGATATCCGTCATGGTGGTATTTCAGCAGGTTGATACCGCGTTGGCGCATATACTCGGTGCGGCTCCGCTCCATATACTTGAGGTAATTGGCGTAGTAGACTACCCCGCCGAAATCGGTGTCCTCGTAATAAACGCGGATTTTCATGCGCTGTCGCTTTTCTCTTTCGGTTCCAGGCCGTATTCCCTGACCTTGCGCCACAGTGTCGACCGCGAGACTCCCAGCCGTTTGGCAGTTTCTGAATAATTGTGGTTGAGAAGATCAAGGGTGGCGGCGATATGGCGCTTCTCGACCTCGGCAAGAGTCGGGATGCCGCTCGGCGCGGCCGTGCCGCTGTCCGGCGGCGCGGTTAAAAGCAGCCGGTTGTGGAACATGTATTCGGGAAGATCCGTTTCTTTTATCTCATTGGAATCCGCCATCACCATGGCGTGTTCGATGGCGTTCTCAAGCTCCCGCACATTGCCGGGATAATCATAATTTGCCAGCACAATTTCGGCCGCCCGTGATATTTTATTGACGTTCTTTCCCATGACACTGTTGTGCTTGTGCACGAACAGGCGCACGAGATTGGGAATCGTCTCCTTGCGCTGCCTGAGCGGCGGGAGACGGAGCGAGAAGACGTTGAGCCGGTAGAAAAGGTCTTCGCGAAACGTTCCCTTTTCCACAAGCTGGGTCAGTATTTTATTCGTTGCGGCGATGATGCGCGTGTTGACCCGCCGGGGCGACGTCTCGCCGATACGCGTGAAAGAGCGCTCCTGCAGGAACCTGAGCAGCTTCACCTGCGCCGGCGCCGTCAGCTCGCCAACCTCGTCCAGAAACAGCGTTCCCAGATGCGCCTCTTCCACCAGCCCCGCCTTGTCGCGATCGGCGCCCGTAAAAGCGCCTTTGCGGTGTCCGAACAGCTCGCTTTCAAACAGCGTGTCGGGAATGGCGCCGCAGTTCACCGCCACAAACCGTCCTTCGTAGCGCTGCGACATGCGGTGAATGATGCGGGCAAAAAATTCCTTTCCGGTCCCGCTCTCCCCCTCGATGAGCACGGTGGACATCGTCGGCGCAATCTTGATGGCGAGCCGCAGAACCTTCTGCATCTCCTGGTTCGTGCCCATCAGGTCGGTCAGAAGCTGCAGTTCGAGCTGCTGCTGTTCCTGGTTCCGATCCGCACGGGCCGCGAGTTTCTCGATGACGGTTTTCAAATGGCCGCAGTCGACCGGTTTGATCAGGTAAAATGACGCGTCATTTTACCTGATCAAACCGGTCGACTGCGGCCATTTGAAAACCGTCATCGAGAAACTCGCGGCCCGTGCGGATCGGAACCAGGAACAGCAGCAGCTCGAACTGCAGCTTCTGACCGACCTGATGGGCACGAACCAGGAGATGCAGAAGGTTCTGCGGCTCGCCATCAAGATTGCGCCGACGATGTCCACCGTGCTCATCGAGGGGGAGAGCGGGACCGGAAAGGAATTTTTTGCCCGCATCATTCACCGCATGTCGCAGCGCTACGAAGGACGGTTTGTGGCGGTGAACTGCGGCGCCATTCCCGACACGCTGTTTGAAAGCGAGCTGTTCGGACACCGCAAAGGCGCTTTTACGGGCGCCGATCGCGACAAGGCGGGGCTGGTGGAAGAGGCGCATCTGGGAACGCTGTTTCTGGACGAGGTTGGCGAGCTGACGGCGCCGGCGCAGGTGAAGCTGCTCAGGTTCCTGCAGGAGCGCTCTTTCACGCGTATCGGCGAGACGTCGCCCCGGCGGGTCAACACGCGCATCATCGCCGCAACGAATAAAATACTGACCCAGCTTGTGGAAAAGGGAACGTTTCGCGAAGACCTTTTCTACCGGCTCAACGTCTTCTCGCTCCGTCTCCCGCCGCTCAGGCAGCGCAAGGAGACGATTCCCAATCTCGTGCGCCTGTTCGTGCACAAGCACAACAGTGTCATGGGAAAGAACGTCAATAAAATATCACGGGCGGCCGAAATTGTGCTGGCAAATTATGATTATCCCGGCAATGTGCGGGAGCTTGAGAACGCCATCGAACACGCCATGGTGATGGCGGATTCCAATGAGATAAAAGAAACGGATCTTCCCGAATACATGTTCCACAACCGGCTGCTTTTAACCGCGCCGCCGGACAGCGGCACGGCCGCGCCGAGCGGCATCCCGACTCTTGCCGAGGTCGAGAAGCGCCATATCGCCGCCACCCTTGATCTTCTCAACCACAATTATTCAGAAACTGCCAAACGGCTGGGAGTCTCGCGGTCGACACTGTGGCGCAAGGTCAGGGAATACGGCCTGGAACCGAAAGAGAAAAGCGACAGCGCATGAAAATCCGCGTTTATTACGAGGACACCGATTTCGGCGGGGTAGTCTACTACGCCAATTACCTCAAGTATATGGAGCGGAGCCGCACCGAGTATATGCGCCAACGCGGTATCAACCTGCTGAAATACCACCATGACGGATATCTGTTCGCCGTTATTGAAGCGCACGTGCGCTACTGGCGGCCCGCCCGCTATAATGACTTGCTGGACGTTGAATCGCGCATGACCGATATCTCCAGGGTCACCATTACCTTCGAAACCACCATCGACAACCAGGCGCACGAACGACTCGTGACCGGCACCGTGCGGCTTGCCTGTATATCTGCCGACGGCAAGGCGCGGCGCATGCCGGACGAGATATTCGCGGTATTGCAGGCTGGAGAGTTCCCGGCGGCGAGCGGGGAGTGACGAGTGGTGAGTGGCGAGTGAAAAGCCTTTTTTGTCTTCCGCTTGTTTTAGATTTTGAATTCTGTGCTTTGGATTTATTTCTCGTCTTCCTTCATCCGTTCCCACTGCCGTGCTACGCCGTCTTCGTCATTGGTGTACTCCGTCACACATGCCGCGGCCTTCTTGACTTCGTCGGAAGCGTTCTTCATGGCAATACCCATGCCGCATGCCCGCAGCATGGGGATGTCGTTTGCCGCATCGCCAAACGCCGCGACCTCGCCGAGGCTCACGCCGCATGAGGCGGCAAGGGCGGTGAGACCGTCGCCCTTATTCGCCCTGATGTCAAGAAACTCAAGGTAGTATTCCCAGGTGCGGCACACATAGACGCGGCCGTCCCATCGCTTCCGGAAATATGCTTCCAATTCATCGAGCGTATGCTCGGGCCCCACGTAAATCACTTTCGCCGGGCTGCGGCCGCGGACGGCCTCAAGCGTATCCACAGAGATGCACGGCGTGCGGGTCTGGCGGTAATACACGTCGACCCAGGGCCTGGTGGCATCATTGAGCACCGTTCGCAGCGTGCCATCGATATAATAATTAATCGCAAAATCTTTGCCCTCGGCAAACGCCACGAGTTCGTCGGCATATTCGGCGGCAAGCGGCGCGCTGTACACGAGATGCTTGTCGTCCACCGGCCCGTTGTACACCATTGCGCCGTTGAGTGTCAGCATGGCGAAGTCAATATCCATGCCGGCGACCGCCTGCGCCATCGAGATTCCCAGCCTTCCCGACGCTAGCGCAAGACGTACGCCTCTGCCTGCCATCTCGCCAAGCGCCCGCTTGGTGGCGTCGCTCACCCGTTTATCGCTGGTGAGAAGCGTGCCGTCAAGATCAAAGGCGATGAGTCTTGGTATCACGAGAATATCATCCGGAGTTGATTAAGCGCCGGCACGCAAGATATTTTTCTTGCATTCAGAGCCGCTTTTCTATACCGGTGTCGGCTGTCAGTAAAATAATTCCCCCATCCTAATCGTTGCGAGGCGTGTTATGACTCACCGGCGAGGCGTTTCAGATGTCCTGGAGATATTACGCGGGGGCAACGCGCGGTTTGCCGCCGGTCACAGCGCGCATCCGAACCAGTCGGCGGCGCGCCGCGCCGAGACTCTGGGCGGACAGCATCCTATCGCCGCTGTCATCACATGCTCCGATTCCCGTGTCAGTCCTGAACTCATTTTCGATCAAGGCATCGGCGATCTTTTCGTGATACGGACCGCGGGTGTAGTTATTGACGAAACCGCGCTGGCAAGCGTGGAATACGCCGCCCAGCACCTCCACGTCCCCCTCATACTGGTGATGGGGCATGAGCGATGCGGCGCGGTGGAAGCCGCGTTGAAAAACGAACATCCCCACGGGCATCTTCGTGTAATAATGGAGGCGCTTGCGCCGGCGATTAATCAAACGGCCGGAAAAGGCGGCGACAGAAACGAATCCGCCGTGCGGGCGCATGTCCGGCTGCAGGTTGCCGCGCTTCGCGCATCACAACCCCTGCTCGCGCCGCTATGCGAAAGCGGACGACTCACCATTGCCGGAGCCTATTACAGTCTGCGCAGCGGTTTGGTGGAAGTAAATCTGAGTTGAGGAGTTTCCGCCCTCAGCCGGCTTCGCCGAAGAGGCCGGAGGCCAGAAGACAGAGGTCGGAAGCCAGAGGCGAGAGGTCAGTTTACAAGAAAAAGTCACCGGTATCTCCATAGAGAAAACGACGCTTTTCCGTAGACGATACACACGAAGACTCTATTCCTTCTGTTCGCCGAACAGAGAGTTTATCATCGCTTCAATCTCTGATATACGGCAGGGAAGGCCGTTTTCAGGTTCCTTCCCGTCATCCTTCCCGGCATGCTTTCCGTCGTTTTTAGCTTCTTCCATGGGCTTTTTCGGCTCTTCTCCTCCGCCGCGCTCCTGCCGCCGCGGCTCCATCACCTTTTCCGCCTCACGCGCATCGACCGTGAGGACCGTTCCAGAATCGTAGGGCGCCGCCGTGTATTGTTCGATGATGGTACGAAGCTTATTGTTTGTCTCGCGCAGTCTCGATACGAGAATTTTAATCATGTTGACCATCCACGGCGGAATCCGCGTAAGCTGGTCCTCGAATATCTTTTTTGTGATGACCGTACAGATGGTCGGCTCGAGTGCCTGCACGCTTGCGGAGCGCCGATGTTCGTCAATCATCGCCATCTCGCCGAACATCGCTTTTGGCCCAAGGGTGCACAGTTCTACTTCGCGGGTCTGGGTACCGCTGCCCACGGTTTTAAACACCCGCACCCGCCCCGTGTCAATGATATACATTCCGTCACATTCGTCGTTCTCGGTGAAAATAAGCTGGCCCGGCGTATACTTCCTGACAATTTTCGAATAATACCGCATCCCCCGCCCCCACGTAAAAAATACCGCCCGTGCCGACGGCAACTCCTCTCAATATAAATCCGGCGCATCAGTGCTTCTTATGGGTATTCACCATGGATTGCGGTATCAAGTTCAACACCGATGCGACATACATTCACGAACCGCGTACGCATATTATTTTGTGCTGTTTGCCGGGCCGGGGGGTATCCCTGGCACATTCAACTAAAGGAAACAGTACGTATGAACGATGAGCTACGTGAGCGGCTCCGCCGGCTGCCTGACCACGAACTGTTCGAACTGTATGATAAACATCGCGACGAGTATACCGAGGAAGCGGCGGCAATGATGCAAGAAGAGCTCCAGTCGCGGGGCATCGATGCCGCGGCGAAGACTGCCGGCGCCGTAAAGCAGGAGGCGGACCAGGGACGCCGGTACCGGCGCGAGGATTTCATGCCGCTTGCGCACCAGTTCTCCAGGGTGGATATCATGCTCGCACAGCTTATTCTGCGCGAGCACGCCATTGCCTTCTTCGTGGAGCTTCCCGCACCGGCCTCAAGCGTTCTGCCGATCGAAGCGGACGTCATGCAGCGGTATACGGTGCACGTTCCGCGGGAGGATTTCGAGCGGGCCGGCGGCATAATCGAGGAGCATTTCTGCGCGGCCGGCGGTACCTACCGCCGCAAAGAGCTGGGCACCAAGGATCGTCTCCGTTCTTTCTGCTTTCACGAAGCGCCGATGAGCGAACGGGAAGCGGCGGAGGAAGTCGGCGTGCGGTTCAGTGAGGAGGAGCGGCGCCGCATCGTGTCCTGTATCGACCGGGCAATCGCCGACGCCGATGCACTGGAACAGCGGCTGGAGCGGGGGATCTTCTATTATGACAATCTCGAACCGCTGCGCGGCCGGCTTTCCGCGTCGGACGCCGCAACTCTGACAAAAGAGGATCTGCTGACGATACTTGAAGTGCTGCAAATCTTCTGCGACGAAGACGGGTTCGGCCGGGAACTCGAAACCGTTGCCGCCGACATCCTGGGCTTTTTCTCGGCTTGATCCGGCTTTGCCGGCGCAATTATCCTGAGGCGGTTCAGGCACTGAGTGCCGTACGCTCATTACAGGTGTTGGATTTCCGGCTACGCCGGCGAAGTGCATTTGTTGCGCAGAGTATTTTATCATCATGAAGGAAAAGCTTTATCTTGAAACGACTGTCGTGAGCTATTACACGTCACTGCCAAGCAATGACGTAATGGTGCGTGCCCGGCAGCGAATCACAAAATACTGGTGGTTACAGGCGCTGAGACGTTTCGAAATATTTATTTCTCAAGCAGTGATTGAAGAGGCGACCGACGGTGATCCCCATGCTGCACGTAAAAGGCTATCGGCATTGAAAAGTTTCGCGTTGCTCGACATTAACGCGGATGTCATGCGAGTGTATGAAATATATGTAGCCAGACTGCGAATACCGGCGAGGGCGCTTCGCGATGCGGTCCACCTTGCCGTGGCTCTGTGCATGAAATGGATTATCTTATTACATGGAATTGCGCCCATATCGCCAATGGGGAAACGATTAAAAGACTGATGGAAATAAATAGCGACATTGGTTTATCAATCCCGGTGATCGTCACCCCCGAAGAGCTTATGAAGAGGTGACCATGAGGAAAGATCCTGTCGTGGAAGAAGTTCGGAAGAGCGGAGAAAAGCTTGCTCACGCAGCCAACTACGACAAACGTGTCTTTATAGAGCGTCTGCGCACGAACCAGCGGAAATCACGCCGGAAAGTGGTTTCATTTTCCAGCCGGCCATTATCGCCTGCACGTTCATAATTGGCGTTGCAGACGGCAACGGCGTATCCAAGGGGAAGGGGGCAGTTGAGACAGCCCGGGCCGGAGGCGGACGGGAAACGTTGCGCTGAAGTCTCCACAGGGGCGGGACAAAGGGGTGCGTCAGGGTACGGTACCCGCTTGACTTGCTCAGTCTGCACAACGCATTTTATCCTGCGAAACATGAAACCGCCGCAGTATGGTGTTTCCGCCGACAGCCCGTACGGTTCGCCACACATCCAAACAGGCGGCACGCATGGCGGAAGCAAAGGCAGCGGCGGCCCTCACCGTCGCGGGCGCGTGCCCAAAGGACACAGAGGTATGTCAAGTGTCAAGAAACACAGGAAGGCGAAGATCAATCGGCACAAACGCAAGAAGCGCCGCCGTTTGAGCAGGCACAAGAAACGCACGTGGGGCTAAGCCGTGCGGTGCCGTGCGACGCAATCCTGAAAAGGTGGGAATCCGATTCCCACCTTTTATTTTTCCTTCGGACAGCCGTTCCCCCTCATGCATGCGGACCCGATAATGGTTGAAATCCGCGGTATCGTCACCGACATCATGTTCCAGAACGAAGACACCGGTTTCACGGTGGCGCGCCTTCTCGAGGAATCGTCGCAGGCGCTTCATGTCTGTGTCGGCGTCATGCCCACCGTCCGGAAGGGCGAATCGGTGCTTGTCCGCGGCACGCGGACCAATTCGCCCCGCTACGGCCCCCAGATTGAAGTCAGCTCCTACGAATTCGTGCGCCCCGCCACGCTCAAAGGCATCTCGATGCTTTTGGGATCGGGACTTATCGCCAATATCGGGCCGTCGCGCGCGCAGAAAATCATCGACGCCTTCGGCGCCGCAACCCTTGACATACTCGACGCCAGGCCGGAACGCCTGCTGGAGGTGCGCGGCATCGGCAAAAAAACGCTCGCCGGCATTATCGACGCCTGGAAGCGGCAGCGCTTTATCCGCGACCTGATGCTGTACCTGCAGCAATTCGGCGTTTCCATCAATCTCGCGCACAAAATTTACCGGACGTATGGCGAAAAGGCCCGGGAAGTCATCTCGTCCAATCCTTACGCGCTTATCGACGATATCTGGGGCGTGGGATTTAAAAAAGCCGACGCCATCGCCCGGCACACCGGTTTCAGCGCCGATTCCTACCGCCGCATCAAGGCCGGTCTTATCTATATCATGCAGGAAGCGTGCGGCGACGGGCATACGTATCTGCCCCGCGAAGAAGCGCTCGAGAAAGCCGCGGCAATTCTCGACGTATCGCATGAGAAGGTGGTGTATTCGCTCGATCATATCGTGCAGGAAAAAGCGCTTGTTGAAGAAGATGGGCGGCTGTATCTGCCGCCGTTGTATCACACGGAAACAGCCGTGGGAGAGATGCTTCGAGTCCGGGCCATACGGACGGATACGGGAGGATTCGATTGGGACGAATCCTCTATCGACGCATGGCTCGCAAAGTATCGTCTGCGAACCGGATGGGAAGGGGATCCGAAACAGATCGAGGCGGTCAAGGCCGCCGTCACCAATCGCATCATGCTGCTCACCGGCGGACCCGGCACGGGAAAAACCACCACCCTGCAGGTCATCGTCTCATTCTTCAGGGAACACGGCATTGTGGTGGCGCTTGCGGCGCCGACCGGGCGGGCCGCGCAGCGCATGGGAACCATCGCCGGAATCGCCGCCAAAACCATCCACCGCCTGCTCGAATTCAGGCCGCAAGCGGCGGGATTCTCCTTCGGCCGCACCGCCGGCAACCCGATCGCGGCACAAGTGGTGATAATCGACGAAGTCTCGATGATTGACCTGATGCTGATGCGCAGCCTGCTCTGCGCCGTGCCGGCCGACGCAACGCTCTTGCTGGTGGGCGACAGCAACCAGCTCCCCTCGGTCGGCGCCGGCAATGTCCTCGCCGACATGATAGCATGCGGCACACTGCCCCACGTCACGCTCACCACCATCTTCCGCCAGGCCGCGCGGAGCCGCATCGTGACCGCGGCCCACGAAATCATCAAGGGCCGCGTGCCGTCGTTCGCAAACGCCGCCGATGACGACTGCTTTTTCATCACGAAGGAAACGCCGGACGACTGCCTCGGCACCGTCGTCGAACTTGTCACCGCCCGCCTGCCGAAAAAATACGGGTTTGATCCGCTGCGTGATATCCAGGTGCTTTCGCCGATGCACAAAGGGCCGCTGGGCACTCTCGCGCTGAATAAACTCTTGCAGCGGAACCTCAACGCCTCGCAACGCGCGATTGTCCGCGGTGAAACGTCTTTCGCCGCAGGCGACAAAGTAATGCAGGTGCGCAATAATTACGAAAAAGCCGTGTTCAACGGCGATATCGGATTTGTCGTCGATGTGGCTGATGAAACGCGTCTGACCGTGGACTTCGGGGAACAGGTCATACAGTATGAAGCCGCTGACCTTGATGAACTGGCGCATGCGTATTGCATCAGCATCCACAAGAGCCAGGGATGCGAATTCAAGGCGGCGGTCATTCTCCTGATGACCCAGCATTACATTATGCTGCAACGCAACCTGCTGTATACGGCAATCACCAGGGCGCGGCAACTCTGTGTTCTTGTCGGAACGCCGCGGGCATTGTCTGTTGCGGTCAAGAACGATACCGCGTTGCAGCGATACAGCCGCCTGGCATGGCGTATTTCGAAGAACCTACAGCGCGGAAATGGAGCGGGATGACGGATTGGGCATTTCTCTCAAATTCTCCTTCACGGTATTGCCCTCCCTTTTTATACATTTACTATATTACACACTTGTACGCGCCAGTAGCTCAGCTGGATAGAGCGTCGGCCTCCGGAGCCGAAGGTCGCGGGTTCGAATCCCTCCTGGCGTATAATACTTTGCCGTACCATCCGCCTCAGTGAAAAGGCAGGTTTTTTTCTCAAAGGAGGATACTATCAGATTCTCCACGAAGACCACGGGAATTTTTGACGTCATCCGGCCGGAAATGGCGAGCGAGGAAATTTTCGATTCGGCGATGCTCGAGTCTATGATTTCCTCGATGATTCAGCAGGGGAAGAGAAATGTCGCCGTTGATCTCTCCCCGCTGGATTATATTTATTCCGACGCTATGAACAAGCTCCTTGCCGTCAATCGCCAAGTGCTTGACGTGAGCGGCAGGCTGGTGCTTCTGGCCCCTCGGCCGGAAGTGCGCCAGATACTTGAACGTGCCGGTATTCACAACTTTTTAAAAATATTCGCGACGGAAGAAGAACTTGCCCGATCGTCGGAAGACATCATCAAGCAGACACAGTCAATAAGCCTTGATGCGATACGGGCGCTGAAAGCGGCCGCGCCGAAATCCGATTTCGAGGATTTCCGTTCGGAAATCGACCGGGCATTCGAAGAGCCAGCCGAGGGCGCGACAGCAATGCCGCCGCCGTCTCCTGCTCCCGCGGCTTTCCGCCCCCCCGCGCCGCCGAAACGTCCGGAGCCGGTACCGCCGGCGTTCATAACACAGCCGCAGCGACCGATGCAGCCGCCCCTGGGATTTCCGCAGCAGGCGATGCAGCCACCTGCGGCAGGGCCTGCCATACGGCCTGCGCCAGCCGCACCGTCATTTATCCCGAGCGGGCCTGTGCAACAGCAATTCGCTCCTTCCACGCCGGTGAACGAACCCGTTCAACAGTTCTATCAGCCGCAGGCGCCGCACTATGCTCAGCCGCAGCAACAGATGCCGCCGGTCCAGGACTTTCACATGCCGCCGCAGCAGAGGCCGCCGGTGGCACCGCCGCTCAAGCCGATGTATCAAGCGCCGGCCGCCGTCCCAGCGGAGATCCAAAAACCTGCGGGTGAAGATTATGCCGATTTCAGCGCCGGCGGACCGGCGGATCAAAAAGCAACCTCCGTGGAAAAAGAGCCGTCAGCGCCGCCGGTCCCTGCCCGGCCGGCCGACGATGAGCGGCGGAGCAGGGATGCTTTTGAAGACGAAGAAATCAAGAAAAAATTTCCAGTCGGCGCACTACTTATCGTCGTGCTTATCATCGCTATCGGCGTCACGGGTTTTTTCCTTTTTCAGAAAGGCATTATTTCGTTCACCAAAAAGGAAACTCAGACCACGCCTCCCCCAGCGCCGGCTTCAATTCCGCAACTCGCCGTTGAGGAAGAAAGGAAATATGTTACCGAAGAGGAAGCAAAGCTGGTGGAGGAAGAGGAAACAAAGGCAGAAGAAGCCAAACCAGCGGCCGGGAAAAAACGTGTTTCGCAGCCAAGCGAAGTTGCAAGCGTCACCCCGAAAAAGATCCGGCCCGTTCCGGCGCCAGACCGCGCACCGGAATCCGCGATGGAGACGCCAAAACCTGCGGCTCCCGCGTTACCGACTTCGGCATCAAACCAGTTGTTCGTAACATCGCTTCCCCCAGGCGCGACAGTCAGAATAGACGGTGAGAACCAGGGTACTACGCCATATGCCTGGCCTAACCCTTCAGTATACGGCGAATTCACCATTGAGGTGGAGAAACCCGGCTATCAAAGCCAGAAGAAAAGAGCCGAATACACCGGCGGTATTTTGAAGGAGCATTTCGTCCTTGAAAAGGAAGCTCAGGCGCCGGCAACATCACTCTCCGTGCCTCCGCCTGCGGTCGAAGCGCCGCGGCCGCCAGAGCCAAAGCCTGAGCCGGTTGCGGTTGAAAAGCCTGCTCCGGCGCCGGCTCCTCCTGCACCGTCGCCGGTCGCCGAGCCCCCGCGGGCGGCGGTGTCTGCAGCAGCAGCACCTCAGGGAGAGGCCGGAACCATTTTTATAGCCTCAATTCCCCCAGTCGCCGATGTCTATATGGATGGCGTACTTATCGGGAAAACGAATGTCGATGAATTAAAAGTAACCGCGGGAACACACACGATGAGGTTTGTAAAGGGAACGAAGGAACTTACGAAGGTCATGACATTCCAGGCAGGCAAAAACGCCTCGCAGATGGTCAAGATACCATAGGTCGGCGGAGGAAGACCCGGGAATATCATGTCCACCAACATGCAGGAGCAGCAGAACGCGCGCGAGCAGACAACACGGTTTCCGCTCATTCGCATAATTCTTCTTGTCGCGGCGCTGGGAGCGGGGTGGTATTTCTGCTCCCGATTCGAATTATGGCGTCCGCGTAAGACCGTAGCTGTCGGCCGCGAGGAGGCAGGAAATATCCTTGAAGAATGCGGACGGTTCTTTACCTATATTGTCAAACCGGGCGATACATTCCAGGCTATATGCGCGGGTTTCGGTATTCCCGTAAGTGACGCGGTGACGCTCTACCGTTCGGCGTCAATGCTGGGGCTCTCCTCCATCTTTCCCGGTGATTCGCTGATCCTATCGCTGGGACGCGATAACACCGTGCGCACATTATCGCTCCTCAGCAGGCTTCAATGCTGGTACCACGTTCATCGCGACAGCATGGCGCTTACGGCCGAAAAAGAGCCGCTGTCAACCGAGCGTCATCTCTGCGTCGTGAAGGGCACGCTTACCACATGCCTGTCCGATGACATGGAAAGGATGGGAGTCGGCGATGCGGTGGCGGCAAAACTCGCCGACATATTTGCCTGGGACATCAACTTTTTCGTCGACCCCCGTGCCGGCGATCGATTCCAGGTTATATTTGAAAAACTGTATCGCGAGGGACGGTTTGTTGATTACGGCGATATTTGTGCAGCCACCTATGAAAACAACGGAACCCTGCATCACGCATACGCGTTTCGCGGTGAGGATGGGCGGATTGAATATTACAACAACGAAGGGAAAACGCTGCGAAAACAGTTTCTCAAGGCGCCGCTTAAATATGAGCGGATTTCATCGGGATACACCATGCATCGCAAGCACCCGATTCTGGGGATCGTTCGCCCGCATCTCGGTATAGACTATGCGGCGCCGCGCGGGACTCCGGTATATGCCGCGGCCGACGGCGTGGTTGCTTTCTGCGGAAAAAAGGGAGGATACGGCAATTATATCAGGCTTTCGCACGGCAACGGGTACGAAACCAGCTATGGCCATTTGCACGCCATCAGCCGCGGTATTCGACAGGGTGCGCGGGTGCGGCAGGGAGATTTGATCGGCTCGGTAGGAGCCACGGGTCTCGCAACCGGCCCCCACCTGGATTACCGGATGCGCCAGGGTCAGCGCTTTGTCAACCCTCTTACTCTTAAGCTTCCATCGAACAAATGCGTGCCTGCATGCCAGATGGCGCATTTTGAGTCGGCGAAAGCCGGATATGTCGAACTACTGGCCGCGCACGGCGAACGCGAGGGCTGCACCGTTGCGGATATCCAAACGATTCCTCCGTCAAATGCCGGCATGCGCCGTATATCCGTTTGTGCCGTGCATGACAGCGATCGCGCTTATGACAACGCACACTGTTCTCGATAAAATCCGCACCGACATAATTCTTGCGGGCCGCGACAGTCGCTATCCGCTGGAAGCGTATGGTTTTGTGCTGGGCGGACTGGATTTCTACCGGACAAAAATCGGCGAGCGGCGTCATGTCACAGGCCAGGAGCTTTCCCGTGCTTTGGCTGAATTCGCCGCCGCCCAATTCGGGCCCATGGCATGCGACGTCCTTAAGAGATGGGGGATACGCACCACCGCTGATTTCGGTTACATCGTTTATAACATGATTGACATACATGTCATGCACAAGCAGGAGAGTGATTCACTCGAGGACTTTTTCAATGTTTTTGACCTGTACGGTTGCCTGCAGAGTCGTGATTTTTTTATCATCGACAAGAAGTGTGTGAAAAACATCGATGGCGCTTGATCGTATGGCCGGGTTGGATTTATCTTATAACCTTCGTTCATACATAATTGGTAGCCGGTTTAGCTCAGTCGGTAGAGCAACGGACTGAAAATCCGTGTGTCCCCAGTTCGATTCTGGGAGCCGGCACCACACTTCTCAAGGACGTGCGGGGAGCGCCCGCAGGTCCTTTTTTTTTTGCGTTTTTTATCCTACATTCCGCAGGTGGGGTGGATGCGAATACGTGCGTGGAAACCGGCGTGAAGGCGGCGCAGGGCGTATCCGCCGAGTGATATGTCCACGCCGCCTGAAGCGGTGTGTTGAGCCTGTCGAAACACGCCAGAGCGCTCAACAGATTTTCACTCCGTTCATACGGGTAAGGTATACCGGCCTTCGGCCGAA
>Ga0129299_1000450_pt1 | contig 25611 bp, 21 predicted proteins | sample ConPoolayeCmetaG_FD_94477 | JGI IMG/M metagenome (GOLD analysis project Ga0129299, IMG submission 94477) | Hot spring microbial mat communities from California, USA to study Microbial Dark Matter (Phase II) - Cone Pool mat layer C metaG ...
AAAACAGTTGACTTTATAAAATGAGAATGGTATGATATGGTCAGAGGAGAGCACAAGGATGAAATCAAAGGTGTACGAAGCACAATGGATCGGGATGGCGGCTAAGAGGCGCGGCGATAATGCGCCGTTGCTGCGGCGGCGTTTTGCGTTGTGCGGAGAGGTGGTGTCAGCAGAGCTGAACATTTGTGGGGTAGGCTACTATGAAGCGTGGATCAACGGCGTGCGCGTGGGGGATCATGTGCTTGATCCGGCGCAGACAGACTATACGGAACGGGTAATGGTGGTGCGGCACGATGTGACGGGGATGATGGCAGCAGGAGAGAATGTACTTGGGGTGATGCTGGGCGACGGATGGTATAATCAGAACAAGGTGTGGGTGGAGGCGTGTTTGTGGTATGGTGAACCGCGGCTGTGGTGTGTATTGGCGATTCGCTACCGCGACGGGCGAGAAGAGCGGGTGTGCAGCGACGAGGCGTGGCGGTGCAGCGCGGGTCCCGTGGTATCCAACAATGTATATGCTGGGGAAGTATATGATGCGCGGCGAGAGCAGCCGGGCTGGAACACGGCGGGTTTTTGCGATGATGAGTGGGAACGGGTGGTTGTGATGGAGGGGCCGGGCGGGCGGATGGAGCTGCAAACGATACCGCCGATTCGCGTGACGCAGACCCTCACGCCGGTGAGCATTCGCGGTGTAGGAGAAGGGAGCTACATGGTTGACATGGGGCAGAACCATGCGGGCTGGGTGAAGATACGCTTGCAGGGCAGCGCGGGCACGGAAATCACCTTGCGGTTTGCGGAGCGGCTGGATGATGCAGGGATGCTGGACACGTCGAGCACGGGCGTGTTTGCGACAGGTGTCGAGCAGAGAGACCGGTACATCTGCCGTGGCGGGGGCGTGGAGGAGTGGGAGCCGCGGTTCACGTATCATGGCTTCCGGTATGTGGAAGTGAGCGGATGGCCGGGGGCGTTCAGCGCGGAGGCGATCAGCGGCAGAGTTGTGCATACGGACTTTCGCGTGGCGGGAGGATTTGAATGTTCAGACGAACGGCTGGATGTGTTGCACCGCATGGCGCTATGGACGCATCGCAGCAATGTGCACAGTGTGCCGGAAGACTGCCCGGCGCGCGAGCGCTGCGGCTGGCTGGGCGATGCGAATGTGGTGTGCGAATACTCGTTGTGGAATTATGACAGCCGGTCGTTGTGGGAGAAATATTTGGATGACATAGAGACGACACGCCGCCTGCATGGCGGGCTGCCGTGCAACATAGCGCCGGGCAAGCGGACGTGCGGGATGGCGCGTCCGGACTGGGCAATGGCGTTTGTGATGATTCCGTGGTATGTGTATGTGCATAGTGGAGCGCGCGGGGTGTTGGAGCAACACTGGGAAGGGATGACAAGGCTGATGGAGCATCTGCGGGCAGAGGCGGCAGAATGGATCGTGGAGGATGGTTACGGGGATTGGTGTGATCCGGGAGGAGACGGGCTGTGCACGCACACGCCGCCGGCGCTGACATCCAGTTTGTGGTTTTATCAATCAGCGCGGGTACTGAGCAAGGTGGGGCAGCTGCTGGGCGAGACAGCGGCGGCGGAAAAATACGAGCATTGGGCTGGGCAGGTGAAGGCTGCTGTCATGCGGCGCTTTTATGACGCGGCGCGCGCGACGTTTGGCTCGCAGACGGGGAATGCCATGGCGCTGGCATTTAGGGTTGTGCCGGAAGAGGATGAGGCGCGCGTGGCGGCTGCGTTGGTGGAGGATATTCTGGGGCGAGATACGCACGTGACAACCGGAATCATGGGGTTGCGCTATTTGTTTGAAGTGTTGAGCGGGCATGGGCACGGGGATTTGGCGCTGGCCTTGATGCACCAGGACAGCTATCCGAGCTTTGGCAACATGCTGGCGCGCGGGGCGACGACGTTGTGGGAAGGCTGGGGCGAGCCGGAACATGATCTGGCGCATGGGGCGCGCTCGTTGAATCATCCGATGATGGGCGGGTATGACAATTGGTTTTATACGACACTGGCGGGCATGCAGCCGGACGAGACGCAGCCGGGGTTTGCGCACATCTATCTGAGGCCCATGCCGCCGCGGGGGCTGGCGTGGGTGCGGGCGTGGCATGACACGCCGTACGGGCGGCTGGTGAGCGCGTGGCGGAATGAGGGCGGGGAGTTTGTGTGGGAGATAGAAGTGCCGGCGGGCTGCCGGGCGACAGCCACTTTGCCGTTCAGCGGGCGGCAGTGTCGGTTGGAAGGCGGCACGTATCAGCTGCGCGACACGTATGTGCAAGGAGGGCGAGGATGAGCACGACAGGACACGGCACGGGGCCGGCGCGGCGCTTTGTCACAATGCGGGCGATGGCGATTGCGTGTGCCTGCATGCCGCTGCTGGCGCTGTGGGTCGTGGAATCAGAGCTGGTGTGGGATTCGGGGCATTCGACAGCGATTTCGCTGTTTACGCATGTGGGGGCGGCGCTGTTTGTGCTGGCGCTGATCAATGTGGCGGTGCAGCGGCGGTGGCCGCATCGCGCGTTGAGTGGCGGGGAGTTGATGACGATTTATGTCATGTGGTCGGTGGCGGGGACGCTGGTAAGCCATGACATGCTGCAAGTGTTGCTGCCGTTGATCGCGTTTCCACATCACTTGGCGAATCCGCAGAACCGCTGGGCGGAGATTATGCTGCCGTATGTGAAGCCGTGGGCGATTGTGCCGGCAGGCACGGCGGTAACGGAACTGATGGCGGGCAACCAGTCGCTGTACCGTTGGAGCGTAGTGGGGCCGCTGTGGAGACCGCTGGCGTTTTGGTCGGTGCTGTTGCTGACCTTGATGGCGGCGTGGACATTTATGGCGAGCATCGTGCGCCAGGCATGGGCGGACAAAGAGCGTCTGACATTTCCGGTGATTCAAATTCCGCTCATGCTGGCGACGCGCCTGCAGGAGCTGCTGCGCAGCCGGGTGTTTTGGATCGGCTTTGCGATTGCGGGCGTGATAGATGTGATGAATGGCATAAACGTGCTCTATCCGAACGTGCCAGCCATTCCGGTGAACAACATTTTCAATTTTGGGGAATACTTTACCGAGCGGCCGTGGAATGCCATCTTGTACCCGCAGGCGGAGTTAAATTTGTTTCCATTTGTGATAGGGTTTTGCTTTTTATTGCCGACTGATTTGATGTTTAGCTGCTGGTTCTTTTTTATTGTGTACAAATTGCAGCTGGTAGCGACGTCGGCGCTGGGGTTGTATGAGCTGCCGGGCTTTCCGTTTGTGGAGCAGCAGGCGATGGGGAGCTATCTGGCGCTGGGGCTGCTGGCGATGTGGATGGCGCGGAAGCATCTGGGGGGGGTTATACGCGCGGCGCTGGGGCGGCCCGGGGGCGCGGATGAAAGCGCCGAGCCGATGAGCTACCGCACGATGCTGCTCGGGTTTGTGGTATGCACGGCGCTGCTGATTGGATATGGGATGATGCTGGGCGCGAGCGCGGGGGCGATGGTAGCGTATTTTGTCATTTTTATGTTGTACTCGCTGGCGATTGCGCGCATGCGTGCGGAGCTTGGGCCGCCGGCGCATGACTTGCATTTTGCGGGGCCGGAAGTGCTGATGACGGATGCGACGGGCACGGCGCACATCAGCAAGGAAAACCTGACAGTGTTCTCGCTGTTCTTTGGATTCAACCGGGCGTACCGGGCGCATTATGCCGCGCATGCCATTGAAGCATACAAGGCGGCACAAACGATGAAAATGGCGGCGCGCTCGATGTTGTTGGCCATGGGCGTTGCGATTGTGGCGGGGCTGATAACGGGGGTATGGGCAGTGCTGCACGCGATGTATTTGCACGGGGCGATGAACTGTGCGACGGGGCTGATGGGGATGCAGGGCTGGCAGCGGCTGGATGCATGGCTGACACTGCCGGAGGGGCCGCGGGGCGCGGCGACAGCGGCTGCCGTAGTTGGCGGCGTGCTGACGATCGGCCTTGGGCTGCTGCGCATGCAGTTCACGTGGTGGCTGTGGCATCCGGTGGGGTATGCGATTTGCTCGTCGTGGTCCATGAACAAATTATGGGGATGTTTTTTCGTTGCGTGGCTGGTGAAGGCGCTGATTACGCGGTATGGCGGCGCGAAGGCGTATCAAGCCGCGCTGCCGTTTTTTGTGGGGCTGGTGCTGGGAGAATTTTGCGTGGGGGGCGTGTGGTCGGTGATTGGAATTATAGGTAATATGCCGGTATACAAGTTTTGGGGATGAAGCTGCGCAGTGTGATATGGGCGGCCGGCGGGCTGGCAGCGATGCTGGGGAGCATCGGCGTGGTGGCATGGCTGAACCAGCCGGCGACGGCGGAGGCGCCGGGCGTCGAGGCGGTGGCGGGGCGCGAAGTAGATATGAGTAACATTGTTGCGCATTTAAACGCACTAGCGGGGCCGGCGGCGCGCTTGACGGGCAGTGCGGGAGCGGAAGCGGCGCGGGCATATATTGTGAGAGAGTTGGCGGCGCTGGGGGGAGTTGACATCACGCAGCAGGCGTTTAGCGTGGCGGTTCCGGTGACCCGGCGAGGAGAGCTTGTCGCAGGGCTGGCGGGGGGTGGGGAAGTGCGAATGCGTGTGTATCCGTTGTGGCCCAACATGGCGCGGACGTGCCAGACGCCGCCGGGCGGGCTGACGGGAAGGCTGGTGTATGCGGGCAGCGGCAGCGAAGCGGATTTGCGCGGAGTGAGTGTGCGTGGGGCGCTGGTGGTGCTGGATTGGGATAGCGATCTGGCATGGCTGAGCGTGCCGGAATTTGGGGGGCGTGCGGTGATTTTTCGCGGGGCGCGGCCGGCGGCGCGCGCAGTGGCGCAACGCAAGTATTTGACCGTGCCGGCGGATATTCCACGCTACTACGTTGCGCCGGAAGATGTGCCGGCGTTGGATGCGTTGCTAGCGTCGGGCGTGCAGGCGCGTGTGGAGTGTGAGGTGGCGTGGGAGCGTGTGACGGGAGTGAACGTGCTGGCGAAGATCAGCGCGGGCAGCGGCGCGCGGGGCCTGCGCGCGTTAGACCGGACGCCGGTCGTTTTCAGCGCGTATTATGACAGCATCAGTGTAGTGCCGGAGCGCGCGCCGGGGGCGGAGCAGGCGTGTGGCGCGGCGGTATTGCTGGAGCTGGCGCGGCAGCTGCGGTTGCAACCGGGCGCGCGGCCCGTGTATGCACTGTTTACGAGCGGACATGGGCAGGCATTGGCCGGTATGACGCATTATGTTGAGGCGGTGCGGGCAGGGGTATGCGAGCGGCCGGGGCTGATAGTGGCGCTGGATCTGTCGTCGCAATCGAGCGCGATGGGCGTATTTGCCATGGGGAATTTCCGGCCGCAGATAGAAATGTTTGTTGCGCCGCGGTACAGTACGATTGGACTTAAATTAAGCGAAATTGCGGCGCGCATGGCCGGCGGTACCAACAGTGCGGGGGGTGTGGGGGAAGATTTTGTAGATGGGATCAACAACACGTCCGGGCGGGGCTGGTGGACGTATTTTCCATATTTGGCGGCGTTGGAGAGCGAAGTGGGAACTGTGGCGGGGATACCGAGCATTACACTGGCGACAGTGAATGACAACCGCACGCTGGTAGACACGCCGGACGACACACGCGCACGGCAATCGGAAGAGTTGCTGGCGCGGCAGATTACGACACGCGGCGGGACACAGGCGGGCCTGCTGACGCTTGCCTCCGCGCTGACGCAGTGGCGCGGGTCGTTTGTGAACCGTGCGCTTGATGATACATGGAGTGTCGTGGCCGGCCGGGTGACATGGCTGGATCAAGGACGCGACTACACGCCCAATCAGCCCCTGGCCGATGCCATGGTGTTCATCAAGCAGCGCCAAGGAGCGAAGTTTTTCTGCGGGACGCGCGCGGCGCCGGCGTTGATGACGGACGCGGACGGGCGCTACCGCTTCAGCGGCTTACGCCGGCTGATTCCGTTAGAATTTCCGCCGCCGTTTGCGCTCGAAGCGTATGCGACGGCGACACGGGAGTGGCTGGCCGCGCACACGAATGCCGCGGCACGCTATGCCGCCATGCTGGGCACGAATGCAGTTGTCGAAGCGGATGGCTCGGTCATTTTCGCGCTGGACATGGCGCGGCCGGATGATTATCCATGGACGTTCCGGCCAAGCAGCAACGAACGGCATGTGAATCTGGTGGTGTTTCCGTGTAAAAGTGTGACGCTCACGGGGTTGACGGACCCGCGCAGTTATGTGCCGCTGACGGATGTCAGCGTGCTTGAGGCCGCCACCAAGAGCCCACCGTTTCAATTTGGCACCAGTATGTCTGATTTGGCCGGGGCTGATCCGTCGGAAAACATCGCCACGATCTGGACGGAGCCGTCTCTGCGCGTAATGCTGACGGGCGGGATCGGCTTTCTTGGCCGCCGCCTAATTCTTGTGAACAACACGCCGGACAATCCAGAAGGCGCTGGCTTCGTGCTGGCCGAGCTGACCACGCTGCCGTCCATGGTCTTGCAGTGTGCGCGCGACATGTGGAACATCACGGCGGCGCGTTTGAGAAAACTGATGCGCTATGGCGTGGCCAATCCGCGTGTGGCGAGTCATCATGATGAAGCAGCCCACTACTTGCGCCACGCGGAAGAGGCGCTGGCACGCTACGACTACGCGGCCTACCGCATCGCCGCGGAGCGGGGCTGGGCCGCGGCCGGCCAGGCCTATGCCGAAACGCTGGCCATGGTGAACAACATGATACACGGTGTGTTGTTTTATCTGTTTTTGTTGCTGCCGCTGGCGTATTGTTTGGAGCGGCTGCTGGTGGCGTCGCAAACGATACAGCGGCGCATCGTGTGGATTGGCGCGTTGTTTGCGGGGAGTTTTGGCGTGCTGGCGCTGGTGCATCCGGCGTTTCGCTTTACGCTCACGCCGTTTTTAGTGTTGCTGGCGTTTGTGATTGTGGCGCTGGTAACGACGGTGGGCGCGCTGCTGCTAGGGCGCGTTGATGCGCTGCTGCACGCGCGGAAGCAGGCCGTGGGCGGGCGGCATGACGAGCAGTACCGGCGGGGCGGCGTGGCGGTGCGCGCGCTGGATTTGGGGATGTCGAACATCCGGCGGCGCCCGCAGCGCGGCTTCCTCACCGGCCTTTCGGTTGTGATTGTCACGTTTATTTTGTTGTCATTTACCTCGTTGGTGCCGGCGGTCAGCATTTCGCGTTTGACGCATCCGCGTGGAGTGGCGGCTTATACGGGTTTGCTCAGCCGTGATCGGGCGTGGAACCCGCTGCCCGAGCCGCTGTGCGATGCGCTGCGCCGCACGTATGCGGGCGTTACCAATGCCATCGTGGCCGTGCGGGCGTGGTTTTACTCCGACTTCGCCGGCCAGTTTAGTGTTATAGACATGAGTGTGGACAGGACGGGCCGGCGTACGACGGTGAGCGCGCTTTTGTGCGTTGAACCAGAAGAAGCACACGTTACGGCCGTGACCAATGCTCTGCTGGCCGGCCGCTGGTTCCGCTCGCGCGATGAAGAGGGTATTGTTCTTTCGCGCCACACGGCGGCGCAGCTGGGCCTGAGTACCAACGATCTCGGGACGCCGGTGCGCCTGTACAGCAAGAATCTGCCGCTCATCGGTATCGTTGATGCAGACGCGTTTGACCGCATCCGCGACCTGGACGGCGAGCCGCTCACGCCCGTCAACATGGTGATGCAGCGTGCCATGCGCGCGCAGCGCGTGCAGGCCGGCCAGGCGAGCGACCACCCCGACACACTCGAAGATTACGTGCATTATTCCGTAGACCAAGTGGCGATTGTGCCGTTGTGGCTGAGCATGGAGCTGCGCGGAGCGGCGCGCAGCATCGCCGTGCGCCTGCCGCCGCAGATCGACGCGGATGACGAAGCCGCCGGCTACGCGCGCCGCTCCAATCTGACCATTCTTGGCAGCAACGGCCAGCGCGTCACGCTGTACGCCGCGCTCAACACCAGCCAGCTCAGCGCCGCATGGCAGATTGCCATTCCCATGCTGCTGGCCGGGATCATGATTGTTGCCACGATGATGGGCTCGGTGTATGAGCGGCGTGGCGAGATCGGCGTCTATAATTCAGTCGGGTTGTCGCCGGGCAACGTGGCCATGCTGTTTGTGGCGGAGAGCGCGGTGTATGCGGTTGTGGGCGCGGGGATGGGCTATTTGCTTGGGCAGGCGGTGGCAAAGCTGCTGCACGCCACCGGCTGGCTGGGCGGTCTGACGCTGAACTACAGCGCGGGCGGGACGATGTTTGTCACCATAGCAAGCATGCTGATTGTCATGCTGTCGGCCATATATCCGGCGCGCCAAGCGTTTCACGCGGCCATGCCCGATATCGAAAAGGAACGCGATGCCAGCGGGGCCGCGGCCGGCGAAGCGCAGGACGCGCTGTGCCTCTGGCTGCCGTTCGTCGCCACGCCCGGCCATATGTACGCCATGCAGGCCTATTTGTACGAATTCCTCGACAGTGTGCAGGGAGTGACGATTGGCACGCTGGCGGCGGATCATTTGTCGGCGCACACGAAAGTATTCAACGGCAAGCCGGCGCCAACCTTGGCGTTCCGCGCGTGGCTGTCGCCATTCGACCTGGGCGTCAGCCACGATGCCGAGCTGAACATTCTGTGGCGCGAAGAGCACGGCGTGTATCAATATCATCTGTCGGCGGTGCGCTACAGCGGCGACCGGCAGAACTGGCGGCGTCTCACGCCGCGCTTCGTGCAAACGCTGCGCAAACAGCTGCTGATGTGGCGCATTCTGACGCCGGAAGAACAACAGCGTTATGAAGAAACAGGCCGCCACTTGTTCACCACGGAGTCTGTCACTGCATGAGCATGCCTTCTTCCCAGCCTAATGCCCCTGAATTCGCGCCGCTGGAGCGCGGGCCGTTTGTAGACGGCTTTTCCGCGCGCACGGTGATCGGCGCGTTGTTTGTAGCGCTAGTGATGATGCCCGGGGCGATCTATATGGGGCTGGTGGCTGGCCAGTCGCTGGGCTCGGCGGCTGAATGGGTGACGATCATTCTGTTCGCGGAACTGGCGCGGCGCTCATTCACCCAGCTATCGCGGCAGGAGGTATACATTCTTTTTTATGTCGCGTCAGGCATTGCGGCGGCAACGGTGGCGCATTTGGCGCTGTCGGGCGGGCCGTTTGCCATTACCATCTGGAACCAGTATCTGTTGCAGTCGCCGGAAACCAGCACGATCGCGCCGCAGATTCCGGACTGGGTGGTGCCGCCGGTCACGTCGCCCGCCATTCTGACGCGCAACCTCGCGCATGTGGATTGGTGGTGGAGCAGGACAACTGGTATTCTGTCGCCTATTATCATGATTTGTTGCGCGTATGTCCTCGGCCGCATGGCGTATTTCGGGCTGGGGTATGTGATGTTCCGGCTGACGTCGGACCGCGAGCGCCTGCCCTTTCCCATGGCGCCGGTCGGCGCGGAAGGCGCGACGGCGTTGGCGGAATCAACCGAACGGCAGGAGAGCGGCGCAGCGCCGTCATGGCGCCGCAACGTGTTCAGCGCCGGCGCGGCGCTGGGTCTTGTCTTCGGCTGCGTGTACGTGATGGTGCCGGTGGTGAGCGGATTGTTTTTAAGCAAGCAAATTGTTATTTTGCCGATTCCGTTTGTAGATTTTACGGCGCGGGTGGAGCGCGTGCTGCCGGGCAGCTTTGTATCGTTCAGCTTTGATGCGGCGCTGTTTTTGGCGGGCATGATTCTGCCGTTCCGGCTGGTGGTGGGCGCGTTCTGCGCCATGGTCGTGACCAATCTCATTGCCAGCCCGCTGCTGGTGCGGGCGGGCGTCTTCCCGCATTGGCAGCCGGGCAACACCATGCTGGTCAATCAAATGATCATGGGATTTGATTTTTGGATGAGCGTGTCGATCGGCCTGGCCATCGCCGTGCTGTTGATTGGCTTGTGGGCAATGGTGCGCGCGTTTTTGACGAAGAGAGACCCCGCGCAGTGCGGCCAGTCTGATTCACCGGACAGCTCGCGCCGGCCTTCGCGCGAGCGCGGCGATTTCCCCGCGTGGATCGGCATCGCGCTGTTTTGTTTCTCGGCCTTCTGCCTGTGCGTGATCTGCAAACGGCTCGTGCCGGGCTTTCCCGTGTGGATTATTGTCCTGTTCGGGTTTGTGTGGACACCGCTCAACTCCTACATATCGGCGCGCTTGATCGGCATCACCGGGCAAGGCTTGGCCACGCCATTTTTGCGCGAAACGGTGTTTATCACCAGCGGCTACAAGAACATTGACATCTGGTTCGCGCCGGTTCCGATGGCCGACTACGGCGGCGCGGCGCAGCGTTTTCGCGAACTCGAACTCACGCGCACCAAATTCACGTCAGTGATTAAAGCCGAGCTGCTCATGCTGCCGGTGGTGTGGATAAGCAGTTTTATCTTCTGGTGGTTTTTCTGGCACATGCAGCAAATACCATCGGGGTCATTTCCGTTTGCGGCGCGGGTGTGGCCGATCGCCGCGCGCCAAGCGTATTTGATTTTTACGGCCAACAGTACGGAGCAGCCGTTGTTGCTCAACGCCCTGCGGCCGGGAGTAATTGGCGGAGCGGCGGGGGTTGGGCTGGCCGTCTACACGGCGCTCAGCATGTTCGGCGTGCCCGCGCAGTTTTTCTATGGTATGCTGGCTGGGGTAGCCGCGCCCACGCATGTCGGGCTCAACATGTTCATCGGCGCGCTGCTGGGCCGGTATGTCTTCCGCAAGAAGTTCGGCGAGCAGCGCTGGACGCGCTATGTGCCGGTGGTGGCAGCGGGTTTTTCGTGCGGTATGGGGCTGGCCGCGATGGCCGCCGTAGCGCTCTCGCTGATCGTGAACTGTGTGAAGGAATTGCCGTACTAGTAGTATGTCCCATACGTCCCACAGGTTTTATTCTTCACCGCGCATCTTTGGCGACGCGCCGGGCAGCGCACGGCGCATCGTGGTGCTGCCGTGGCGGCGCGCGTTCAGCATGTGCGCAGCGAACGTGCGCCACCGCCGCGGCCGCTCGCTGATCACGTTTGTGTGCATTGCGGTGGTGGTGGCATTTTTTGCGTCGAGCATGACGAACCAGCATATCCTGGGGGCGCTGCGGGCATCGGCGGATGTGCGGGTACAGGCGGCGTTGGAGCGCGCCAACGCCGCGGCGCCCGATCCGGCCAGCGCCGCGCGCCAGGACGATCAGCAGCGCTGGCTGTTGGGGCTGTCGGCGTTGTTGTGTCTGGCGGGCATTACCAACACGATTTTGATGAGTGTCACCGAGCGCGTGCGCGAGATCGGCACGCTCAAATGCCTGGGCGCGCTGGATCGTTTTATTGTACGCTTGTTTTTGATAGAAAACGCATGCCTGGGGGCGGCGGCAAGCTTCAGCGGTGCACTGCTGGGCATCGTCCTTGCTGTGCTGCAAACCGGGCTGATGACAGCGTTTGGATTGCTCGGTGTCGGCGTGTGTTTGCGCGCGGCGTGGTACAGCGGCCCGCGCGCCGCCGCGCTTGGCACGCTCCTCACGGTTCTTGCTTCCATTTATCCTACAATCGTCGCTGCGCGCATGAAGCCGGTTGACGCGATGCGAGTTGATGTATGAGAACACGACGTGAAATTGTCCGAACCCAAGCTGTCCGCAAAACGTATGTGATGGGGGGCGAGACTGTGCACGCGCTGCGCGGCATCTCGCTCACCATCTATGCCGGCGAGTACATCAGCATCATGGGGCCGAGCGGCTCCGGTAAAAGCACTTTTTTTAATATGGTCGGCGGGCTTGACAAACCCACAAGCGGCGAAGTGTACATTGACGAAGTTGACATAGCGCAGCTTGATCCATTCGAGCTGGCGTGGCTGCGCTGCCGCAAAATTGGATATATTTTCCAAACGTTCAATTTGATCCCCGTTATGACGGCGCTGGAGAATGTGACGCTGCCGATGGTATTTGCGGGGACTGGTCCAGACGAAGCGCGCGAGAAAGGGGCGGCGCTACTGGCGCTGGTGGGCTTGGGGCAGCGGCTGCATCACAAACCTGCGCAGATGTCAGGGGGGCAGCAGCAGCGCGTGGCCATCGCGCGCGCGCTGGCCAACGATCCGGCGATCATTCTCGCTGACGAGCCTACTGGCAATCTTGATTTGAAAACCGGCCATGAAGTTATTGAGCTGCTGAAGAAACTCAAGGACGAGCGCGGCGTGACGATCATCACCGCTACGCACGACATGAAAATGCTGGACGCCAGCGACCGGGTGATCTGGATCACCGACGGTCAAGTCTCGCGCATCCAGTCACGCGAAGAACTTGACATTCAAATCGGCTCCATTGACGGCCAGCAGGAAGCGTGAAAAGGAGAAATATGACCTCTAGAACGTATAGGACCTATTTCAGGACGCGATGCAGATCAGGCCGAGAATCCACAGATAGACGATGAAGCGGCGCAGGTCGTGCGAGCGCAGGAGGTGCAGCATGAATTTGATGGCGAGGAAGCCGGAAACGGCTGCGGCAATTACGCCGATGATGATGGCCTGTTTGTTCGGCTCGTAGGGCCATTCAACGCGCAGGTGCGGGAGCTGCGCGAGAGCGCTGCCCATAATAATAGGAATGGACATGAGGAAGGAGAAGCGCGTGGCAAAATCGCGGGAAAAGCCGGAGATGATGCCCGTGGCAATCGTGGCGCCGCTGCGCGAGATGCCGGGAATCACAGCGAGTGCTTGCGCGAGGCCGATGCGCAAGGCGGTCATCCACGACATGCGCTCGGCGCCGAAGCCATGCGTGTTGGTTTCGGCGCGGCGTTTGAGGACAACGTCGGCGTGGTGCAAGAACACTTGCGCCGTGACAAGAAAGGCCAAACCGACGAACTTGTACGGTTCGAGCGGGAACGCGCCGATCATCATACCGTTTTCGACAAAAATCTTGTCAACCGCATCTTCAAAAAAGAAGCCTATCAGTGCGCCGGGGATGGTGGCAATGATCACGGCAACGGCGAGCGAGCGCCCATGGCCGCGGCCGGAGATACAGTCGTTAATGATTGTCCAAATGTCGCGCCACAGTGCGGCGAGCACGGCGGCGAGCGTGCCAACATGCAGCAAGACGATGTAACTCAATGAGATATCGTGCACGCCGTAAAAATAGCGTGTCACGACGAGATGGCCGGAACTGGAGATGGGCAAAAATTCGGCCAAGCCTTGGACAATGCCGACGATCAGTGCATCAAGAAGTGTCATAGTGAACTCATAGATTAGGCTACCAAGACGCCTGCGCCGGAGGCGGGCGCGAAGATGAATTGGTTATCGGGAAGATGATCAAGTTGGTGTGGGGCGTAGTATGCGCGGTTGACGGCTTGGATGAACTGGGGGGCAGCATCAGCCGGGACGAGATTGACGGTGCAGCCGCCGAAGCCGGCGCCAGTGAGCCGCGCACCATAGGCACCGGCATCCCGCGCGGCGCTGACAAGCTCTTCGAGTTCGGGGCAGCTGATGGCATAATCGTCGCGGCAGCTGACGTGCGACTGGTTCATGAGCTCGCCGAAGCGGCGGGCAGCATCGGGAGGCATGGCAGTGAGCACGGCCAGCGCAGCTTCTACGCGGCGGGTTTCGGTGATGACATGGCGGGCGCGTTTGAGCAGGTGAAAGCCGTTGGGAGGCTCGCTGCAGCGAATGCCGGTTTTGGTGGTGCAGAGCGTGGCGCGGAGTTTTTCTTCGGAGAGCGAGAGGATGCGAGCGAGCTCTGGAAGGCGGTAGGGCTCGGGATGCAGGGTGGCGTTGATGCGTGCCACGGCGTCGTCGAGGCCGCTGGTGTCCCAGGCCAGCCATTGGCTGAGCAGCTGCGGTTCGCGCGCGGACGAAGGCGCTGCGGCGTGAAGGACAGCGGTGGCCAGGCGGCATTCGACCACGCGGCGGTTGTATTCATCGCGCGCATTGCCCGCTTTGGCAGCCTTGACGCGTGAATGGCAGACAACGATGGCCGTGCCGGGCGGCAGCTGCACGGGCTGTACGCGCAGGGGGAAGAAATCAATTTTCAGACACGCGCCCGCGCGGCCAAGAATTGAAGCTGCCTGGTCCATACCGCCGCTGGCCATGCCGACATAGTGATCGGACTGCGCCATGACGTCAGCGAACTGCAAGGGATCAAGCGCGCGCTTGTGCACGGTGAGCAGCGCGAGGGCGCAAGCGATGGTGAACGCCGCGGAGGAGGAAAGGCCGCTGGCCACAGGCACGTTGCCGCTGATGGCCATGCGCAGGCCGGAGAGCCCGTCAGCGCTGCCCCAGTGGTCTATCAGCCCCTGCATGGCGCTCTTGACATAATTGCCCCAGTCGCCGGGCGCGAAGGGCGGGATGTGGCGTTCGAGAAGGAACGCGCGCGGCTCAAACATGCCTTCAACATTTGAAATTGAAACGGACATATCCGCCGCGCGCGAGGCCATGACAAGCACATCGCGCGAGATGGCCATGGGCATGACGGGCAAGCCGTTGTAGTCGGTGTGTTCGCCGATCAAGTTGACGCGGCCCGGGGCGCGCACGACAACAATGCTGTCATCTGGGCTGAAGGTGTCGGCATAATGCCGTGCGAGCGCCCAGAGGCGTGTGCAGGCGGTTTCGATCAGGTCGGGATGGTGGCCATAGGCGTTGGCGCACGCGGCGCGCAGGCTGGCCTGGCCGCTGGACAGACGGTGGAGCAGTTCGCGGGGAGTCATGCGTGGTAAGGCGTTATTGCAGCGCTTCCGCAGCGGGTGCAGCTGTTTGTTCCGGCGGGGTTGTGTCAAGCGGCTTGGAGAAGGTAAACATGATGATAATTGTGACAAGAATCATGCCGCCGACAATGACATACCATGGCAGGCGGATTTCCGCAACAGGTGGAACGGGAGCAGATTGAGTCATATCGTTCATGGTGAAAGAGAAGGTGAGGATGATACAGCCTGCGGCGCATGGCGCGCGACGAAGCGGGTGATGCGCCGTGCTGCTTCGAGAATATTATCCATGGAGGCGGCGTAGGCCATGCGGACGAAATGAGCGCCGCGCGGGCCAAAGGCAGTGCCCGGCACCACGGCGACGCGTTCTTCCTGCAGCAGTTGCGTGGCGAACGCCGGGCCGTCCATGCCGGTGGCGGCCACCGAGGGAAATGCGTAGAATGCGCCTTCGGGCATGTGGCACCGCAAGCCGGCCTGATTGAGCGCATGCACAATGACACGGCGGCGGCGGTTGTACTCCGCCACCATCTCGCGCACATCCGGCATGCCGTTGCGCAAGGCTTCGATCGCGGCCATCTGGCTGGCGATGGGTGCGCACAGCATGGTGTACTGATGAATTTTGATCATTGCGGCGATAATCGGTTCTGGCCCGCAGGCATAGCCCAAGCGGTAGCCGGTCATGGCATACGCTTTGGAGAAGCCGTTGAAATACACTGTGCGTTCATACATGCCGGGCAGCGAGGCAATCGGTACGTGCGGCGCGTCGTATGAGAGCATGTCATAGATTTCATCGCTAATCAGCAGAAGATCGTGGGCGCGGATCACCGCCGCCAGCGCTTCGAGTTCTGCACGTGAATAGCTCGTGCCGGTGGGATTGGCGGGGTAGTTTATAACGACGGCGCGCGTGCGGGGCGTGATGCGGTGTTCGAGCGCATCAGGTGTGATTTTGAATCCCGGCGCATCCCACGTGGGCAGAGGGACGGCAACACCGCCCGCCAGCACCACCGTTGGTACGTAGCTCACGTAGGCCGGCTCTGGCACGATCACTTCATCGCCGGGATTGATGATGGCGCGCATGACCAAATCCATGCCTTCGCTGACGCCAACCGTGACGATGATGTGTTTAAGCGGGTTGTAGTGCAGATCGTACTGTCGGGCGAGCCAGGCGCTGATTTCGCGCAGGAGCTCGGGCATGCCGCGGTTGGAGGTGTAGGACGTGTAGCCTTTTTCGATGGCGAAGATGCTGGCTTCGCGAATGTGCCAGGGCGTGACAAAATCGGGCTCGCCGACGCCAAGCGAAATCACATCGTCCATGGACATGACCAAGTCAAAAAAAGCGCGGATGCCCGATGGTGGCAGCCCTTCAACGACGCGCGACAGGCGCGTCACCGGCGGCCGGGGTGCGTTTTCAGGGGCTGAACGAGGGGGGCTCATGGCGACACGGGAAGCCGCTGGGTGCTTTCGCTGCTGTGCAAGATATCATCATCCTGCTTGTAAATTTTCAACAGGAAGTGTGTGGCAGTGCGGGTGACATTTTCTTGTGTGGCAAGTTTTTCGGCCACAAACGCGCCAACGTCGCGCAAGCTGTCACACTCAACTAGCAGGAGCAAATCGTAACCACCGGACAGCAGATAGCAGCTCTTCACTTCGGGAAATTTGTAGATGCGTTCGGCGATGGCATCGAAACCGAGGCCGCGCTGGGGAGTGACGTTGACTTCGATCCATGCGCGCACTTTGCCGTCGGCGGCAGCGATGTGCTCTGGATTCAGCACGGCGCGGTAGCGCAGAATCGTGCGCTGTTGTTCATACGCAGCAATAGCGGCGCGCACGTCGTCTTCCGTACGGCCGGTCATGGTGGCGAGGTCGGCCACGGGCGTGCGGGCATCGCGCGCCAGAATCTGGAGCAGTTCGTCCATGTAATCAACTCCTGGTTCGTAGTACGTAAGACGAGATTATAGCAAAACACGCAGTGGTGGTCAAACAAGTTGCCTGGGGTATAGCTGCATGCAGAAGGAAGACGATCTGGCGCGGATGTAATGCTGATAGTTATTGCGCGCGCACCCTGGCAATGAGAGCCTGGCACATGGCGGCGGTCTTAGACAAGCGGAAGTTTTTGCAAGAGTTCGTCGAGAAGGACAAGGGCTTGGCGTTCGTAGTCTTGGACGTGTTCGAGGAGGAGCGCCTGCTTGCGGCGGTCATACATTGTCCATGGCCAGGCGCGCGAAATGCGCTGGGCGGGGCGCACGGTTTGGCGTGTCAGCAAGGGCTGCAAGGTGTCGGCCATGGCGGTGTACAATTGGTGAAGATCACGCAGGGTGTGACGGCAATGAGGGAACTCATCAGCGAGCGCGGCACAGAAGGCAGCGGCGCTGCGCCGCGCATCCACCAGCGAAAGCAGAATCCAGTAATTGCCGTCGTTGCGCTCGCGTGTGCGCCAGTCGTCGTGTTGGGCGTTGTGATGATCGGGATTTGTCAGTGTCGCGCGCCAGTATTCGTAGGCATCGAGCCCGAGATGGAATGAGTTTGCGCGCGGCTGGAGCATCAACGTCCGCGCGAGGGAGAACGCGGAGCGGACTTGTACGTACCGCGGCGGCGGGTCGTGCATCGCTACAGGGATATGATAGCACCACACCAGCTTCTCCAGCACTTCATGAGAAGAACTTGGATATGAATAGTCCAGAGCGAGGAGGGCATCGGGGGTGCCGCCGATGATCAAACCGTGATGGGTTTTGCCGTCCATGCCCAAGCCGATGGAGGGCCAGCCGCGCTGCAAGGCTTGGAGAGCGCGCGCGCGGCCCAGTTCAATTTTGTGCGGATTGCAGCACAGCCAGATGCGTTCGAGTTCGATGCCGCAGGCCGCGGCGAGAGTGGTGGTGAGATCATAGCCGCACATCAGATCAGGAGAGTTCACGCGCCAGCCATTGCAGTGTATTTGCAGGCGGAAGGCCGCGCCGCTCAACGCCATGACTTCATAATAGGGCATCGGGCGGCCCATGGCATTGAGCATACGCTGGGCCGCGCCGGCAAAGGTGGTATCTTCACCAGTGCCGAATTTCAGCGCAGGAATGTCTTCAAGTTTGACATACATAGAAGCTGCCGCCATGACGGGCCAGTAGGTTGGGCTGCGCGGCGAGCGCGGGTGTGCGTGGCGGAGGGGGAGGGATTCGAACCCCCGGTGAGGTTGCCCCCACATCGGTTTTCAAAACCGACGCAATCGACCACTCTGCCACCCCTCCCAGCGCCAGCATCATTATATCATAATGCCACGAACGAGAGATACCATTCGATCAACGGCGTGCCAAACCAGTGTACCACAAGGGCGCCGGCGGCGATATACGGGCCATACGGTATCTCAAACCGCCAATGCGAGCGGCGTTGCACGATTTTGGCCGTGATTCCGCCAATGCTGCCAAGCAAGGCGGAGAAAAAAATAACCAGCAAAACAGACGGCCAATTCATGTACATCGCCAGCATGGCCATGAGATGGACGTCACCCATGCCGAGCGCTTCGCGCTTGAACCACCAGCCGCCCAGTGTACGCACGGTGAGCATCAGGCCGGCGCCCGCGATTAGCGCCTTGCCCATTTCGCTGAAGGCGAGCCAGACGGTATCGACACCGCGCAATTGTGGATAAAGGAGGCTGAGGCATGCGCCGGTGAGAAAACCTGAAACGGAAAGCTCAAGTGGAATAATGTAATGGCGCGCGTCAATAACGGTCATGGCCAGCAGGATGCTGAACAGCGAGATGTCGGCCAGCCAAGGCGCGGCGCAGGCCCAGAGCGCCTGCCAAGACGGCATGACGCCAGTGTCAAAGGACGTTGCCAGCGGCGCACAGCGGTGCCAAAATGTTGCGGCGAAGACAATAGCCGTGACAGCTTCGACGATCAGGTATTGCGGGCTAAAGCGGGCACCGCACGCGCGGCAGCGGCCGCGCAAAATGAGGTAGCTCAGCACCGGAATGTTATCGTACACTCTGACCGGCGCATTGCAGGCCATGCAATGCGACGCGCGCCGCCAGAGTGACTCGTCAGCGGGCAGACGCAGGATCACCACGTTCAAGAACGATCCCACGCACGCGCCGAAGAGCAGGGCAAACAGCAGTAAGAGTATCATAACCATAGTATAGCAAATGTGCGTCAAAGAGTGTGAGAGCGCGTGAGGAGATAAATCCAGCGACTGGCTTTGGAAAGTGCTTGCCCCGCTGCGCGGTGCGTACAGCGAAGCTGCCGCTTTTCGAGCAGAGGCACAGCTTCCGCGGTACAGCCTGGCACGTTAGTGCCAGGCTTGAATTTCTGAATGCAACTGGCGAGAATTGGAGATTTGAGGCCTGGCACCATGGTGGCTGAGAATTAAAGATTCCGAGCCTGGCACGTTGGTGCCAGGCTTGAATTCTTGAATGCAACTGACGAGAATTGGAGATTTTAGACGTGGCACCATGGTGGTTGAGAATTAAAGATTCCGAGCCTGGCACGTTGGTGCCAGGCTTGAATTCTCGAATGCAACTGGCAAGAATTGGAGATTTGAGGCCTGGCACCATGGTGGCTGAGAATTAAAGATTCCGAGCCTGGCACGTTGGTGCCAGGCTTGAATTCCTGAATGCAACTGGCGGCTGGAATGAGGTGGATGAACACGGTGGGGGCGGGGGCGGATGTGTGAGAAAGGATGAAAAAGGAAGGTTGTCATGCGACAAAAACGACTGATTGCAAACGGCAGAAAATGTTGAATAAACAATGAGTGGGAGGTTGGCATTGTGGTGTAGGGAGACATCTAGATCTGACGACTAGGCAGCGCAGGCCTCGGCGGCCTTGCACGCGCTTCGCTTGAGGGCAACGAGGCCGTTACCCCTCCAGTCTTGAGTGACTAGTCGCTGTATCCAAGGCGTGGCTGGGGCTTGACAGGCGGTGGTGGAATTAGTATTATAAGTGCATGAATACTGGAATTGAGCAAACGCGGCGTGAGGAATTGGTGAACAGCATAACGCATGGCGTGGGAATCGTGCTGGGCATAGGCGGCACGGGGGTGCTGGTGGTGTATGCGGCGTTGCACGGGACGGCGTGGCATATTGTCGGGTGCAGCATCTATGGGGCGACGTTGATATTGATGTTTCTGGCATCGACGTTGTACCATAGTTTTCATGGGCGGCGCATCAAACATTTTTTCAACGTTTTGGATCATTCGGCGATCTATCTGTTGATTGCGGGGACGTACACGCCGTTTACGCTGACGACGCTGCGCGGGGCATGGGGCTGGTCGCTATTTGGCGTGATCTGGGGGCTGGCGCTGTGCGGGATTTTCTACAAGGCGTTTTGCGTCGGGAAATTTCCGCTATTGTCAACGCTGCTGTACGTGGCGATGGGGTGGATCGTGATTGTGGCGGTGAAGCCGCTGATCAACGCCGTGCCGGTGTCTGGGTTAATACTGCTGTTTGCGGGCGGGCTGAGCTATACCTTTGGCGTGATATTTTACGCATGGCGGTCGCTGCCGTATAATCATGCGATCTGGCATATGTTTGTGTTGGGTGGCGGGGTGTTGCAATATTTGTCGATATTGTTGTGTGTGGTGCCGTGGGGGTGAGAGCAGGGTTGCAGGGCGGCGGGTGTTTCGATATAATAGTAGTGTAGGTAGTTGCGCTGTGTGCGGCGCGCTTTTGTATGTAACATGACGCTTGAGGATAGATGATGCAGTTGACGACACAACCGTTCATGGCGCGGCAGATTTCGCCGCATGTGTATTGGGTAGGAGGGATAGATTGGACGTTGACGGATTTTCACGGGTACAAGACCGACCGCGGCTCCACGTACAATGCCTTTTTGATCATGGCGGAGAAAATCACGTTGGTGGACACGGTCAAAATACCGCTGAAAGACGAAATGATGGCGCGGATTGCGTCTGTGATTGATCCGCGGAAGATAGATTACATCGTGTCAAACCATTCGGAAATGGATCACAGCGGGTCGTTGATGGAGGTGATTACGGCGGTTCAGCCGGAGAGAGTGTTTGCATCGGCGAACGGCGTGAAGGCGCTCAAGGCGCATTTTCACCACAGCCATGACATTCAGGCGGTGGAGCACGGCGGGACGATTGATTTAGGGAACTGCACGCTGCAGTGTTTCGAGACGCGCATGATTCACTGGCCGGACAGCATGGTGTCGTTTTTGAAGGACGATGGCGTGCTATTTTCGCAGGATGCGTTTGGGATGCACCTGGCGACGACGGAGCTGTTTGCGGATGAGAATCCACGTGACATTGTGCGTTGGGAGGCGGCGAAGTATTATGCGAACATCGTGTTGCCGTACTCGCCGATTGTGGGGAAGACGCTGCAGGCGCTGCTGGGGTTGCATCTGCCGATCAAGATGATTGCACCAGACCACGGGCCGCTGTGGAGGACGCCGCAGGATGTTGAATGGATTTTGAGCTTGTATCAGGAGTGGGTGGCGCAGAAGCCAACGCGGAAGGCGGTGGTGGTGTTTGACACGATGTGGCACAGCACGGAGAAGATGGCGTCGGCGGTGGCGGAAGGGTTAAGCGCGGGCGGGGCGCGGGTGAAGGTGATGCCGATGTTTGGGGCGCACCGCAGCGATGTGATCACGGAGTTACTCGACGCGGGCGCGTTCATCGCCGGCTCGTGTACCATGAACAACCGGATCTTTCCGACCATGGCGGACGTGCTGACGTATGTGAGTGGTCTGAAGCCGGCCAACAAGATTGGCGCGTGTTTTGGCTCGTTTGGCTGGAGCCTCAATGCCATCAAGGAGCTCGAACAATACATGCAGGGCATGAATGTGGAGCTGGTGGCGGAGACGGTGAAGGTGAACTATGTACCGACGACCGACGATTTGTTGCAGTGTGTGGCGTTGGGGAAGCGGGTGGGAGAGGAGTTGGTGAAGCGGTGTGGGGAGGGGGCTTGAGAATTTACAATTTACAATTTACAATTTACAATTTACAATTTGGAATTTACGATTTACAACTTACAATTTAGGATTTGTGATGTGTGGGATAGGAAAGAATGGGACGTATAGGACGGATGGGACCTATTGAAAAGCACAAGAGAACAGCAGATGAGAGCACGGTGCGGACAAGACAGGGAGGGAAGATGGCGGGGATACTAAAGCGGCAGGACATCATGCGGCGGGTGATTGCGGCGTTGGTGCCGTGCACGCTGGGGGGTGTATATTTTTTTGGGTGGCGTGTGCTGGCGGTAGTGGCGGTGGCATGTGCGACGGGGTTTGCGTGCGAATATGCCTTTTGCCGGCGGCGCAATGAGCCGGTGACGGAGGCTGTGTTTGTGACAGCATTTTTATACGCGTTGATTTTGCCGCCGACGGTGCCATGGCATGTCGTAGTAATCGGGATGATTTTTGCGGTGGCACTGACGAAAGAGGTGTTTGGGGGCTTTGGGAGGAATTTTTTCAATCCGGCGATGGCGGGGCGGTGTTTTGTGTATATTTGTTTTCCGCTGGCGATGACGGCGCGATGGGCGGCGCCGGCGCCGGGGATATTTGATGCGCTGCAACGCTGGATCGAGGCGGGCTTCACGGGATGCATTGATCTGACGCACTGGTATGGGGCGCTGGCACAGTGGAGCACGGGGGCGCCGGATACGATTACGACAGCCACGCCGATGGGGCTGGTAAAGATCGACATTTTTGCGGGGCGTGATCCGAATGTACCGTCGTTGTGGCAGTTGTTGTTTGGCAACATCAGTGGCGTGATGGGGGCGACGAGTTCATTGCTGATCATTATTGGCGGGGTGTATTTGTATTGGACAAAGACGGCGAGCCGGACAATCATTTTGTCGGTGATCATCACGTATATGGTGGTGAATCAGAGTTTGGCGTGGTTGGGGGTGAAACCGTTTGTGGGGGCGCTGCCAGTGACGTTGGGGGCGGGGTTTTTGTTTGGGGCGTTTTTTATGGCGACAGACCCGGTGAGCGCGCCGAAGACGGAGCCGGCGCGGGTGATCTACGGCATGCTGATAGCGCTGTGTACAGTGGTGATCCGCAACTACTCGATTTTTCCAGCAGGGTTTATGTTTTCACTGTTGATAGCGAATATGTTTTCAGCGATTCTTGACTATGCGGTGAATGCGTGGAAGCAGCGCGGCGCGCCGGCGCGCGCAGGAGCAGCATGATGAGTACGGGCATACGGGAACAACCATGGTATCCCGTGGTGTACATGTTTGTCATTACGGTGATTCCGACGGCGCTGCTGATCGGCTTGTCAGAAGCGACGCGTGAGCGGGTGAAGCGCAATGAGCGGCTGGCGTTTGAGCGCGCGGTGATGGTGGCGTTGGAGCCGGAGTTGCCGGCCAGCACGCCGAAGCAGCGCTATCATGAGTTGTTTGTTGAACGGGTGGATACGAATCTTGTGGGGGGAGCGTATCCCTACCGTGAGAACGGGCAGATCGCCGCGTATGCGTTGCCGATCGAGGGGCAGGGATTTTGGGCGCCTATCAAGGGGGTGCTGGCGGTGAACGCAGATTTACGAACGGTGCGGGGAATCAGTTTTTATGAACAGAGCGAGACGCCGGGACTGGGAGCAGAAATAGCGCAGGACTGGTTCCGGATGCAGTTTACCAATGTGATGCTGGCGGCGGACGACCCGGCGATTCCGTTTGCGTATGCGGGCGGGAAAGGCGCCGTGGATGCCGTGACGGGCGGGACGCAAACGTCAACGCGTTTGGAGCGCTTTATGAACGCGCGGATAGCGGCGTGGCGGAAAGAGATGCAGCAGTAGCGCACTGTGTGGCTACCGATGTGATGCACGATGCGAAATTGTGAGGCCAGCATGGAAGACCAGCGTGAAGTGCTTGCAAGATTGACCGCGCGGCTTGTGGAGTATGCACAGCCGCGGCGGGTGATCTTGTTTGGCTCATACGCGCGCGGCACGGCGCAGGCCGGGTCGGACATTGACTTGTTGGTAGTGGCGGACGGGCCGTTTGGCGCGCAGCGGCCACGGAGCGCGGAACTACAGCGTTTACAGTCTGCGGTGGCGGATGTGCGTGTGCCGAAGGATATCATTCTGTGCAGCAGCGCAGAACATGAGGAGTGGCGCAGCGCAGTCAATCATGTGATTGCGCGGGCGGAACAAGAGGGAATAGTGTTGTATGAGCGGTGAGAGACATGCTCGTGTCTTGTTGGAGCTGGCGCGCAATGATGCCAACGCATGCCGCGTTATGGCTCACGCCCCTGATGTCACTGATGCGATTTTTGGGTTTCACGCTCAACAAGCAGCAGAGAAAGGGTTGAAAGCATTGTTATGCTTTCATGGAATCGTCTATCCTCGAACACATGATCTTGAAGAGCTTTCCCGCGTCCTTCGTGACCACAACATTGACGTGCCATGCTGGTGTGAACAGTTGAGTGGATTGACAGATTGTGCCGTGCAGTATCGCTACGATTTTTTCCAGAAGAACCTGGCATGGACGTGATGTGATAATGGCACGTATTGCAGAGCTTCTCGCATATGTTGCAGGACACATTCATGAATAAGCATCGGCAGAGAAAACAATGAGCCCTTCCAAGACGACAAGCGCGCGGACAATTACTTTGGACGCAGTGTGGTATAACAACCCGATTTACCGGCAGATACTGGGCATTTGCAGCACGCTGGCGGTGACGAATTTGGTGTTGAATACGTTGGTGATGTGCGTGGCATTGACGCTGGTTACGGCGTTCAGCAGCCTGACAGTGTCGCTGTTGAGGGAATGGACGCCGCGCAACATCCGCATGATGGTGGAAACACTGATCATGGCGTTTTATGTGATTTTGGTGGATTTGGCCTTGGCGGCGTATTGGCCGGAGATGCGGAAAAATCTTGGGCCGTTTGTGGGGTTGATTATTACCAACTGCATTTTGATGGGGCGGGCGGAGGCGTTTGCGATAACGAACCCGCCGGGGGCGTCGTTTTTGGATGGGCTGATGAGCGGGGCCGGGTATTCATTTATTTTGCTGATAATAGCAGTGGTGCGGGAATTGTTTGGGATGGGGACGATCGCAGGCTTTGCCATACCGTATTTTTCGGGGCCGTATTGGGACAAATGGATCATCATGGTGATGCCGCCGGGGGCGTTTTTCACGTTGGCGCTGGTGATTTGGGTGTTCCGAGCGTATGCGCCTGAAGCGGCGCAGGAGAAAAAGTCATGAACGTGAGCGGAGAATTTTATCAAGCGCTGGTGGTGTGCGTGGCAGCGGTGTTTACGGGGAACATCCTGCTGACGACGTTTTTGGGGATGTGCTCGTTTCTTTCGGTCTCGCGCGAAGTGAAGACGGCGGTGGGGCTGGGCGCGGCGGTGGTGTTTGTGATGACATGCACGACCGTATTGAACTGGATGATGTACTGGTGGGTGTTGGTGCCGCTGCGGATTGAGTTCTACCGGTTCATTTTGTTTATTATCGTGATTGCGGCGTTTGTGCAGTTTGTGGAGATGGTGATCGAGCGGTATTCGCCGCCGTTGTACTATGCGTTGGGAATTTTTCTTCCGTTGATTACGGTGAATTGTGCGATTTTGGGGGCGTCGTTGTTCATGGTGATCCGCGAATACACATTTGTGCAGACAGTGGGATATGGGTTTGGGAGCGGGCTGGGGTGGATGCTGGCGATAGTGGCGATGGCGGGGATACGGCAGAAGATGGCGGTGGCCAGGGTTCCAGTGGGGCTGCAAGGGCCTGGAATTACGCTGATCATTGCGGGATTAATGGCGCTGGGGTTTATTGGATTTACGGGGGTATTACAGTAAACGAAAGGGGCAGTGCGTATGCAGTGGCGTGCGGCATGTGCAGCAACACTAGTGGTGTGTGTGGGACTGGCCGGGGAACCATTTCGAGAATGGCGCGATGCGCAGGGGCGGGCGATCACGGCCAAGTTGGTGGCATGTGACGGGACGATGGTCACGTTGGAGCGGAAGGATGGGAAGAGCAGCCTGATGGCGCTGGGGCGGCTGAGCGAGGCGGATCGCGCGTATGCGACGAGCGTGGT
>Ga0129299_1000451_pt1 | contig 25594 bp, 20 predicted proteins | sample ConPoolayeCmetaG_FD_94477 | JGI IMG/M metagenome (GOLD analysis project Ga0129299, IMG submission 94477) | Hot spring microbial mat communities from California, USA to study Microbial Dark Matter (Phase II) - Cone Pool mat layer C metaG ...
CCCAATGTCGTCTTACCGCAGCCACTCTCACCGACCAGTCCTAGCGTCTCCCCTTGCCAGATTTTCAAACTCACTCCATCTACGGCATGGACCACCAGCACTTGGGCGCGCGCCAGCACGCGTGCCAGAAGGCTGGGACGAATCGTGAAATAGCGTTTAAGATTACGCGTTTCGATGAGAGGAGTATCGTCGAGATTCACTTGACTCCTCCCGATGCTTGGACCCGCATACAGCGAACGTGATGCCCTGGCGCGACCTCCAACAAAGGCACGCGCTCTTTTTGACAAAGTGGTTCCACCAAACTACAGCGCTCTGCAAACGCGCATCCCGGCGGTACCGCGGCGAGATCGGGGACATTGCCCGGGATGGGTTCGATACGTGTACGTTGCGCAGCGATGCGCGGGATGCACGTCAACAGGCCGCGCGTGTAGGGATGCTGCGGCGATTCGATCACTTGTTCAGTCGTACCAATTTCGACAATGCGCCCCGCGTACATCACCGCAATCCGTTGACAAAATTCCGCCGCGAGGTCGAGATTGTGCGTGACCAATATAATGGCCGTGCCGTGTTCTTGATTGATACGGCGCATCAAGTCTATAATTTGCGCTTGAATCGTTACATCCAGCGACGTGGTCGGTTCATCCGCCAGTAAAATCTTGGGTTCGCATGCCAGCGCGATCGCGATGAGCGCGCGCTGTTGCATTCCCCCGCTGAACTGATGTGGATAATCACGATAGCGATCCATCGGCGATGAGATACCGACTTCGGACATCAATTGCAGCACACGTTCTTTTTCACTCAAATGATTGCGCGCGACGCGATGAATACGCAACGATTCGCGAATCTGTTCCCCCACAGGAAAGGCAGGATTGAGCGAGGTCAAGGGGTCTTGAAATACAATCGCAATCTCCTTGCCACGCACTCGGCGCATTTCACGATTCGACAATTTGAGCAAATCGCGACCTTGAAACAAAATCTGTCCAGACGCGATGCGCCCCGGGGCGGAAATTAGACGCAAAATCGAGAGCATCGTTACACTTTTGCCACACCCGGACTCGCCAACGACGCCGAGAATTTCGCCACTCTGTAAACTCAAACTCACGTCATCAACGGCATACACGAGCCCGCGCCGTGTCGGAAACACCGTCGTCAAGTTCTTTAGTTCTAGGAGAGGAGTGTCTGTCATTGGTCGGTGTTCAGTGTTCAGTGTTCAGTATTCAGTGTTCAGTGTTCGGTTGACGGATTACTGGATACTGGATACTGAATACTGAATACTGGATACTATTCGATCTTCAACCGTGGATCCAAAATATCGCGCAAACCTTCGCCAAAGATGTTGATAGACATTGCCAGTAAGAGCAGTGCAATGCCCGGAAAAGTGGACATCCACCACGCCGTCATCAAATAGTTACGCCCACTTGCAACCATAGACCCCCATGCGGGGGTGGGCGGTTGAATACCCAAACCCAGAAAACTCAACGTGGCTTCGGTAATAATCATCGAGCCCAGGCGTAATGTACCGAGCACAAAAACCGATTGAAAAACGTTCGGTAGAATCTCGGAAACAATAATCGCCAGATCGCTTTGACCGGTCACGCGCGCGCCGTCCACATACTCTTTGGTACATTCGGCAAGCACTTCGCCGCGCACCAACCGATAGAACTCGACCCAGCCCTTGAAGGCAAGTGCCGCAATGAGGTTGATAAACCCTGGTCCCAAGAATGCCATTACTCCAATCGCAAAGACGAGAAAAGGAAAAGCGAGCAAGAGGTCCGCAAAACGCGAGAGGATTTCGTCCAGCCAGCCACGATAGTATCCCGCCAGTGCCCCTAACGCGGTGCCGACCACGACAGAAATCCCCACACTCAACAAACCTACTGCCATCGAGACGCGCGTGCCGTAGATGATACGAGTGAGTAGATCACGTCCCTGATCATCGGTACCGAGAGGATACTGCCATGTTCCCCCTTCCCACACTGGCGGCTCGAACCGTAGCAACAATGTACCGCGTGTCGGGTCGTGAACGGTGATGTAATCCGCCAAGAGTGCAGCGAGAATGAACAGCATAAGCACAACACCGCCCAAGAGGACAAAGGGACGCTGCCATAATTCGTATCCTAATTCAGCCAGCGCGCGCCACCACAATCGCAGACGAATGCGCAGTGGGTAATCCCAGTGACGAAGAACGCGAGCAGGTACCTGTACACTCATTGCCACTCCGGAATTGCAGATTGTAGATTTCAGATTGCAGATTGTAATACAAACGCGCGGTAACCATCTAAAATCTGCGATGTTAAATCTGAAATCTCACAGTGTAATTTTTGGATTCAAATACGTGTACAAAATGTCTACCACAAGATTCGTCAAAACAAAGGTAATGGCGTACAGCATCACCGCGCCTTGAATGAGTGGGAAATCGCGATTAAAGATTGCTTCCACCACCAGGCGCCCCAGGCCAGGCCAGCCAAACACTGTTTCGACAACCATATTACCGCTCAACAACACCCCTACCTGCAAACCCACCACCGTCACAGTCGGAATGAGCGCGTTGCGCAGCGCGTGCTTCATCACCACATCCCACTCGCTTGCTCCTTTGGCGCGCGCGAGTTTGATGTAATCACTCCGTAGGACCTCCAGCATACTCGACCGCAAGACACGCGCGATCACTGCCGCTACTGCTAACCCCAGGGTGATGGAAGGTAACAACAAATGTCTCACGCTGTTTTCGAGCGCGCGCCAATTGCCGGTGAGTAAACTATCCAGCACATAAAATCCTGTTATCTCTTGTAAGGGGATGCCATAACTGAGGCGACCCTGTACAGGCAGCCACTGTAAACGCACAGCAAAAAAGAGAATGAGAATGATGCCCAGCCAGAACCCCGGCATCGAAATTCCCAGAAACGCGCCCGCCATACTGAGCCGATCCAGCATAGAATTCTGCCTGACCGCTGACAAGACTCCAATCGGCAAAGCAACGAGCAGACTGATGAGCAACGAGCCAACGGTTAACTCAATCGTGGCGGGCAGCCGTTCCATCAACAGATCCGTCACGGGACGATTACGAATGTACGAGTAGCCCAAATTACCGCGCACGGCATCCGTCAAAAAATACCATAATTGAATCTCCAGCGGCTTGTCGAGATGAAATTGCTGACGCAATTCCTCGATCTCGCGCTGCGACACGGTACCGCCGCGACCGAGCATAATATCCACCGGGTCGCCGGGGGTGAGGCGAATAAAGAAAAAGACGACAATCGCCACGGCGAACATTATCGGAATGGTGGCTAAAACCCGCTCGAGAATCTTGATGGCTTTCATAGGTTTACCCAACGAGCCAATGTGCCAATTGACCAATGCGCCAAATTTTAAAGTCACGTTGGGCACATTGGCGCATTGGCACATCGGCTCATGGTCTTTCACTTGACACACACATCGTGCAGATTCACTCGACTATCAGAGGCAGGTTGCCAGTTCTGCACGCGCGCCAGCGCGGCTTCGATGGCTTCAGGTAGAACGAGGAAGACGGCGGGGGCTTCATCGTAGATCAGTTTTTGGGCTTCATAGTAGATGGCTTTGCGTTTGGCCACATCGTTCTCCGTTTCGCCGTCGCGAATCAATTTGTCCACGCGTGCATTGGCATAGCCGGAAAAGTTACCGCGCCCATAGGTCGAGCCTTCTTTGTACGAGTGCCATTTGGCTTCCATATGCCCGACGGGATCGAACGCGGAATCACCCCAGTCCCCTACAAAGGCTTGCCGTTCGCCGGCCAGCAGTTTGGGCCGTAAGACACTATACTCCCAAATCCGCACCGTCGCGTCAATACCAATATCGCGGAACATTGACGCGAGGGCTTCTGCCAGCGAGCGCGTGACTTCTTGCGTATCAATGACAAAACTGAACGGCTTGCCATCTTTCACCAGCATCTTGTCGGGACCCGGCACCCAGCCTGCCTCTTTCAGCAAGGCGAGAGCTTTGGTTTTGTCGTAGGGATACGGCTTGAGGTTCGGATCCGCAAAGTTGTTGGTAGGCATCAGAGGACCACCCAGCGGTTTGGCGAGTCCGTTGTACACTTTTTTGACGAGGAGGTCTTTGTCCACCGCATAGTTCAATGCCTGACGCACCCGGACATCGTTAAACGGTGCTTGATTGACATTCATCTCCATCCAGAGTGGACGCGTACCAGGGACCGTCTTGACCTGAATGCCGGGCACTTTTTTCAGTGTATCTACCAATTCGGCGGGGACTTCGGTGATGATGTCCACTTCACCCGCGAGCAATGCCGCCACGCGCGTGGAGGTCTCGGGAATGACGCGGAAGACGGCTTTCGCCACACACGCCTTGCCCACCGGAGCCAGTGTGGGGGCACCACCGTAGTAAGCATCAAAGCGCTCCAGTACCACTTCTTCCAGGCCCGTCTTGGCAGAGACGAACTTGAAAGGTCCTGTGCCCATCGGCTTTTCGATCAAGCCCTTGGTGCCCACTTTTTCGACATACGCTTTGGAGACGATTTGATGATGCACAATCATCTGCAGAGCGGGGGGCCAGGGCGCGGTGAATTTCATCACAACGGTATAGTCGTCCTTCTTCTCAATGGCGGTGAGTGGTTCAATCAAACCCTTGCGCGCAGCGGTATGTGGCTGAGGGTATTCAATGGCATTAGGTTTGATGGTGCGCTCAAAGGTAAAGACCACATCGTCGGCTTTCATTTCCGTTCCATCGTGGAACTTGACCCCTTTGCGCAATTTAAACTCTAGCGTCTTTTCATCCAACCACCTGTACGATTCGGCAATCTCCAGATGGACACCGCTCGTGGTGTCACGCGTGACCAGGCCATCGTACATATTGCGGATGACGGTTTCCGCTTCGCGATGGCGATGATCGTTGGGGTCCAGCGCGGCGGGCGCGCGTGCCAGTGCAACAATCAACGCATCGCGTCCCGGAACAGGCGTCGGCGGGACAACAACGGTGCGTTCAGCAACGACAGTTTTTTCAACGATTTTCTCGACGGGCTTTTCGACGACAACGGTCTTTTCGACAACTTGCGGTGTCGGGGCTGCACACGCGGCAAGCCAGATCGCCAACGCCAGAACACTCGTGAGAATCACGTGTACTCGATTCATACAGTTCCTCCTTCCTCACTTAAACAATGATTATCCCGGTGAATGTCTATCGTCGTCTCGACATCACATCCCCCCTTTCCATTGTTAGGTGATTTGGTGATTGGGTGATTTGGTGATTTGGTGATTCGGTGACCCAGAGTTTCCTTCAATCACCCCAGCACCAATTTCTTCACTCCTGCAATATCCAGCCCTTCGATTCCCATATTCTTGGCGTTTCTTCCTTCACTCCAAAAATCGCGTCCCAGTAATGCGCAGGCAACGTTCGCCAATCCTTCGCACGCGGGCATTGGCACATTGGCGATGCGTCCCAGCGCGACCATTGGCACGAGTCCCGTAGGCACATCTTCCCAGAGATAACGAGTATCAAGTGAACTTGGCGCAGCGATGCCGCGATACGCCGCGTTGCTCTGGATGCGTTCGTACAGCGTGTTGCCGGTGATGCCGTCGTAACTGCGCGCCAGCCACTCGCTGGCCGATTGTGCGCGCACGCCGAACGCGCGCGCGACCGCGAGTCGTTCGGCATCCATCACCTCAATCACGCGCGCGATGCTGGGCGTCATATCGCGATAGAACTCGAACGGCACGCCGGACTCGATGCGCCCCACACTGAGAATCGTCGTCGGCGGATGAAACATTGCGCCGATATTATCCAAGCCGGTTTCGAGCACATCGTTCGCCGCGACGAACTGCGGATAGAGCGGCTGAAGGCGTTCGAGAACATACGCGGTATCGCGCGCGGGCAGTGCAGCCAGCGTGACCGCGTGCTTGACCATCGTGATGCGCACGCGTGCAGGCGCGGAAATGCGGCACGTGTAGAGGAGCGTCTGCGCTTCGGCAACGAACACGCGCGCAGTGACACCGCGCTGGCGCAAGACGTTGCGAAATTCCAATGCGCCACCCGTGCGACCGGGATTGAGGAGAATGACTTGATCGTCGCGCAAATGCGGCGCGCACACCTCCGCCATAAACGCGTGCGCGTTCGCGGGAACGACGACGAACAGGAAATCCGCGTCCGTCACAACCGCTGCAATGTCCGTCGTAACCAGTTCAAGCGCGCCAAAGCCCTCGATGACACCTTCGCATGTAACGCCGCGCGCACTTTGCAGTGCAATGATTTCGTTTTCAAATTTGTTGTAGAGCCGCACCGGATACCCGCGCAGCGCCAGATCCCCCGCAAACGCGTGCGCGCCGTTCCCCGCCCCCAGAATCGCAATAGATGACTTCATTTTTGGCTCATTGGTTCATTGGCACATTGGCTCATTGACGAATTGGCACTTCGAGCCGCACCAACTCGCGTTTCATCACGCGCAGGGCTTTTTCGGGATCCACACGCCCGTACAACCCGCCCAGAATGCTCACGAGGTACTGTGCATCGAGCAACACCGCGCCATTCGGACGCAAGATGTGCGGCTCGTCGGGATTGTAGAGCACACCTTGCGCGATTAGCGCAAGATCGTCAAGGTATCCCGGCGCGCGCTCCTGGCATTTGTGATACACCGTCCCGCCGATGATCAATACCGTAACGGGCTGGTTCAAAAAGTTGACGCCATACTGCAAAAAGTACGTCTCGGTTTCTTCCACATAGCCGACGTGTTTACGCGTCGCAGTCGCGAGAATCTCGCGCGCGAGCCATGAACGTGCCGTGTTCTCTAACGCCGTCTTGGGCACAGTATGGGGATGTTCTGCAATCCACGCGAGATAACGATCCAAATCTACCTGGACACGTCCATTGCGACTGAAAAGAAATTGTCCAAATTGATCCTCGCGGCGCGGGACAAAGTCGTTGGGGAAACGACGCGCGAGAAATTCGCTCAACTCGTCTTGCATCACCCCACTCTGGAATCGTTCCAGTTCCTTAAGGTTGACGGCATTGTAACTCAAGCCGTACTTGCCTTCCACACGGCGATACGCAAGGGGCGTATTCGGCGTCTTGAGAATCGTACGCTTGAGACGCCTGGTGGTATCCGATCCTTCGTAGACGAACAGCGGATTGTCCTTGACGTTGGAGAAAAAGTCCGTCGTCGCGCCACCAATATCGAGCGCGAGAATGTTGCCGATGCCTTCTTCGTTGCCGTACCCGCGCGCGAGCAGGTTGATGCCACGAAACGCCGCGCGCGGCGTCGGGATGAACGGTGCGTCCATATACTCTTCGACCACATCAAACCCTTTGCCGCGAATGATGACGGTCTGGAAGAGTTCACGAATCGTCTCGTTGACGACTTCGATTTGAAAACGATTCACTTCGGGCATCACATTCGCGGTCACGCGAATGTCCACGTGATTGGCACGGAAAATGTTTTCGATTTGCTCGCGAATGTCCTGATTGCCGGCGTAAATCACAGGCACGCCGTACTGCGCGTAGGTGGCATAGCGCGCGTTCTCGGCAAGGAGACGCGCGTTGTGCAGTTGCGTCTCCGTATCGCCACCGTCATCCGTACCGCCAGCAATCAAGATGATTTCGGGTTGGTCTCGGGTGTAAATCGCGCGCGCTTGTTCAGGCGTCAGTTTGCCGGCGTAACTCGCGAGCAGTTTCGCGCCCGCGGTGAGCGCGGCGAGATCGGCAGCAAAGCCCGATTCCTCTTCGGTCAGCGCAACAGTGACCATCTTTAGACCGCCTTTTGCACTCGAGCAGGGGAGGCGTACATCGAACTGACGCATCGCCTCGTCAAGCGGTTTCCAATCGCCGCGTTCTTTGCACGCCTCAAGTACACCCAGGCCATTCGCCAGGCCGATGCGAATATCGTCCACGGTGGTGGGCACATAACGTAACCGGAATTGTTCACTCTTGGCATCGAACAAGCCAACTTTGGTGTACGTTGAACCGAAATCCACAACAAGCGCACGCCTGGTTTGCAACTTGAGTTGCGCGATGTTCTTGCCACGAATGGTGACTTCTTGATCCTCTTCTTCCTCAGCGGCTTCAGTTTCCGTGATAAACGATTCATCAGCAGCGACCGAAACCGTCTTGTCAAAATACCAGGGGAAGCGCTGGCGCACCAAATCCACGCGTTGAATTTCGTCTTTGACCGGAATGCCATCCCAGGAAATTACGCGACAGGTGCCACCAATCACTTTGGTCTTACAGCGGCTGACCATCTCGTACTTTTTATCAGTGACGGTCAGATGCGGCGCCTGGTACAAGCCGATTTGCAAACCGAGTTCCAGCGCGTCGGGACTGATGACGCCACACGTCCCCGTAACATAATGCTCTTCGTTCGCAAACGACAGGAGCATCGTCTCATAGTTGCGTTCTTTATCTTCACTCGGCTCTTTAGCCCAGTCAAAAAAGTTAGCCACTGTGACAGGACCGTCATAGCCACCCAGCAACGCGCCATGCAGAACGTTGTACATCGCGTTGCGTTTCAACTCAGCGATGCGTTGCCGCACCCAGGGATCTGCCCAGATGTTCGGCACATGTCCCTTGACAAAATCCCAGCACACCTGCTTGGTGATTTGACACGACTCGATGATGTCTTCGGCTTTGGCTTCGTGATGCGCTTCCGAGTGCGTGACGACATGCAGAATGTCCGGTTCGAGGTACAGTTGCGTGTAAATGCCAAACGCAAGATGTCCTTTGGCTTGATGCAAATCAGGTGGAAAACTGGGCAGTCCCGAACGTGTTTGCCTGATGATATAAAAATCATAATGACGCGTGAGCGGCTCGATAAGTTCGTAGGCCGCTTTCATCTTGGCGAGATCGTCGAGCGCGGAAATTTCGGGCGGTAACTCGAACATCATTTGCATCACGTAATGCTTGATACCGAGTTTGAGCGCCATCAGACCGACGAGGACGTGATCCGTCACCTGCATATCGTCACTGGCGTAACGCAAACCCCACTGATGGGGATCATTGATTTCGCACGGCTTGCCCACGCTCGCCCAGTAGCGAATCAAGTCATAGTGTTCGCGGAACGAGTCATGAATCGAAATAGGACCGCGCCCATCCAGTTGATTGTAGAAGAAAATCGGTACGGCGGGGAAACAGATGTTAAGGTACTTTTCCCACAGTTTGGCGAGTTCCAGCAACTCGTCCGTGCCGCTGTAGATGCGCGTCATCGGATAGTTACCGCGTTGTGTGGCGGCTTTGAGGCGTTTCAAATCTTCGATAGTGCGAATCGGTGCGCCACCTTGCCCCGCGAGATATTTGCTGGGGTCTTCTTCACCGCGAATGAATTTGGCAAGCAGTTCTTGCGAGGTTTGATCGGGTGCCAGCGAAACAATTTCGAGGGCACCGGCGTCCGCCAATTTTTCGATGCCTTCCACGGTTGGCTCAATCGTTTCTGCCGCAATGCCGATATGGGCGCGAATGATCGGACGATTCTCACGTTCGCGGACTTGCTGGATGCGTTCAACCAGATAATCCGACCAACGAACCAAAGTTTCCTGACGCTGAACCGGCTCACGTCGCGCAAAGCGTTCCAGCTCCTCCATCGTGATGTAATCGTCCGCGATGACTTCAAAGAAATGATAAAACTCGGGTTTGTTGCTGTACTCTTGATTGATTTGTTCGAGGTCGTAATGACGTTCTTCGGGCGGCGTGAACGGGTCGGGTTCAACGGGAACACCGGTCATCGAGCGGACAAGATTGGCAGCGGGACGTAAACCGCCAAAACAATAGCGAATGCCCGAATCTTTCGGATGCAAGCCGTGTTGGGTTGCCAGCGTGACGAATTCACTGATCAGTTTGTCCACGTGCAAATCACCGAGGCGCATCGAAATGCCCACGACCTCGGGACGCGCTTCACGAATCTTGTTGATCACTTCGGGAATGGGCACGGCCGGACCCAGTTTGACCGAGATGTATCCCAGTCCCATATCTTGCATCCAATCGGCAAAATTTTCGACGCCCAGATTATGGACGCACTTGCCAATGGCACCAACCATCACGCGACGTTTTTTGCGAGTTTCCGTACTGTCCATATCCATCCTTTGATGAGCGATGACCAATGACCGACGACCAACACTTGCCTCGGTCAAAGGTCAGTGGTCTATAGTCGTAGATTATTCCAACACCACCTTGCCACGCCGATACGCGGCGTCAATTTTACGGAGCGCGTGCGCGGTTTGTTTAGGACGCGTAAACGCTAAAGCGGCAATGAACGCATTGATCAACGCGATGACACTGGTCAGTGAAAGAGAGTGTGCTGCACCCGTCGTGGCAATCTGGAACGCGAAATTAGCATGCTGCGCGATGGGCGCCACCAGACTATCCGTGATCGCGATGCGTGTCGCACCAACGCGTTGGGCATGTTCCATCACGGTGACTGTATCAGCCACATAACGCCAAACGCTGATGCCGATGAGCACGCTGGAGGATTTCAGGCGCACCAGTTCCAGCGCGAGGGGGATGCCACCGTTGAGTACCACGCGCACGTCAAATCCCATCACATTGAGAGAATGCGCCAGATACAACGCCGGACCTGCCGAGAGTCCACCCGCCACGACGAGAATGTGACTGGCTCTGGCTGTCACGCGCACGGCTGACCAAAAACGATCTGGATCGAGTTTGGCGAGTGTATCGTTCAGGTTTTGTGCGTCGAGTTCAAAGACACGCTGAAGGACATTGTTCGCACGCAGACCACCGCGCTTGCGTTCGATCTGTTGGACTTTGTGGACGTAGGTGGGCAGGTTAGCACGTACAGCGGCTTGAAGTTCGGGGTAACCGTCGTAACCCAGCGCCTGGCAAAAGCGGACGACCGTGGCATTGCTGACTCCCACTTGCTTGCCCAATTCGACAGCGGAGGCAAAAGCAACGAAGAGAGCATTGTCAAGGATCAGACGCGCCAGTTTCTGGTGTGCCTGACTCAGAGTGGGAAAGATAGCCGTGATGCGATCTTCAGGTGACGCAGCATTGCTCATCGGCAGCATAATCCTCGACGTGCAAACTCTCCTGTCATTGATTATACCACAAATCACAGAAAAATGCAATAGTTGTTACAAAAATTATTTTAGATGAAACACTCATTACACCCCCAGCAAGAGGCATCACACCATCCCCTTATGGGGAGAGGGTATAACGGGCCATAAAACATTTTCGGGGCGAGATACACTCTCGCCCCGAAAATCTTTCAGACGCTTCTGGCACGCCGCAGCGTTGCCTGACATTCTAACTGAGGTGTCTGAGTATAGCGCGCGGCTTTGAGGTCTGCACGCACACGCTTGAGCAGTTGCGCGCGCGTGAGTTGGTTCCGGGTGTCACGCACATTCTTGCAGTAAAAGTACGTGAACGCGCCCTGCCACTTGTTCTCGATCTGCGCATCCGCACTCGTTTGATCGGCGCGACAGCCCGCCCACAAAATGTGTTGTGGCGTTTTCTTTGTGCCAAACGATCGGTAAAAACCACGCGACGCGCGCCCTTCGATCAACTCGAACGACCGCAACGACGGCAGTGGTATAAAGCGCGGTTGACGATCGAGTAGAAAATCCACCGCGCGTAAACCGGTGCCACTGTGGCACGTATCGAGATAGACTTCGAGCAAGACATGGCGCGGCAGTTGCGTAAAGAGCGCGTGCAGTTCATCGTCCAGAATGATGCGCTCGGGGTCCCAGTGATCGCCAGCGATAGCGAGGTCGTACGGGCAGAACGCTTCATCGTACTTGTCCGGTTCGTCGCCGCTGGTATCCGGTGACTGGGTACCGTGCGAGGAAAATGAAAAGACCAGATAGTCGAATTTGCCGGCTTGTGCACCACGCACCATCCTCGTCAGATGCTCGATGATGTTGGCTTTGGTCGCATCGGAATCTGTCAGGGTGATAATATCGCGACGCGTAAAGCCAAAGAAATCGGTCAACAACGCTGCCATATTGCGCACATCGTTGACGCAACCGCGCAGCGCATAGCGCGGAAAATTCTTGAAACGGTTGATACCCACACATAAAGCCTGGCGTGCCATTGTTCCTCCTGTGAAATAAGTTTGCAAAAGTCTTTTCCGCCATCGGAAGGTTACGGTGCTTGTTATTGCGCTATCGTTATACGGGCGAAAAATCTTTTGCCTCTACGGGAACGTCCCCTCTCATCCCCCTGCCCCCTGCTCTTCCCGCTTTGCGGGGAGAGCAGGGGGAGATGGGAGGAGGGTGTGTGGGGGCGGCGAAGCGCCCGCACACACCCCTCTTCCCTTGTTTCCCCCTCCCCACGCCGCAGAGCGGCGTGGAGAGGGGGCGAGGGGGTGGGGCTATTTCGCGATGGATAGGACGGCTGAGTAATTATCTGGCGAAAAATCTTTCGCCCCAACTAAGCGGAAAAAACTTTTGCATGGTTACTTAGAATCACAGCAATTCCTGCCACCAGCACCAGCGTCACCGCCACTCCTCCTTCCGGTCCAAACGCACCGCCCGTCAACCAATCGGGACCGTGCGTGGTCAGATCAAGCAGGGTGACTCCTGTCGTTTCGCTCCCACTGACAGCAAAGCCAAAGAGATTGCCCTGACTCCAATTCCAGACCGAATGAAAGGCGCAAATTCCCCACAGCGATCCTTCGCGCAAGGCATACAGCGAGGCAAAAAGTGCATAGAGAAAGAGATTGACCAAAGCCAGCGCGCTGAGATGGGGATTGAGTCCATGCATCACAGTAAAAAATAACGCGGAGAGAAAAATGCCCAGCGCCGGCGTATAGCGCACGCCCAGCACAGACATCATCCAGCCGCGCGCGAGAATTTCCTCCGCTGCGCCCTGAACAATCCAGCCGACAAAAACGACGAGCACACCCACCAGCACGATCAAACCCTGCGCCAAGATATTGCCCGTGAGCGATACACTGCCCGTCAGCGCCAGCAAGAGAACGACACTCGCAAACATACCCAGCCCCACGAACAGACCACGTCCGTAGCGTAGCAGCGCGCCGGCGCGCTCAAAACCGAGTGTAAAGAACGGACGCTGCTCGTAGAACTGTACCCACAACCAGACCAGAAAGATTACGCCACCAAAAGCCAGCGTCAAGAGCAAAGTTTGCTCAAACCCCACCAGGAGAACCGACGACATTGCGTCACTGCCGCTCCATTCGAACACAATACCGATGACGAGGAACAGCAGCACACCCACTATTGCCGCAAGCAAAAGCATCCCCGCACTCAGCGGCAGAATCGCCCACCAGGGCGTTAAACGTTTCGCCGTTCGAGTGAGGTGAAAGAGACGACTCGCCTCAATCCAGTTGAACATTTGACTCCTTCACCGAGTACACCATCACGCTGGCACAAACACAACGTGGGTTTTCTTTGCCTCACCTTCACCTCGTTCGACAAACTGGACACGCAGCGGCATTCCGATTTTGATTTGTTCTGGACGTGTGACATCCACATTCAGAATTTGCGCGCTGATTTTGGGACCCTCCACCAACTCTACAATGCCGACACAGTAGGGATTCTGCCGACTGTATCCTGCCGCGCTCATTGCCGATGTGCCCACATACACAATCGTAAAGGCGACCAGTTTGCCCTGCCCCGCGAGTTCGACCCATTCCATATCATCGCACAACGTTTCTGGTGCGATGGGACGCGGTGGAAAGTAGATACGTCCATCGCGGCGGCAGCGCGTCCCCATCAACTTGTGCTCTGCCAGAAATTTGCTGTACACAGCATAGGTGAATTCGTTTTCCCACATTCTCTCATCTCCGCTCGAAAATGTGCACCACACACGTTTGACCCGAACCGCCCAGATTGTGCGTCAAGCCCAGACGAATATCGCCCGGCAATTGACGCGCGCCGGCACTACCACGCAACTGTTTCCAGATTTCGATGACCTGCGCCACACCTGTCGCGCCCACAGGATGCCCTTTGGCTTTCAACCCACCCGAGGGATTGATCGGACGTGAACCGGTGCGCGCCGTGTCGCCCACTTGTGCCGCGCGCCCGCCGTGTCCCGGCGCAAACAAGCCCAAATCCTCCGTCGCAATGATTTCCGCAATCGTAAAGCAATCATGCACCTCTGCCACTTGAATATCGGTGGGCTGGACACCCGCCATCGCATACGCCTGTTGTGCCGCCAGACGCGCTACAGGCAAAGTCGTCAAATCACGGCGATCCGATAACCCACCATCGCTCGCCTGACCACTACCGATGATGTACACCGGCACATCAGTGAATCGTCGCGCAATATCTTCGCGCACCAGCAACACCGCCGAGGCACCGTCCGATACCGGCGAACAATCGAATAAACGCAGGGGCCAGGCAATCAATGGATTGACGCGGTCATCGTGCAAAAATTCCATTTCATCTTTCCAATCAGGAACAGGCAACCCTTTTTTCGCCGCGCTCGCGCGACGCGCTTGCATAATATCCGCAATGCGTTGACCAAATTGCGCCTTGTCATTCAGCGCGCCATTCTCGTGATTCTTGATTCCAACGCGCATCAGCGTTTCTGGCGTAGCATCGTAACGATGCATATACGCGGTCGCCATCGCAGCAAAATAGCCCGGAAAGGTGAATCCTGCTGGAATCTCGTACAACGTATCACCAGCCGTCGTCAACGCATCGGTCACTTTTTCGATGGGCAGCGCGGTCATTTTCTCGATACCACCGACCAGCACAATGTCGTACAGACCAGAGGCAATCGCCAGAATGCCCTGGCGTAATGCCACACCGCTACTCGCGCACGCGTCTTCGACGCGCGTAGCGGGACGTGGCGCCAACCCTACCCAACTGGTCATCAGAGGCGCAGTGTGGCTTTGTCCTTCGAACAAATCGCTGCTCGCGTTGCCGATATAAATCGCTTCGATCTCTTTGGGGTCCAGCCCCTTGTCCATCGAGGCGCATAATTCGCGAAATGCCTCCACGAACAGGTCTCGCGTCGTCTTATCGGGAAACGCGCCAAAGCGAGACATTCCGGCGCCCACCACCGCCACACCGCGACCCAATTTGCGATTCGTCATACCGCCTCCTTCGTATCGTTAATCAGTAAACATCGCGCCCGCGCGTCTGCATCGTGCCACCAGAAAACGCGCATCGCACAAGACACGGCAGCGCGCCGTTACGCCAAAGATAACACGCGGCACGCCGTTTGTCAACAGACGATTCGTGAAATGTAAACAAGGTGTTGGTCATACGTGCGTGCGCCCGCCACGACGGACGAAAAGATCCACAAAGGACACGAAGATACACGAAGGTTTTTTTCTTCGTGTTCCTTCGTGACCTTCGTGGACCAACGGATTTTCGGAGACAATCGAATGAATCAAGCCCTCACGCGAGTTGCACAAACGAGACAAAGTCGTACAATCTATCGCAAGAAGGTGGAACACGCCACGCTCACACGCGCGGTATGCTCCGCCGTCACAAGGCATACTTGCGCCTTGCACAACGGCTGGCGTCGCGCGGCGGGAGGTGTCTATGGCAGACAAATTCATCATCGGGATTGATCTGGGAACGTCTAGCGTCAAAGTTGGTGTGTTCTCAGTGTGCGGCGAAGCGTTCGCCTGGGAGAGTGAACCGCTGCCACTCTATCTTTTGCCGAACGGCGGCGCGGAACAAGACCCGCGCGATTGGTGGCACGCGATTCAACGAGCAACCCACCGCTTGCTCGCGCGCGCACCTGTGCCGCGCGAACACATCGTCGCGCTGTGTGCGACCACGACCGGCGCCGGCACCGTGCCGGTAGATCGCGCAGGGCAGTGCCTCGCGCGCGCGATCCTCTGGCTAGACACGCGCGGCGCCGAGTACACGCGGCGCATCGCCGGTGGAATCCTCGCGGGATACAATCCGCTCAAACTCGTGCGCTGGTTGCGCCTCACCGGTGGCGCGCCGTTCCTTTCGGGCAAAGACGGTTTCGGACACCAACTCTACCTCAAACACGAACGCCGCGACATCTATCAGCAAACCTACAAATTTCTCGATGTGGTGGACTATATAGATTGGTGTCTCACCGGAAAATTCGTGACCACTGCCGATGCGGTAGTAACACGCTGGGTCACCGACAATCGCAATCCATCGCGCATCACGTACGACGATACGTTGATTCGCTGGTCGCAGATCGAGCGCGATAAATATCCGGACATTGTTCCGAGTACGCACGTGCTTGGCTCGCTACTGCCGAGCGCTGCCGATGAACTGGGATTGCCGCGCACCGTACAGGTTGTCGCCGGCGCATTCGATATTCCTGCCGCTGCCATCGGTTCGGGCGCGGCAGAAAATTACGCCGCGCATCTGTACATCGGCACCTCGTCGTGGCTGGCAACACATCTGCCGTTCAAGAAAACGGATCTCGCGAGCGCGATGGCATCGCTCCCGTGCGCGCTGTTTGATCGGTTCTTGTTGATTGCGACGCAAGAGATGGCTGGCGGCAATTTGACGTGGCTGCGCGATAACATCTTGTATCGCGATGATGCGCTGGGTGCGCGGCACGCGCCCGATGATTTTTTCATCGCGCTCAACGCGGTCGCCGAGCAAGTGCCGCCTGGCAGTCGCGGCGTCATCTACACGCCGTGGCTCTTTGGCGAGCGCGCGCCGGTGGACGATGGATGGATTCGCGCCGGCTTTCACAACCTATCGTTGCACAACACGCGCGCGGATATGGCGCGCGCGGTGATGGAAGGCGTCGCGTTCAACACACGCTGGTTGCTCGCGCCGTTCGAAAAATTCTGCGGTCGCCGAATGAACCCAATCAATATGGTGGGGGGCGGCGCCAATTCCAACCTCTGGTGTCAGATTCACGCTGACGTGTTGAATCGCACGATTCGCCAGGTCAAAGACCCGGTGCTGGCGAACGCGCGCGGCGCCGCGCTCATCGCCGCGCTTGGCTTGGGCTATCTCCGCGTGGACGAGGTGTCGCGCTGTGTCGCCATTCAAAACGAGTACCACCCCAACCCCGCCAACCGCGCGCTGTACGACCATCTCTTTGCCGAATTTGTAGAACTGTACAAGCAGAATCGAAAAATCCACGAGCGATTGAATCGTCAAGCAATACGCAATACGTAATACGGAGGCGCAATGGACGAATCACCTTTCGCCGATCTGTACGCCGAGTTGGAAAAAGCGCTCAAGCCGTATCACGGCAAAGCGCTGACGTTTGCGAAAATTCCCGAACGCGGTTGCGCGCGCGAAGAGATCTTGCGCGAGATGGAACGCTTGCACGCGCTCGAAGCGGCACGCTGGCAAGCCGGCAAAGTGTCGGGCGCGGTGTATCACGGCGATAGCGCGCATATCGAGTTGATGAACCGCGTCTACGCGCTCCATTCGCAAAGCAATCCGCTCCACGCGGACATCTGGCCCTCGACGACGAAATTCGAAGCGGAGATTGTCGCGATGACCGCGCGAATGCTCAACGCGCCAGAGGGCGCGTGTGGCACGGTCACGTCTGGCGGCACGGAGAGCATTCTGCTCGCGATGAAAACGTATCGCGATTGGGCGCGCGCGACCAAAGCCGTCACCGCGCCCGAAATCATCGCGCCCACCACCGCACACGCCGCGTTCGACAAAGCCGCGCAGTACTTTGGTCTGCGGATGATTCGCATCCCGGTCGGCGCAGATTTTCGCGCGGACGTGGCGGCGACGCGCGCGGCAATCACCGCGAACACGATCGCGCTCATCGGCTCGGCGCCGCCGTTCCCGCACGGCATCATTGACCCCATCGAAGAATTGTCTGAACTCGCGCGCGAGCATCGCATCGGTTTTCACACCGATGCATGCCTCGGCGGGTTCTTGTTGCCGTGGGCGGAGAAACTCGGCTACCCGGTGCCGCCGTTTGACTTTCGGTTGCCCGGCGTCACTTCGATTTCTGCCGATACGCACAAGTACGGTTACGCGCCCAAAGGCACATCGGTCATTTTGTATCGCAATGCCGAGTTGCGCCATTTCCAATATTTCACTTCGACCGATTGGCCCGGTGGTTTGTACTTTTCACCGACAATGGCAGGCAGTCGTCCGGGCGCGCTAAGCGCGGCGTGTTGGGCGGCGCTGGTGACGATGGGCGAAGATGGTTATCTGCGCGCGGCGAAAGCAATTCTGGAAACGGCGGACAAAATCAAAGCGGGCATTCGCGCGATTCCCGAGTTGCAACTCATCGGCGATCCGCTGTTCGTGCTTGCGTTCACTTCCGAGACGCTGGATGTGTTTCAAGTGATGGAGTATCTGGCGCGCAAGGGGTGGAGTTTGAATGGTTTGCATTCGCCGTCGGCGGTGCATTTGTGCGTCACCTTGCGGCACACGCAAGCCGGCGTCGCGGAGCAATTCCTCACCGATTTGCGCGAGGCGGTCGCGTACGTCAAAGAGCATCCCGACGCGCCGGCGGGCGTGGGTCCGATTTACGGAATGGCGTCCGTCGTCGAATTGCGCGGCATGGTGAGCGATCTGCTCAAGATGTATATGGACGTGATGTATCAGGTATGACAGATCCCAGCAAAATTGACACGCATCACAATTCGATTATAATATGAGCAGTGCAGATGCCCCGGTGGCGGAATTGGCATACGCGGCAGTTTGAGGGGCTGTGCCCGTAAGGGCGTGAGAGTTCAAGTCTCTCCCGGGGCATCTTTATCACATTCAGGGAAAAGCAATCCAATGCGCCCGCGCGAAATCGTCGCCACAGGGAAATGGCTCATTGACCACGCGACGATTTTCGTTTTTTGATAGAAAAAAGACCTGCGAGACTCTAAACCTCGCAGGTCTTTTTTTCCTTAGAGCAATCTGGTTTCCATTGCTGCTTACTTGATGATGAACGATAATACAATCAACACCGTGAAGAACAAGCCCGCAAACAGTGCAATGCGTTTCAGATCGCTGTAGATGTGAGTGTAATCAAATGCTAAAGGTGTGACAGCACGCGCACTGGATGGAGAGAGAAGGCGCGCCGGGGATACCTCTTCACGCGCCGAAGCACCATTTTCGACAGCCTCTCGTTCAGGTGTCGGCATAACCGCTACACTTTTGCGCAAAGCCGCGCGTTGTTTCATCTTGCGAGTTTTCCTGGGCATAGTTTATCTCCTGAAAAAATACAACCGCCATTGAGTCGGATGTGCGTCGCCTTTACCGCTTGGCTGCAACGCTACCGCCGACCGCAACAAAATTCGTTCACACGCCTCACTGATTATAAACGAAATACCCTCCTGCGACAAATTCGCACTACTTTTGCACACCGACTTTATCTTGTGTAACCCATCACACCACTACCACCATCCCCTCGCGCGCCAGACGCGTGTTGGGAAACACCGCGCGCGCGTCGTGTTCCAGCTTTTCCAGCATCTCGTCGCTGTGGTCAGGATCGTGGTGGAACAATATCAACTGCTGCACGCGCGCCGTTTGCGCCACGTGAACCGCCATCTGCCAGGTGCTATGCCCCCACCCCTGCCGAGATATCTGCGGGTTGGTGTACTCGGCTTCGGTGTACTGCGCATCGTGAATCAATAACGCGGCGTCACGCGAAAAACGTATCAACCGCTGATCGCCTCCCACATATCCTTCGGTATCCGTTGCATACACAATGACTTTGCCCTGATATTCGATGCGATAGATGTACACACCTTGCGGATGCGCGTACGAACGTAACGTGTGAATCAACACATTGTCCGACGTATGCAATGCCGACGGTAAACGTCCTGTGATAATCTGGGGTTCACGGTGATCTGTTCGCAGCCATACCGTCTCGCCATCGTTCAAATTACGAACCACGCGCACACACGGCAATTGATCGAGCGTGATGGGAAACACCGGGGGCAACATAGCGCGCGCGAGCACCTCGTGCAAATCGTGTTCCAGCGTTTTGGGACCAAACACGTACAGCGTGGTCGTTTGAAAATAGAGCGGCTTGAAAAAGGGAAAGCCCTGGGTGTGGTCGTGATGTGTATGCGTGAACAACAACGTCGCCGTGACTGGATGCTTGTCAGCGCAATGTTGCGTCGCCAACGCTCTCCCCAGCGGAATGATACCGGTCCCCGCATCCAAAATGATTTGATGGCTTGCAGCGCGCACTTCGACACACGGCGTATTACCACCCACGCGCGCCGTCTGTGGACCCGGTGATGGATAACTGCCACGTACTCCCCAGAACGTCACACGCATCTGTTCACTCATTCTTCCTTCGCCTCTAATCCGTTCGCTTCGTCGCGCGCGCGCGGCAAGGTAAAGCGGAACGTACTCCCCTGCCCGATGGCACTCTCTGCCCAAATTCTCCCATCGTGGGCTTCAATAATACTGCGCGAAATTGCCAATCCCAAACCACTCCCACCGACACGTCGTGTGGTTGTGCTATCCACCTGAAAGAAACGTTCGAAGATCTTGTCGAGATATTGCGGCGGAATGCCTTCCCCTTGATCCGATACACTCACCACCACCTTGTCCGCTTCGACTTCACACGCCACGGTGATTTGACCACGCGACGAGTACTTGATTGCATTACCAATCAGATTCATCAACACCTGTCGAATACGCCGCGGGTCAATCAGCACGCGCGGCAACTCGACGGGTAGATCCACAACAAAATAATGGGCTTCGGTACGCATGCGCATCTCATCCACGACCGAACGAATCAAGGGACGCAAAGCGGTCGGCTCTTTGCTAATGCGCAAGGCACCTGCTTCGATCTGCGACATATCCAGCAGATTGTCAATGATTTCGGTCAGCCGATCGGCTTCCTCTTCGATAATGCGCAGAAAATCGCGCTGGGTTTTCTCATCCCACTTGACATCCTGACGCAAGAGTGTCGAAGCAAAACCCTTGATGGATGCCAGCGGAGTTCGTAATTCATGCGAGACGGTCGAGAGCAATTGCAATTTCATCGCCTCGGCGGTACGTTCGCGGGTCACATCACGCCACAAAATTCCTGTACCGAACGCGGTGCCGCTGTCGTCCATCAAACGAAAACAGCGCGCGGCAATGCTGCGCGTCTTGCCTGTCTCACCGGTCAAATACTCCATTTCAATCCAGCGCGCGGGATTCACCTCCGCCAGCGCGGCAGTCAAGTGGGTCTGGGTCATCTTGGGCGTGGTGGTCTGCGCAGCAATCTGTTGAATCACTGCCGACATCGGCTGCCCTAGCGCATGCTCTGCCGTAACCTGCAACAACGTCTCAGCGCAAGTATTCCAGAACACGACACGCTGCGCGCCATCCAACAGCGTCAAACCATCGCCGAGATGACGCAACGCGCTCAGTGCCCACGTGACATCCAACTCCATCTTCATCCCTTTTGCTCTCGCCACCACGATTATACCACAACCTTCCGTATCCGTTCAACCGCAGTCGTATTCTGAAGGCGCGCGTTTGACTTTTCCGCTTGCCGCGTCTATACTCGTGAACAAAAATCCGTCAGGGAATTGTCACTATGAAACTCTCGCGTCATTTTGGAGTCACTTTGCGCGAGGCACCCGCCGGTGCCGAAGCACCCAGCGCGCAATTGCTGATGCGCGCCGGCTACATCCGTCAACTGGGACAGGGGCTGTTCTCCTATCTGCCGCTTGCCCGCCGTTCGCTCACCAAAATCGAAAACATTTTTCGGGAGGAGATGAACGCGATCGGTGGTCAAGAGATGACGATGCCGGTGGTGCATCCCGCAGAAATCTGGCAAGCCACCGGGCGCTGGTACTCGATCGGCGCGGAGATGGCGCGCTTTAAGGATCGCAAAGAGCGTGATCTGGTGCTGGCGATGACGCACGAAGAAGTGGTCGCCGATTTGTGCAAGAGCGAGATTCGCTCGTACAAACAACTCCCGCAACTCGTCTATCACATCCAGACGAAATTTCGTGACGATCCGCGCCCGCGCGCCGGTTTGATTCGCGTGCGCGAGTTTACAATGAAAGATTCCTACTCGCTCGATCTAGACGATGAGGGGCTGGATCGGCAATATCGCGCGCACTATCAGGCGTACTTTAACATTTTCAATCGCTGTGCCGTGCCGGTGATTGCGGTGCGTTCAGATGTGGGGATGATGGGCGGTTCGCTCGCGCACGAGTTTATGTACCTCACACCGGTCGGTGAGGATACGCTGGTGCTGTGTCGTCACTGTGGTTACGCCGCGAATCGGCAGATTGCGCGGATGGCGAAAAAACCTGTCGCCGCAGAACCACTCAAACCCCTCGAAAAAGTTGCGACACCGCATTGCAAAACGATTGAAGACCTCGCGAATTTTCTGGGCGTTCCCAAAAGCAAAACCGCCAAAGCCGTGTTTATGATGGCGGGTCACAAAACCGAAACCGAAACGCGCGAAGAACTGGTCTTTGCAATTATTCGCGGCGATATGGAAGTGAACGAAACAAAACTCGCCAACGCGCTCAAAGCCGATTGGTTGCGCCCAGCCACCGATGAGGAGATTCGCGCGGTCGGCGCAGTGCCCGGTTACGCGTCGCCGATTGGATTGAAGAACATCGTGGTCATTGTGGATGATGTGATCCCTGCCTCACCGAACCTTGTCGCTGGTGCGAACGAGGAAGGCTATCATCTCTTGAACACCAACGTTCCGCGCGATTATATGCCCACCTTCGTTGCGGACATTGCGACAGCGGGCGACGGCGACGCGTGTATCGAATGCGGCAATCCGTTGTACACCTCACGTGGGGTCGAGGTCGGCAACATTTTCAAACTCGGCACGCGTTATTCGGCGGCGGTGGGCGCGACGTATCGGGATGCGGATGGGACGGAGAAACCGATTGTGATGGGGTCGTACGGCATCGGCTCGGGGCGGTTGCTCGCGTGCGTCGCCGAAGAGCATCACGACGAGCACGGCTTGATTATGCCGATGACCGTTGCGCCGTATCAGGTTCACCTCGTTTCGCTGGCGGGTGGCGATGCATCGGTGGACGAAATGGCAGAGCGCATCTATCAGCGTCTCCTCGCGGCGAATATCGAAGTGCTGTACGACGATCGCGCCGAAAGTCCCGGCGTCAAGTTTGCGGATGCCGATTTGATTGGCATACCGATTCGTCTGACGATTGGGGGTAAATCGCTCAAAGCCGGCGGAATCGAGATGAAGCGACGCGACCGCACCGAGAGTATCGTCGTTCCCGAATCCGATTTGATTGCGCGCGTTCAAGCGGAAATCAAAACGCTGCTCGATGAGATTGCCGCGCGAGTCGTTGAGGTGCCATTCCGTTAGCCGATGGGTTTGAGTGTGCCCCGATTCGTGCGAATCGGGGCGTTGTTTCAAGAACGATGAAAGTTCTCACAGTCAGCGATGAAATTGTCCCCGCGTTGCACAGTCCCGCTCTGTTCGAGTATGCGCGCGGTGTCGAAATGATTCTGGCGTGCGGTGACTTACCCGCCGAGTATTTAGAGTATCTCGTTTCGCTACTGAACGTACCGATGTTTTACGTGCTCGGCAACCACGATGACGCGGAACGCCCTCCCGAAGGTGGCGAAAACGTGAATCTGCGCGTGGTGGAAGCCAGGGGCTTGTTGATTGCAGGCTTGGAAGGCGCGCCGCGCTACAACACCAGGCCCCATTTTCAATACACCGAGAATCAAATGCGCGCGCACATTGCCGCACTCATCCCTGCATTGATGGTGAACAAAGCGCGCTATGGTCGCTATCTGGACATTTTGCTCACGCACGCGCCTCCCTACAAAATTCACGATGGCGAAGATTATGCTCATCGAGGATTCAAATCATTTCGCTGGTTCATCGAACACTATCAACCGCGCTATCTGATTCATGGTCACACGCACGTGTACGACAAGCGCGATGAAACGATCACTCAGCACGGCGCGACGACTGTAATCAATACGGTGGGTTATAAAATTCTGGATATTCCTGTGATCACTCCATCTCAGCGTACCCAGAGGAACAAATGAGCAACCTGAGTCAACAAACGATTGCCGATTTCCATCAAGCGCGCCGCAAGGCATTCTGGCGTGACATTCTGACGATGCTTTCGCGACGTCCCAACGAACTCGTCTCTTTTGAGCAAGTCAAACGTTCTCTCAAGACGCTGGGCGAAAGTTATCGTGGCGTGCAAACGGTGCCCCTCGATAAAATCATCGGCACGGCGACACTGCGCTTTCACGACTTTGACCGTGCGTTTCTGCCGACCAGTGATCGCATCCAGGCGCGCTGGCGCAAGGTGGACGAAGCGTGGTACGAAGACATAAAACTGCCGCCCGTGCAATTGTACAAAGTCGGCGACGCGTACTTTGTGCGCGATGGGCATCATCGCATCAGCGTCGCGCGCGAAAAGGGACAAGAGTTCATCGAAGCCGAAGTCATCGAAGTTAAAACGCGCGTCCCCATTACTCCCGATCTCACTGCCGCCGATTTGGAAATCGTGGGCGAGTATGCCGATTTCATCGAAAAGACGCGGCTCGATAAACTGCGCCCCGACCACAACATTCGATTTTCGGAACCGGGCAGTTACGCGCGTTTAATCGAACATATCGCCGTGCATCGTTATTTTCTGGGACAAGAACAACAACGCAAAATTTCCTGGGAAGAAGCTGTCACCAGTTGGTACAATAACGTTTATCTGCCGGTCGTTGAGGCAATTCGTCAGCACAACATCCTGAGCGATTTTCCAAGACGCACCGAGGCGGATCTGTATCTGTGGATTACTGACCATCACTATTTTCTGAATGAACAAGACCAGGCGGTGGATTTGGAACAAGCCGCCATAGATTTTGCCGAACGCTACACTCAGCGTCTGGACAAACGTTTATTGAACGCGGCAAAGCAAGCAGTCACCGAATTTCTGGAAGGCGAAACGCTCAAACCGATGCTCGATCTGTTGATGCCCACTCCTCCCGATGTGACGGAGGTGCGTCGTGTCCCCGAATAAAGCGCGCATCGTCGCGGTCTTTGGCAGTTCGCGCGTCGCATCGTCCAGCGCCGAGTATGCGGAGGCGTACACGCTCGGCAAACTACTCGCGCAACACGGTTTTGTGGTGATGAACGGCGGCTATCAGGGGACGATGGAAGCCTCGGCGCGTGGCGCGCGCGAAGCGGGCGGACACACCATCGGCATGCTCTCGCGCGAGTTTGGCGCGCTCACTCCCAATCCGTACCTCGACGAGACCTGGGTGGCGCCTGATCTCTACACGCGCATCCGCGAGATGCAACGCCGCGCTGATGCGTTCGTCGTGCTGAAAGGGAGTATGGGGACGCTGGCGGAACTTGCGCTGGTGTGGAACTTTGCCAAGATTGATGCGCGGCAACGCAAACCGATTCTGTTGCTCGGCGAAGCATGGGCAAATGTCCTGCGCGCGCTGCGCGAGCATCTGGTCGTGACGCCCGATGAAGTCGAGTTGCTGGAGGTTGTGGAGACGCCAGCACAGGCGATACAGTTGTTAGAAGAACGACTGCGCTGGAAACACGACGGGGCAAGTCAGTGACTTGCGCCGTTTGTTGTTGTGAGAGCATTCGTTAATTCACCCGATGGTGTTGATGGCGAGGACCCGCAGGCGCGAGCCAGCCAGTTCGGGGCGCTGGTAACGGTGCGCCACCAAAGCGACGTCCAGCATCACACTGTAGACCAAAGCCGTGTGTTGGTACGCGGCAATCAACCCACGCCATCGCCCACTCTCCAACCCAAAATAGCGTTTTGCCCAAGCAAAGTGGCGCTCAATGATAGCACGCG
>Ga0129299_1000456_pt1 | contig 25496 bp, 20 predicted proteins | sample ConPoolayeCmetaG_FD_94477 | JGI IMG/M metagenome (GOLD analysis project Ga0129299, IMG submission 94477) | Hot spring microbial mat communities from California, USA to study Microbial Dark Matter (Phase II) - Cone Pool mat layer C metaG ...
AATATGGTCGAGAAGGTTATCGTGAAGATCGGTGAAATCTACATGCCGGCCTACAAAGTGCGTCTTATCCCGTTCCACATGGCTGATAACCGGATCTACTATGTACACGCAAAGAGCGGAAAACTGCTGTATGTCCAGAACAAAGTCATGTTCGACGACACTGACGTACTGTTGCCAGACGAATCGGTTACGCCGCTTGACACCGCAAAGGTCTACGAAAAGAATCCTATCACGACGCCTGACCTAACAGAGGTAACGCTTCCCGATGTCGCGGCGGCTGACGATCCCGACCTTGCGGCGAACGCGCAAGGATTTCTTACCGGCGCAAAGGATGAGAATGGTATCCGTCGGATCAAGGGATGGAACTGTCCCGACAAAGGAGAAAAGTTCCCCATTTCTTTCGGCGGATACAATGTCACACCACACCTTTGTTCTCCCACTCAACTCGCCAACAAAAAGGTGAATGGCAGTTTCATCTACGAGGACTGCGAAGGAGGCAAGGAATACGACGCCGAAAAAACATCGGAAGACAAAGTTGACCGGTGTGCCGAGATTGCGATGTACTACCACGCCTCGAAGATTTATGATTACCTGCGTTCACTCGGCACCGATTTCAAACACCTCAAGAACAACACTGTTGCAGCACCACTCAATGTCATTGGTAACTTCCTGATGCCTGATATGAGCAACCTCATGGCGATCTTTACCGGTGACAATGCGCTCGTTCCGATGGACAACGCATTCTTCAGCCCAGACAATCCGCTATTGACGCTCTTGTTTGCCAACATCGGCATCTCTGGTGACCTTCTCGTTTTTGGGCAAGGGACATTCGCCGACTTTGCCATGGACGGCGATGTCGTCTATCACGAGTTTGGCCACGCAACCGTTTATACGACCGGACTCGACTCAGGCGGGTTTCTTGACCAATACGGTATGAACAATGAACCAGGGGCGCTCCACGAGGGCTTCGGCGACACCTTCTCGTTTCTTATCTCGGAAGATCCCTGCACCGGCGAGTACGCTTCTGACGGCCTCATAAAGTGGGCCAATTCGCAGGGTGGCATCATCGAGATGGATCAGTACGAAGTGGGAAACAAAAAGTACTGGTGCATGCGCTATGCCGAGCACGAGTACAAGGTGGTCGAAGACTGGGAGGGCGAGGTCCACTGGGACGGGCAGCCGCACCTCGCCGCGAGCTGGGCGATCTGGAAGTTGACGCAGGAAAAGAATATTGGCGGAACGACTCTACAGTTGCAGAAAGATGCCTTTACGAAACTCATTCTCAAGACGCTCTATTCCCTTCATGATGCGGCGGCAACCCACAAACTGTGGGCAGATACCCTCCTCTCCGAAGTCGAAAATGATTCCAATTACAAGAACTACAAGAGCGATGTCCAAAAGATACTCACCGACTTCAACTACTTCACCGAGATCCGCGCCCGCACGGTGGTTAACAATAATATCAAGCGCCAGTTCGTTGATGCGGCAGTTGACCCGGAAGCACAAAACGGCTTATTCGGTGGAGGAACCGTAATTCAAACGATGGAAGGAGAGGAGGCTGTTTCCATAATGCCCGCTTACCTTCAGATGGTCTATACGGTACCAAACGATTTCGAGTTCAACGCTGTCCGTGTCACCGCAGGCGTTCAAGCGACCAGCGGGTCCAATCCCATAGGCGGAGGCGGAACTCCCGACCTCCACATCTATGTCAGGAAAGACAATCCCATTATCTACGAGGTTGACGAAGAGAACTCGTCGAGCGGCGTAATAGTGGTGAAGATTGACTACGACACGCACATCGTGAAAGATACCTCCAAAAATGCGTGGTATCTTCCTGGTGTGAAACCGGGTGAAAAGTACTACTTCCAGTTCGTCAACTATGGGTTTGGCGGTGCACAGGTAAACGGCATTACTTTCGCCGGCGAAAACTATACGCCGCCGGTGAATGACGAAGATACCGTTGGCGACGACGAAGACGAAATCGGCGGCGATGAAATTGCGGTGGCTGATGAAGATGAAATCACCGATACAACCGTCGTCCCCGATGCCGATACCAGCAAGAAGAGTAGCAGCGGTTGTGGCTGCTCCATGGTGTTCTGACATCCCGAATTTTGCTTTTGCTCTTCTCTTTTAATCGCTCCTGTTTTGATTGTCGGGAACTTCCTCGAATCTCCTCCCAACAGACGGCAAGAAACGAGTAGTTGACTTTCTCTAGAAGAAGTTTTACGCTTGTTTCGTTTTTCCTGAGTAAGCAATACCTCAGAAGGAGGACGTTCATGAGAGTAACCGGGCAAACACAGTGGGTGAGTATTCTTGCCGTTCTTTCTTTCTCGCTCACATTTTTCTTTTCCTGCGGCGGCAGTGGCAAGGAAACAGTGATCGAGAAAGTGCAGGTGAAGGTGACGGCGGAAGAAGGAGGGACTGTGACGACCGCATCGGGAGGAGCGGCTCTCGAGATCCCGGCGGGCGCCCTGTACGAGGACGTTTATATCACCATTTCTCTCATCGAAAAGAAAGGATACCCGGACGAGGAACACATCGTGAGTAAAGTGGTACGGTGTGAACCGTCTGGACTTACGTTCAAGTCGCCGGTTACCCTGACAATACGAGCCGATACCTCTATGACCGTCCCCGAAGAAAGGAGGTTGACCACTTCGATATTCCGTAACGGCGAATGGCAGAACCGTTTTTCAGGCGATCCGATCATGGCTGGCGACCCTATCATGGCAGGCGACCCGATTATGGCGGGCGATCCCATCATGGCGGGCGATCCGATTATGGCTGGCGATCCCATCATGGCGGGAACCGGCTATACGTCGCAGATAGGGCATTTCACCGACTTCTCGCTCTATCTTCAAGAGGTTGCTCCCGCGAACAATGACGACCTTCTCACCGATGAAGAGACAAACGATGAAGGAGAAATAGGGAGAGATGATACGACGCTGGTTGACGATACGGTGGTTGTTGACGAATCTCCCGACCCGGATGTTGTGCCGGTCGAATCTGAAGGAATACCCGACGAAGATGTAGTTCCCGACCCCTGCGCCGGCATCACCTGTTCGGGTCATGGTACCTGTGTTGTACAAGGAGGAGAGCCGATCTGCCAGTGTAACACTCCGTTCGCCTCCAGTGGACGCTACTGTGTCAATCAGTGCACCGACGACATCGGGGTTGTCATTGTCGGAAAGAAATGTGATGATGGCATGTTCTGTAATGGTGCCGACAAATGTAACGCTGCGGGATTCTGTGCGGTACACCAGTTTCCCGATAGCATGCCGCTCGACTGCTACGATAAAAACGAGTGTACGCTCGACCTCTGTACGGAGGTAATCGGGGGTTATCTCTGCGAACACCCGCCAGCCGCGCCGTCAACTCCCTGCGGCGATCAGAGCGATACGGTATGTGACAATCCGGATGTCTGCGACGGAGAAGGGCACTGCCTCCCCAACTGGGAACAGTCTTCTACTCTCTGTCGGCCTGCCGTCGGCATCTGCGATGCGCCGGAATACTGCACCGGTGTAAGTGCTGACTGCCCTGCTGACGCCAAGTATGAAACCACGAAAATGTGCCGCGATGTGGCGGGAACGTGTGATGTTCCTGAATTTTGCGATGGAGTTTCCGACAACTGTCCAGAGGATATATTCAAGGGTTCCCCCGGAAAGTGGGATGACATCGTGTGCCGTCCGGCCCAGGGACCGTGCGATGAGGAAGAACTCTGTGACGGTACCTCCGTCGAATGTCCGGAGGACAGGGTGTCCCTCTCTGGTAGCGTATGCCGCCCCGCTGGCGGCGCCTGTGATATCGCAGAGACCTGTAATGGTGTTTCGAAGGAATGCCCGACTGACAAAATCGTCGAGGCAGGTACCGTCTGTCGTTCTGCTGTGGGGGATTGCGATATCTCCGAGATGTGTGACGGTACGGCGCCTACGTGCCCCCCAGACGTCGTGAAAACGGCGGGAACACTCTGCCGCGCTAGTAGTGGCATTTGCGACGTGGCTGAATACTGTAGCGGCATCAGCGGCGTTTGTCCCCCGGATGCATTCAAACCCGATACGACCCTCTGTCGTCCCGCTGTCGGCCCCTGCGACATTGCCGAGTACTGTAGCGGTGCCGCGGCTTCTTGCCCCGTGAACAAAATAGCGCCAAGCGGTCACCCATGCGACGATGGAAATCCGTGTACGAAAAATGAGGTCTGTGACGGCAGCGGAACGAACATTCAGAGTTGCCGCAACGGAACAATCATCTATTGCTACAACGGCGGTTCCTGTAATGGTGTCGGGTGTGATTGTCCCCCGGGATATACGGGTACTTCCTGCGAAGATTGCGCGCCGGGCTATGTTCCCGTCAGCAACGACACATCATCCTACTGTATGCCGGATACCGACAACGATGGTATCGCTGATATGAACGACAACTGTCCAGAAGTGGCAAATTCCGGACAGAAGGACGATGATTCCGACGGCTGGGGCGACGCCTGCGACTGCAAACCACACGACGGGAGCGTGAACCCCGGCGCATGGGAGTACTGCAACGGCCGCGACGACAACTGTGATGGGCTCATTGATGAGGGAATCGAGGTGTGCCCTGGTGACCGAGAGGTAAACGGTGGGACAACCTATCTCTTCTTGTGGTGGACTGATACCTATCACGGAGAAGAAGGACCAGCATGCCCCTATGGTTATCGCACAATTGTCGTCCATGACGCCGTCGAAAACACGTGGCTTTACCAGCGAGCATCGTGGTATTGGGGAAACGATGGGGGAGAATCGTATTGGATAGCCCTGCGCTACCGTTACGATATGATACCGGCGAAGTGGTGGTGGGATTCCCCCGAACAGCCATCCTACCGATACTGGGCCCCGGGAGAACCGCGAGAGGGAAGAGAATGTGTGAGAATTGACGCCAGGAGAGGCGGTGAGCCGATCTGGTATACTTCTTCGTGTGAGGAATACTACCACTTTATCTGCGAAGCCTGCGGTGATGACACCGATGGAGACGACTGGGGCGACCGGTGCGACTGCGCGCCGAATGATCCGGACATCCACCCGGGAAGAGAGGAGATTTCTCACAACGGCAAGGATGACGACTGCGACGGGATCGTGGACAATATCTCATAAGATCGAAGGCTCGCCGCGCCGGTTCCTTGTTCCTCCCGATGGGTGCGTTCCCGTTAACCCCTTCAGTCGATACAGTTGCATGCCTCTCCATGCGCAAGCGCCTGCTCCACATAGTCGCCGATAAGCCACGCGGCGTAGCGGCGCGGCTCGCCGAAAGGATATTCGGGAGTCGGGGGATATTTGATGTAGCCGCAGCGACGGCTGATAGCGAGGGTGTAGGTTCCTTCTTCGGCGATGAAAACGGCGAGTGCGTCATGTCCGCACTCCTGTTTTGTGCCACCTGAAGCAAGCGACATGCCGAAAAGAAACGCCGCTTTTTCGACCTCTGCAGGCGGCAACCTCATACATCGGCACTGCTTCGAGGGATCGGTGAGGTCGGCAAGCACAATGAAAGAAAGGGTGTGATAGGGAGACATCTGTCGTTGAAAGGAAAAGCCATTGATGATCATGGGGAGAAAAATCCCTAATCCAACGAGCAGTATTGCAATGAGAATGACCGCGGCACGATGCGTTGAACGCCGCGGCGGACGGTTATCGAGTTCCTCGAAAGAGGTTGGAGAAAGGTCTTCATTCATGGATTATGCTCCCTGTGATGTGGTATGCGGTCTCGTTGCCGGCAGGCGCAAGGCGGGTATGAAGAAAAGAGCCGGCGCTGCGGCGACAAAACTGGCAAGAAACATCCATGCAAAGCCCCATTCTTTTACGACGAAACCGGAGAGTGCGCCGGCAAACATCCCCGAAAGTCCCATCAACCCTGACCCGATAGCATAGTGTGCCGACCGGTAGCGCTCGTGGCACAACTGCATGAGGAAGACGATGAGGAGGGCATTGCCCATCCCCGAAGAGAGATTCTCGATGCCGTTCACTGTCGCTGCTGCAGCGACAACCGCTAGGCCACCGTTGCCGTCGGGATGCGCCCACAGCGCGAGGATACTGTAAAGAAGGTTAGTAGCATTCTGGAAAAGGACGATCGGCAAGATCGCGCGGCGGAGTCCAATGCGTGAGATGATCCATCCGCCGAACAAGGCGCCGAAAATCGTGGAGGGTAACCCAACGAACGAGGAAATCCAGCCATAGTGGTTCTTGATTCCTATCGCCACGAAAAATGGTCCGACCATCGCGTGGAGCATGTATTCGCCGGCCCGGAGGAAGATAATGAAGAGAAGTGCGGCCACAATGGTGTCGCGCCTGAGGTAGGCGATGAACGCCTCGAAGTAGGATGCGCGGGCTCCTTCATTGCCGACATCGTATCGAGGAGGGCGCGGTAGGAAGGAAAGGTGGAGCAGAAAAAATGCACAGGAAATACCGAAGGCAAGGAAGAACGCCGTTCTCCAGCTCCAGAGCGCCCCCACGGTTGCAACGAGTCCGGTACCGGTCATCATGGCAATGCGGTAGGCGAGCACCCGCAGGCCGACCCACCGTGCCTGTGCGGTGGTATCAAGCATCTCCATGTAGTAGCCATCGGTTGCGATATCGTTGGTTGCAGCAAACACTGCGCCGAGAAAGAAGAGGGCAAACATGAGAGGAATGAGTGAAGGAAAAGGGGCACCGAGCGCAAGTGCGCCGGTAACTATGACGAGTAGTCCCTGCATGGTGAGGATCCATGAACGCTTTGCGCCGTAGCGATCTACGAGCGGACTCCAGAGAAACTTCACTGTCCACGGCAGTCCGAAGAAGGAAGTGAGCCCGATATACTCTACTGCCACCTGCATCGTTGCAAGATAGAAGTTCGAGATGACGCGGAGGATGGTATAAGGAAACCCTTCGAAAAAGTTGGTTGTCACCACCCACCACGATGCGGGAAGTGTCCGCTCTTTTCCATGCATTACTCGCTCCACCTGATTCGGCGTGACTATGGCAGGGAAGGAAATGATTTGCAAGAAAAGTGCTCTGGTGGTATATTTTTTCGGACTGTTGTACTGGGGAGGTTGTCATGCACACACCCTACCTTGTCGTGCTCACCACTTTTGAAAAACGAGAGGATGCCGAGCGGCTTGCCCGGGCGCTCATTGAACAGAGGCATGCCGCCTGTGTTCAGGTGCTCGGCCCCATGACAAGTATCTATCGGTGGAATGGAAAAGTGGAAACAGCGGAAGAGGTGCTTTGCCTCATCAAAACACGTCGGGCGCTCTTTCCACAGGTTGAAGAGACCGTTACAAAACTCCATCCTTACGAGGTACCAGAACTCATCGCTCTGCCGGTCGAGGCTGGAAGTGCCTCGTACCTTTCTTGGATTACCAGCGAAACAGCCAGCGCTCTCCCCGATTGATTTTTCGATGACGGCGATTATAGAAGATAATGTTCTTTCGTCGTAAAAAGGTAAGGCAAGGAGGAATACAATGTACAATGTGTTCAAAAGCGGGCTATTGATGATTGTCATGTTCGCGCTGTTCCTTTTCTTCGGCTACCTGCTCGGTGGTCCCGACGGTGCGACCATTTTTTTCTTCATTGCGCTCGCCATTAACTTCGTTTCCTACTTCTTCGCTCACAAGATTGTCATTGCAATGTACCGAGCAGTCCCTGCCGATCCCCAGCGCTACCGCCGGCTCTACGAAATACTCGATGATCTTTCGTCGCGTGCTGAACTGCCACAGACACCGGCGCTCTATATCGTCCCGATGGCTGCACCCAACGCCTTCGCAACGGGACGTTCACCCCGTACCGCTATTGTGGCAGTCACCGAGGGGCTCCTCGCGCGGATGAACGAGCAGGAAATCGCAGCGGTTATCGCACATGAACTAGGCCACATCAAACATTGGGACATGCTGGTTCAAACTATCGTCGCAGCGATGGCGGGAGCCATCATGTGGCTTGCCGACATCGCCAAATGGGGTGCGATATTCGGCGGCCGCGACGATGACGAGGGCGGCAACTTCATCTGGATGCTCTTTGTCTCGATTGTGGCCCCCTTGGCTGCACTTCTCGTTCAACTTGCAATCTCGCGGTCGCGCGAATACATGGCCGACGACTTCTCGGCGAAACTGATGGGAAGCGGCATACCTCTCGCGAACGCCCTCATCCGGCTCCACACGGACGCTCGTATGATGCCGGCGGAAGTTACACCAGCAACCGCCCACATGTTCATCACACCCGCTGGAATCGGGAGAGGAATATTGACCCTCTTCTCAACACATCCGTCGCTCGAAGACCGGCTCGAAAACCTCAAGAAATTCGCCTAACGGCCAAGCAGAAGCGCTCCGATGACCCCGGAGCGGGTTCCTAGTTTCGCCCGCACCACCTTGACTCGAGCGCTTTCACTGAAAGCGCATCGCTTAATCATCTGTCTGAGCGGTATGAGGAAAAGTGCCCCCAGGTTCGAAAGTCCACCGCCGATAACAATGAGGTCAGGATCGAGTAGTGTGGCAACGTTGGCCAACCAAATACCGACGAGGCGTGTGAGGTGATTGAGTGCTTGCCGTGCAGTGGGATCACCTACCTTCAGCCGCGGGGGAATTTCCTCTGGAGCAATGCCGAAAAGTCGTTTCACAGCAGGACCGGCTGCCGTATGCTCGAAGACCGATCCATCAGGAAGCCGTGTTTGGCCGATCTCCCCTGCGACCCCGTGGGCACCGTGCCACACAGTGCCATCAATGACTATTCCACCACCGATACCAGTCGAAACCGTTGCATAAAACACCCGTCGGTACCCCTTTCCTGCTCCGAGATGTGCTTCGGCAAGGGCGGCGGCACGTGCATCGTTTTCGACAAAGACAGGGCATTCGCACCGATCTTGCAGAAGATCGCGGATGGGAACCTTTTTCCAGGAAGGGATGTTGGGACAGATTCGTACTACACCGTTCGTATAGTCAACCGGCCCGGGTACGGCAATGCCGATCGCGGTAACGGATCGAGGAGCAAGTCCCGCCTTTCCACAGACATCCACCACCGACCGGCAAATGTTCTCGAAGATGTGTCCTTTTGCCGCGTGGGCTTCAGTAGGGATACGCACTTCTGCAACGATGTCGTCCGGGGCACGTGCAATGGCGGTGTGTATCTTGGTGCCGCCAAGGTCTATACCGATGCGATAGAAACCTTTTCTCACCCTCTGCTCCCTGTGTCGTGGTTGCACCGACTTTACCAGAGGAGTATCGTTTTTTCCAGTATGCCAATAAAAATGTTGACAATTGGCGCAAAAAGGCTATACAACGCCCTGTTTTTATGGTGCTTGGGAGAAGATCAGGATGTTTAAGGCCTTCGCAGTCATCCAAGTCATTATCTCGGTTCTCCTGGTCACTGTCATCCTCATGCAAGAGGGGAAGAAGGGCATGGGGGCGGTATTCGGCGGCTCGTCGAGTTCCCTGTTCGGCGCCCGCGGTGCTGCAAGTCTGCTCGCAAAAGTAACGACGGTACTCGCGATTTTGTTCTTTCTCAACTCGATATGGCTTGCCCACCTTTCGAGCAGCAAGAAGTCCATCGTGGATAAAGAGGTTCCCGCGATGACGGCGAAGAAGAGCGAGGAACAAACACAGGCTCCGACCGAGACGCCAGCACCGCCGCCTGAGGCTCCGGCACAGGAGTGATAGCGTAACCCGTTCTTTTACAGGCGATACGCCGCCAGTACGGTGCAGAAGTGGTGGAATTGGCAGACACGCAAGACTAAGGATCTTGTGCCGCAAGGTATGGGGGTTCGACTCCCCCCTTCTGCACCATCTTTTTTTATTAGACACCCACCGGCGCCTTGCGCCACCTCCCTGCGGCAGGGAGGCATGATCGGAATGCCCTCTTGCATCCTCTCGCCCTGCGAAGGAAGAGGATCGAGGTGAGATGTTCCGGAAATCCTCGACCAGACCTTGTGATCACCTTTCCCCTGTCATTCAACACTCATACAACTCCTCATCCAGCCCTGCGATAAACCGGCTCGGCAGGGTGAGCGCCCCGCCCCAGAATGCCGCCGCCGGAAAGGTGAGGTAGAGCCGCCTTTTTGCCCGCGAGCAGGCAACATAGAAGAGCCGCCGTTCCTCTTCGAGATCGTCTATCCGTCTACAGGATCGCGCCGCCGGGAATAGCCCGTCAAGCAGGTGTGGCACGAAGACCGTGTGCCATTCGAGTCCCTTTGCCGAGTGGACGGTCGAAAGGACAACAGGTTCCTCTTCGTTTTCTTCGGGCGGCCGGTCGGCAAAGGCGAGGTGCCGCGATGGCGGTTCAAGAGCAAAATCGCTGAGGAAGTGGCCAATTTCTTCGTAGCGCGCCGCAATTCGTTCGAGTATCTCAATATCACGCAGACGCTCCTCCCAATCTGGTTCTAACATCTGGAGAAGTGGCAGATAGTGCTCCTTTACGATACTGAGTGCGCGGAACGGGGTGCCACCGGAGGCGCGTGCTGCCGTGAGCGCCTGAGTGAGCGCAGCAAGGTACGGGTAGAAGCGCCGCCCCTTGAATGATTCGACAAAGAGAGTCTCTTCCTGTGCTCTCACTCTCTCGATGACCTGTCCTGCAGTGGTATTACCTATACCGGGCAAGAGCATGAGAACACGATTCCATGCCACAGCATCAAGGGGGTTCTGCACGATACGCAAGTAGGCAACGAGGTCTTTGATGTGACGCCGTTCGACGAACTTGAGACCGCCGTACACCACGAATGGGATGCCTCGCCGGATGAGTTCCGCCTGTATGAAGTTGCTGTGAAAGGCGGCACGGTAGAGCACCGCTATATCCGACGGCGAAACCTGCTCGAGGAGTGACTGTATCTCTTCACAAATGAAAGACGCCTCCGACTCCGGGTCAGTGAATGAACGCAGGAACGGCCGCTCCAAGGATGGTGTCTCAGAAAAGAGCCGCTTGGGATAACCAATGCGGGCTGAGCCGATTACGGCGTTGGCAAGATCGAGGATCGGCTGGGTACTCCGGTAGTTCCGCTCGATGCGCACAACACGGCAGTCAGGATAGGTTTCAGGAAAACGGAGGATATTCTCGAAGTTGGCGCCGCGGAAGGAATAGATGCTCTGGGCATCATCACCGACCACCACGATGTTTCGTTCGCGCGCCGCGATGAGATCCACGATTCGTTTCTGGATGAGGTCGGTGTCCTGGAACTCGTCCACCATGAGGTACCGCCAGCGATCCTGCACCGTCGTAAGAAATGCGGCACTGTCACGGAGCGCCCGCCAGAGCGTCTCGAGGAGATCGTCATAGTCGAGGATACGGTGCGCCGTTTTGAACTTGGTATAGAGCGCTCCAATGCGTGCAAACTCCTCTGCGAATGGTTCGAGCGAGGGATTGAAACGAACAATTGCTTCTTCGAGAGAGATGTCGAGAAGCCGTGCCCGCGATAGGGTCTCTTCTATTGCTCCTTTGCGCGGGAAGGATCGTCCCTTTGCATCGAGGCGCAGTTCGCGACGGATGAGGTCTATGATGTCTTCGGCATCGGCGCGGTCGGCAATGGTAAAATCAGGTGAAATGCCGGCAGCCGTTGCGTATCGCCGCAGGAGCATCGCAGCAAAACTATGGAAAGTGCCGGTGGTGACGGCGCCTTCGTCTCCTTTTCCGATGAGCGTCACCGCGCGCCGCGCCATCTCCTCTGCTGCACGACGGGTAAAGGTGAGAAGCAGTATCTCTTCCGCCGGAACCCCCTTTTCGATGAGCCATGCTGCGCGATACGTAAGCGCACGGGTTTTCCCACTTCCCGCACCAGCGATTACGAGAAGAGGTCCATCCGTGTACGTTGCTACAAGGAGTTGCGCCTCGTTGAGTTCTTTGCGGAACCGCGCCGCAAGCGGGGTGTCAGGGAGATCGAGGTTAACCGGCATCAGGAGTCGCGCTTCGATACTGCTCGTAATTGCACGCAGATGTTCTATTCGTGCGGCGACCTCACTATCGAGCGGCGGTTCAGGATACCGACGATGCGATGCGACAGGAGTCACCTGCTTTTTTGTGCTAATGAATTTCCGCTCGAACTCTTCATCGCGTTCCTCTTCCTGTGTTCCCTTTTTTCCTTTCTGGTGCACCGGAAGGCCGTCAGGTGTCTGCTGATCTATCGGCTCGTAGCGGCGGACCATCGGCATACCTTGCGGAGAAAACGGTGTAGTATAAAACATTACGGACAAGGCGTCAATTGCGGGGAGGGAAAGAAGGTTACCTGCACCACTCGATCGCGCCGGGAGACCCGCCGATCTCTGCCGATGCGCAGGTGCGTCCGTCGGGGGCGATGATCACTGAATAGCCGCGCGAAGCACCGCGAAAAAGACCGTTGTAGAAGGCGGCTCGTGTCTGGCCCGCTTCGCCAGGACAGGTAATCTCGACCGACTCGGTCGAAGTGAGACCGCCGTCGGCAATCGTGGTGTCGTCCACGAAGAAAATGTGTGGATGTGTCGTGATGCCGAGATGGAGAATGCTTTCGGCTCCGAGGATGAGAGCGAACTCGCCCGGCGCAAGGGAGGTGTCTCCTTCGATGAGTGGCAGGATTGCATCTACACCAACCCCATCGCCGCGATCGTCTACTGAGCATCTGGTGAGGTCGAAGTCGAGGTCGCCGTAGTTGTACAGTTCGACGAACTCGTAACTCTTCTCCGGTGTCCCCTGGGGCGTGTGCATCACCTCGCTTATCATGATGTGCGGCGCTGCGGGGAGAGTGCGCACGGAGTGAGCAAGTGTACGATATCCATCGGTGGAGAAGGTGGTGATAGTGAGAAGGATCTCTGTGTCTGGTGTAAGCCCTGTTTTGGTAAAAGAGCAAGAAAGATCACACATCATGAGGTCGTCACCAAGGGAGGCTGCAACAAGACCAGCACCGCTCACTGATACCGTGACGCTAGTGTCGGTTGCCTCAGCAGAGATAGATGGCTCGCCTGCAGCAGGCGGTTCGTTCTTGAGGATGAGTGTTATTGGTTCCACCATCCCCGGTCGAAGGGGAGAAGCAAGTCCCTGTATGGTCACTGTTGCAGGAGGTGTCGTAAAGGCAAGGAGAAGGAGATTGTCTCGTACGCGTATTTCAGTCGGGTAAGGATCTACCGAAAGGGAGTCGTCTTCAATGGGACCAGTGAATCGAAGCGCAAGAGAAGCGGACCGGAGTGCACTATCCGGAGCCACCTTCTCCAGGCTCGGAAGCGCCGGGCCAATAGTGAAAGTAAAGATCGCCGGGGTCGTTTTTGCTGTCCCTCCTTCTTCGAGGATGACAAATGGCTTATGACTGAGAGACTTAAGGGCGCTCTTTACCGTTACGGTAAACACGGTGTCAGGGAGCATTCCCTGTACGAGAAGACGATTCTCCTCCGCCGTAACGGTGGTGTGATGGACAGGGTCATCTTCGTAGGAAAGAACGACAGCCGAAAGGGTGCCGGGGTCAACCGCCTCGGTAAGAGTGAAAATCAGCGTCTCCTCAGGATACCAGAGGCGATTTTCGGGAGCGCTGATCAGGGTAAAATAGGTGTAGGGGTGGTCGGGAAGGTGGAAGGGTTCACACGCAATGGTACAGAAGAGAAATAGAGTAAGTATCAATGTAACGGGGCGCATCGGTCGAGCCTCAGTCCTGTGAGATCAAAAAACCATTCGCTCATCTTTTTTGCGGTGACCTCCGCCGCGAGGAGAAATTCGGGGGGCACCGGGACATTGTTAAGGGTGATTGCCTTTACGATCGCGATGTAGTAGTAGGCATACACAATTTTCTCCACCAGTTCGGTGCGTAACTGGTGGAGTTTCTGCTCTTCGGTAGAAAACCTAATAAAATCAGGATTGTATGCTAACTGGGAAAGATCGAATTCTACCTTTCCCCCCACCTCGAAGGCATGGATGTCGCCGATCGTCGTATTGTTGTCGTCCGGCCCAACGGTAATGTAGTCCTTGCCAACGCTGATGTTATTTTGTTGGTAGAGGTAGAGCCGGTCGTCGCTCCGGTACTTTGCCCACGCCGAGATTTTGGGAAAAAGCGCGGCGATGCGGGTGTTCTCACGCGACTCACGGACCGCCTTTTCGAGATTTTTTACCCGGGAGAGGCCTCGCTCGACCGTTTCGGTGAGTGGATAACAACTGTAATCCTTTTCGAGCCGTTCAACTGTTACTTTCTTGCCCTTCAGATAACCGGCAAGCCGTTCGAGATTGTTTTCTGCCGCAACGATGGTAAAGGAAAAGAGAAAGAGAGTTACGAAGAGCAGTAGTGCATGTCTGCTCCTTTCAGAGAAACGGCACGCTTCCGAACGATGCTTCTTGTTCCTCATGGGTCGAATCCTCCTCTTGTTCGGGGAGATTATCATCGGTATCGCCATCGAGTATTTCTTCGAGGCGATTACGCAGGTACATTGTCTCTCTCAGAGAGAGAACGACTGGTGAATAGGCGGCTAGCGTTGGGATGGATATCTTTTCCCGCTGGGAAGTTTCGGTAACAGAGAGGAAAATCAGGACGGCATACCAGGCTCTCCCATCGTCGTGAAAGGCAACGCGCAATTCGGCAGAAACGAGAAAAGAAAGGGGAAGAAGCAAGAAAAAGATCCGATGCGTATGCACGGCAACTATCGACAGTATACAAAATTCTCGTTCCGAGATATCTTTGCAAAGATATAGTTGTCAAGGTTTTTTATTTTTTCTTATCCTCCTCATTACCGACGGCAGCGTATTGATCCATCTGCTCACCTTTTTTCTCGAGAGGAACTTTTTGAGCGGAATACCGGTCTTGTATGTGTGTAACGAGTAGAAAGTAAAAGCGGGGCAGCAGGAACCGTGGGAGAAACAGTGTCTCATCGAAAGGTCATGCAGATATACGAGGGAGGTGTGGACAAAAAATAGTTGCAATTCGCTTGTGCTATGTTATAGTGAGGTTACAAAATAAGGAAGGTTTACTCACGACGATGGAGGGTATCCAATGAAAAGAACGTTTTTTCTCGGAATGGTGGTGTTTATGGCAGTATTTCTTGCAGTTGCTTGTTCAAGCGAAGATCCACCGGCGATCCCTACAAACGACACCGCAGTAGGCGGCGACACTGACACTACGATTACCGATACGGACACTGACAACACACTCCCCGATACGAACATAACCGACACCCCTGTCACCGACACCGACGTCCCTGTTACTGACACCGACGCCCCCGTTACCGACGAGGGTGGGACCGATGCCGACATGCCCAGCAACTGTAACACAGCAAATCTCGGCAAGAACTGCAAGACAGATGAAGAGTGCGGTGCTTGCCTTATCTGCGTAAACGCAAAATGTGCACAGGGATGTACGAGCAACGCTGATTGCACAGCCTATGCCAATACGACCTGTAATACCAAGCTGGGCCGATGCCTGAACACAGCGGGGTCGGGAGGTGCCTGTAACGAAACAAATTGTCCGACAGGCTGCTGCTATGCCGAAAAAGGATTTCTTGCTCTCAAGTGCCTGAAGACACCCGAGTTTTCGAAGTGCGGGATCTGTAAGCAAGGCGAAGTGTTCATGGACGGTAAGTCCTGTGTGCCGGCAGCGTGCAAAGTAGGTGAAACCAAGTGCCGTGATTACAACTCGACTGAAGTACGTGCGAAATGCTATGAGTGCAAGCAGACAGACTATGTGTGCTACGACAATCCTTCCTGTTCAACTGGTTCGGCGCCGCTTCTCCTCAATGTAAAGGAGTGTATCCCCGCCGGTGAAACCTGTACTGACAACGATATCTGCTGTTCTGGGCAACCCTGCATTCAAGGGTACTGTTACTAAATCTCTTCTTTCGATTCTTACCGACTGCTAAGACACAGAAAAACATCCCTCCGCTGTGATGCTCTTTCCTCACAGAGCGAGGAGAAAGACGGAGGAAACTCTTCCTGCCCCCTTCTACTCCAGTGATGGGTCCTCGACCTTACCCATGAAAAGGATAGTGCCAGATCGGTCATCGCGGATGACAAAGACAAAGGGCTTGGTAGCGTAGAACCCTTCTGGCATCGCCGTTTCACCAACCTCGACTGAGGTGACTGCCGCCGCCTCCGTTCCCTGCTCGTTGACCTCGATGAAGGTCTTGTGCTTCACCTCGGAGACATAGAGATCCTCGCCGTCTGACGCCATGTTCAAAAGACCGCCCGGCACGAAGAGGTGCTCCATACCGAGCGCCTTGAGGATATCGTTGAGCGACTTTTCGTAGGCGAACTTGAACTTCGGCAGGAGCACGGGCACCTCTTCCTTCACGGTGAGGTTGGAGAAAAAGATGTCGAGCCCCGCGTGGGCCATCCGGGCAGTGAACTCGTCCACCGTCTCTTCGTGCGGGATGAAACCGTAGAAGGCAAACTTGTCGCGACCGTACGGAAGCCGCACCGCGCTGTAGGTCTCGTTGCTGAAGAACTTGAAATCTTGCGCATCCTTGAAAGTCATCATCTTGACCGCTTTGACGGTGCCGTCGGTCAATTCGAACGAACCATCGTAGGTGCAATCCGCATCGAAAGCAATCGTCCATGCTGCCTTGAAGTAGAGAGCATTGATGAGGAACATGACGGTATCTATCCTTATTTCGTCAATGATTTTTTCTATCTTGCCGCCTGTGTGGTCGTTCACCCACTGGTTGATGAGTCCGACCGTCGCCGGATCCTGCATGTCAACTATGTAGGGATCTGCCTCGAACGACTCGGTGAGCGCCTTCCGGAAGACATCCTTAATCCGTGACTCAAACAGGTCATCCATCCACATCGAATTGGCGATGGAGAGCACCATATCCTTATCGGCATTCTCGAGGCTCTTGATGAGGTGGAAGAACTGCGTGTTAATCTCGGCAAGCGCAAGATCGTCAAATCCGAGCGCCTCTCGCATCTCGATCAAGTTGTCACCTGAGGCACCATTCATCGTCATTGCGAGCGCAATCTCTACTGAAAGCGGCGATATCATGAGGTTCTTCCCCGGCTCGGCTCTTGTCACCGCTTCGAATATACGCGCCGCGAAATCGTTGGTTGCCGCAACGACATCACGACTCACCGCCGCCGCATGTTCGTCGGCTGCCTTATACTGTAAGGTGAGCGCCGGGTCCTCCTCCTCGCTCTTGCTGCCGCAGGAGATGAAAAAGTTAATTATTCCAACGAGTAGCACAAAAACAAACAACCGTTTCATGGTATCCTCCATTTGAAAAAGTCCTGCCGTTTAGTACAACGTCAGGGCGGTTTTTATCACCTTTCGGCACACCATCGGGGAAAGAAAAAAATACATGAGCAATATCAGCATGTTATCAGATAACTTCCTTGCCGGCTTCCTTTTTCTTATCTTCCCATTCAATAAAATGTCTCGAAACAGAGACAAAAGAGACATGAAGGCTGTGGCGCAAAAGGCACATCCGGTTCTTGGAGAATTGAGGGACGATGACCTCCTCGACCTTGCATTGGCGGGAAACGAGGGGGCGTGGCGGGAAATCGTACGACGCTACCATGGCAAGGTGAGCGCCACGGTATACCGCATTTACGGAGCAAAAGCGGAGACGGAGGACATCGTGCAGGAGATTTTCATCGAGGTAGCCAAGTCAGCGAAGAATTTCCGGCGTGACTCATCGTTTTCCACCTTCCTCTACCGTCTTGCGGTCAACACTGCCTACCGCTACATCAAGCGGCACAAGGAACCGCATCTTGTCAGTGGAATCGATGAAATGCTCGAGACAATGACACTTCCGGCAATGGAACAGCATTCTCCCGTGGAGGAGATCATTGCAACCGAGAACCGCAGTCAGGTACTCGCGGCGCTCGCTCAACTTTCGGTCGAGAAGCGGATGGCGCTCGTCCTCTTCGAGATGGAGGGACTGACGCTCAGAGAGATCGCCGGAATTCTCAAGGTGCCCCTCCAAACTGTCTGGTCACGGGTCTACAGCGGACGAAAAGAGATGGCGAGATTATTGACTCACCCACATGGTGGCGCATCATGAACGAGAAACACATCACCGACGAACGATGGCATGATCTTCTCATGAGCGGCGCTATCCTCTCTCCAGAAGAGGAAGCGCACATCGAGCAATGCCCCCGCTGTCTTGCATTCTTTGAACAGCAGGCGGCGGCGGGAGCGATTCTTCCGACACGCACGATCGCCGACGAAGTTACGATAGACCGCATCGCCGCTCGGAGTTTCCCCTACCTCACTGCCGGCAAGAACCCCTCATTTGGATGGTTGTTGTCCCCCCTGCGTATCGCAGTCGGCGTTACGACAGTTGTGGTGCTCTTCTTCATGATTTATCTCTTCACCCCCACCACCGCCAGCAACGAGAAAAGAGGCTTTACCGAAAACAGATTGCCGTCGCAAGCCAACGAAAATACCTCTCTCCTTGGCACTACGCCTCGCACTTTCGCCGCCGGTACAGTGATACTGCATGCCCGCGCCCGCCTTACCATTCAAAAGGATGCCGAGATTGCCGCCGAGAGCGCCGAGAAAATCCGACTTGCGAAGGGAACCATCGAGATATCGGTCGAGAAAGGCGATGACTTTTCTATCACGGTGGCAGATCGCTACCTCGTCCGCGTCCTCGGCACTCGTTTCACGCTCGATTCCGATGGTACTACGCTCGCTGTGACGGTGACCGAGGGACTTGTCGAGGTCATTGACAACCGCACCAACCGCTCCGCCTCTCTTTCAGCCGGAATGACACAGATTTTCGGGAAAGAAAAACCCCGCGCTGCTGCCGAAGCAGGAACCTCGAAATCACCGTTAGCAGTCCCCGTGGAGAAACAGTTAGTGCCGGGAGAAGAACAACCGTCATTCCTTCAGCAGGGGCGCGCTGCTCTCAAGAGTGGCAACGAAGCCGATGCAATGAAATGGTTTGAAAAAGAACTCTCAGAAGGCACCGAAAAAGACAAGGCTCTTTTCGAGATTGTGCGGTTGTACGAAAGACAACGCCGTTTTCACGACATTCTCACGATACTTACATCACACGAGGAGATCCTTGGAGGAGACTCGGTCTATCGTGAAGAGCTTTTTATCAAGGCCTGCAAGGCTGAGGTACACCAGCAGGTCGGCACTCTCCCCTCGTGCAGAAAATACTTGCAGTTCTTCCCTGAGGGCTATAAAAAGAACGAAATCCGCACTATTCTGGAGGAAAGCGATGAACGATAGAGGCTCAATATTCCTCACAGCGCTCCTCCTTACGCTTGTGGCTGGTGTTTCTTCATGCGAACGGGTCATTGCACTCGACAAGGGGGTCGAAAAGGCCGAGGGGAGTGTTACCAACAAACAGAGCGGTGACGAGGCTCTCGCTGGTGGCAACCCGGCTGAGAATATCGCCGAAGGTCCCGCCTCGCCACCGGGAGAATTCGCTGGTGATGCGACCGCTGCAAGCGACAGCGATACCGTCGCTCCGGCAGCCGACGAGTCATGGTTTGACAACGGAACAGATACGGAAGATGCCTTCTCGGACAGCGGTACAACCCCCGATGAAGATCTCCCCTCCTCTTTCAGTATCGCCGATTGTGCCTGCGGTGAGAGTCCAATATATGCACCTGTCTGCTGTGACGGCACCACCACCGTATTCAACAAATGTTTCGCCAATTGTCTCAACTACTACACAGGGCAGTGCGCGGCCCAGCAAGAAGGCACATGTACCAAACGAGGAAACGACACCGCCACTGATGACGACAATCTTTCTGAAACATCCGACGATGATACTCTCCTCACCACCGAATGTGGCTGCATCCCCACAGACATCAACGCATGGTGTTGCGACGGTAGCGGGCGCTACATTGGTAAGTGTACGGCGCTCTGTAACTGCGAAGATATCCCAACTCCCTGCCGATAGGAGGTACCTATTTACCCGGTCCCTCTTCTACCGGCACTCTCCAGACGGGCTACTGCCTCGGAGAATTGTTCGAAGGTAAAAGGCTTCTGAAGCACCACTACGGCATCCCATAAACCGGCGTCTGCGAGGCGTTCATCGTAGTGGTACCCTGACATAACGAGTGCGGGAAGCGATGGAGATGTCTGCCGTATCATGCGGAGCACCTCAACACCCGAGAGGCGAGGCATGAGCAGATCGAGTACCACGAAAGAAATCACCATTTGCCGTTCTTTGAATATCTGGATCGCTTCCTCACCATTTTGTGCTGCTATCGTCCGGTAACCAAGAATTGCAAACATCTCTGAAACCATTTCGCGTATCGCCGCGTCATCGTCGGCGACAAGTACAGTACCACCGCTCCATGGTGACTTCACCCCGATCCCCCCTGCGTCAAGAGACTCCTCTTCTCGAGAAACCGGTAAAAAGAGGGAGAAGGTGGTTCCCACACCGGGTATCGAGGAAACAGCAATGTGTCCGCGGTGCTGTTTCACGATAGTGTACACCATCGGAAGGCCAAGACCTGTCCCGACATCAATCGGCTTTGTCGTATAGAAAGGATCATAGATGCGTGAGATGTTTTCCGGCGCAATGCCCACTCCCGTATCATTCACGCGAATGCACCAGTAGTGGCCGTAGGGCATATCGGGAGGCCACTCTGGATAGTCGGGTGTCACCGCAATCTGTGTAAGTGTCACGGTAGCAACGCCACCGTGTTGTTCCCCCTCCGGCCGCATGATCGTCATGGCATGCCACGCATTGACAAGGAGGTTGAGGAGCGCCTGCTCGATGAGCGCCATATCGCCGTTTACCAACGCTCGTTCCGGAAGAGTTCCTATCTCGAGGCGAACGCTTTTTCCGAACGTTTTCTCGCAGATGTTCGTAACCTGTCGGATAACCTTCACGAGATCCGTCGAGGTAAAAGAAATCTCTTGGTTACGAGAAAAGGCGAGGATCTGCCGAATCGTGTCATTGGCTCGTTTTACCTGTTGCTGAACCAGATCGAGCCGGTCACGGAGGAGATCAAAAGTGAGTTTCTCACGATCGTGCTCAAGGAGGTAAGAAAGTAGTGAGACAACACCTCCAATCCCGCCGAGCACATTGTTGAAATCATGGGCAATCCCTCCGGCTAGCGTTCCGAGAGATTCCATTTTCTGCGCTTGGATGAGTTGCAGTTCCTTGCGTCTCAACTCTTCTTCTGTGCGACGTATCTCCGTGAGATCGAGGCCGATGCCGCGCAACCCCACCACACGCTCGTTCTCATAGCGCGGCGCCGAATAGACATACACAGGGAAAGCGGTGCCATCCTTTCTCACGATACGGTATTCGCTCCCGTATGAAAGGTTACCCTGCATTATCTGCTGTACTTTCTGCTTCGCTCGTTCTCGGTCCTCAGGCACCACCACTTCGGTAAAGGAAAGCCGCCCTACGACCTCTTTTTCTTCATAGTGAGTAAGGGCATACCCTGCCTTATTGACATAGGTAAAGCGTCCCTGTAGATCCGTTTCAAAAATAATCTGAGGCAAGAGTTCCGCCATTTCGCGGTAACGTCGTTCGCTCGACTCGAGCGTCCGTTTACTCTCACGAAGAGAAGCAACCATGTGATTGAAAGCCTCTGCAAGGCGCCCAAGTTCATCGTCGCTTTCGACTGGCACCATCACATCGCTTTCGCCTCGCGCAAGGCGGCTGGTCGCTGCGGCAAGGGACTCTATTGGGCGGAGAATGCGGCGCGTAAGAACGATTACAACACGCCACGCGAGAAAGACGATAATGGACAACAGAATAGTAACCATACCGATAGCACGCCAAAAAGGAGCAAAAAACTCATCTGATGACTGCGCAATGATTACGCCCCAATTCGGGAGACCGCTTCCAACGGAAGCAGGGCGATAGCCATTCGCAAAGTAACGCTCTCCACTGGCGGTAAAGAAGACCCCTTCCTTTTCTCCTACAGTGAGAGATGGCTCTACATGCTCGAATAAGTGCGAGACATTCGGATGAATGATAATAGTACCACTCTCATCAACAACGAAAGCGTGACCGGTCCTACCGACACGAAGGTGGGCCACCACCTCCGTGAACTGTCGAAGATTGATCGCCACAACAGCCACGGCAAAGATACGATCACCGCTCCTTATCGGCACAGCATATTCGATAATCTGCCTGAATGGTTCGAGTACCACCTGCACCGACGAGGTCGCTTCCTTCCCGGCGAAGGCCTCTCGCACGTGTCTTTTGCGTCCCCAATCACCTCGAGAAACAAAATCTGTCGCTGCGATTACTGTTCCATCTGTCGAGACGATGCTAATATCTTCGTACAGTGGCGCAATCCGGCGGACCTTGAGGAGTTCGGCAAGTACTGTCGCCGGCCTGCTTGTTTCATCACTGACAATAGGATTCTCGGCAATGAGACGCGCAAGGTCGAGTCCGTTGCGGTGCATCCGCTCGAGGTTGTAGTATAGTTCTTCAGATAATTTTGCGAAATGCTCACTCACTCGAATACGGACGCTTTTCCGCATTATCACCCCAGAGATAAGGGAGAGAAGAAGGATCGAGCCAAGAACTAAACCAAAAACCGTAAAAATCAAGCGCCGTTTCATGGGGGAAATCAATGCTCCGTGCGTCTCATGAGATAGAAGAGTCGTTGGTATACAGAGAAAGCATCTTTTACTTCGCGGTAAGAAGCAGCTCGGGCGCGCACATCGGCAGGGGGAAACATTACCGCGTTCCCGCGCAAGTCGTCTCGTAGGAACACCTCAGATCCCCTCACCGGGTTCGCGTAGCAGTACCTATTCGTTGTGCGTGCTGCTATCTCAGGGCGGAGGTAGAACGAGACGAACCGATGGGCGGCAACCGGGTTCTGCGAAGATTTCGGGAAAACAAATATGTCCATTGTTGCCGGAAAACCTTCACGTGGAAGGAAAAAGCGGTATTCTGGTTTTCCGTTTACCTTGTAAAGGTAGTCTCCGTTGTATGTCTGGACAATCCACGCCTTTCCTTCCAAGAGTTTTTCGATGTTGTCGAAGGTATCGCCGAAGAAAACATTGTTTTCGCGCAACGCAGTTACAAGCGGTTCGAGAGAAGCAATCTGTGCTGGGTCACTTTCATTGATATCCATTCTTTCCTTTACCATCACAGGGAAGAGGGCTTCTCGCACATCGTCGAGCAAGCGGATCTTACCGCGGTAGCGCGGGTCCCAGAGGATAGTAACACTATCCACCTCATCAGGCACCTGCCGACGATCGACAATAAACCCAGTCGCACTCCACAGGTAGGGAATTCCTACCGGAAGATACCGGGAAAAGTTCTCATCCAGCCGTTCACGCCCTTTAATGTTTTGGATATCGAACGGCTGGATGAGGCCACTCTGCTGGAGGAACTCTAGGATACTGTCGTTCACGATAAGAAGATCGTACGCAGCCAGATTGTTCTGGATGAGGGTGAGGCTCTCATCCACCGTGCGGTATTCCATAACGCTGACCGAAATGCCCGTCTCCTTTTCGAAATCGGCGACGACACCTGTATCGAGATAGTCCTCCCAATTGAGAATAACGAGTCGCTTTCCTGGATAGTCTGCTGTATTCTTTGGCTCCCAGAGAAAAAGGTAGAGCACACCGATAACCACGACAAGGAGCACGGCGATGCGTGCGAACGATTTCTTCAAAGAAACACCCCCTGACACCAGAGTAATTTTCATCTTACCAGTACAAAACGAAGAATCAAGAAAACCAGCGTGTAAAAATAGTGAAACAATTACGGGGACAAAGGATGATCAGTTGACCTTGTAGGTGATATCTCCCTTCTCGAAGAAGGCAACTATCTGACGCGCCGCAGCAATACCGGCATTGATGTTTGCTTCTTCTGTCTGCGCTCCCATCTTCTTCGGAGTGAAAAAAGCGCGATCTTTGTACTTCTCGAGTACCTGTTCTCTAATCGAGTCTTCTACATCAGAAAGATACTTGAAGTCGGGCCTTGTTTCGAACATTTTGAGGAGCCCTGCCTCCTCAATTACTTCCTTGCGGGCAGTATTCACGAGCGTCGCTCCCTTCGGCATCATCGAGAGCAACTCATAGGTGATGCACTTTTTGGTTTCTTCGGTGGCCGGAATGTGAATCGAAACATACTGGCAGGATGCGTAGAGATCCTCAACCTTTTTCACTGGTTTTACCTGGTCCTTTACCATAACTGATTCATCAATAAAAGGATCGTACGCGTAACACTCCATCCCGAATCCTTTTGCAATAGTCGCAAGGGCACGCCCAACAAATCCGTAGGCATGGATACCGAGTTTCTTTCCGCGCAATTCAGTGCCGCTCTTGGGTGCAAACCAGTTACGAGCGGCATAAAGCATCATCCCAAAGGCAAGTTCCGCAACAGCGTTCGCATTCTGGCCAGGGGTGTTCATTACCACAACCTTCTTCTCAGCGGCGTACTTCGTATCTATGTTGTCGTAGCCGGCGCCGGCACGGACGACGATCTTGAGGTTCTTTGCCGCATCGAGCACTTCCTTGTTTACGATGTCGGACCTCACAATGAGCGCATCTGCCGTTGGAACCGCCGCGATAAGATCCTTCGGGTCCTTATAGTTTTCCAACCTGACCAGTTCGTACCCCGCATCCGCAAAGATAGATGCAATCTTGTCTACCGCCTCTTTCACAAAGGCCTTTTCTGTAGCGAGCAATACCTTTTTCATCTTCTCCTCCATTTGGTTTTCCCATGATGTTACGCTCATCTCTCGCCAGGAAAAAGTAGCATACCTCTACTGAAATTGTCAACTTCCCATTAGTCTTTTTCACACATAGGTATTTACGCACGTTTCCTTGACTCGCTCCCCTCATTGTCGTATGGTCACACGACACAAACGGAGCGCGGTCCCATGTACTATTTTGTAACATTTACCGCAGATTTCTCCTGTAAACAGGGAGAGGCAGAAGACAGTCTCATGAAGGCGTTCGACGAAATCGGGCTACGCCGCTTTATTCAATCGGAGGAAGGCACCCTCATCGAACTTCCCCCGCACACATGGATTGGTGAATATGACATAGAGGACAAAGATGAACTCAAAAACCTCCTCTATACGGAGGTACTTCGCATCTTCAGACAAAATGGTCTCACGGGAAAAATCTTCATCGCTGTCTCCGAGAAGGCGGTGGTTGGAACAACAGAGATTCCACCCGCCGATGCCACAAAATATCCTCACGAGAAAAAATGAACAAATTTCACAGAGGGAAGATTAGTTTTTCCACCTTCTTGTCTCCAGCAGATCCTCCGAATGTGACCACGCTCCGTTCCGCCCTCCGCAGGCATCGCTTCCAACCACTGTCTCCCAACGATCCCCATGATGAGTCAGCAGGATGGGTTGATCCGTTTCTCTCATTCGAAACAAAAGAGTTTCCCAACTGCTACTTTCGAGACTACTACCTCTTTTCTCTCCGCAGCGACCGGTATCACTTCCCCCCTTCTCACCTCAGGCCATTCTTCGAGGAAGAACTCCACTGTTTCAAAGAAGAACACAAGGTTGCGTTCGTCTCTCGATACCAGCGCAATGAGATCCGGGAAGCGGCAGTACGCCGCGCCCGGGCGCTCACACTCCCCCGACCAACCATTACTGAGGTTGCGTGGGATCTCGGTGAAAACCGCCTTTTTTTGTTCTCTCAGGCAAAAAAAGTCAAAGACATCTTCCTACGCCTGTTCG
>Ga0129299_1000458_pt1 | contig 25485 bp, 23 predicted proteins | sample ConPoolayeCmetaG_FD_94477 | JGI IMG/M metagenome (GOLD analysis project Ga0129299, IMG submission 94477) | Hot spring microbial mat communities from California, USA to study Microbial Dark Matter (Phase II) - Cone Pool mat layer C metaG ...
AGACTGAAAGGCTATGTGCAGGGGCTCGCGGCGCTGAGGCCGTCGCAGATGCGCCGGGAGGAGGCCTATGCCTACTGGGCCAATCTCTACAATGCCATCACGCTCGAGGTAATTCTCGACGGCTATCCTGTGAAATCCATCAAGGACATCAAGAGCACCGGGACGGGCCTGTTCGACGTGAAGGCGTTTTTCGGTCCCTGGCGCACCAAGCGCGTGACTGTCGAGGGCAAAGAGCTTTCGCTCGACGATATCGAACACACCATCATGCGCCCCACCTTCAAGGACCCGCGCGTGCACTACGCCGTCAACTGCGCCTCGATCGGCTGCCCCAACCTGAAGATGACGCCGTGGTCGGCCGAAACGCTTGAGGCTGATCTGGAGGCCGGCGCCAAGGCTTATGTGAACCACCCGCGCGGGGTGAGGGTCAACGCCGACGGGTCGCTCACGGTTTCGAGTATCTACAGCTGGTTCAAAGAGGATTTCGGCGGCAACGACGACGGCGTCATTGCCCATCTGCGCAAATATGCGGGAGCCGAACTGGCGGAGAAGCTGAAAGGCTCGCCCCGGATTTCCGGCCATGATTACGACTGGTCGCTCAACGCGCCCAAATCCTGACGCCGTGCGGCCGCCGATGCTCGCCCCCGCGTGCCAGAAGCCTCTCCCTCTCCTTGCGGCAGCGTTCCTCCTGGGCGCTGCCGCGCTTTTCATTCTGGCAAGCCAGCTCATGCTCGTGTGGCTCGCGCCGGGTTTGACCAGCGCTACGGCGATGACGATCGCATCGGTCGCCCCGCTCATCGCCGGCATCGCCCTGCCCGCCGCTCTCTGCCTCGCGGTCACGCCGCTGCTCGTTCAGATCGGCGGACGGCCGGAATACGCCTGGCTGCTGCCCACGATGATCGCCTTCGGCGCGCTCATCCGCCTGGTCTGGTTCGCAGCTCCACCCGCGCTCGAGGACGACTATTTCCGCTATCTCTGGGACGGCGCGCTACTCGCCCACGGCTTCAACCCATACAATCACTCACCCGCGGCCGTGCTGCGCGGGCTCTCCGATCCGGCCAGCGCGGTCCCGCCCGGCATTCTCGAACTGGCGCGCCAGAGCGGGGAGGTTCTGACCCGCATCAACTTCCCCGAACTGTGCACCATCTATCCGGGAACGGCGCAAGCCGCCTTCGCGCTCGCGCACTGGCTCGGGCCGTTCGACGTCAACGGCCTCAGGGCGGTGTTTCTCGCGGCGGAGGCGGCAACCCTGTTTCTGCTCTTCTCGCTCCTGCGGGAACTGGGGGCGAGCCCGTTCTGGGCGGCGCTCTACTGGTGCAATCCTTTCCCAGCCGAATTGCTGATCGGGGCGGCCCACGCCGACGTGCTGATCGCGCCGCTCGTTCTCGGGGCTATCCTCGCCGCCTGGCGGCAGCGTGTGGCGAGCTCCGGCGTGCTGCTGGCGTTGGCCGCGGGCGTGAAGATCTGGCCGGTGCTGCTCGCCCCGCTGCTGTTCCGCCGCCATCTCCTGCAGCCGCTGCGCCTCCTTGTGCTCGCGGCGATCACGGGGCTGGTGCTGGCCGCCGTCATGGCGCCGGTGCTGCTTGCCTCGCTCCAGGCCCAATCGGGGCTTACGGCCTATGCGAGCGCTTGGTCCAACAACAACGGCTTTTTCGCCTGGGCCGCCTGGGGCCTGTTCTACCTGCTGCCCGAAGGCGTGTCGGCCAATACGGTTCTGCGGTTTTTCATTGTTGCCTTGGCTGGGGCGATCGCGCTCGCCGTGGCGATCCGCCCAGCTGCGACGCTTCAAGACCTCGCCGGACGCGCCCTCATCGTCTCTGCGGCCGTGTTCTATCTCGCGCCGGCGCAATTTCCCTGGTATGCGGCGCCGTTCCTGGCGCTTGCGGCAGCGCTGAGGGTCTGGCCACTGCTCGCCGCCTCCGCGCTCCTGCCCTTTTATTACCTGTTCTTTCCGCTGTGGCAGACAGGGCGCGGCGCCGATTTCATCTACGGCGCGGCGTTCATCCATTCCGTGCCGGTGTTGGCCTGGCTCGTCTGGCGTTATTTGCGTAAGCTGCACTCCGATCTACCGGATGCACAAGCGAGGCAGGCACCATGACCGATGATTTCTCCAACCTTCGCATCGGCGTCGTCATCCCGGCCATGAACGAGGCGGGCGGGCTCTCCCAGGTGCTGCCCGCCATCCCCGCCTGGGCGAAACCGGTGATCGTCGTCGATCACCGCTCGACCGACGGCACCAGCGAGGTCGCAGCGCGCCTTGGCGCCATGGCCATCGCCGAGCCGCGCCCGGGCTACGGCACGGCCTGCCTGACCGGCATCGCCGCGCTTGCCCAGCACGACATCATCGTGTTTCTCGACGCGGATGCAAGCGACGACCCAAGCGAGATGCACAGCCTCGTGCGGCCGATCGCGGAGGGCCGCGCCGACATGGTGCTGGGCTCGCGCACCCTGGGCAAGCGCGAGCGCGGCTCCCTCACCCCGCAACAGGTGTTCGGCAACTGGCTCGCCTGCCTGCTCATCCGCATCATCTGGGGCGTGCGCTTCACCGATCTCGGGCCGTTCCGGGCGATACGGCGCGACGCGCTCGAACGCCTCGACATGGCCGACCGCAATTACGGCTGGACGGTCGAGATGCAGGTGCGCGCCGCCAAGGCTGGCTTGAGGTGCCTCGAGGTGCCCGTCAGCTACCGCCGCCGCATCGGCCAATCCAAGGTGTCCGGCACCATCAAGGGCACCATCAAAGCAGGATACAAGATCCTATTCGTCATCGCCCGCGAAACGCTCGCCTTCCGGAGAGGCCGCAAGGTGACGGCCGCGTGAGCCGGCCTGCACCAAAGGCATGACCGCATACACGGCGCATCACTAGGCCGTGAGCGGTGTAACGAATAAAACCGCTTGGTCGAACGTCAGTCCGAGACTTGCGTGAACATTCAGCTTTGAAGGACTGTATCATCATGCTTCATTTTCCGGTCAATACTTCGGCCAAACGCCCAACCGAAGCGGGCGGCCGCCTGAAGGCGGACATCTGCGTCATCGGCGCGGGGTCCGGCGGTCTCTCCGTGGCGGCGGGCGCGGTGCAGATGGGCGCCTCCGTCGTGCTCATCGAAAAGGGCAAGATGGGCGGCGACTGCCTGAACACGGGCTGTGTGCCCTCCAAGGCGCTCATCGCCGCCGCGCATGTGGCGCACACTCCGCGCCACGGCGGCAGCTTCGGCATCCCGAATTTCGATCCCGCGGTGGAGTTCCCCGCCGTGCACGACCACGTGCACAGCGTCATCGGCGCCATCGCCCCGCATGACAGCGTGGAGCGCTTCGAAGCGCTCGGTGTGAGGGTGATCAAGGACACCGCGAAATTCGTCTCCCGCAACGAAGTGGAAGCCGGGCCCTACCGCATCGAAGCGCGCCGCTTCGTCATCGCTACGGGCTCCGCCGCAGCGGTGCCGCCCATCCCCGGGCTGAAGGACGCTCCCTACCTCACCAACGAAAGCATCTTCGAGCTGCAGACCCGCCCGGAGCATCTCATCGTCGTCGGCGGCGGGCCGATCGGGCTGGAAATGGCGCAGGCGTTCCGCAGGCTCGGCGCGCGCGTCAGCCTCGTCGAGATGGGCACGATCCTTGCGCGCGACGAACCCGAAGCGGTGGCCGTGGTGCGCAATGCACTCATCGCCGACGGGGTGGAACTGCACGAGAAGACCGGGGTCAAGGCCGTCGCCCGCAACGGTGAAGCCATTGACGTGACGGTCGAGGACCAGAGCGGAATGCAACGCATCATCAGCGGCAGCCATATCCTCCTCGCCGTAGGCCGCAAGCCGACCACGCAGGGGCTCGGGCTGGAGGCGGCCGGCATCCGATACGGACCCAAGGGCATCGAGGTCGATGCCCGGCTGCGCACCTCGAACAGCCGCGTCTTCGCCATCGGCGACGTGGCCGGCGGTCCGCAATTCACCCACATCGCCGGCTATCACGCCGGCATCGTCATCCGAAATGCGCTCTTCGCCCTGCCCTCCAAGGTCGATTACAAGGCCCTGCCCTGGGTGACCTATGCCGATCCCGAACTGGCGCATGTGGGCCTGACCGAGGCGGACGCCCGCAAGGCCGGCCATCAGGTGCAGATCCTCACCTGGTCGTTCAACGAGAACGACCGCGCCCAGGCCGAGAGGCGCACGGAAGGACTTGTCAAGATCGTGCTGGGCAGGAAGGGCAGCATCCTCGGCGCGACGATCGTCGGTCCGCATGCCGGCGAGCTGATCTCGCTGTGGGGGCTCGCCATTCAGAACGGTCTCAAGATCTCGGCCATCGCCAGCATGATCGTGCCCTATCCCACGCTCTCGGAAGTGTCCAAGCGCGCGGCCGGCAGCTATTACACGCCGACGCTGTTCAGCAACAAGACGAGGCGCTTCGTGCGGCTCATCCAGCGCGTGCTCCCGTAAATCCACTTCGACAAGGATCCCCCCCATGAAGCTGCAATCAATCCTCAAAGACAAGCGCGTGTGGCTCGTCGCGGCCGCCATCGCCGCTTTCGCCGCGCTGCGCTATTCCGGGCTCGGCGAGTATCTCTCGCTCGACACGCTGAAGACGCACCGCGCCGAACTCGTCGCCTTCGTCGAGAAGAACTTCGTGCTCGCTGCCCTCGCCTATGTCGGCATCTACACCGCCGCCGTCGCTTTCTCCTTTCCGGGCGCGGTATTTCTGACTCTGTCGGGCGGTTTCCTGTTCGGCGCCGTCACCGGCACGCTGCTGACCGTGACCGCCGCCACCATCGGGGCGACGCTGATCTTCCTCTTCGCCCGCACCATCTTCGGCGACAATGCGCTCGAAAAGCTCGGGCCGCAGGCGCAGAAGCTCGCCGCCAACATCAAGGAGAACGCCTGGTCCTATCTCCTCGTGCTGCGCCTCGTGCCGCTGTTTCCGTTCTTCCTTGTCAACCTGATCCCTGCCTTCGTCGGCGTGCGGCTGCCGGTTTACGTTTTGACGACATTCTTCGGCATCATCCCCGGCACATTGGTGTTCTCGCTGTCGGGGGCGGGGCTCGGCAGTGTGCTCAACAAGGGCGAGGAGTTCTCGGTCGGCTCGGTGCTGACGCCGGAGATCATTGCCGCGCTTATCGGGCTTGCCCTGCTGTCGCTTGCTGCCATCCCGCTGCGCAAGCGGTTCGCCAGGCAGGAGACCGCGTAAGCCATGACGATCGCCATTGGCATGATGTGCAAGGCGCCGCGGGCCGGGTTCAGCAAGACCCGGCTTGCAGCCCATGTAGGGGCGGAGCTTGCCGCAAGGCTGTCGGCTGCGTTCCTGCGCGACGTCGGGGCAAGCCTTGCTTCGGCCTGCGAGGCGGACGGCGCTCTCGTGCCTTATGCTCTGTTCTGCCCGGCCGACGCGGAAGGCGAGTTGCGCCAGCATCTGCCCGGCAGCTTCCATTACATGCTCATGCAGGAGGGCGATCTGGGCAGCACGATGCTGAACGCGATCGGGGCGATCCTTGCCCGGGGGCACGAGGGCGCCGTGCTGATCGGCTCGGACTTCCCGACGCTGCCGCCGGCCATCCTGATCGAGGCAGCCTCTCGCCTGCGCAACGCCGATACCGACGCCGTGATCGGCCCTTCGCTCGATGGGGGGTATTATCTGATCGGCATGCGCGCCCCCCATGCGGCGCTGTTTCAGGGCATGACCTGGAGCACAAGCACGGTGTTCAGGGACACGCTCGAACGCGCACGCGCCGCCGCTCTCGTCATGGGCGAATTGCCGATGTGGTATGATGTGGACGATGCTGTATCCTTCGCCGTGCTGAAGGATCATCTGGCCGGACGGGCGATCCCGGCGCTTGGCGCTTCAATGCCGCCCGGTCCTGCACTGGAAACGCGTCTGGTTCTGGGCGATCATCGCCTGGTCGGGCTCGGCTCCGGCGTGGGGGCGGCCATAGACCCATGATCAAGGACAACGCGATGCAGCCGGGACGAACCTGCCCGCTCGATTATCGGACCGAGGCCGCGATGCTGGCGGGCATGCCCACGCTGGCAGCGGAAACCCTCTATGTGGTTGGCGGTCTTTACGGCAACCGCTTTGCGCTAGACACCATCGAGGCCTTGGCGGCGCGGGAGCCTGGCCCGGTCGCCATCGTCTTCAACGGTGATGCGCACTGGTTCGACGCCGAGCCGGGGCCGTTCGCGAGGCTGGAGGAGCGCCTGGCGCGTCACCCCGCCATCCGCGGCAATGTCGAAACCGAGTTGGGGCGGGACAGCCAGAGCGGAGCGGGCTGCGGCTGCGCCTATCCCGGGACGGTCGATCAGGCCACGGTCGATCGCTCCAACGCCATCATGGAAAGGCTGCAATCCGCCGCCGCGCTATGGCCCGCGGCCGGGGCAAGATTTCGCGCTTTGCCCCCTATGATGAGGGCGAAGGTCGGCGAGGCGCGCATCGGCATCGTGCATGGCGATCCGACCTCGATTGCCGGCTGGGGCTTCTCGCGCGAGAGCCTTGATGATCCAGGCGCTCGCGGCTGGATCGGGCGGCTTTTCGTGGAGGCCGATGTCGATGTCTTTGCCTCGACCCACACCTGCGGCGCGGCAATGCGGCGCTTCGATGCGGCCGGGGCCCGCAAGCTTGTTGCCAACAACGGCTCGGCCGGCATGGGGACTTTTGCAGGCAGCAGCGCCGGCCTCATCACCCGCATCGGCGTAAAACCCTCACCGCACGAGGCGTTGTACGAGGCACCGGTGCTTAATGCCCATGTCGCGGCGCTCCCCGTGCCGTTCGACCTCACCGCATTCCTTGCCGAGTTCGATGCGATCTGGCCGGAAGGCTCGCCCGCAGCGCTCTCCTATCGCACGCGCATTCTCGGGGGAAGCATCGACACGCTTGACGCAGCGCTGCCGTGAGAGGCCGACCTTGCACTCACCAGCGCAGCATCAGGCGGCCGAGCAGCGCGCCGAGCGCTGCGACGAGCATGATGGCGAGCGAATACCAGAGCGCCACGAACAGGGGCGAATCGTCACCGCAGTGAAAGGCATAGAGCGTGGCGCCGATCGCCCCGCTCAGCAGTCCGGCGGTAAAGCCGGTCATGGCCGGTCGCACAGGAGCGCCATGCCGCAGAGCCGTTAGCGCTGCGATGAGTGGGGCAAGCGCCAGAACGGGTATGAATGTAAGGCAGAGCATGGCGTTGGTGCCGACCATGCGCGCCTGCCAGTCCGCCCGGCCGTGCAGTACCAGATCGGCCACGATGGCAAGCAGAAGGGCCGCCCCGGCAATGGCGATCCGGCCGAAGGAAACCGTTGCCCCCGGACGCGCGAGGGCTACTGCGAGCGGCAACAGCAGGATGGCAAGCAGCGCAACGAACGCGACCTTCAGCAGGAACCAGGGCGACAGCATGGCCTGGGCCAGGTCCGCGCGTGGCCCCAGGGTGGCGAGGAACAGGGCGGCGGCGACCGCAAAGCCGCCCGCCTCGAACAGGCCGAAGCGCCGCTCCACGCTCTCCGCGACATTGCCGGCATCCTTGGACAGCGCTTCGATAAGATCGTCCGTCCTCATGTCAATTCTGCTCCCCAAAGCGCTTAGCGAGTGCGCCGAGCGCGCGATGCAGGGTTACGCGGACTGCGCCTTCGGTCATGTCGAGGCGGCTGGCGGTTTCCGCGGTGGAATGACCGTCCACGAACAGGCACATCACGACCGTTTTCTGCTTCTCCGGCAGCGTCGAGGCCATGCGGATGATGTCGCGCACGGGAAGCTGCTGATCCTGTTCCTCGGAGGGGATGACCTCGGTATAGTCGTCGATCGGCAGGTGCAAGCGGTTGCCGCGCCTGCGCACGGCGTCGATGAGCTTGTACCGTGTTATCGCTCTCACCCACGGGCCGAAACGCTCGCCCTCCTTCCATGTATGCCGCTTGAGATGAATGGCCAGCAGGGTTTCCTGCACGATGTCCTCCACGTCGGACTGCGATAGGCCGGATGCCGAGGCGCTTCGTCTGGCAAGCCCGCGCAAGTAAACGGACAAGTCCGCCAGGAGCAGCTTGTACGCGGCTTTGTCTCCGTTGCGTTCGGCGAGCATCCACTGACGCCATTGCTGCTCGCGGTCGGTCATCCGATGCTCCATTCAAATCTTCGGTTTGTCCGGCGTCCTTGTTACATCACTGAGGCGAAAACTTCATCACGAACGCTCCCCGAGCATTGGCCCGCGCCGACTTTATGCAAATGATTTCAAAAATGACCGAATTTAAATATTTGCCATGATTCATTCTTACTCCTGTAACAGTTTACGAAAGGTCCCTGAGAACGGGAGGGGGGAGTGACACATCCCGATCACCGCACAATCCTGCGCAAGGGCGCAAGGCGATGGAATGCCTGGCGGGCAGACGAGCGCGGTATCGTGCCCGATCTGCGCCGGCTGCGTCTCGAACCGCACGAGAAAAACTTCGGGCGGGGGGCCGGCGGACCGATCGACTTCCACGGCGCCAATCTCGAGCAGGCGGACCTGAGCAACGCCTATCTGTTCCAAGCCGATTTCAGCGAGGCACGGCTCGTCGATGCCAACCTTGCCGGCGCCGTTCTCGCCCATGCCGATTTCAGCGGCGCGGACCTGACCGATGCCACCCTGTCCGGGGCCGACCTCTCGCACACCGTGTTCGACGATGCAGTCCTCGCCGGGGCGGACCTCGCCACCGCCAAGCACCTCACCCAGGAGCAGATCGAGCGCGCTATGGGCGATGAAACCACGCGGCTGCCGCGACATCTCGTTCACCCGGTTTCCTGGCTTCATCCCGCTGACGGCTTGTGGGACGAGGATGAGATGCAAGAGCCCATGGCGAAACGCGAGTTGGGCGATCTTTACGAGATCATCGGGGCAAGACGCCACGACAGCCAGGAAACCATCCAGTTTCTCTACCGGGCGAAAGCCAAGACCCTCCATCCCGATCTCCACCCGGGCGACGCGGAGGCGGCAGCAGCCTTCTCCCGGCTGACCCATGCCTACAGCATTCTGCGCGATCCTAAAAAGCGGGCGCTCTACGATCGCGGCGAAATCGGCCCGGATGGCGAGGAAACGGCGGTCTATCACCGCCTTAGCGCACAGGACAGCGACATGCGCCGGCTCAAGCGCTATGCGGCTGCAAGCGTCTTTGTCTTCCTCTCGGTCGCAACCGTCTTCGGGTTGCACCTGTCGGGCCTGTGGCTGCCCCTCGAGGACGAGCGCCGTGTCGAGACGGCCAAACCTCTAGACAAAGCCATAGAGGCATTGCCGAAACCAGCGGAACCTCCGCAGCCGCGGTCAAAACTGCAGGAGCGCATCGTTGAGAGCGAGCGGCAACTGGGCCCTCCCGAAGCAGGCGGAGCGCCAGCGGCCGTCTCCGGTTACGCCGCTGCAGGACGCGGCAAGAAGACCCATGCCGGCGCAATCACATCCGCCGTGGTGCCCATGCAGCCCTCCATCACCATCGCAGAGAAGAGCCCGCAGATGCTGGCCGCAATCCCGCCGCCCGCCACCGAGCCTGTTGTACCGATGCCGCCGGTGACCGATGCGGTAAAGCGCCTGACGTTTCGCCCGCTGCCCAAGCGGCCGTACCGCTGCTCGCCCGAGGATTTGCAGCGCGCCAGGCTGCAGTTCGACAACACCCTGCGCCTGGAGACCCTGCGCTGCCTGTCCCGGCTTCCCGGTCGCACGGAGAGGCGCCTGCAGCCGCCGGGCGATCTGACCATCGCCCAGCCGTGAGGCGCGGCTGCGCAGCGTGGCGGCCTTGAAAGCGTCACGATCCGACGCTGAGGACGTGTGTCTCGGCTGTTCCAGGAGGATCGTCCATGCGCATCGTATTCACGCTGTCCCTGTTGCTTCTGATCGTTGCATCCCACCCTGCAGCGGCGCAGAGTTTCGACTGCGCGACCGCGCGCAACGAGGAAGAGGAAACGATCTGCTCCATCCGCGATCTCAGTGATCTCGACAGCGAGATGGCCGGGCTTTACCGGGAATTGGAGCAGCGGCTGCCGGTGTCCTTGCAGCGGATGCTGCTGGCCATGCAGCGGGACTGGCTGCAGTCGCGGCGCGCCTGCGGCGCGGACAATCAATGCCTCTTCGAGCACTATCTTGCCCGCATCGCGGAGCTGCGAGCGCTCGCCGATACCGATTTCAGCGGCGAGGCCGATGGAGCACGCGGCAATCCGCGCGGTGACGATGACAGGCGCCGCGGCGGCGATGATTACAGACCGCGGGGCGACGGGGGAAGCGGCCGCGCCCCCGATCCCTACGCGCGGCCCGACGGCTATCGCCCGCGTTGATCACCGCCAATCGCCTGCTTGCAGAAAAATGATCCCCGGCAAGCCAAGCCGCTTGCCGGGCGCACAGTTGGCATGGCCGCCGGCTGGCGCGCCTTTAGTTGTCCAGGAACGAGCGGAGCTTGCGGCTGCGGCTCGGGTGTTTCAGTTTCCGCAGCGCCTTCGCCTCGATCTGACGGATGCGTTCGCGCGTGACGGAGAACTGCTGGCCTACCTCCTCGAGCGTATGATCGGTGTTCATGCCGATGCCGAAGCGCATGCGCAGCACCCGCTCCTCGCGCGGAGTGAGCGAGGCGAGCACGCGCGTCGTCGTCTCGCGCAGGTTCGAGTTGATGGCCGCGTCGATGGGCAGGATGGCGTTCTTGTCCTCAATGAAGTCGCCGAGATGGGTGTCCTCCTCGTCGCCCACGGGGGTTTCGAGGCTGATCGGCTCCTTGGCGATCTTGAGCACCTTGCGCACTTTCTCCAGCGGCATGGAGAGTTTCTCCGCCAGCTCCTCCGGCGTCGGCTCGCGGCCGATTTCGTGCAGCATATGCCGGCTCGTGCGCACGATCTTGTTGATCGTCTCGATCATGTGCACGGGGATACGGATGGTGCGCGCCTGGTCGGCGATCGAGCGGGTGATCGCCTGGCGGATCCACCAGGTGGCATAGGTCGAGAACTTGTAGCCGCGGCGATATTCGAACTTGTCCACCGCCTTCATCAGGCCGATATTGCCTTCCTGGATGAGATCGAGGAATTGCAGGCCGCGATTGGTGTATTTCTTGGCGATGGAGATGACGAGGCGCAGATTCGCCTCCACCATTTCCTTCTTGGCCTGGCGGGCCTCCTTCTCGCCTTTCTGCACGATTTTGAGGATGCGGCGGAACTCGGCGATGTCAAGGCCGGTCTCGGTGGCGAGGTTCTGAATCTCCTTGCGGATGTCCTCGACTGTTGCGCCGTCGCGCTCGACCAGGTTTTTCCAGCCCTTGCCTTTCAGTTGGCCGACGCGTTCGAGCCAGCCCGGCTCCATCTCCTTGCCCTGGTATTCGGCGAGGAATTCGTCGCGCTTCACGCCGTGGGCGTCGGCAAGGCGCATCAGCCGGCCTTCGAAGCCCATCAGCCGCTTGTTGATGTCGTAGAGCTGCTCGACGAGCGCTTCGATGCGGTTCGGATTCAGCGACAGGCTCTTGACGTCGGCGATGATCTCCGCCTTGAGCTTCTTGGCACGGCGCTCCTGGCCAGGGCTCAGTTCGTCGTCCTGAAGCTGCTTCTCCATCGACTGGTCTTGCAGCTTGCGCAGTTTCTTGTAATTGGCGGCAATCTTGTCGAAGGTTTCGAGAACCTTCGGCTTGAGTTCGGCTTCCATGGCCGCGAGCGAGAGGCTGTTGGCCAGTTCGTCGTCCTCCTCGAGCATATCGTCTTCTAGGGCGCGAGGCTGCGCGTGAGTATCGCCGTGCCGGTCCGCCGTTTCACCCTCCGCGCGGGTGCCATTCGCCGCTCCGTTCAGGCCGCCCATGGCCTCGGGCGAGCGTGCGAACGGGCCGGCATAGGTCGCCTCCAGATCGATGATGTCGCGCAGGAGGATTTTGCCTTCGTTGAGCTCATCGCGCCAAATGATGATCGCCTGGAAGGTAAGCGGGCTTTCGCACAGCCCGGAAATCATGGCTTCGCGGCCGGCCTCGATGCGTTTGGCGATGGCGATCTCGCCGTCGCGCGACAGCAGCTCGACCGATCCCATCTCGCGCAAATACATGCGCACGGGATCGTCGGTGCGGTCGGTCGGCTCGACGCTCTTTTCCTGCTTGATCGGCAAATGGCTTGAGGCCAATGCCCGGTCTTCGTCCTCCTCGCCGATCTCGCCCAGATCGACGGCGGCTTCGTCTACCTCCTCGACATCAATCACGTTCACGCCCATGTCGCTGAACATGGCAAGAATGTCCTCGATCTGCTCGGATGACACTTCCTCCGGCGATAGAACATCATTGATTTCGTCATGCGTGACGTAGCCGCGTTGCTTGCCCAGCTTGATCAGCCGCTTGACCGCCTGATCAGAAAGGTCAAGGAGCGGGCTGTCGGGCGCATCCGGTGTGGTGGCGTCCTGGTCTTCATGTTTCGAAGGCTTTGCCATAATCACTCCAAACGTCTTCTCAAATCGAACGGGTCGGCAAGGGTTTGCGCCCGCCAGATCGGGGCGCTGCAACCTTACGCCGGCTGCTCTGTCATAATGTTGCGGGGGAACAAGGGGAACGGAACCGAATCGATCAAACACTCTGCCGTCATGGAGCTACCTGCGAAGCCTTAATACCATACTAACGAAGCGAAGCATCCGGCCGATGATCCGGACCACCGCGATCTCCTCCCTGGGCTCTGTAGCCTTCAATCGCGGCTTCCACGCCATCGGCGCTCAGCACGTCTTCGCGAACGGCCTGAAGCCTCAGGAAGTTCTCCTCGGACTGATCCTGAAAGTAAGCCTGTTCCGCAGCCTCGAGTTCCCGTTTCAATTCCGACGACTTCCTGTGCAACGCCACCATGTGCCGCCAGCCGATCATAACGCTCGTCTTGTCCGCATCGGGCTGCGTGTGCCAATCGCAATTCTGAGAGGTGGCTTGCTCGACAAGGGCCAGAGTGGGCCCTAACCCCCTATTTTTCAGTTGATGGCGCAAGCCGTCTTTGTCAAGGGGATTCTGTTGCGTATACGCATCAACAATGGCATCGCGAAGCGCGCCGAGACCGGGGCTTTCGAAGGCGAGCGCGGCCGCATCCTCGCAGCCATCGTCGAGAAGCCACGGGTTATTCAGCAGCGCTTGGATGATGTGCGCTTCGCGCCGGTGCGGTAGGAACGCGGCCGATTGCGTCAGGCGACTCTTGAGCGCACCGGGGAGAACCGGATGCTCGCCGCGCTGCGCTTGCCCGGCTGCCTGCCATGGCTTGGCGTGCCGCCACCCGGCTGCGCCGGCCCCTCCCCGCGGCGCATGAGCCGAGCCGTTCGCGGGCCGGGGGCCGGATGACTGCCTCCACAACTGCCACAGCTTCGATTTCAGTTCGCGGACATAGTGCCCGCGCACGAGCGGATGGCGGATTTCGCTGGCAAGCGCCAACATGCGGGCTTCAAATGCTGCCCGCATCTCCGGCGTGGTGAGCTGGGCTGCCTCCGTTTCCATCCGCCAGAGCACGTCGATCAGCGGCTCGGCAGCGGCGATCACCCGGCCCATGGCCTCAGTCCCGGCGCTTCGCACCAGATCGTCCGGGTCAAGACCGTCGGGCAGGAAGGCGAAGCGCAGGCTTTGCGCCGGCAGCAGGTGGGGAAGCGCAACGCCAAGGGTGCGATAAGCAGCGCGCCGCCCCGCTGCGTCGCCGTCGAAGCACATCACCGGCTCCTCCGCCATGCGCCAGAGCAGGCGAAGCTGCTCCTCGCTCAGGGCCGTGCCGAGCGGGGCAACCGCATTGGTGAAACCGGCCCGCGCCAGCGCGATGACGTCCATATAGCCTTCCGCCACGATCACCGTGCCGCGCTCGTGCGCATTCTTTCTCGCCCGCGCCGCGTTGAACAGCACCGACCCCTTGTGAAACAGCGGCGTTTCGGGCGAATTGAGGTATTTGGGCTGCTGCTCCTGGCCGAGCGCGCGCCCGCCGAAGGCGATGACCGCTCCCGAAAGATCGGCGATGGGGAACATCAGGCGGTTGCGGAAGCGGTCGTAGGGGACCGCGATGCCCTCGCCGCCGATGAGCATGCCGGCCGTCACCGCGTCCTCGGCAGCAAAGCCGAGCGAGGCCAAGTGTTGCTTGAGCGCGGTGCGGCTTTCCGGGGCGTAACCGAGGCGGAAGGTGGCGATTTCATCATCGCCAACCCCGCGCTGGGCGAGATAATCCCGCGCCGCCTTGCCGCTGCTCGCGCGCAACTGCGCCTCGAAGAAGGCGCAAGACGCTTCGGTGATGCGCCGCAACCGGTCGAACTCGGCTTCCCGCTCCACCATCTGCGGCGTCGGCTTGGGGAGGGCAACCCCGGCATCCTTCGCCAGCCTCTCGACCGCCTCAATGAAGCTCAGTCCCTCGGTTTTCATCAGGAAAGTGAAGATGTCCCCGTGCTCGCCCGTGGAAAAGCAGTGGTAGAAGCCTTTCTGGTCATTCACGGTGAAGGAGGGCGTTTTTTCATGCTTGAAGGGCGACAGCCCGACATATTCGCGGCCCTGCCGCTTCAGCTTGACGCGGCGCGCAACCACCTGGCTGACGGGCAGCCGCTGGCGGATTTCGTCGATGAGCGCGGGTGGATAGCGCATCGGAACCTCTCCTCCGCATCCGACTTTAGGTGATTCGGCAGCAGACCTCAGATAATCGGCACGTCGGGCCCGCTAATCCACAGCTTGGCCGCAATCCGAACAGGCAACCATGATGGCGGTCGGGCGAGCCGTGCAGCCCGGCGGACGGTCGCCCCCGTTTCGCTCATGCCGCCTGCCCGGCCCCGATGGCCTCGGCCAGGGCAAGGGTGCGCGCCGCCATGTCCGCGTGCAGCCGCTCCACCATGCGGCCGTCGAGGGAGATCGCGCCCTTGCCGGCATTTTCGGGCAGGGCGAACGCCTCCCTGATCCGTCTTGCCCAGGCGATCTCCTCGTCAGAAGGAGAGAACGCCGCGTTGCACGGCGCGATCTGGCTGGGGTGGATCAGCGTCTTGCCGTCCATGCCGAGGGCACGCCCTTGCGCGCATTCGGCCGCCAGGCCATCGCCATCGGCAATGTCGTTGAAGACACCGTCGATGATGTCTAGCCCGAAGGCGCGCGCCGCCGCCACGCAGGTGGACAGCCAGGCGAGCATCGGCAGCCGGTCGCGGGTAAGCAGGGCGCGCGTGTCCTTGGCAAGGTCGTTGGTGCCCATCACGAACGCAGTGAGCGGAAAGCGGTCGTGCCGCGCGGCGGCGGCAATTTCGCCGGCGTTCAGCACGGCAAGCGGCGTTTCCATCATCGCCCAGAGCCGGCACGAAGGCACACCCGCCTCATCGAGGGAAGCGCGCAGCGCGCTCAGCCCATGCGCCGATTGCAGCTTCGGCACCAGCACGGCATCAGCGCCGCAGCCGGCGGCCGCGCGCAAGTCTTGCTCGTGCCAGGGCGTGCCCGCGCCGTTGATGCGGATGACAAGCTCGCGACGGCCATATCCGCCCGCGGCGACCGCTGCCAGCGCGTTGGCGCGCGCGGCATCCTTGGCTTCGGGTGCAACCGCATCCTCCAGATCGAAGATAAGGCAATCCGCATCAAGGCTCCTTGCTTTGTCGAGCGCTTTCGTGTTCGAGGCTGGCATATAAAGAACGCTTCGGCGGGGTCTGATCGGGGTCATGGAACCATCTTTCTGTTGGTTGCGTCTTCGCTGTAATCTATGATGAAAACAGTATCAAATCGCAACGCGCGGCCCGCCAGAAAGGATGCGCATTCCGGGCCGAAGCGGGCGGGCAAAGTTTCGCGCAACAATCGGTTGCGCAAGAGAAGGTTGGCATCATGGCATTGGTTCTTGCTCTATCGTCTCAGGTCGCCTACGGCCATGTGGGCAATTCGGCCATGCAGTTCCCGCTCCTGCGCCTGGGCTTCCAGCCGATCGCGGTGCCCACCGTGCTGCTCTCCAACCGGCCGGACTATCCCCACACCAGCCGCCTCGACATTCCCGCAACCAGCCTTGCCGACCTGCTCACCGCCATCGAAAGAAACGGGTGGCTGAGCGGGGTCAGGGCCGTGATCACCGGATACATGCCGAATGCGGAGCATGTCGCCGTGGTGGCCGACTGGATCTCGCGGCTGAAGGCGCTCAACCCGCTGCTGCTTTATCTGTGCGATCCGATCATCGGCGATGACCCCGGCGGGCGCTACATCAGCGAGGTTGCCGCCCACGCACTCCGCCAGACGCTCCTACCCCTAGCCGACATCGCAACGCCCAATGCCTATGAACTCTGCTGGCTTACCGGCAAACCGGTGCGCACGGCTGAGGAGGCCGCGCTCGCCGCGCAAGCTCTTGGCCCCGAGACGGTGCTCGTCACCTCCGCGCCGGCCGACGGGCACCACCGGCTCGCCAACATCCTCGTGCGCGACGGCGAGGCGTGGACAGCGAACGTGCATCGGCGTGATCGCGTGCCGCACGGCACCGGCGATTTCCTCGCCGCCATCTTCGCGGCGCGCATGATGCAGGGCCACAGCGCCCCGGAAGCGCTGGCCCTTACCACAGCGAGCATGGATGCGCTCGTATCGGCAAGCCTTGGCGCGGAAGAGCTTGCGCTTGCCGCCGCGCAGGAGGTCTGGGCCGATCCCCTGCCCTGGCCGATCCATGCCCTTGCGCTCGCCCCATGCCAGCCTGCGGCGGCGCCGATGACGGCATGAGCCTGTGGGTTGCCGGCGTTGACGGCTGCAAGGCAGGTTGGCTCTGCGTGCTTGCGCGCCTCGATGCGTCCGCGCCGCCGCGGGCCGCCATCTACGCACGGTTCGCCGATGTGCTGATGCTTCAGGAAGCGCCGCTTGTCATTGCCGTCGATGTGCCCATCGGCCTGCCCGAGCGTGCCATCCCCGGCGGGCGGGCCTGCGACGTGGCCTTGCGCAGGCATCTGGGCGGGCGGCAGTCCTCGGTGTTCGCGGTGCCGGCGCGCGCCGCGGTGATGCAGCAGGGCTATGTCGAAGCGTGCGCGACGGCGGAACGCCACTCGGACCCGCCGCGCAAGGTCTCGAAGCAGTGCTTCAACATCTTCCCCAAGATCCGCGAGGTGGACGCCGCCCTGACCCCGCAGCTGCAAGGCCGTATCGTTGAATGCCACCCCGAAGGCGCGTTCTGGGCCATGAACGGCGAGCGCGCGCTCGAGGTGCCGAAAAAGGTGAAGTCAAGGCCCTATCCGCCGGGCCTTGCCCTGCGCCGCGCGCTGCTGATTGCGGCGGGGTTTGCGCCCGCGTTTCTCGACGAGACGCGGTTTGCGGCGGCGCAAGCCGGCATGGACGATTTCCTCGATGCCTGCGCTTGCGCCTGGACGGCGGCGCGGGTTCAGCGCGGGCAGGCGCGGCGCTTCCCCGACGATCCGCCCCGCGATGGGCGCGGCCTGCGCATGGAAATCCTAGCCTGATAAATCTTTGCCTGACAAATCTTGGCTTAAGCGCCTCAGGCGGCCTTGCGGCTCTTGAGCAACCCGCGATTGATCAGCGTCTCGGCGATCTGCACGGTGTTGAGCGCCGCGCCCTTGCGCAGATTGTCCGAGACGATCCACATGGACAGCCCGTTTTCCACGGTGATGTCCTCGCGGATGCGGGACACGTAAGTGGCGTAATCGCCCACGCATTCAACCGGCGTCACATAGCCGCCGTCCTCGCGCTTATCGACCACCAGCACGCCCGGCGCCTCGCGCAGAATGTCGCGCGCTTCCTCCGCCGTGATCGGCTTCTCGAACTCGATGTTCACTGCCTCGGAATGGCCGACGAACACCGGCACGCGCACGCAGGTGGCCGTCACCTTGATCTTCGGGTCGAGGATTTTCTTGGTCTCGACCACCATTTTCCACTCTTCGCGCGTCGAGCCGTCCTCCATGAATCGGTCGATATGCGGGATGCAGTTGAAGGCGATCTGCTTGGTGAAAACCTTGGGCTCCGGGCTGTCGGTGACGAAGATGCCCTTGGTCTGATGCCACAACTCGTCCATGGCGTCCTTGCCAGCGCCGGAAACGGACTGATAGGTGGCGACCACCACGCGCCTGATGGTGGCTGCATCGTGCAGCGGTTTCAGCGCAACCACCATCTGCGCCGTGGAGCAGTTCGGGTTGGCGATGATGTTTTTCCTGGAAAAACCCGCAATCGCGTCCGCGTTCACCTCTGGCACGATGAGCGGCACGTCCGCGTCGTAGCGCCAGGCGGAGGAATTGTCGATCACGACGCAGCCCTTGGCGGCGATCTTCGGCGACCATTCCTTCGACACATCCCCGCCTGCGGACATCAGCGCGAAATCGCATTTGGAGAAGTCGAACTGTTCGAGATCCTGGCATTTGAGCGTGCGCTCGCCGAACGAAACCTCGACGCCCATGGAGCGGCGCGAGGCGATGGCATGCACCTCGCCGACGGGGAATTCCCGCTCGGCAAGGATGTTGAGCATCTCGCGCCCCACATTTCCGGTGGCGCCCACGACCGCAACATTGTAACTCATTGCTCTTCCAATCTTGACAATTCGCTTCGGGAAAGAGTTCTTATGCGCTTCTTCGACCGTTGTCTATGGACCGCATGAAACGCGACTGAAAGCACTCTCGCACAAGACCATCCTCAAAGGAGACAAGCGCCTTGCACCACGTCGATATCCCAACCCCAGCCCAGGTCAAGGCGCTGATTACGAAACGCGCCGACGCCTGCGTCTCCATCTATGTCCCGACCGTCCCCCTCACGCAGGACATCGGAGCGGCGAGGATCGAGTTGAAGAACCTCGCTTCGGAGGCTGTTCGCCAGTTGCAGGAGGTGAAATTCGACAAGCGCAGGCTTGCCGCGATCGAAGAGCAGCTCGAGGAGCTGGGGGAGGATGACGAATTCTGGCGCGTGCAGGCGAACAGCCTCGCCATCTTCGTCACGCCGGATGCGATGCAGACCTACCGCCTGCCCAACAAGCTTACGGCGGAAGTGGAGGTGAGCGACCGCTTCCACGTCAAGCCGCTCATCCGGGCCATCAGCTTTCCGTTCGAGGCCTATGTGCTGGTCATCGCGCAGGAGTCGGTGCGGCTGATCGAGGTGACGCGCGACAGCCTCGCGGCGGAAGTGAAGGTCCCGGGGCTGCCGAGGGACGTGTCCGAAACCTCCGGCCGCGCCAATCCGAAGGCGCGCAGCCCGCGGCGCAAGCTCCAGGGCGAGGAGGGATACAAGACGCGGCTCCGCCAATATTGCCGCGCCATCGACACCACGCTGCGCCCGCTGCTCACCGGCCGCGAGATCCCTCTCATCCTGGCAACAGTGGAGGCGACCGCCGCCATCTATCGCTCCGTCAATTCCTATCCGCACCTTTCCGATGCGCTGATCGAGGGCAATCACGAAACGATGAAACCGGAGGAGATCGCCGCGGCGGCGCGCGAGGTTCTGGCCCGCGAAAACGAGGCGCGCGTCAAAGCGCTGATGCAGCAGTTCAAGGACCGGCGCGCAGCGGGGCTGGCCAGCGACGATCTGGAGGAGGTGGGGCGCGCCAGTGTCGCCGGAGCCGTTGCAACCCTGCTCGTCGATATCGACGAAACCATCCCCGGCCGCGTCGATGAGAAGACCGGCGCCGTCACGCTTGTGGGCAAGGAAAGCGCGAAAAGCTACGATGTCGTCGATGAAATCGCCGGACACGTGATCCTCAACGGCGGCGCTGTCGTTGGCGTGCGCAAGGCCGACCTGCCGAAGGAGAAGCCGCTGGCAGCCATCTTCCGCTTCAACCCCTGGGACGCCAAGACGGCGGAGGCGCCAAGGCCAAAGATCTCGGCCAAGCCGAAAAGCAGCGCAAAAGGCAAGGTTTAAGCCCCCGGCCGGGCGCAGCACGGCCAATGCGCTAATCCTTCCCGTCCGGACTGGCGGTATCGGGAGCTGCCGGCTCGGCTGCAACGGCATCACTGGCGTAGCGTTTCGCAAGGAACGGCAGAACGAAGCTGATGCCGAGAAAGCGCGCGAACTGGTGCGCCGCCACATAGGCCGGGTCGAGGTCGAGCAGGAACGACAGGATGATCATCGCCTCCAGCCCGCCCGGCGCGAAGGCGAGCAGCGCCTGGCCGATCGGCACGCCCAGCAGCCACCATGTGGCCAGTGCGAACAAGGAGGCGACGATCAGCGCAATCAGGAACGCCACGAAAGAATGCGGGAGGGAGCGCAGCAGCTCGCGAAAACTGGCGCCTTCGAACCTGAGGCCGATATACGCGCCAAGCACGATGAGGCTCGGCACCAGCACCACGTTTGGCAATTGTCCCGCCACGATGCCGCTCAGATGCAGGGCGGCGCTGGCGATCATCGCCCCGAGCAACAGGCCGGCTGGTGCCCTCAGCCAATGCAACAGCATCCCCGCGGCCGCCCCGGCAATCAGCATCACGGCAACGCCCGCAGCACCGGCGAACAGCGGCGCTTCGGGCGCGGGCGCCGGGATCGGCTTGGGGTCGTTGAACGACACGATGATCGGCGGCAGCACCGCCATCAGGATCATAAGCCGCACCATCTGCGCCATCACCACCAGCTTGGTGTCTGCCTTCGTGCCGATGGTCATCGCCACCACATAGGACAGCGCGCCGGGGATGGAGGAGAAAAACGCGGTCGCATCGCTCCACCCGCCGAAGCGCCGCAGGTAAACCGCCACCGCCGCCATGATCGCCGGGATGGACAGCGTCAGGATAATAAGGCTCAGCGGCCATTTCAGGATGTTGGCGAACAGATCGGCGTTGATGCCCGCTCCCATCGAAATGCCGATGAGAATGAAGGAGGCATAGGCGAGCGGCTGCGGCAGCGCCACCGGCAGGCTGGTGAGCGCCAGGATTCCGACCGCGATCATGCTTCCGGTGAGCCAGGCGGCGGGCAGCCCCGCGTAATCGAAGACAGCCCCGCCAGCGGTGCCGCCGAGAAGGGCGAGCAGCAACGGCAGCGGCTTTAAGGATCGGAATGTCATCGCAGAGCAAGAGCAGACTTCATGCCCGGCCGCAAGTCGCTCCGCTCGTTTTTCCCGCGCTGCAGATGAGGTTGGGCGGCCGGGAACCGGACAGCGGCGTCAGGCAAGCGCCGCAGAAAGCATGATTGGTTTAGGCGTATGGCTCCGGCGTGCGGCCGGGGGGCAGCTCATGCAGCCTTCGTTTCTTCAAGGAGGCGGCCGCAGAGCCAGAACTCGCCCTGCACGATCATGCCCGTGCGGATTTCGCCCCTGGCCTGTGCATCGTCTGCGAGCACGTCCATGGTTCCCCCGAGCGTGCTCACCAGCGCGCATTGGAAGGACTGGCCCGTGACGGGGTTGCGCCGTGTCTCCGCCGTTTCGACCACGCCGGTAAAGAAGGCGCGGGACGGCGCTCGGAAGGTCTCCGCGTCGGGATCATGGAAGGTGTGGCCGTTGGACTGGCCGTCCACCGGCGTGAACAGGCCGCTCGCGAAGAAGGATTTTGGCGCGAACTTGACATCCTGGCCCTCCTGCGCCGCGGCAAAGGCTGCCTCGTCGGGGAAAAGCGCCAGCTCGTGAGGGAACGCCGAGATCTGGGCCGTGGCGAGGAACGGCGTCTCTTTCCCGGCGACGCAGGCGAAATCGACGAGATCGAAAAGCGCAACCGTCGTGCATTGATGCGGCTGGGGCCCCGGCTCGATCTCGACGAAGGCCGCACCTTCGAACGCGTTGTCGCTGGGACGCTGGCGCAGGCGCATCACCCGCACGGGCACGCGGCTTGCGCCGGTGAAAAACGGGGTGACGCCGATGACGGTGAGATTTTCCTCATGAGCCGCCAGCGCCGTGTCCGCTTCGCGCTGCATGTGGATCCAGAGCTCGGAGCCGGCCTCCGAATGCCAGCGATAATAATATCCGGGCTGACAGGGCTTTGGCTCGGCGCCCTCTTCCGGCAGCTTGCTGAGCAGCCCGGCCAGTTCCTGCGGCGAGCCGGCAGCAAACCCGATGACACTGAAATGATCCGTCATGCCCCGCCCTTCCCGCTTCGATGTCCATCCTAAGCCATGAGATGGACGTTTGACCTGCGGTAGTCTCAAACCGAGAGTTTGTCCAGTTCCGCAATAATGGCGCCGCCCATGCCGCGCGTGTTCACCGCCGTCATGCCCGGCTGCATGATATCCCCGGTGCGCAAGCCCCGCCCGAGCGCGCCGGCAATGGCCTTGTCGATCATATCGGCTTCGGCGGGTCTGTCGAAGGAATAACGCAGCGCCATGCCGAAACTTGCAATGGTGGCAATCGGGTTGGCGATGCCCTTGCCTGCAATGTCCGGCGCGCTGCCGTGCACCGGCTCATACATGGCGGCGGGTCGGCCTGAGCCGTTCGCCGCGCCAAGCGAGGCGGAGGGCAGCATGCCGAGCGAGCCGGTCAGCATGGCTGCCACGTCGGAGAGCACGTCGCCGAAGAGATTGTCCGTCACCAGCACGTCGAACTGCTTCGGGTTGCGCACGAGTTGCATGGCGCAGTTGTCGGCGAGCACGTGGGTCAGCTCGACGTCCGGGAATTCCTCCCGGTGGATGCGGCTGACCACCTGCCGCCACAGCACCCCGGTCTTCATCACGTTGCTCTTCTCGGCGGAGGCGACCCGGCCGTTGCGCTTGCAGGCAAGCTCGAAAGCGGTGCGGGCGATGCGCTCGATCTCATGTTCGGCATAAACCTGCGTATCGACGGCGCGGCGCTCGCCCGTCTCGAGCGTCACCAGCTCCTTCGGCTGGCCGAAATAGACCCCGCCCGTCAGTTCGCGCACGATCATGATGTCAAGGCCCTCGACCACCTCGCGCTTGAGGCTGGAAGCATCGGCCAGCGCGGGGTAGCAGATGGCGGGGCGCAGATTGGCGAACAGCCCGAGATCCTTGCGCAGGCGCAGGAGGCCGGCTTCCGGGCGCTTGTCGTAAGGCACGTTGTCCCATTTCGGCCCGCCGACCGCGCCGAGCATCACCGCGTCCGCCGCATGGGCGCGGGCCATGGCGGCCTCCGAGATGGCCTCGCCATGCGCATCGTAAGCGCAGCCGCCGACAAGATCCTCCTCGACATTGAAGGTGATGGTGCCGCGCGCGTTCAGCCAATCGATGATGCGGCGCACCTCACCCATGACCTCGGGCCCGATGCCGTCGCCCGGCAACAACAGCAGATTGAACACGGCCATGGAAATTTCGCCTCCCTCCCCGGTCGCGGCCCTGCTGGAGCCGCCATTTGCGTTGTCCTAGCCTTGCCAGCGGCTGGGCGCAACCCTTGCGCGCTGCATCGGCCTCGATTTCCCCGCACAAAGAGGCGAATGGAAACGGTCAGCGCCGGGTCATCGCCAGAGCAACCCCGGACAGGATCAGCGCAACGCCGCTGCCCCGTGTCACCCAGGCGAGCCCGCGCGCCGTCGCCGCCATGGCGCGCAGCCGCAGTCCGAGGATCGCATAGAGAGCGATGGCGACGATTTCCATGGCGAGGAAAGCCACACCCATCTCCGTCAGTTGCAGCCAGTAGGGCGATCCCGGCGCGATGAACTGCGGCATGAAGGCCGCGAAGATCGCCATCGCCTTCGGGTTGCTGGCCGCGACCAGAAAATCGCGCCGTGCCAGGGTTCGCAGGTCCGCTCGCTCAGCGGGGGCAAGTCCAGCCTCGATCGGAGCGGAAGAGGGAGCAAAGATCGTCCTCAGGCCGAGATAGAACAAATAGGCGGCGCCGCCCCACTTCAGCATGAGGAAGGCCGTCTCCGAGGCGGTGAGCAGCGCGCCGAGCCCGGCCGCCGTCAGCGCCACCATGACGGCGAAGGGCGGCAGGCGGGCGAAGCCGGCATAGAACGCCGGCCCAAAACCGTATCGCGCCGCATTCGACATTGACAGGATATTGTTCGGTCCCGGAAACATGTTGAGCGCAAAGGCCGCCGGTATGTACAGCAGCCATTGTTCGAGCGTCATGCCACCCCCGGCAGCCTGGCGATAACCTCGATCTCCACCTTCATCTCCGGCCGCAGCAGGCCTGCGACGAAAGTCGTGTTGGTGGGGCGAATGTGCTTCAGCCGGCGGCCCGTCACCTCGAACAGGGCCTCGGCATACGAGGCATCGGTTATGATGTAGGTCGCCTTCACCACGTCGTTGAGGGTTGCCCCGGCCTCGGCCAAGACCGTCTCGATGGTGTTAAAGATGTTCTCGGCCTGCGCGCCCGGATCCTCAGGCATCGTCATGGTGGCGTAGTCATAGCCGGTCGTGCCGGAAACGAACACGAAGCCGCCGTCCACCACCGCGCGGGAATAGGCCGCCTTTTCCTCGAAGGGCGATCCGGTCGAAATCAGCCTGCGCGCCATGGCCGCTCAGGCCCAGGGGCGGGCAACGGCCGCCCTTTGTTCGTAGGCGGCAATCTTGTCGCGCTTCTGCAGCGTCAGCCCGATGTCGTCCAGCCCCTCGAGCAGGCAGGTCTTGCGGAACGGGTCGATGTCGAAGGCAATGACGCCGCCATCCGGCCGGTGAATTTCCTGACGCTCGAGATCGACCGTGATGGTGGCGTTCGCCCCGCGGCTGGCATCCTCCATCAGCATGTCCACCTCGGCCTGCGGCAAGATGATGGGCAGGATGCCGTTCTTGAAGCAGTTGTTGTAGAAGATGTCGGCGAAGGACGGCGCCACTATGCAGCGGATGCCGAAATCGAGGATAGCCCAGGGGGCATGTTCCCGGCTCGAGCCACAGCCGAAATTCTCGCCCGCGATCAAAATCTTGGCGTTGCGATAGGCTGGCTTGTTGAGCACGAAATCCGGGTTTTCTTGCCCCGCTTCGTCATAGCGCAATTCGTAAAAGAGGCTCACCCCCAGGCCGGTGCGCTTGATAGTCTTCAGGAACTGCTTGGGGATGATCATGTCGGTATCGACATTGATCAGCGGGAACGGCGCGGCAACGCCGGTCAGTGTGGTGAATTTCTGCATGGGTTCTCTCTCCTTGAGCCTTTCATAGCAAAACCGCAGCCGGCTTCAAGCCCGTGCGAGCAGGCCGCTGGCGGAGAGACCGTCGAAGAGCGACTGCATGGCGATGGCTGCGAGCAGGATGCCGAACACCCGCATGATGACCTTCTGCACGGTGAGCCCCATGAAGCGCTGCACCTGCTCGGCGACGAGAAACAGGGCGAGCGTAAGCCCCATCACGCCCAGGAGGGCCGCCAGCACCACCGATTGCCGGACGATGTCGCCCTCCGCCTTCGCCATCATCAGCATCGCAGCGCTCATCGCCCCCGGCCCCGCCAGGAGCGGCGTGGCGAGCGGGAAGACGGTGATATCCTCCTTGCGGCCCGCCTCGACGGTTTCCGCCGGCGTCATCGACATCGGCCCGGCGGGGCGCGCAAAGATCATGTCGAGCGCGATGATGAGTAGGATCACGCCTCCGGCGGCCTGCAGCGCCGGAAACGTCACGCCGAGCTGGGTCAGCAGCGGCCGGCCGGCCACTGCGAAGAACAGCAGGATGAGGGTGGCAATGCCGACCGCGCGCAGGGCAATGGCGCGTCGCTCCGCCTGCGCGTAATGAGCGGCAAGCGCCGCGAAGAGGATCGCCGCCTCGAGCGGGCCGACGGTTGCGAAGAAGGTGGCGAACGCCGTGAGCGCCGTTTCCGTCACGGTGTCGCCGCAACGTTCCGCGCAGG
>Ga0129299_1000459_pt1 | contig 25465 bp, 21 predicted proteins | sample ConPoolayeCmetaG_FD_94477 | JGI IMG/M metagenome (GOLD analysis project Ga0129299, IMG submission 94477) | Hot spring microbial mat communities from California, USA to study Microbial Dark Matter (Phase II) - Cone Pool mat layer C metaG ...
ACGACGGGGCGACCGGAACGCTCATCACGGGCTTCCTTGTTGGCAGCCCGATTGTACGCCGGCCACGGTCGGGGGGCGGGTACCCGGGGCGGCCGCGTCGCGTGCGCGGGAACTTGCGCTCGGCCGGCGTACAATCGGGCTGCCAACAAGGAAGCCCGTGATGAGCGTTCCGGTCGCCCCGTCGTCGTCAACGTCCGCCGCCGGCCGTTTCGGCCCGTTCGGCGGCCAGTATGTCCCCGAGGTTCTCATGGCCGCGCTGCGGCAGCTCGAACAGGAGTACGCTCGCACGCAGGCCGACCCGGCCTTCTGGGCGGAGCTGGACGACTACTTGCGGCACTACGTCGGGCGCCCCAGCCCGCTGTACCATGCCCGACGGCTGAGCGAGCAGCTCGGGGGGGCGCAGATCTACCTGAAGCGCGAGGATCTCAACCACACCGGCGCGCACAAGATCAACAACACGCTGGGCCAGACGCTGCTGGCGCGTCGCATGGGCAAGCGGCGCGTGATCGCCGAGACCGGCGCTGGCCAGCACGGGGTCGCCACGGCGACGGCCTGTGCCATGTTCGGCCTCGAGTGCGTGGTGTACATGGGCGCCGAGGACGTTCGCCGCCAGGCGCTGAACGTTTACCGCATGCGGCTGATGGGGGCGCAGTGCGTACCGGTCGAAAGCGGCCAGAGGACGCTGAAGGACGCCATCAATGAGGCGCTGCGCGACTGGATGGCGTCCGTCGCGCACACCCACTACGTCATCGGCAGCGTCATGGGACCGCACCCCTTTCCCACCATCGTGCGCGACTTCCAGGCCGTCATCGGACGCGAGACGCGCGAGCAGATGCTGGCGCAGGCCGGCCGCCTGCCGGATGTCGTGCTGGCCTGCGTCGGGGGGGGCAGCAACGCGGCGGGCATTTTTCATCCGTTCATCGGCGACGCGGGCGTGCGGCTGATCGGCGTCGAGGCGGCGGGCGAGGGCGTGGGCACGGGGCGGCACGCGGCCACGCTCGCGCGGGGGCGGCCCGGCATCCTGCACGGCATGCATACGGTCGTGCTTCAGGATGACGACGGGCAGACCGCGGCCGTGCACTCGGTGTCGGCGGGACTGGACTACCCCGGCGTCGGGCCGGAGCACGCGTACTGGCAGCGCGCGGGCCGGGTCGAGTACGTCTCGGCGACCGATGCCGAGGCGCTGGAGGCGTTCGAGCTGTTGTCACGGACCGAAGGTATCATCCCGGCGCTGGAGACGGCGCACGCCGTCGCGCATGCGGTGAAGCTCGCGCCGCGGCTTTCTCGCGACCGGCTGATGGTGATCAACCTGAGCGGGCGGGGGGACAAGGACTGCGTGGAAGTGGCGCGCCTGCGCGGCACGGCGCTGAGCTGAGCGCGGGCGCCGGGGACGGGACGGGGCGGAGACGCCTGGCGCCGGACGACCGATCGCACGAACGACCGCACGATGCGCGCGGCGGGGCGGACGCCATGCGTCGCGGCGGCTTCGTCGCAACGGTGCGGGGCCGGTGAACCGCGCTCATGGCGGGGTTGCCGCGCCGCCGGCCGGCGGCGGGCCGCCGACGCCGAACCGGTCGCGCAGGGCGCGCAGTTCGTCGAGCTGCGGCTCCGGCAGGCGCGCCAAGGGTCCGAGCTGGCGGGCCAGCAGCACGATGCGGCAGCAGGCGTCGAGGATTTCCGTCCGCCAGTAGGCCTGCTCGACGCTGGCGCCCCAGCTCACCGTGCCGTGATTGCTCAGGATGACGGTGTTGGCCCGGCCCACGTACGGCCGCACCGTCGCGGCCAAGTCGGGCGTGCCGGGCGTGGCGTACTCCGCGCGCGGGACGGGGCCCAGGAAGATCTCGACCTCGGGCAGGATGCCGGTGGGCAGATCGACCCGGGCCACGCCGAACGCGGTGGCGTGCGGTGGATGGCAATGCACCACGGCCTGCACCTGCGGGTCGGCGGCGTAGATCGCCAAGTGCATCAGGATCTCGCTCGTGGGCTTGCGCCGGCCGCTGAGCTGCCGCCCGGCCAGGTCGACGATGCAGAGGTCGTCGGGCTGCATGAATCCCTTGCAGATCAGCGTCGGGGTGCACAGGACGGCCGTCTCGGACAGACGGCCGGAGATGTTGCCGTCGTTGCCGGCGGCAAAGCCGCGGGCGTACAGCCGCCGCCCGATCTCGCAGATCTCCGCGCGGAGCGCGCGTTCGCTGCTCATCAGACGCTCCCTGCTTGCAGGGCCCGGTGTCCGCCGCATCCGGCGTGTCACAGAGCCGGCCGCGTCGGCTCGCGCCGGCTCCCGCGACGCGGCGGTCGGTGCTCGGGAGCGACCACGCGCGGCCCGCTCGGTCGGATCGAGGACGTTCCCGAATCGCGGCAGTCGGCGCCCACGGCCGCATGGTAACCGCCGGTGACGCGGAGCGGGGCACGCGGCGACGCGAAGGCGAGCCGAAATCCGGCCGGGCCCGTGGGGGATGACCGGCCGCCTCCGTCGCTGGGCTCAGTCCAGGTCGAACAACCGGTTGTCGTCCTCGAGGCCGAACCAGCCCAGGCCGGCCGCGGCGGCGTCACCCAGGTACAGACCGCTGCTCCAGGTGAAGGTGCGTGCGTGGCGGTCGACGTGGCCGTCGGCCCAGGCCACCTGTGTGGCGCCGCGGTGGCGGAAGTGCAACGAGGGGTCCGGGCGGGTGCCTTGCACGGGGAAATAGCGCGGCTCGGCGAAGCTGTACTCGATCAGGCCGTCGCTCATAAAGGCCGTGTCTGCGAACATGAGGGTTTCGGCCGGGCGGCGGATGCGCGTGCTGCGGACGCCGGCCCGGTCCGTCACGAGACGATAGCCGCCGTGGCGTGTCCGCTCGAGCTGCTGACCGAGGAACTGCTGGTTGTAGCCGTAGCCGCCGCAGTTCTGCTCGAAACGGCGCGGGTCGCCGGGGGGGACGTCGATCCGCAGCGCGGGGCACGCGCGCAGTTGCCCATCGACCCCGTAATAGGGCACGAGCGGGCCGCGGCGGCCGTCGAACGGCTGCGTCGGGCGATCGCGCTGTCCGTGCCAGCGGTGGAGGTTCGTCAGCACGATGTCCGCCGCGCCGGGGCACAACGCGTCGCCGTGTTCCGGCGCGTAGAGCAGGTTCGCCAGCGCGATCTGGCGCAGGTTGGAGCCGCACACGGCCGCCTGAGCCTGCTGCCGGGCGGCCGCCAGGCTCGGCAGGAGCAGCCCCGCCAGCGTCGCGAGGACCGCAGCGACGACCAGCAGCTCGATGAGCGTGAAGCCCGGGCGGCGGCTCATGGCGGGCCCTCCGTCAGACGGGCGACGAACAGCTCCACGTCGTCGAAATCGACGCGCCCGTCGGCGTTCAGGTCGGCGTTGCGGTGGCTGCAATCCGGATAGGCGGCCGCATACCCCGCGACGCCGCCGAGGGCCAGGACGAACGGGTCGATGTCGTCAAAGTCGAGGCGCCCGTCGCAGTTCAGGTCGCCCGGGCCGGGGCGGACATCGGCGACGGCGTCGATTTCGGTGGAGAGCTCGCCGAAGAGCGGCGACACGTGGTTGACGGCGCAGGTGATGCGGATGAAGTCGAAGCCGTCGAGCCCGGCCGGCTGGCCCGTCGCCGGATCCACCGCCCAGGCGATGTCGAACGCGTCGCCGCCGCCGCTGCCGGGGCTGATGCCGACCGTGAGGGGGTCGTCGGGCACGGTGTAGAACTCCGCCGGCGTGATCGCCGGGTCATCGACCACGTTGTCGGCGTTGAGGTCGCCCAGGAGCAGCGTGGGCGTGAAGTCGGCATAGCCCCAGACGCCCTCGCGTGCGGCCGTCAGCCCGAGCGGATTCTGAAGGATGTGCACGTCGAAGATGGCCGGCGGCAGGCGGAAGCCGGCGGTGGTCCACACGCCGGAGGCCCCCGGAGGGATCCAATCGGGATATGGATTTCCCGGCGGCGGCGTCGGCGGGTAGGTCGGGTCGCCCAGATCGTCGTCCCAGGTTTGCGTCTGCCACGCACCCGCCGGGTTCGGCAGGTGCGAGCCGGGGATGACGTACCACGGGTCGTCGGCCACGCCGTTGCCGTTCACGTCGCGGCTGATCTCGATCACCGCACACTCGGCCCAACGGCGGTTGGGATGGCCGCCGACCCAGAGGGCGTTGCCGAACACGATCGCATCGAGCCCGAGGGGGTTGGTCGCGTCGTCGCGGACGGTGCGGCCGAAGCGCAGCGTGATCGAGCCGCCGAAGCCGCCGAGCGTGACGAGGCTCGTGTTGTCGGGGTTGAAGGTCCCGCCGCCGGTCGGCGGGCCCAGCGCGCGGTGCGGGTCGTTGAACGCCGGAACGTTCACGAATTGGCCCGGGGCCGGCGCGTATTGCACGACGCCGGTCGCGAACGGGCTGCCGGCCGGGGCCGGCGCCGCGCCGAGGGCTGCGACCAGCAGCCACGCAGCGCGGCGCGCGCCCCGCGTGCGACCGGCGACCGCCGGGAGCGGACGCGTCAGCATCGCCCGCCCCGCCGCCGCATCGCCAGAAGCGCCAGCGTCAACAGCGCCACCGTGGCCGGCTCCGGCACCACGTAGACCCAGACTTGAGCGCCGTCGCGCAGGTAGACCTCGCCGGTGATCGCGTTGTAGTTCACGTCGTAGTAGTTGAACGGGTTGCCCGCATCCGGGTCGAAGCGTCGGACCTGCGTGGGATCGGCCGGGTTCGCCGGTCCGCCGCCGCCGAGCGCGGCCGCCAGCGCCGTATGGCGGAGCAGGGCGGCGTAGTCGGTCTCCAATCCGCCCAGGAAGTCGCCCCCACCGACGAGCAAGTTGCCCTCGCCGTCGAAGACCAGCGGGCTGGCCGAGAGGAGGGTGGCGACGAGCGTGCCGACGGACTCGAAATCGACCGGTGCGCCGCCGCTCAGCGCCGCGGTCCAGGCGGTCGGCTCGAACGCCTTGATCGCGCCGGTGCCGCTCGGACCGCTCGTGGCGTAGCCGTTGCCGGTGTACAGCCGTCCGGCCGCGTCGAACGCAACGCCGGCCGACGCGCCGCCGATGTTCGCGACCACGACGGGATTCGTGGGCGACGACGGCGCGCTGCGCGTGTCCAACGCGGTGACGGTGCTCGGGCTGCCGAACGCGCCGGCGGTCAATGCCAGGTGCTGGTCGTCGATCCACGCCGCGTCGAAGTGCGGAACGCCGAACCAGGCGCCGGTCAGATCCGCGAGGTTGAAGATGCCGACTTGGAAGTCAACGAACGAGGGGCCGCCATTGTTGCCGATGGCGACTCGGCTGCCGTCGGGTGACACCCGCACGAAGGCCGGCCCGCCGAAGGCCCCGCCCGGGAACGACGCGCCGGGCAGCGCTCCGAGCGGGGTAAAGGTCCGTGCGCCGACCGCCGTCTCGACGTGCAGCGCGGTTCCGACGACCGTGACGAGCCGGCCGTCGGCCAACACGTCAAATCTCGCCGCGGCGGGCAGGTGGAACGTCCCGACCAGCCCATAGTCGGTGAACGCATCCGCCCGGGCCGCAGGCACCGCAAGCGCCACCGTCGCCGCCGCCGCGATCCATGTTCCGACCCCTACGCTGCGTACACTCCTCGCTCCGCTCCTCAACATCGCGTTGGCTCCGTTCCGGTACGGACGCGCAGCCCTGCGCGGCGCGTCCGTCCGCATCCGGGCTTCGGGGCAAGGGCGGCGGCCGAGAGGCCCGCGAGTGCAGTTCCGCGCGGCCGCCGGGCGGCAGCGCGGCGCGTTGCGACCGGCGCTAGCGCGCAACGACGGAGCGCATGACTCCCGGAGTGGAAAAGATCATGCCGCCGGCCGTCCCTCGAAGCCGACCCATTGCTGCGGTCAACCTGGCAGGTCTTCTGACTCCCGGGTTCGTCCGAGCCGTGCGCTCGCGACACCTACTGACTGCGTCTTCTCGGCCGCAGCGGGCGACCAATGACGTATGCAGCGTTCGGACCCGGTCACAGCGGCGGGGCCGTTCCGGACTTGCACCGGATTCCCTATTCTCCCGGCCGCATCCGGCGGTCGGGCACCAGTGACCGGGCATGATCATAACGGAGGCGGCCGGCGTGTCAAGGGGACCCGGGAGCAGCCGGGGCGGCGCGGGCCTCACGGGCCGCCAACCAATCGCGGAGAAACGCGAAGGGATCGCCCGGTGCGGCGGCGGCCGCCTGATAGACGCTCAGGGCTGCGGCCCAGTTCTGCCCCGTGGCCTCGTACACTCGCGCGAACACGTGCAAGTCCAGGTTGTAGCGATAGTTCGCGAGCACCCAGGCGTTATTGGTAGGCAGGCGGCCGTACGCGCGGAACAAATCGGGGTAGTTCAGCCGCGGAAGCACTTCGGTTTCAAAGCGGGTGCGCCAAGAGGCGAAGACGGCCTCGCGGCCGGCGATTTTCTCATCCGGTCGGCCGGGGCCGCCGTAGTAAGCGGCCAGATCCTGGTAAAGTTGCAGCAGAAACGCGTTGACAACGTCCGTGTCCGCGTAAAACCGGACGGCCACCGCGGGCCAGCCCGAGTCTGCGCCAAATTCCTGCCGCAGGAACTCGATGGCGCCCTGCCGCCCGACGAAGGTCGCTAGCGACTCGTTGAAGACGGTCGCGCCCGGGCGCCAGATGGTGTTGTGCAGCAGCTCGTGGATGACGGTCTCGGCGAGCTCGAGCGTGCCGCGTTTCAGCATGGGGGAGCGCACCGGGTCCTCGAACACCCCGAGCGTGCTGTAGGCGTCCAGCTCGTAGGTCAGCGTGTCGAACCCCTCGTCCTGGAGCTGCCGTTCCACGCGTCGCAGGTAGCCCTCGTCGAAGAACGCGAGGTAGGGCACCTCGCCGACGATCGGAAACGTCCAGGTCTTGGCAATCAGCGCATCACGGTGCGCGGCCGAGAGGTTGTACGCCAGCGGCTGCCCGCGTGTGTCGTAGAAGGTGGTGTAGGACGTGCCCGCCCGCAGACCCATAGTGCCGGCGGCGAAGTCGCGGGCCTTGACGATCAGCCGCAGTTTGTCGGCCTCCTCCGCCGACAGCCGCCCGGAGGCCAGCACGGCGGCGATCGGCTCCGTCTCGCGGTTGATCGAGAACTGCGCCTGGGCGACGTGATGGACGTACTGGAGGCCCTCGCAGCCGACGGCGCCGAGCGCGAGCAGCGCCACCGCGAGCAGCCTCAGTTCCGTGCGGGATGCGCGGGGTGCGAGCGCGTGCGACTTCATGCCGGGATTGTACCGTCGCGCACGCTGCCTCCGGCTCGCATCCCGCGGGGGGCCGGCGTGCCGCGACCTCACTGAGCGCGACGCGTTTTCCGGCCCGGCGCACCCGCGACGTTTCGGCCTGGGCACGTGCGTGCCACGCTTCCGGCGGACGCGCCACGGCTGACGGCCGCTGCGCCGGCTGCTACGGGACTTCTTCCGGTGTGGACGCCCGTCGTAACCCCGGCCGCTGCGGGGCGTCGGCCAGGCGACGCACCAGCACCGCGAGGACGGCCGACGACTGGACCGTGCCGCGCCGATCGACGGTCTCGTAGGTGTCGCCCGGCAGGTGATAGTACTTTCCTCCCGGACCCAGCTCCCCGGCCACCGCCAGTGTCGGGATCCCCTGACGCATGAACGGCGCGTGGTCGCTCCAGTCGCCGGTCAGGCCGGTCACGGCGTGTTCCAGCTCGTAGGCCGCCAGATCGCGTGCGGTCGCCGCCAGCAGCTCCTGAAGCTCCTCGTGACCGAACGCCAGCAGCTTGCGGGGGGCGCCGGGCATGTCGACGTTGATCATCGCGACGATGCGGTCCAGCTCGGCGGCGTGCCGCGTGACGTACGCCTTGCTGCCGAGCAGACCGTGCTCCTCGCCCATGAACCACACGAACCGCACCGTGCGGGCCGGCTGCCAGCCGATCGCCCGCAGGGCCCGCGCCGTCTCGAGGATCGCGGCCGCCCCGCTGCCGTTGTCCAGCGCGGCCTCGCCCAGGTGCCAGCCGTCGAGGTGGGCACCGAGGATCACGATCTCGTTCGCGTGCCGCCCACGGCCGGGCAGCTCGGCGACGATGTTGCTGGGGCGCGCTAGCCAGTTTTCCGTTTCCAGGCGCATGTTGACGCGGACCGGTTCTCCGGCGGCGAGCCGCGCCAGCAATTCCGCGTCATGCGGGATGACGGCGGCGGGCTGCGGCCGCGGGGTGCAGTGGCCGTTGCCGATCGTCGGCTCGCGGTCCGGGGGCATCATGACGAGGAAGCCCACGGCGCCGTGTGCCAGGGCCGCCCGCAGCCGCCGGCCGCGGGCGGCCCGGTTCTCGCGGACGAGCACGATCTTCCCGCGCAGGTCCGCCGCGCGGGCCTCGAAATCCGCGTCCGTGCCCTCGCCGAGATCGACGACCTCGGCCGTGACGCCCTCGGCGGGCGTGCTTTCGGTGCGGCCCATCGCGACCGCGCCGGCGAGCACGCGCGGCGGGTCGCCGAGGACGGTGATCCGCGTATCGTGCACGAGCCAGCTCCACATCTCGAACGGCTCGCGCCACACCCGCTCGAACCCGTAGGTGCGCAGGCGGTCGATCACGAACTGCTCCGCCCGCGCGGCGTTCGGCGTGCCGCTCACGCGCCCGCCGGGCAGCGCCAGGGCCCGCAGGTTCGCGGCGAACTCGCTCCGCATCATGACCTCGCCGATCACCAGCCGGTCAGCGAGCTCGCCCTGCGGCCGCAGGCAGCCGCCAAGCCCGACGCCGAGGCTGCACAGGAATAGGAGCAGCCCGCGCGGGGCGCCGCGCGGCCGCGGGGCGGCGCGGGCGGTGCGGGGGACGGCGGGAGTCGACGCGGTCATGGGCCTTCCGTGCGTGTCATCCGCGGCCGCAGCCGCGCCCGGGGGATGATAGCCGCCGGTCCGCGGTCGGGCAGCCGCCGGCGCGCGGCCGCGTCGCGGTGGGCCGGCGTCGGCGATAAAATGCGCGCCGGCGGCGTGCGGGGGGCCGGCCGCTGAGGTGCTCTTACGGGACGAGCCGTCATGGGCTTCGGGAGGTTCGGGTCCGGCGACGAGGCGAACGACTGGTCGCGGTCCCTGCGCCACATTTGGGACGAGATGACTCGGCGGAAGCTGTGCGACTTCCGCTCCAGCGCCGCTTGGCAGCCGACGGTCAACGTGTACGCGAGCCGTACACACCTGCACGTGTGTGTCGAGCTGGCGGGCGTCGAGCCGTCCTCTGTATCGGTGGAGTGTCCGGCGCCGGCGCGGGTGGCGGTGGTCGGGGAGCGCGTGCGGCCGCGGCTGGAGGGGCTGGGTGAGCCGTACAGCGTCGAACTGCTGGAGATCGACGAGGGGCCGTTCCGCCGGGAGATCGAACTTCCCCACGCGGTGGAGGCCGGGGCGATCGAGCTGCGGCACGAGAAGGGCTACGTATGGATTACGCTGCGGAAGACCGCCCCGACCTGAGTGCGACGTCGGCCCCGGACGCGCCGGCCGAGGGGGCGCCGGCGGCCGCGCCGCCGGGCGCGGAGTCGCCGACCGGCGGGGAGCCGGCGGGGGAAGCGCGGGCGGGCCCGCCGGCGCTGCCGCCGGAGCTGCCGGTGCTGCCGGTGCGCGACGTGGTGCTCTTTCCGGGGACGGTCGTGCCCCTGACCGTGGGGCGGGAGAAGTCCAAGCGGCTGATCGACGCGGTGCTGGCGGGCGACAAGCTGATCGCCGTGTGCACGCAGCGGCGCGGCGACGTGGAGGATCCGAAACTCGACGACATCTACCGGGTCGGGACGGCGGCCAAGGTGCTGAAGCTGCTGCGGATGCCGGACGGGACCCACAGCCTGCTGGTGCACGGGCTGGTGCGGATCGGCATCGAGGACCTGGTGGCGACCGAGCCGTACTGGCGGGCGCGCGTTCACCCGCACGACGAGCCCACGCCCGACTCACTGGAGCTGCGGGCGCTGGCGCACAGCGCGCGGCGGACCGCCGAGCAGGTGATCGAGCTGAGTCCGAACGTGCCGGACGAGGCCAAGGTCATTCTCAGCAACATCGAGGAACCGGGCCAGTTGGCCGACTATCTCGCGGCGAACCTCTCGCTGGGGCTGGCGCAGAAGCAGGAGCTGCTCGAAACGTTCGATGTGGCCGACCGGCTGCGGAAGGTCAACGCCACGCTCAACAACCAGCTCGAGGTGCTTCAGCTCTCGCAGAAAATTCAGTCCGATGTCCGCGAGCAGATCGACAAGACGCAGCGCGAGTATTTCCTTCAGCAGCAGCTGGCGGCGATCCGCAAGGAACTGGGCGAGGACGACCCGCGGGCCCGCGAGTTGGCGGAGCTGCGCGAGCGCATCGAGCAGGCGGGCATGCCGGAGGCGGTTCGCAAGGAGGCCCAGCGGGAGCTGGGCCGGCTCGAACGCATGCCGCTGGGCGCGCCGGAGCAGGGCCTGATCCGCGACTACCTCGACTGGCTGATCCAGATGCCCTGGAACCGCCTGACCGAGGACAACCTCGACCTGAACCGGGCGTCCGCCATTCTCGAGGCCGACCACTACGGCCTCGAGAAGATCAAGCGCCGCATCCTCGAGTATCTGGCCGTCCGCAAGCTCAAGCCCGACGGCCGCGGGCCGATCCTGTGCTTCGTCGGACCGCCCGGCGTCGGGAAGACGTCGCTGGGGCAGAGCATCGCCAAGGCGCTCGGGCGCGCATTCATCCGCATCTCGCTCGGCGGTGTCCGCGATGAGGCCGATATCCGCGGCCACCGACGTACGTACATCGGGGCCATCCCGGGGCGGATCGTGCAGGAACTGCGGAAGGCCGGCACGCGCAACCCGGTGCTGATGCTGGACGAGCTCGACAAGCTCGGCGTGGACTTCCGGGGCGATCCGGCCGCGGCGTTGCTGGAGGTGCTCGATCCGCAGCAGAACCACACGTTCACGGACCACTACCTCGGCGTGCCGCTCGACCTGTCGCGTGTGCTGTTCATCGCCACCGCCAACCAGATGGACACGGTCGCTCCGGCGTTGCGCGACCGCATGGAGGTCATCGAGCTTGGGGGCTACACGGCCGGCGAGAAGCTCGAGATCGCGCGGCGGTATCTTGTTCCGCGGCAGCTCGACGAGCACGGTCTGACGGAGCGGGGCATCCGTTTCGGCGATGCGGCGCTGCGGCGCGTCATCGAGAACTACACCCGCGAGTCCGGCGTGCGGAACCTGGAGCGGGCCATCGGCACGGTTCTGCGCGGCGTGGCGGCCCGGGTCGCCCGCGGGCAGCAGGCCCCGCGGCGCGTGACGGAGCGGGACCTGGCGGAATACCTCGGCCCGCCCCGGTTCGAGCGGGACGTCGTGCTGCGAAACCCGGGGCCGGGGATCGCGACGGGCCTCGCGTACACGCCGGTCGGCGGCGACATCATCTTCATCGAAGCGGTCAGCATGCCCGGCACCGGCCGTTTCCGGCAGACCGGGCAGCTCGGCGATGTGATGCGCGAGTCGGCGGAGGCGGCGCTGACGCTGCTGCGGGCGCGGGCCGGGCGCTGGCACCTCGACGTGTCGAAGTTGTCGCAGACGGACATCCACGTGCACGTGCCCGCGGGCGGCATCCCGAAAGATGGTCCGTCGGCGGGCGTGGCGATGCTCGTCGCACTGACCTCGCTGCTTGCGGGCCGCGCAGCCGACCCGCGCGTCGCGATGACGGGTGAAATCACGCTGCGAGGCGACGTGCTGCCGGTCGGCGGCATCAAGGAGAAGGTTTTGGCGGCTCATCGGGCGGGAGTGCGGACTGTCGTGCTGCCGGCCCGCAACGAACCGGACCTTGAGGAGTTGCCCCAGGACGTGCGCTCTGAGTTGCACATCGTGTTGGCAAATAGGGTTGAAGACGTGGTCGCGGCTGCGCTCGGGACGGTGCGGTTTGACTCGGGAGCGCGCGCTCGGAAGGCCTCCCGATTGCGGGGCGGGGTGTCTCGACCCCCGTCCGAAAATGGGCGGGCGGCAGCGGCGGCCGATCGCGCCGGGCGGCGACGCGGTCGGGCGGGCACCCGGGCGGCGGCGGGGCAGGGTGAGCAGGGCTGAATCGGCCGAAGGGCACCGCGGCGGAACCGCAGCCGGTCGCGAGGGTGCTTTGGAGCCTGCGGGGGCGCGGATCGGCGATCTGCGGGGGCTGGCGCGGACCGGCAGAGGATGCGCTAACTCTTTTGCTGGACAAGGATTCCGCTTGAAAGGCCCCGGCAGTTTACGTATCATGCTAGCCATCAGGGTTTCACGCTGGGCCTTGGAGGAAGGTGGCAGCGTGGCGGAGCATGCGAGCCGTGGGCATCACGGCTCGAGGCGAAGCAGCGAGAGCTGGGGAACGTGATGAACACGATCACAAAGAAGGATCTCGTCGATCGGATCGCGGACCGGACGGGGAACAAGCGGGTGGTCGTGAAGAAGATCGTCCAGCTCTTCCTCGACGAGATCATCCGGGAGCTCGGTGAAGGCAACCGCCTGGAGTTCCGGGATTTTGGCGTGTTCGAGCTGCGCTCCCGTGCGGCCCGAGTCGCGCAGAATCCCAAGACGATGGAGAAGGTCTACGTGCCGTGCAAGCGGACGGTGAAGTTCAAGGTCGGCCGGCTCATGAAACAGCGGCTGTTTGCGGAAAACGGCAGGCCGAGCGAGGCCGGGATCCCGGCCAGTCAGGACGCCCCCCCTGGTAGCTGACCGGCGTGCTGAGCCGTAAATCTCGCGCAGACAAACGCTAGCGACCGATTCCGGGCCTGCCTGCGGGGCGGCTTCAAGCGCGCAGCAGCTTCCGCAGCACCATCGGCAGTATGCCGCCGTGCCGGAAGTATTCGACCTCCACGGGGGTGTCCAGGCGGCAGATCATCTTGAATTCGACCCGCTGGTCGGTTTCCGGGTTCGTCGCGATCACCGTCAGCTCCTGGAGCGGCCGAACGCGGTCGCTGAGGTCGGGGATGTCGTAAAACCCGCGGCCGGTGAGTCCGAGCGACTCGGGCGTCTGGCCCGCGCGGAACTGGAGGGGCAGGACGCCCATGCCGACGAGGTTGCTGCGGTGGATCCGCTCAAAGCTGACGGCGAGGACGGCCCGCACGCCGAGCAGGGCGGTGCCCTTCGCGGCCCAGTCGCGTGAGCTGCCCATGCCGTAATCGCGGCCGGCGAGGATGATGAGCGGCGTGTTGGTTTCGCGGTATTTCTCGGCGGCCTCGAAGATGCTCATCTGGATGCCGGTGGGCAGGTGGACGGTGATGTTGCCCTCGGTTCCGGGCACGAGGAGATTCCGCAGGCGGACGTTGGCGAAGGTGCCGCGCGTCATGACGCGGTCGTTGCCCCGGCGGGCGCCGTAGCTGTTGAAGTCGGCCGGCTCGACGCCCTGCTCCTGGAGGTAGCGGCCGGCGGGGGAGTTCGGGTCGATGCTGCCGGCGGGGCTGATGTGGTCGGTGGTGACGCTGTCGCCCAGGAACGCGAGACAGCGGGCGCCGCGGAGCGGCGTCACCGGCGCCGGCTCGAGCGTGAGCGTCGTGAAGAACGGCGGCTCTTGGATGTAGGTGCTGCTTTCGTCCCACGGGTAGACGTCGCCCTCGGGGGCGCTGAGGCGCTGCCATTCCGGCGGCCCCGCGAAGACGTCGGCGTAGCGCTGGCGGAAGAGCTCGGGCGTGACGAAGCGGGCGATGGTCGCGTCGATCTCCGCCGGCGTCGGCCAGAGGTCGCGAAGGTAGACGGGGCGGCCCTGCGAGTCGGTGCCGAGCGGGTCGGTTTGCAGGTCGATGTCCGTCGTTCCGGCCAGGGCATAGGCGACGACCAGCGGGGGCGAGGCGAGGTAGTTGGCCTTCACCTGCGGATTGATGCGGCCCTCGAAGTTGCGATTGCCGCTCAGGACGGACGCGACCACGAGGTCGTGCCGCTGCACCGCACGGGCGATCTCGTCCGGCAGTGGCCCGCTGTTGCCGATGCACGTCGTGCACCCGTAGCCGACCGTCTGGAACCCGAGCTGGTCCAGATACGTTGTCAGGCCGGCAGCATCCAGATAGCTCGTGACCACGCGTGAACCGGGCGCCAGCGAGGTCTTGACCCACGGCGGGGTCCGCAGGCCGCGTTCGACCGCCTTGCGGGCGAGCAGACCGGCCGCCACCATGACCGCCGGGTTGCTGGTGTTGGTGCAGCTCGTGATGGCGGCGATGACGACCGAACCGTGCTTCAGGCGGAACCGGCTGCCGGACGGCAGCGCGACCTCGACGCCGTCGCTGCCCGCGGTCTTGCCGAAGGACTTGGACAGCTCCTGCTGCCAGCGCGCCTTCATCTGCGAGAGCGGCACGCGGTCCTGCGGCCGCTTCGGTCCAGCCAGGCTCGGCTCGACCGTGGCGAGGTCGAGCTCGACCGTTTGCGTGTAGCGCGGGTCGGGGCTGGCCGCGGTGCGGAACAGGCCTTGTTCTTTGCAATAGCGCTCGACGAGGTCGATGGTGTCCTCGGAGCGGCCGGTGAGGCGGAGATACTCGAGCGTGCGGTCGTCGACGGGGAAGAAGCCGACGGTGGCGCCGTACTCGGGGGCCATGTTGGCGATCGTGGCCCGGTCGGGCAGGCTCATGGCCGCCAGGCCCTCGCCGAAGAACTCGACGAACTTGTTGACGACGCCGAGCTGGCGGAGCATTTCGGTGACGCGCAGCACGAGGTCCGTGGCGGTGGCGCCCTCGCGGAGACTGCCGGTCAGCCGCACGCCGACCACCTGCGGCACGAGCAGGTACATGGGCTGGCCGAGCATGGCGGCCTCGGCCTCGATGCCGCCGACACCCCAGCCGAGGACGCCCAGGCCGTTGATCATGGTGGTATGGCTGTCGGTGCCGACCAGTGTGTCCGGGAGCGCGACGGGGCGGTCGCCGCCGTCACTCCGGATCACGACTTGCGCGAGGTACTCGAGGTTGACCTGGTGCACGATGCCCGTCGCGGGCGGCACCACCCGGAAGTCGCGGAAGGCGCGCTGGCCCCAGCGCAGGAACTCGTAGCGTTCGCGATTGCGCTGGAACTCGAGCCGCGCGTTGAGCTGGAGGGCGTCGGCCCGCCCGAAGTGGTCCACTTGGACGGAGTGGTCGATCACGAGGTCGGCCGGGATGAGCGGGTTGATCCGCCGCGGATCGCCGCCCAGCCGCCGCATCGCGGAGCGCATCGCCGCCAGATCGACCAGCGCCGGCACGCCGGTGAAGTCCTGAAGGAGGACGCGGGCGGGCGTGAACGGCACCTCCCTCTCCGGCAGCGGCCCGGGGGTCCAGCTCGCCAGCGTGCGGACGTGTTCGTCGAGCACCGCGAAGCCGTCCACGTTGCGGAGGACGTTCTCCAGGAGGACGCGGATCGAGTACGGCAGTTCGGCCAGGCGGCCGAGCCCGGCGCGCTCCAGCGCGTCGAGCCGGAACATGACGACCGGGCCGCCGCGCGTCTCGAGCACGGCACGAGCCTCGAAGACGGAAGCTGCTGAACGCGTCATCGGACTGCACTCCCGCGAAACCACCCGGGGACGCCCGTGCCTTGGGGCCGGGCCGAACTACCGGCACTGAGAATTTACCCGCTCGGCCCGGGGAACGCACGCGGGGCCCAACCGCGGCGGCCGCGGGGCCGGACCACGGGCTCGCAGCGGTCCACCGCGGCGCGGCTAGCCGCAGCGACCGGTGGCTGGGGCCGGCGCCGGATCCGCGGCCCGCGCGACGCCCTGGGGGAACACGCAGCGGTACACGCGGAGCCCGCCGGACAGGTTGCGACAGGGCACGCCCTGCTGCCGCAGGAATCGACACGCGTAGTAGCCCCGCTGTCCGGCAGCGCAGTGGACCACGATCGGCTTGTCCCGCGGGATCTCGTTCCAACGGTCCCGCAGCTCGCCCAACGGGATCAGGAGCGCGCCGGGAATGCGGGCCGCGGCGTGCTCGGCCGGCTCCCGCACGTCCACGATCGTGTAGTGCTCGCGGCGGGCCTCGTCGAGCTCCTCGGCGTAGATCACCTGGTCGTCGCCCGCCAGCACGTTCGCGGCGACGAACCCCGCTATGTTCACGGGATCCTTAGCCGCGCCGAACTGCGGCGCGTAGGCCAGCTCGGCCGCGGCCAGGTCCGCCACGGTGAGCCCGGCCTGAATCGCCACCGCCAGCACGTCGATGCGCTTGTCCACGCCCTCGCCGCCGACGATTTGCGCCCCCAGCACGCGGCCGTCGTCCGGCGCAAAGAGGAGCTTGAACAGCATCGGCTGCGCGCCGGGAAAGTACGCCGCGTGCTGGTTGGGGCTGACGTACACCTTGCGGTACGGTCGCCCGGCGGCCCGGAGGCGTTTCTCCGAGGCCCCTGTCGCCGCCGCCACCGCGCCGAAGACCCGCACGATGCTCGTGCCCTGCGTGCCGCGGAAGCGGGCGGGCCGGCCGAAGATGTTGTCCACCGCGATGCGCGCCTGGCGGTTGGCGGGCCCGGCCAGGGGGACGAACACGCGGTCCCCCAGCACCGGATCCCGCACTTCGACGGCGTCGCCGACCGCATAAATGTGCGGGTCGCTGGTCCGCATGTGATCGTCGACGAGGATCGCCCCGCGGGGCGTAAGCCGCAGGCCGGCCGACTGGGCCAGCGCGGTGTCCGGGCGCACGCCCACGGCCAGCAGGACGAGATCGGTCGTGAGCGCTGCGCCGCTGCGCAGCGTGGCCCGCACGCGTCCGCCCTCGTCGGAGAAAGCCGTCACCGCGTCGCCGAGGAGGAGCTGCACCCCGTGGCGGGCCAGCTCGTCCTGCACCGGCACGGCCATTTCCGGATCGAGCGGCGGCAGCACCTGCGGCAGCAGCTCGACCAGCGTCACGGCGATGCCGCGGCGTCGCAGGTTCTCCGCCATCTCCAGGCCGATGAACCCGCCGCCCACGACCAGTGTGTGCGCGACGCCGGCGTCCACGACGCGTTTGATCCGGTCCAGGTCCTCGAGAGAGCGGAGCGTCCGGATGCGCGCGTGGTCGATACCGGGCAGGGGCGGTCGCACGGGGGCCGCGCCGGGCGAGAGCAGCAGCGCGTCGTACGGCACGTCCGTTTCGCGGTCGGACGTCAGGTCCCGCAGGCGCACCCGCCGGGTCGCCGCGTCGATCGCCACGGCCTCGGTGCGGGTGCGGACGTCGAGCCGAAAGCGTTGGATGAGTCCGGCGCGGGTCTGCACCAGCAAGCGGTGGCGGTCGGCGATTTCGCCGCCGATGTGATACGGCAGACCGCAGTTGGCGAACGAGACCTCCGCGCCGCGTTCGACGAGCAGGATCTCGGCCTCCTCCGACAGGCGGCGGGCGCGGGTCGCGGCCGTGGCTCCGCCGGCGACGCCGCCGATGATGACGAGTCGAAGCGGCATGGGCTGGTACTCCTGGTCCAGGTTCCGCGCTGCGGCGGTCGGGCCGACCGGAGGGAGCCGCGGACGGATCGTCCGGGGGGGCTGGCCGGGCGAGCCGGGTGCTCGGCGCGGCTCCGACGGCGCGGGACGCGTCACAGGAGTCCGCGGCGGCGGCCCGGGTGTCGAGCGGGCCGTCGGACCCCCGCGGGGGCTCGTCGCGGTTGGTCCGGGCGTCGGCGACGCGGCGGACCCGGCGGGTGCGCGGTACGCGCGGCGGATGCGGGGCGGATCGATCGGTTGGGACTTTTCCGGGTCAGGCACGAGCCGGCCCGCCTGGCGCTCGGCGTCGGTCTTAGCCTGAAGCTCCGGCGGGACCCGGGTCTCGACGCCGCGGATGCGGTCCACGACCTCGAGCCCCGCGACCACGCGACCGAAGACGCAATAGCCCCAGCCGTCGTGCCCGGGGTAGTCCAGACGGGGATTGTTCTCGACGTTGATAAAGAACTGCGAAGTCGCGGAGTGCGGTGCGGCGGTCCGCGCCATCGCGATCGTTCCGCGGAGATTCTTGAGATGGTTCGTGGCTTCGTTCCGGATCGGCGCGAGCAGCCCCTCTGTTTTCGGCTCCGTCAGGCTGGTGTAGCCCCCGCCCTGGATCACGAAGTGGGGAAGGACCCGGTGGAAGATCGTGCCATCGTAAAACCCCGCATCGACGTACCTGAGGAAGTTTTCGACCGTCAGCGGAGCCGCCGTGCGGTTCAGCTCCAAGACGATCTGGCCCCAGACTTCATCGCCGCGGCCGATTTCGAGGATGACGCGCGGGAGGCTGTCGCTCACGGCGGGCGGGGCGTGCGAGCCGGGGCCCGTCGGGGGCGACGCGGGCGCGTCAGGTGTCGGCCCGGGCTGGGGAGCCGGCGGCGGTGTCACGTCGGCCGGCGTGGGCGGCGTCGGGCGGCCCCCCGCCGGGGCGGCGGCCAGCAGCAGCACCGCGCACGCGCCGGTCAGCAGCAGGCACGAACGCATGGTCAGTCTCCGGTTGTGCGCCGCCGCGCGGCGCGTCAGTTGATCCCGAGCAGTTCCACGTCGAACACCAGCGTCGCATTCGGCGGGATCCGCGGCGGGGAGCCGCGCGCGCCATAGCCGAGGTCGGCGGGGATCACCAGGCGGCACTTCTCGCCGACCTTCATCCGGCCGACGCCCTCGGTCCAGCCCGCGATCACGCGGTTGAGCGGGAAGCTCGTGGGCTCGCCGCGGTCGAGCGAGCTGTCAAACTTCGTGCCGTCCAGCAGCCAGCCGGTGTAATGGACCTTGACCGTGTCGGTGGGCTTGGGCGACGGGCCGGTGCCTTCCTTGAGGATCATGTAGCGCAACCCGGACGGGGTCTGGACGAACTTTTTGCCCTGCTCGGCCTCGACCTTGGCGAGGTAGGCGAGCAGTTCCTTTTCAGCCGCCAGGCGGATCTCCTCTTCGGCGCCGCGAATGGCCGCCAGCACGGCGGCGCGTTCCGCCGCGCGGGTGTCGGGTGCCGGCAGCGGCGCGTCGGGCCGGGCTGCGACGGCCCGGGCCTCGTCCTCCAGCAGCAGCCGGACGGACCGGATGACAATGGGCGACTCCGGCACTACGCGGCCCATGCCCAGGCGGGCGTCGTCGCGCGTCGGCGTGTTGCGGATCGTCTCGACGGTCTCCATTCCGCCGATGACTTTGCCGAAGACGGCGTAGCCCGCTCCGTCAGGCTGGGGCTGGTCGAGTTGCGCGTTGTCCACGACGTTGATGAAGAACTGCGATGTGGCCGAATCCGGATTGCCGCCGATGCGGGCCATCGCCACGGTGCCCTTGGTGTTCTTCAGCCCGTTTCTCCATTCATTCTTGATCGGCTTCCGCTGCCCTTCCTTCTTGGGCTCCAGCGCCGGCGTGAGGCCCCCGCCCTGAATCATGAAGTTCGGGATGACCCGGTGGAAGATGGTGCCGGCGTAGTAGCCGCTGGCGGCGTACTCGGCGAAATTCGCGACCGAGATCGGCGCCCGCGCCAGGTCCAGTTCCAGCACGATGTTGCCCACGCTGGTCTCAATCGCGTAATAGACGCTCGCCGGCCGCCCGCCGGCGGGCGCCGTTTCAACCGGCCGGGGGTCCTCGGCCGCGGTGGGCAGAGCCCCGGCGAGAAGTACGGTCACGGCGAACCCGATGTGCAGCATGCTCGGACTCCGTCCAATGTGTGAGGCAGCAGGGCGAACCCGGGCGGCCTCGCCGCCCGCCCGCCGGGGCGCAGTGTAGCCGCGGTTGCGGCGCCTGTCACGGCGGCGGGACGCCGGTCAACCGGGCGTACAGATCGTCGGGCAGCGGGTGCGGGCGGCCGTCGCGGCCGACGGCCACGAGCGTCGAGCGAGCTTCGGTCAGGAGCCGGCCCTCGTGCCGCACCCGGTACTCGTGCTCCACGAGCAGGGGCGTCAGCCGGGCGGTCGTCGTGGTGAGTGTCAGGAGGTCGTCGTAACGGGCCGGTGCCCGGAACCGGCACTCCAGTTTGGCCACGACGTAGAACACGCCGCGGGCTTCCATGTCGCGATACCGCACGCCGTTGCGGCGCAGCAGCTCGGTGCGGCCGAGCTCGAAGTACACGAAGTACTGGGCGTGATGCAAGTAGCCCATCGCGTCCACCTCGGCGTAGCGGACGCGGATCTCGACGTCGCAACTGGGTACGGGAGGCGCCATGCCGCGAGTGTAACGGCGGCGGCGGCCGGTGGCGCGGGGCCTAGCGGCCGTCGTAGAGGCGGTTGCCGAGCAGGTCGTCGAGCGCAGGCTCGGAGAGGATCTTCCGAACGGTCCGCTCGAGGTCGTACTCGACGCGGACGAACTCGACGCGCTCGACGCTGCTGCGGAGGGCGGCGTCGACGAGGCTTTCGGCGCCGTCCGCCGCGCCGGGCCGGCGGTACACGACGACGTAGCTGGCCCGCTGATCGCGGTCGCGGGGCTGTCCGACGCTGCCGACGTTGATGATCGCCCGCTCGTCCTCGACCTCGTAGAAGGGCGCATCGGGAAGTTCGTTGGGCGGGTCGAAGTAGGGGTCGTCGAGAAACACGCCGGGCTGGTGGGTGTGGCCGACGAAACACAATCGGGCGTCGAGCCGCTCGAAGTTGGCGATCACCTTCTGCGGGTTGGTAAACACGTCCTCGGGGAAGATGTATTCGTTGAGCGGCCGGCGGGGGGACGCGTGCACGAACAGAATGTCGCCCTCTTTCACCCGGACCGGCAGCTCGCCCAGGAACTTCCAGCGGACGGCCCGCAGGTCCGGGTCGGGCTCGGACTCCAGCACCTGCCGCGTCCAGTAACAGGCCCGCTCGGCCGGCAGGTTGAAGTTCGTCGGCTCGTAGAGCACCGCGTGGTCGTGGTTGCCCATGAGCGTGAGCCGGCAGCGCGTGCGGATGAGGTCGAGGCACTCGCAGGGGTTGGCGCCGTAGCCGGTCAGGTCGCCGAGGCAGACGATCTCGGTGATGCCCCGGGCGTCGATGTCGTCCAGGACGGCCTGGAGCGCTTCCAGATTGGAATGGATGTCGCTGATGATCGCGAACGCCGGGCTGCGGGGCGCCGGCGGCGCGGGCTGGCTCTGGCTCTTGGTCATGCCGGCGGCTCGCGCGTCGCGGCCGACTGCTCGGCCTCCTCGGGGATCAGCACGGGCCAGCATTCCTCCATCCGGTAAAGCCGGCCGCAGCGCGGACAGTGAAGGCCGCGCTCGTGCTCGCGGAGCGGTGCGCGGCAATCCGGTACCGGGCACACGAGAATGGCCAGTACGTCCGGGGGAAGCGACATCCAACGCGTTCCCGAAAAAGGATGCCCGCCGTCGCGGCGGTGCCAGAGGATAGATGCCGCCGGCGCTGGAATCAATCGCGTCGGACGGCCCCGCCGGCCTGCCGGGCCCGACCGGGCTCAGCCCGCTTGCAGAGATATCGGAGTGCCGGCGGCGGTGCGTGAAAAAGCTAATTGACACTGGCGCGTTATAAGCATATGCTCAAAACGTTGGAAGAGGTGTGCCGCGTATGCCGCGTCCCTGCAAGTGTCGCCGAGTTGCCGCCGAACCGCCCTGCACGCTGTTCAAGCCGGCGGGCGTGCCCGGGCGTGGGCTGCCGCGCGTGACGCTGGGCCTGGACGAGGTTGAGGCGCTGCGGCTGGCCGACGTGGAGGGGCTGTATCACGACGCGGCGGCAGCGGAGATGGGCGTTTCGCGGGCGACGTTCGGGCGGCTGATCGAGCAGGCCCGCCGCAAGGTGGCGACGGCCCTGCTGCACGGACAAGCGCTGGCGATGGAAGGAGGACCGGTCATGCGGGTTGATGAGCGGGAATTTCGGTGTGCCGACTGCGGTGAGGCGTGGCGGGTGCCGTTCGGAGTCTCGCGGCCGACGGCCTGTCCCAAGTGTGGCGGTGCCCGTCTGCATCGGGCTGACGCCGGGCGGGGTGACGCAGGTGGCCGAGCGGGCGCAGGGCGCGGGCGTTGCCGGCGTCGCTGGCGGGGCGGCGTGGGGGCGGACGCGATGGCAGCGAGGCGGCCGAGCGGACTGCCGGCGAGCCAGCCGTGCGGATCGACGGAAGCAAGACTGGAGGAGCAGTCGTGAGAATCGCCGTTGCATCGGATGACGGGGCCCGCGTCGCGCAGCACACGGGGCGCTGTGCGGGCTTCGTGGTGTACGAGGTTCTGGACAAGACCGCGCAACGGCTCGAGTACCGCGAGAATCGGTTCACGGCGCACGCCCGCGGGGAGTGCGCCGGAGAGAGCGACGCCGCGGCCGGGCACGCGCACCACACGCATCACTCGCACGCCGCACTGGTCGACGCGCTGGCCGATTGCTGCGTGCTGGTCACGCGCGGCCTCGGGCCGCGGCTGGTCGCGGACCTTGCGGCGCGCGGCGTCGACGCGTACGTTTGCCCGGTGGAATCGGTGGACGACGCAGCGACCCTGTTCGCCCGCGGAGCGCTGCCGCGGGCGGGCGGGTGTGGCTGCCAACACCACGGCGCCTGACGGCCGCTCGGCGCCCCGACGAAGGACTGGACGCACGGCGCACGACCCGCACGGATTCGCGGCCGCGTGTCACCCGGCTTGCGTGGCCTGTCGGCCGCGCGGCGCGGGCGGTCTCGGGCTGCGCTTCGAGGCGGACGCCGAGGGTGTGCGGGCCGAGTTCGCCTGTGACCTGACCTACCAGGGGTATCCGGATCGTGTGCACGGCGGGGTGATCGCGACGTTGCTGGACGCCGCGATGACGCACTGCCTCTTCGCCCGTCAGGTGCGCGGCTACACGGTGCGACTCAACATCCGTTTCCACGCACCGCTGCAACTCGGACCGCCGGCCATCGTGCGTGCGGCCGTGAGCGGCGTTCGCCCGCCGTTGTACCTGCTGCGGGCGGAGGTGCGGCAGGCCGACCGGCGCTGCGCGTCGGCGGAGGCCAGCTTCTTCGGTGAACGAAACCCGGATCCGTCGAGTACGGCGCAGTGACCCGCGTCGGGTCGGCTGCTCCGCGGCTGCACGGCGGCGGGTCGTTTCTGGAGATCGGGACATGAATAAGGCTCGACGCTGTCTGCTTGGCGTGTTGGTCACGGGAGTGGCATCGCTGGCCGCCGGGTGCCAGGCGCCGGGCTCCGCCCGGAACGCGCCGCGCGACGGGGTGTTCGTGCACATCACCCGGGGCGCGGACGACCCGCACGCGGTGCTGATGGGGCTGAAGATGGCGACGCTGATGGCCGCCGACCGGGACGTGCTCGTGTACTTCGACCTCAAAGGGGTCGAAGTCGTGCTGGCGGACGCTCCGGATCTCCGCTACGACGGCTTCGAGTCGTCGCGGGTGCAGCTCCGGACGCTCCTGGATCGCGGCGTCCCGGTGCTCGTGTGCCCGGGCTGCCTGCGGGCCGCCGGGCGCACCGCCGAGGATGTGCTGCCGCGCGTGCAGGTGGCCGATAAGGAGCGTTTTTTCTCCTTCACGCGCGGCCGCATCCTTACGCTCGACTACTGAGCCCGGCCGACCGCCGTTGGGGGCGTCAGCGGGGCGGGCCGCCGGTCCGTGGCCCGGCCCGCACCGGCCTTGGCAGGCCCCGCCCGCCCGGTATACTAGGGGTTCTTTGGACATTCCGGGCGGGATGAGGAACGCTTCGCAGCGGAGGTTGGTGCATGTGCGCGGCTCAGATCGACCAGATTCGCAACGTGGTGCTTGCCGGTCACAGCGGAGCCGGCAAGACCACCCTCGCCGAGGCCCTGCTGCACAAGACCGGCGTCACCACCCGGCTCGGGAGCGTTGACGACGGCACCACCTTTCTGGACTTTGACGAGGAGTCCCGGGAGCGCCGGCACACCGTCGATTCCGCCGTGTTCTACCTCGAGCACGGCGGGTGCCTGATGAACTTCATCGACACGCCCGGCATGCCGGACTACGCCGGGCAGGCCATTGCCGCCCTAGCCGCCGCGGAGACGGCGGCGATCGTCATTTCCGCGGCGGCGGGCATCGGCGTGAACACGCGGCGGATGTACGCCCTGGCGAAGTCCTACGGATTGGCGCGGATGATCATCGTGACGCGGATCGACGCGGAGAACGCCAACCTGGCGGATGTGGTGGCGGCGATCCGCGAGACGTTCGGGCACGAGTGTCGTCCGGTGAACCTGCCGACCGGCGGGGGCCGGGCGGTGGTGGACTGCCTGACGGCGGAGGGGGGACAGGCGGACGTGCTGGATGTGGCCGCGTGCCACACGGCGTTGTGCGACGCGATCGTGGAGACGGACGAGAAGCTGATGGAGAAGTTTCTCGAGACCGGCGTGGTGTCGGCCGAGGCCCTGGGGCCGGCGATCGGCCAGGCGGTTGCGTCGGGGCACCTGGTGCCGGTGCTGTTCTGTGCGGCGCGGGCGGACGTCGGGGTGAAGGAGGTGCTGGACGCGTTCGTGCGGTTCGCGCCGTCGCCGCGGGTGGGCAAGCGGCGGACGCTGGTGACGGGCGCGGGCGAGGGCGCGAAGGCGGTGGCGATCGAGCCGGCGGCGGAGGGCGATTTCGTCGCGCAGGTGGTGAAGATCGCGTCCGACCCGAAGAGCAACATCAAGTACTCGGTGGCGCGGGTTCACAGCGGGCGCCTGGGGGGGGATGGACAGGTGTTCATCGCGGGCGACCGCAAGGGCCAGCGCTCGGGGCATCTGTTCAAGCTGCGCGGGCCGGAGCACACCGAGATCGCGGAGGCGGTGGCGGGGGACCTGGTGGCGTTCGCGAAGCTGGACTTCCGGGTCGGGCAGGTGCTGCTGGGCAAGGCCGGCGAGGGCACGATTCCGCTGCCCAAGCTGCCCACGCCGATGTTCGCGCTGGCGATCGAGCCGAAGGCTCGCGGCGACGTGGAGAAGATCTCCGGTGCGCTGCAACGCTTCGCGGAGGAGGACCCGTGTTTCGAGTGTCACCGCGACGCCGAGACGGGGGAGCTGGTGATGCACGGGCTGGGGGACCAGCACCTGAACGTGGTGCGCAGCAAGATGAAGCGCTACTTCAAGCTCGACGTCGACACCAAGCCGCCGAAGATCCCCTACCGGGAGACGATCAGCAGCTCGGTGAAGTACGTCGAGTACACGCACAAGAAGCAGACCGGCGGCGCCGGGCAGTTCGCGCGCGTGTTTATCGACATGGAGCCGAACGAGCGCGGCAAAGGCTACGAGTTCATCGACAAGATCTTCGGCGGCGTGATCGACCAGGCCTTCCGCCCCTCGGTGGACAAGGGCTGCCAGTCCGTGATGAAGACGGGCGTCATCGCGGGCTATCCCGTCGTCGACGTGAAGGTCTCGCTGGTGGACGGCAAGACGCACCCGGTCGACAGCAAGGACATCGCCTTCCAGATCGCGGGGCGGCAGGCGTTCAAGAAAGCGTTCCTCCAGTGCAAGCCGATCCTGCTCGAGCCGATCGTGAACCTCGAGATCACGGTGCCGACGGAGTACATGGGTGACATCACGCGGGATATCGCCGGCAAACGCGGCCAGGTCCTCGGGCAGGATGTCCTGCCGGGCAACCAGGTCTGCATCCGGGCGCAGGCGCCGCTGGCGGAGGTCGCCAACTACGCCTCGCAGCTTAAGAGCGTCACCGGCGGGCAGGGGAGCTTCATCATGGAGCCCAGTCACTACGACGTGGTGCCCCCCAATATCCAGCAGCAGATCGTGGCGCAGTACAAGGCGAAGGAGGAGGAAGAGGAGTAGCCCCGCAGCGCACCGCGGCCGATCCGGGCCGTGCCGGGTGACCGCGGGCGCGGGCCGCCGCGCCCGCCGGCCGCCGCGCCGGGCGGCCGGCGC
>Ga0129299_1000461_pt1 | contig 25440 bp, 17 predicted proteins | sample ConPoolayeCmetaG_FD_94477 | JGI IMG/M metagenome (GOLD analysis project Ga0129299, IMG submission 94477) | Hot spring microbial mat communities from California, USA to study Microbial Dark Matter (Phase II) - Cone Pool mat layer C metaG ...
CCGTGTCCGACCGCGCCGGCGTGGCATCCGGACGCGACAGGGCCGAATCGACATTCTACTGAATGCTGCTTCGGCCCTTTTTTCGCATCTACACGTCCATCTGACCTCCATCACGCCTGGTCTACCACAGCAGATACAGCGCGTAGAGCATCGTCAGCACACCCATCGCCAACACACCATAGACGACAATCGGCATCCACCTTGGGATCGCTGTAAATGCCGCGTCAGCGGACATCATTCCTCGTTGCCATGGCACCCACCCCTCAATGACTATAAGCCCCGCCGGTCCGGCTGCTATCGAAACAATCATCGCAATCCAACCCCCAAAGAACGTCAGCAGTATGACGCGCCCCTCCTCAGCTATTGCAAGAACGATGAATGCTCCTAACGCCAACGCACTTGCCAGAGACGACAGCACCACCGATATCAGTGCAACTCGCCGTCGCCGCTCAGCACGATATGTCGCCAATACATACACGTTGAACAGCAACAGAGCAATTGCCACAGCAATCGCCAAGCACGCAGTGCCAGATACAGTGGCCATCAACAGTCTCCATACAACGTGCCCTCTTGTGCTCCCGTGGTCTTCCAAGATACCATCACCCACTGTGGGCGGGATGCACGTCACCCGGATCCAGGACACCTGCAGCCGAAGCGCATCGCTGCGTTGGATGCCTCCCGAATCTGCCCAAGGTGCCTCATGACGGCTCCAAGGTCTACCGCAGCATCGATCGCGAGAATGAAAGTGATCCCGGCGCCCGCCTTCACTGCGATCGTTCCACCACGCTGTGCAGCGATTGCGGCAATGAGCAAGCCAATATCCGTCACGAGGTCCTTGACCATAGGAATCCCTGCCGCCGAGGCTGCGTAGCTCATCGCCCGCGCGCGGATGCGCTGCTGACAAGCCGCAATCGCGGCTCCGGCACCCCGGGCAGCGCACTGACACCTCATCCGCTCGATGCCTCCCCAGGCATCCAGATAATCCCCTTGGGACGTTCCGACTGGTGTCACCGTCCAGTTATAGATCGTCCCGAATACCGGCAGAAAGCGAAGGGGATCCCAAATATGTGACCCCCAATGGTCGGGGCCATTATATCGTCCTCGTGGCGGTCGCATGAGCTCGGCAGGCGTGTTGGCCGCGCACGCTGCAGGCGCCTTGGGCATCGGCAGCCGTGCATGGCCGATGCACGCTTGTCCGCGGGTCCGCGTCGCCCCGATCGTCGCTTGGCTTGGCTTCCGCCAGCCGCTATTTTACCGGCATGGCCACTTCACGATTCCTCGCGTTTGACCTGGGCGCTGAGAGCGGCCGGGCCATTGTCGGCACACTCGAGTCCGACCGCATGAGCCTTCAGGAAGTGCACCGCTTCGCCAACCCCAACGGCCGGATGCTGGGTCACCTCCACTGGAACCTGCTGGCGCAATGGGAGGAACTCAAGACCGGCTTGCGCAAGGCGGTGGCGGCAACCGACGGGCCGCTCTCCGGCGTCGGCATCGACACGTGGGGCCTGGATTTCGGGCTGGTGGACCGGACCGGCCAAATCCTGGGCAACCCCTTCATGTACCGCGACAGCCGCACCGACGGCATGATGCAGCGCGTCTTCCAGCGCGTGCCACGCGAGGAGGTCTTCGCGGCCACGGGCGTGCAGTTCATCCAGATCAACACCATCTACCAGCTCATGGCGATGAAGGAGGCCGGTTCGCCGCTGCTGGAAGTGGCCGAGCGGCTGCTGTTCATCCCCGACCTGTTCAACTACCTGTTCACGGGGATACAGAAGAGCGAGTTCTCGTTCGCGACGACCAGCCAGCTCTACGATCCGGCGCGGCGCCGCTGGGCGGTGGAACTGATGGACCGTCTGGGGCTTCCGTCGCGCATCATGCCGGAGGTCGTGCCCTCGGGCACGGTGCTGGGGCCGATCAGCAACGATGTGGCCGAGGAGTGCGGCACCGGGCCCCTGCCGCTGATCGCGCCGGCGACGCACGACACGGGAAGCGCCGTGGCCGCGGTGCCGGCCGAGGGCGAAGGGTGGTGTTACATCAGCAGCGGCACGTGGTCGCTGATGGGCGTGGAGCTGCCCTCGCCGGTGATCAACGAAAAGACCCTCCGCTACAACTACACCAATGAGGGCGGCGTGGGTTTCTCCATCCGGCTGCTGAAGAACATCATGGGCCTGTGGCTGGTGCAGGAATGCCGCCGACAGTGGCAGCGCGAGGGCCAGGAGCACAGCTACGCTGAACTGACGCGGATGGCCGAGTCGGCGCCGGCGTTCAAGGCGGTGATCGACCCCGACCATGCGCCGTTCCTGGGTCCGGGGCAGATGCCGGCCAAGATCGAGGAGTTCTGCCGGCGGACGAAGCAGCCGCCGCCGGCGGACAAGGGCCAGTTCGTCCGCACCTGCCTCGAAAGCCTGGCGCTGGCGTATCGGCGGACGCTGGAGGGGCTGGAGGACGTGATCGGCCGGCGCATCGAGCGAATCCACATCGTGGGCGGCGGCGGGCAGAACCGGCTGCTGAACCAGATGACGGCCGACGCCTGCGGGCGCCAGGTGCTGGTGGGGCCGGTGGAGGCGACGGCGATGGGGAATCTGCTGGTGCAGGCGATGGCGGTGGGGCAGGTCGAGTCGCTGGCGGAAATCCGGGCGATCGTGCGGAACAGCTTTCCGGTGGAGCGCTACGAGCCGCGCGACAGCGCCCAGTGGCAGAAGGCATACGAGCGGTTCAGGACGGTGGTGGAGGCGTGAGTCGCTGCCGCGGCACATCGAAGGGTGCGCAGTTGACGGATCGATTGCGGCGGGGTCCGCGAGCTGCCGCAGCGGGCACCGACCGGCGGGCACAGCGGGGTAGGATCAGCGCAGGAAGCAATGTGGAAGTGAAAGGAGAGTGGAGATGAGTTTCAACCCCCGCGCCACCGCTCGACTCCACCCCGTCGGAGGATCTGCCACGACATCGCCGCGCGGCCGCACTACAATGCGGGGCCGGATGCGCCAGACCCGCTCCGGTCAAGGAGATTCCGATGATGTCACACCTACCCACGCGACGCCACGTCCTGAAACTCGGTCTGGGCGCCGCCCTGGGCGGACGCGCGCTGCTCTCGGCGCAGGCCGCAGGCGCCGCCGCCCGGCCCGCGCATGCCGGCGCGCCCAGCCTGCCGGTGGCGATCCAGCGTTGCACCTGTTATGAGCCGCGGCTCGTACGGGCCCGGCTCGATGCCGCCCTCAACCTCATCGGCCCGCTGCGCGGTCTTGTCGCCAACAAGACCGTCGCCATCAAGATCAACGTCACCGGCGGGCCGGGGCATCTTGCCGGCCTGCCGGCCTATCGCACATACCACGTTCATCCGCACGTCCTGGGCGCGCTGTGCGCCGCCCTGCACGACGCGGGGGCGCGCCGAATCCACGTCGTCGAAAGCCAGTCGTCACGCCTGACGCCCGAGCAGGTCCTCACGCAGTGTGGCTGGTACGTCAACGAAATCAAAGCCGCGGCCGACGGCGCCGTCTTCTTCGAGGACACGCGCAACCGCGGCGCTTTTGCCGACTATGCCAGGCTCACGGTTCCCTGGGGCGGTCTGCTCTACCCGGCTTTCCTCGCCAATCGCCGTTACGAGCAGACGGATGTCTTCATCTCGCTGGCCAAACTCAAGGAGCACTCCGGCAGCGGCGTGTCGCTGTCCGCCAGGAACATGCTGGGCATGCCGCCCACGTCGCTGTATGGGCCGGATGCGCCCGACGAGGACAGCGTCAGCAGCCGCCTGGCCATCTTCGGCGACGCCCCCCGCCGGTTGCCGGCGGGCGTTCCCGGCCCGGTTGATGACATGCTGACGAATACCAGTCGGATGAGCGGCTGCGCGCGTGTCATCGCCGACTGCGTTGGCGCTCGCCCCATCGACCTGGCCATCATCGACGGCATCGAGACCAGCCGCGGCGGCGAGGGGCCGTGGGTTAAGGGCGCGCGGCCGGTGGCGCCGGGGCTGCTGGTCGTCGGGCGCAATCCCGTCTGCACCGACGCAATCGGCACGGCCCTGATGGGTCACGACCCGCTGGCGGCCCCCGGCCGCCATCCGTTCCCCGGCGAAAACCATCTGACGATGCTCGAGTCGGTCGGCTTGGGCACGGCCGATCCGGCCAGGATCGAAGTGCGCGGGCTGGCGCTGCAGGAGGCGGCCTTGTGCTTCGCCCGGGCAGAGGTTCGCATGAGCAGGTCCTAGAATATCGGCCATGAAGTACTTCTACGGCAAATACGACGGCTCGGAGTTTCCGACGCAGGACAAGCTTTTCGGTTTCGACCGGCTCATGCAGTTCATCCTTCAGTACGGCGAGCAGGCGCTGAAGGCCATCGAGCAGATGCTGCGCGACCCCAAGGACGCGCAGCAGTCGGAGATGCTCGAGCAGCTCATCAAGGAGGGGATGCTCGACAAGGATGGCAAGGGGCGGCTGCGCCTCACGCCGCGGGGAGTCGGCCGGATGCAGCGCAAGGCTCTGCTGGAGGTTTTCAGCAACCTGCGCAACGGCCAGCGCGAAGGGCACGAGAAGATCACAGCCGGGCTGGGCGGGGAGCGCATCGAGGGGACCAGGCCTTATCAGTATGGCGATCCGGTCAGCGAGCTGGACCTGCATCAGACGCTGCACAACGCCCTGGCGCGCCACGGGCTGCCCCGGGGCGCCCCGGCGCATGGCGGCGGGGCGGCGGTGGTTCGCCAGTCCGCCGATGCCGGCGCCCACCAGGCCCCATCGCCCTGGCGCATCCGCTTCGACGAGCACGACTTCGAGCTTCATCTGCACGAGGGCACCACGAGCTGTTCCACCGTCGTGCTGCTGGACATGAGCGGTTCGATGATGCGCTACGGCCGATTCCTGGCGGCCAAGAAGGTGGCGCTGGCGATGCAGGCGCTGGTGCGCGGGCGATTCCCGCAGGACTCGCTGGACTTCGTGGGTTTCTACTCGGGCGCGGCAAAGATTCCCGAGGTGATGCTGCCGCTGGTGATGCCCAAGCCCGTGACCATCTACGACTACCAGGTGAGGCTGAAGGTGCCCATCGGCAAGCTGGAGCGCGCGCCTCAGCACTTCACGAACCTGCACATGGGGATCCAGTTCGCCCGCCGCATCCTCCGGCGCCGCGCCAGCGAAAACAAGCAAATCTTCATCATCACCGACGGCCAGCCCACCGCCCACGTCGAGGGCGACTTCGTCTATCTGCTGTATCCCCCCGACGAGCGCAGCACGATGGCCACGCTCAAGGAGGCGGTGCTGGCCATGCGCGAGGACGTGCGGATTGCCACGTTCGCGCTGATCGAGGACTACTGGGGAATGGACTGGGTCGGCTTTGTCGATCAGCTCACCCGCCTGACCAGGGGCGTGGCCTTTTACACCAGCAGCGACCAGCTCGCCTCGTGCATCATGGAAAGCTATCTTTCGGGGCGCAAGAAGAAGACGCACGTGGCTTAGGGGTGGGACTTGCCGGTTGGTGATGGCCGGCCAGAAAGCACAACTCCATGTGCGCTGGCGCACGACGTAGCACGGCCGTTCTCGCCCGTGCTAGCCATCGGGGGAGAGTCTCCACACTATGAAAATGCCAAACTCCAGGGCACGGGCAAGATGCCCGTGCTACGGAAAGCCCGCCGGCTGGTAGTAGCACGGGCGTCCTCGCCCGTGCCGAACGAGGCTCCGCCACGGCCATCCTGACTCCGTCTGTCCGGTCGCGGCTCGGCTCGCCACAGGTCAATCTCCCTCGCCCAGTGCCGCCGCCGCCACCTTCCATGCCTGCCCCTCGCGTTTCAACGCAAGGCGCTGGCGCATCGAGCGCTCATCCAGTTGCGCGGTCACTGTCGCACGCAGCTCATCCTGCCCCTGGGGAACCAGCCGCACGGTCAGCGCTGCGCCCTCGCGCGCCAGCTCGGGCGGCAGCGCCACGCTCCAGCTCTGCTCGCCGGCCTCTTGCGACCACGTGGCCGCGCGCGCCTGTGCCGCGGCCGCTCCCGCCAGCAGCATTTCGCGCAACTGCGCTTCGCTGCGCACCTGCCGCGTCCGCCTGGCGTCGTACACCACCAGCGTGGTCACCGACGCCATGGCCGCCGCCACCAGCCCCAGCAGGACGATCACCACGATCATCGCGAAGCCCCCGCGACGTTCGCCGGCCGCGTTTGTCATCGGCTTCCTCCAGCCAGCATCACCTGGCTCGCCAGCACAATCTCCTCCGACTGCTTCAACTGCGCATCCTCGATGCGCACCAGCACCCCCCCCGGCCGCGGCTCAAACTCCACCTTCAGGCCCGCAGAATAGGTCTGCCGCCCTTCCCTTGCGCTGGCGCCCGGGTTGCGCTGCACGCCCTGCTCCTGGTCGGCCTGCCAAAGGACGGTGGATCCATCGGCCATCTCCAGCCGCAGCTCTCCGGGGCGCTGGGCCGATATGGCCCGGACGCCCCAGACATCGGCGCGCAACGACAGGATCATGCGATCCAGCACGATGCGTCGGTCCTGCTGTTGTGCCGACTGCCGCATTGACTTGAATACGGCGTTGATCACTTCCCCCGCCACCAGCGCGAACACGCCCAGGATCATGATGACGAATACCATGTTCGTCAGGGTGAACCCGCGGCGGCCTGCAACCGTGCACTGATCGGTCATGGCGCACCTCCCGGCCGCTCGACGGCATCGGCCTTTACCAGCCCAAGCAATGTGGCGCGACTCCGTTCGACCTCCACGCTCACGCGCACCCACGCCAGCCCCGCCGGCGCCTCGGCCGCCACCGGCTCCACGCGCACCTTCGCATCCGCGCCCGACGGCGCCGTCCCGCCGGTGTGCAGGTCGAGCATGACCCGCTCGGCGATTCGCATCGCGGCGCGGCCGTCGGAAAGGCGCCTGGCCGCCCGCGACTGCTGTCCCATCGCCGTCGCCATGATGGCCGCCAAAAGCGCCACCATCGCCAGCGCCATGAGGGCATCGGCCAGAAGAAACCCCGAGCGTCGTCTTCTCATAAGATCGCTCCCGGATCGGGCAACAGCACGAACACCAGCCTGACCAGCGGCACAATCACGCTCAGCGTCACCAGCGCCACCAGACCGCCGCCCACCAGCGTCATCGCCGGCACCACCGCGCCCCGCAGAAGGGCGGCCCGGCGGCTGTAGCGACCCTCATAATACCGCGCCAGGTACTGCAATGCCTGGGCCATGGCGCCTGCGGCGCTGGCCAGCGTCCCGCTCACCAGCTCGGGCAACCCCGCCCGGCGGGCCGCTTCGTCGGCCGAGGTTCCGTTGGCCACCTCCTGGTGCCATCGCTTCACGCGCTGCGCCAGCACCGCGTTGAGCTTCAGCTCCCCCGACTGAGCCAGCGCCCATGCCAGATCATAACCGCTGTCCAGCGCGTCGCCGCTCACCCGGCACACGTCCGCCAGCCCCCGGTTGTACGCCATCTCACCCAGGACCGGCGTGCGCCAGATCAGCCTGTCCAGCAGCTCGCTGCCCATCATCGGCCGTGGCAGCGGCAGGAACACGCTCCAGAGCTTCAGCGCGGCGTAGAGCCACACGATCGCCGCCACCAGTGTGAACATCGGTATCGCCAGCGTACCCCCCACCCGCATCGTCCACTGATATACCGTCGGCAAGGGGACCTTGTAGTCCCTGAACATCTTGTCGAACTCTGGAAACACAAACACCAGCAACAGCCCCAGGGCGACCACAAGCATCGTGAGCATGGCCAGCGGGTATGCTACCGCGAACATGCCCTGGTCCGATTCCTCGGCGGCGCGCCCACGCGCCTGCTTCAGCTCGTGCCGCAGCATCCGCGGCAGACGTCCTGTCCGCTCGGCCACGTGGATCAGCCGCGCCAGCCGCCGCGGCACGTTGGGCACGTGCTCCACCGCGACCGCGATCGGCGAGCCGGCCTGGATCAGCTCGCGCAGCTCGCGGATCTGGCGGGCCAACCCCGGTTTTTCGCTCTGCTCGGCCGCCTGCAGCAGTTGCGGCAGCGGCAGGTTCAGACACAGCCCCTGTTCCAGATACGACAGCACCGTCAGCATCCGCTCCCGCCGCGCTGCCCTGGCCGCGTACGATGCCCCCGCCACAAGCAGGATCACCACAATCGGCCCCAGCGCCGCCACTGGCACCACCACACCCGCGAGGATTCCGCTCAGACATCCGAACAGCGCCGCGGCCGCCACCAGCCATGCCAGCAGCAGCGCCGCATTGGCGGCGCTGAAGGTCCTGGGCTGCGTGAAGCCCCGCGGCGTGACATAGTCCAGGTGTCTGCTCATGCCGAGCCTCTCATAAAATCGCCTGAACCAGCCCGATCAGCGGCAGCATGACCGCCAACAGCACGAACCCCACGATCATCGCCAGCAGCACGAACAGCAGCGGCGTGAGAACGCCCGGCAGCGTGAGCATCCGCGCCTCTGCCTGCTGCTGATACAGCTCGGCAAGACCGCGCAACACGGCCGGCAGATTGTGCTGCGCTGCGCCCAGCGCGATGGCGGTCGGAATTGTCATCGGCAGCACTCGGCCGCGGCCGGCCAGCTCCAGGGTCTTGCCCTCGGCCAGCAGGTTGCACAAATGTTGCCCGTCGCGGCGCAGGGCAGGAGACAGCGCCGTGTCGCCGGCCAGCTCGATAGCGGCCGGAAGGTCCATCCCCGATTCCACGCCCATGCGCAGAGCATCGCACCAGCCGGCCAGCATGCTCTTGTGGACGATCGGCCCGATCAGCGGCAGGCGAAGCACCACGTGATCGACCAGCAGCTGATCCCAACCCATGCGCCGCAGCACCCAGATCACGATCGGCGCCGCGATCAGCGCCACCACCAGCCACACCAGGACGCCCGGCAGCACCATCGCGAGCCACAGCATCGCCCGGGTCGCCGCGGGCAGCGGAATCATCATTCCCGCGAACATGGTCCGAAACTGCGGCAGCACCGCGACTGCCAGGAATATCACCAGGCCCGTCAGGCCCAGCAGCACCATGGCCGGATACGCCGCCGTTCGCCACAGCATGCCCCGCAGCCGCTGAAGCAGCTCCAGATGCCTGGCCAGGCCAAAGAGGATTCCCGGCAGATTGTTCGACCGCACCCCCGCTTCCAGAAGCCGTCCATAGGCCGAGGGAAACCGCCCCCGCGCCCGGTCGAAGATCTCCCCCAGCGACTTGCCCCGTTCCAGCTCCGATGCTACTTCGCGGATGGTCGCCGCCAGCCGGCCCGAACGCATGTCCTGCGCCACCAGTCTCAGGCCCTGCTCCAGCGGCAGCCCTGCCGATGTCAGATACCCAAGCTGGCGGTTGAACGCCGCAAAGTCGTCGCTGCTCATCGCCCGCACGCCCCTGGGCGGCTCCGGCTCGATTTCGATCACGCGAAGCCCCAGCGCCTCGATCTGCGCCCTGGCGTGGCCGATGTCGACGGCATCCACCGCGCCCGACAGGGCCGTGCCGCCGGCGCCCTGGGCCTTGTATCGAAAACTCACCGTCGCCTGCTGTGTCGCCTGCATGCTCGGCCTCCCAACAACGCCCGGGATCGCTCGCCCCGATGGCCGTCCCGCCCGCGCCACCGGTCCTTCGCTGCATCTATGTACGCCCGCCGGCCCGTTCCCACAAGCCGCTCAATCTCCCAGCACGCGGCGGACCTCCTGCTCATCCGTCAGTCCCGCCTCCACCAGCCGCCGCGCCGACTCGCGCAGGCCCAGGTATCCGGCCCGGCCCTCGTATGCCCGCCGCAGTGCCTGCGCATCGGCGCGATCCAGCACCGCGCGCCGAAGATCGTCGTCGAACACCAGCATTTCCGCCACCGGCACGCGCCCCTGGTATCCCTCGCCCCCGCGCCGCCTCAGCAGCCGCATCGACACCACCCCGTACACCGCGCTGGTGATCTGATATGGCTCCAGTTTCATCTCCAGCAGCCGCGCGATCGCACCCGCCGGATTCCCCGCGTGTAGCGTGCAGATCAGTCGATGTCCCGACAGCGCCCCCTGCAGCGCCAGCGCGGCCGTCGCGGCGTCGCGTATCTCACCCAGCATCAGCACCTGCGGGTCCTGCCGCAGGATGCTCCGCAGCGCCTTCTCATACGTCAGCTCGCCAAACGGCGAGACCTGTATCTGCGTCACGCCCTTCAGCGCCCGCTCCACCGGGTCCTCCAAGGCGATGATGCTCATCCCCGGCTGCATTTCGGCGATCTTCTCCAGCAGCGCGTAGATGGTGGTGGTCTTGCCCGACCCCGCCGGCCCGCTCACCATCAGCATGCCCGCGTCGCAGCGCGCGAATCGCAGCAGCCCCTGCATCACCTCCTCCGGCAGACCAAGTTCCTCCAGCCGCCGCGGCTGCACCAGTTCCGCCGGCAGCCGCACGGCCGCGCGCATGCCCTGGATCGTCGGCATCACGGCCAGGCGCATCTCCATCTCGCCGGCATCCGCCTGCGAGAGCCGCAGGGCGAGCCTGCCCTCCTGGGGAACGTCCATGCGGTAGGTCAGCAGTTGCGCCATGACCATCAGCCGGTTGACGATGCTCCGGCCGAACTGGTGCGGATGGCGCTGGACGGTCGTCAGCAGACCGTCGATACGGTATCGCACCTCATAGCCCTCCGGCGTGGGTTCCACGTGCACGTCCGACGCCCGTTTCTCAACTGCGCCGCGGAGCATCCGGTCGACGATCGCGGGAACATCCAGGTCCTCCACCCTGTCTGCGCGCTTGGGCATGACGCGCATTCTAGCGGTCCCCGTCGCGGCTTGAAAGCCGGCGGTGCCTTCGAATTCGCCATGCAGCGGACTCGCCCCGCCTTTCCGCCGTGGCTGAAGATCGAGCCACAGCGCGTTTTTTTGATCCCGCTATTGCGTACCGAGGTGGACCGATATATAATGGGATCAAACGGTCCGAAGGTCGTTATCAGATCGCTTTACCGCGTATGCCGCCGTGAAGCGCAGCAAGTCGATGGCGGACGGTCCGTTGTTGCGGAGAACATCATGAGCATGAACCGACGCGATTTCGTGCGGGCAGGCGTGCTGACGGGGGCGGGATTGGCCGCCACCGTGGGCGCGGTGCTGAAGGACCGGCTTTCGACGGAGACGTCGGATCCCAAGGGTCCGGGGACGGCGCGAAGCCTCAAGGTCCTCAGCGACGTCCCCGAGCAGGCCAACGAAGACGTGCTGGTGCGCATGCAGCGCGAGTTGGTGCGGGCCATGGCCAAGCCCGTGGAGCAGCGTCGCTGGATCATGGTGATCGACACCCGCAAGTGCGTGGGGTGCCATGCCTGCACCATCGGCTGCGTTGCCGAGAACAAGCTGCCGCCAGGGGTGGTCTATCGGCCGGTTGTGACGGAGGAATTCGGCGAGTTCCCCAACGTTTCGCTGCGTTTCACCCCCCGGCCGTGTATGCAGTGCGATGCCCCGCCGTGCGTGCCGGTGTGTCCGGTGCACGCGACCTGGAAGCGCCCGGACGGCGTGGTCGCCATCGACTATGACAAGTGCATCGGGTGCCGCTACTGCCTGACGGCCTGTCCGTACGGCGCCCGCACCAGCGATTTCGGCGAGTATTACACCGACGGCGCGGCCGAGGGTACGCCCGATGGCGACGCTCGGCCCACGCTCGGCCCGCACGCGGCGTGGGAGGACCAGCCCAGCCATGAATACGGCAAGCACTGGGACCGCACCGGTCATAAGTCGCCCATGGGCAATGCCCGCAAATGCCACTTCTGTCTGCACCGGCTGGAGGTGGGCCAATTGCCGATGTGCGCCACCACGTGCATCGGCCGGGCCACCTACTTCGGCGACAACAACGATCCCGACAGCCTCGTGACCGAGCTGGTCACGAAGCACAACGTCCAGACGCTGCTGCCACATAAGGGCACCAGGCCGCGAGTCTTCTACATCGTCTGATTGACAAGTTTGCCGACGTGTTACCCGCGAGGTCACCAATGTCGATGTCATCGAGTGCCGTATCATGGGCTCCACTTTCCGGCAACGCCCTGCGCCGGCTGATAACCGTTGGCTGGATCGTCCTGCTGCTGGCGGGTCTGGTCGGCCTGGTCCAGCGCCTGGCGCAGGGGCACCTTCCCGCCGGCTATGGTTCCTACGTGCCGTGGGGACTGTGGGTGGCCCTGTATTTTCATGGCGTGGGGATCGCCGGCGGCGTCTTCGTCATCGGGGCGCTGGGATTCCTGCTTGACTGGCCGGCCTTCCGCCGCCCGGCCGTGCTGCGAACTGTCATCGTGCTTTGCCTGGCGGCGATCGCACCGGCGTTCATGGGCGTGTGGCTGGACCTGGGCCACATGGAACGGGCCGCGCGCATCTTCACCTCGCCGAGTTTCACGAGCATGATGGCGTTCAACGCCTGGATGTACGGTGCATTCGTGGTGATCGCGGTCCTGTCCTGGGTGCTCAGCTACCGCGCCGACTCGGGCTGGCTCAAACCGCTGTTGTGCCTGGGGATCTTCTTCTCGGTGCTGTTCCCCAGCCAGAGCGGCGCGTTTTTCGGCGTCGTCGATGCCAAGGCCTACTGGCACAGCGCCCTGTTGCCGGTGGTGTTCCTGACTTCCGCCCTGACCGCCGGCGGGGCGACTCTGCTGGCCGTCGTCGCGATCATCTCCGCGATGGGGGCGCGCGGAGAATGGATCGGCGACGACGAGGCCGTCAACGCCATCCGCCGCCTTCGTGTCATCACCATCGTTGGCCTGGTTCTCTATTTTGCCTTCGAATTCGCGGAATTCTCGATCTCGCTCTGGAACCCCGTGTCGCACGCACCGGCCGTCGACCTGGTGCTTTTCGGGCCTTACTGGTGGGTGTTCTGGATTGTCCACCTGCTGCTGGGCGGGTTGTTGCCGCTGGCGCTGTTCAGCCTCGGCGGCCCCCGCGCCTGGTCGGCGGCCGCTTTGCTTGTGGCCGTGTGTTTCGTCAGCGCACGGCTGAACGTGCTGGTGCCGGGGCAGGCGGTGGGTGAAATCCACGGGCTTCAGGAGGCGTTTCAGCACGAACGACTCAATTACATCTATCACGCCACCGCCATGGAGTACCTGGTCGGCAGTCTGCTGGTGGCAATGGGGATCGGGCTGTTCGTCCTTGGGCGGCGGATCAGCATCGCCGTAGCGTCCCGTTTATCCACCGTTGCATGAGGTCAACCATGTCACGCGATACGCACAGTGTTCCTTCCCGTCGTCAGTTTCTCGCCGGCGGCGCCCTGCTTGGGACGGGGCTGCTGGCCGATGCCCTGCCTGCCGCCGCCCCCGCGGAAGGCGGGACCAGCGCCGTGCTCAACAGCGCCAGGCCCGATCAACCTTACGAGTTGGCCAATCCGGAGAACGTCCTTTATTCCGCGTGTCTCCAGTGCAACACGGGCTGCGGCATAAAGTGCAAGCTCCAGGATGGCGTCGTCACCAAGATCGACGGCAACCCGTACAACCCCTGGACGTTGCTGCCTCATCTGCCCTATGCCACGCCGGTGGAGGCGGCCAACGCCGTTGACGGCTCCATCTGCCCCAAGGGCCAGGCGGGGTTGCAGACGGCCTACGACCCCTATCGCCTCCGCAAAGTGCTCAAGCGCGCAGGCAAACGCGGCGAGGGCAAGTGGGTCACCATCCCCTTCGAGCAGGCCATCAAGGAAATCTGCGAGGGCGGCAGACTGTTCGCCCATGTTCCGGGAGAAGAAAACCGGGTCGTGGCCGGGCTTCAGGAACTGATCGCTCTGCGCGATCCCGCGGTCAGCAAGGCCATGGCGGCCGACGTCAAGGCCATCTGGGAGGAGGCGGATCCGGCGAAAAAGAAGGCGCTGGTCGAAGCGTTCAAGCAGAAGCACGCGGCCCACCTGGACAAATTGATCGACCCGGAGCACCCGGACCTGGGCCCGCGCAACAACCAGATCGTTGTGAGCTGGGGGCGCCTCAAGGCCGGACGCAGCGAATTCTACAAACGCTTCGCCGATGCCATGGGCACCACCAATGCGCACGGCCACACCACCGTGTGCCAGGGGTCGCTTTACTTCACGTGCAAGGCCATCAGCGACCAGTACGTGGCCGGCCAGTTCACGGACGGCCAGAAGTTCTACTGGCAGGCCGACACGGAGAACAGCCGGCTCATCCTGTTCGTCGGCGCCAACCTGTTCGAGGCCAACTACGGCCCGCCCAATCGCACCGTGAGGCTGACGAACAATCTGGTAAACGGGCATACGCGCATCGCCGTCGTCGATCCGCGCTTCAGCAAACTGGCCAGCAAGGCCTGGAAATGGCTGCCCTTAACGCCCGGCACCGATGCCGCGCTGGCCATGGGCATGATCCGCTGGATCTTCGAGAACAGGCGATACAACGCGCGTTTTCTGGCCTGCGCCAACAAGGCGGCGGCGCTGGCGGCCGGCGAAACGAGCTGGTGCAACGCCACGTGGCTGGTGGCCGTCAAGGACGGCGTGCCCGGCAAGTTCATCCGCGCGGCCGACATCGGACTCGCCCAGCCGACCACGCGGCCTACAGCGGACGGCGGCCAATACGTCGAGAAGTTCCTTGTTGTGATGGTGAACGGCAAGCCGACGGCGGTCGATCCCAACGACGACAAGAACCCGGTCGTCGGCGACCTGTTCGTAGACACAACGCTCCCCGACGGCACGCACGTCAAGAGCGGGCTGAAAGTGCTGGCCGACGCCGCCAGCGAGCACACGATCGGCGAGTGGGCCGAGATCGCCGGCATCAGGGAAGCCGACCTGGTCGCCGTCGCCAGGGAATTGACCAGCTATGGGCCGGCGGCCGCCGTCGACATCCACCGCGGCCCGGCCCAGCACACCAACGGCTTCTACAACGTGCTGGCGTGGATGAGCATCAACATGCTCCTGGGCAACTACGACCACAAGGGCGGGATGATCAAGGCGACCACGTTCGACACGATGGGCAAAGGGAAGCTCTTCGACCTCAAGGCTCACCCCGGCAAGATCACCACCTTCGGCGTCAGCTCAATCCGACACGGCGTGGATTACGAGAAGACCACGCTTTTTGCCGGTTACCCGGCCAGGCGCAACTGGTATCCGCTCTCCAGCGACATCTACGAGGAGATCATCCCCTCGATCGCGGATCAATATCCCTATCCCGTCAAGGCCCTGTTCATGTACATGGGCGCGCCGACCTATGCGCTGCCGGCCGGCCACACCAACATCCAGGCGCTGTGCGACGTGGAGAAGCTGCCGCTGTTCGTGGCCAACGACATCCTGATCGGCATGACGTCGATGTACGCCGATTACATCTTCCCGGACCTCTCGTTTCTGGAGCGATGGGAGTTTCAGGGGAGCCATCCCAACATTCCTAACAAGGTCCAGCCCGTGCGCCAGCCGGTCATCGCGCCCATTCCCGAGGAGTGCACCGTTTTCGGGCAGCGCATCCCCTTGAGCTTCGAGGCCATGATGCTCGGCATCGCCGAGTACCTGAAGCTGCCTGGTTTCGGCGACGATGGCCTTGGCAAGGGCCTGTCCTTCAGGCATCCGGACGATTTCTACCTCCGTTGCGTGGCCAACCTGGCGTTCGGGGAAAAGGATGACGGCTCGCAGAGCCTGCCGGATGCGTCGGCGGCCGAGATGGAAATCTTCCGCCGGTCGCGCCGGCATCTCCCGCCGTCGGTGTTTGATGAGAACCGCTGGAAGGCGATTGTCGGGGAGAAGCTCTGGCCGAAAGTTGTTTACGTCCTTGCCCGCGGCGGCCGGTTCGAGGATCACGAGCAGGGCTACAAGGGCGACATGGTGGCGCACCCGTACGCCGCGCTTCTCAATCTGTATCAGGAGAGGACCGCCTCCACGATCCACGCTGGCACCGGCCAGCGCCATGCCGGCCATGCCTGTTATATTCCGATCCGCGACTACGCGGGCAACGACCCGACCGAACTGCGCAAGGGCCACGAGCTGGTCCTGATCACTCACCGCACGATCAGTCAGACCAAGAGCCGCACGATTGCCAACCCCTGGCTTACGCCGCTTATGCCGGACAATGGCATCCTCGTAAACGCCGCCGACGCTCAGCGCCTGGGTCTGCGCGCCGGGCAGCTCGTGAAGGTCATCAGCGCCACCAACCCCTCGGGCGAGTGGGACCTGGGCAACGGCCGCCGCAAGCCCATGATCGGCAAGGTCGTGCTTACGCAGACGATCCGCCCGGGCGTGATCAGTTTCGCGCTGGGATTCGGCCACTGGGCGACGGGAGCCAACGACGTGACCATTGACGGGCACGTGATCAGGGGCGAGCCCCGTCGCGCCGCGGGGGTACACGCCAACGCGGCCATGTGGGTCGACCCGGCGCTGAAGAACACGTGCATGCTCGATCCGGTGGGCGGCAGCGTGAGCTTCTACGACACGCACGTGCGACTGGAACCGGTGTAGGACCACTCGCCGCCCGCTATCGCGAAGACATTTCGTATTCCCCGGCGGCCACGGGCTGGGGCTCCATCGGCGCTGGGGCTGCGGGAGCCGGCGCCTCGGAAGGCTCGACGCGGTCGCGCGGCGCCAGGATTCTGCGCCGAATCCATTCCGAGAGCGGATCCAGCAGCGAATAGACCACCGGCACCACCAGCAGGGTCAGCATCGTCGAGCTGACCAGCCCGCCGATGATGGCGATGGCCATGGGCTGACGCGTCTCCGAACCGGGCCCCGTGCCGACGGCGGAGGGAAGCATGCCGAAAATCATGGCGAAGGTAGTCATGAGAATGGGCCGCAACCGCACCGGCCCGGCGCGGCGGATGGCCGCGTCGCGCTCCAGGCCGTCGCGATCGCGGAGCGTGTTGGTGTAGTCGATCAGCAGGATGGCGTTCTTGGTCACCAGACCCAGCAGGAAGATGAACGCCATCATGACGAAAATGTTGAGCGTGAGGCCGAACAGCAGCAGCGACACGATGGCGCCCACAAAGGCCAGCGGCAGCGACAGCATGATGGTGAAGGGGTGGACCAGCGACTCGAACTGCGCCGCCAGCACCATGTAGATCACGATCACGGACAGGACCATGGTGAACGTCAGATTGCGGAAGGACTCTTCCATGATCTGGGCCATGCCCGTCCAGTCGGTGCGGTAGCCGGGGGGCAGATTCAGAGAAGCGGTGATGGCCTCGATCTCGCGCACGGCTTCGCCCAGAACCTTCCTCTCGCGATCGAGGTTGGCCAGCACGGTGATCTGCCGCTGGCGGTTGAAGCGGTTGATTTCCAGAGGAATCGTGGTAGGCATGACCTGGGCGACATTCCGCAGCTCGACGGGCTGCCCTTTCGTCGAGGGCACCAGAAGTCCCAGGAGCTGCCGCGGATCGTCCCGCTCGCTCTCGAAGAAGCGCACGGCGATGTCGTAGCGGTCGTTGCCGGAGCGGAACTTGCCGATGTCGGCCCCGCCAATAGCCAGACGGATCGTCTCGGCCAGGTCCATGGGCGTGACGCCCAGCTCGGTGGCCCGTTCGCGGATGGGCAGGATGCTGGCTTCGGGGCGGCCGGCCTCGTGGCTGGTGTCCAGGTCCTTATAGCCGGGAAGCTGGCGGAGACGGGCGAGGATGGCATTGGCCAGGCCCTCCAGCACGTTCAGGTCGGGTCCGAGAAGCTCGTACTGGATGTCGGCGGTCTTAAAGCCGCCGCCCATGTAGTTGACGGCCTGCACGGCGATGCGGGCGTCGGGGACGTCGGCGAGCTTCTGGCGGACGTGCGTCATGAATTCCTGCTGGGAGCGAAGCCGCCGCTGCTGGCGGTCGCGTTTTTCCAGCATGCGCACGTACATCGAGGCCTCGTTGACCTTCTGCTGCTCGCCTTCGCCGATGAAGTAGGCGACGTAGGCTATCTCCTTTTCGCCCGCAAGGCGCGAGCGTATGTCCTCCATGATCTGCCGCGTCCGCTGCAGCGACGATCCGATGGGCGCGCGGACCAGCACGTTGAACTCCGAGCGGTCCTGCTGCGGGTCGAACTCCTGGCGGATGAAGCGGAAGAGGCCCATGCTGGCGATGAACAGCCCCACCGCCACGGCGACGACCACCAGCCGCCGCCGCAGACACAGATCCAGCACGCGCTCGTAGATGCGCTCCAGAGCGAAAAAGGCCGCCTCCAGTCCGCGGAACAGCGGGTTCCGGTGCGTCTGCTTGCGCAGCATGCGCGAGGACAGCATCGGGTCCAGCGTGAACGACACGAACATGGAGATGAGCACGGCGAAGCTCACCGTCATGCCGAAGGGGAAGAAGAACCGCCCCACGATCCCCCGCGTGAACGCCGTGGGCATAAACACGGCCACCACCGACAGCGTCGTCGCCAGCACCGCCAGCCCGATCTCCTTCGTGGCGAATTCCGCCGCGAACGACGCCGGCTTGCCCTCCTGCACGTGGCGCATGATGTTCTCCTGCACCACGATGGCATCGTCGATCAGCAGCCCGATCGCCAGCGTCAGCGCCATCAGCGTCATGAAATTGAGTGTGAAGTCCATCACCGCCAGCATCATGAACGTGGCCATGATGCTCGTCGGCAGTACCATGGCGCTGATGAACGTGCTGCGGAAGTTGAGAAGAAACACCAGCACCGTCAGCACCGCCAGGGCGCCGCCCACGATCAGATGGTGGAACACCTCGTCGATCGAGCGCTTGATGTACACCGACGTGTCGATGGCGATGTCCAGCTTCACGCCGCGGGCGGCCAGTTCCGGCGCCAGCCTGGCGATCTCCGCCTTGACGTCGGCGGCCACCTGCACGGTGTTGGTGCCCGACTGGCGGCGAAGCTGCAGGGCGATGGCCGGGTTGTCGTCGCGCTGTGCGTAGGACCGCAGCTCTTCCAGGCCGTCTTCGGCGTATCCCACGTCGCGCAGCCGCAGAGTGACCCCGCCGCCCTGTGCCAGGATCAGATCGTTGAGCTCCTCGGCGCTGGTGAACTCGGCTTTGGTGCGCGTCACCACCTCGGAAAGCCCCTGCTCGATGCGGCCGCCGGGCATCTCCACGTGCTGCCGCAGCAGGGCCGCACGCACGTCCTGCACCGTCAGGTTGTGCTGCCGCAGCCGCATCGGGTCCAGCCACAGCCAGAGCTTGCGGTCGCGGCCGCCCACGATCTTCACCGACCCCACGTCGCGCACGCGCTGCAGCCGCTCTTTGACCTGTTTGTCGGCCACCTCGAACAGTTCCCGGGGCGAAAGATCGCCGGAGACCAGCAGGGTCATGATGGGAGCCGCGTCGGGGTCGAACTTTTCGACGATGGGATCCTCGACGTCGGTGGGCAACTGAGCGCGGATGGTGTTGATGCGCGCCTGCACCTCCTGATAGGCCACGTCGATGTTCTTTTCGAGCTCGAACTCGATGAGAACCAGGGAAAAGCCCTCGGCGCTGGTGGATTTCAGCGAGCGGATGCCCGAGAGGGTGTTGACGGCCTCCTCGATGATGTCGGTGACGCGCGACTCCATGGTCTGAGGGTCGGAGCCGCGAAGCGTCGTCACGATGGAAACGATCGGGAAGTCGACCTTGGGCATGAGATCCACGCCCAGCCCGCGCAGCGCCACCGTCCCGAAAACAAGCATCGCGCAGATGACCATCGCGGTGAACAGCGGGCGGCGGATGGCGATTGTTGAGATAAACATGTTGCTTGGTCCGTTGCGCGCTCAGTCAGTTGGACTTCACCAGGCCCGCCGGCAGCTCGGCGCCGTCGCGCAGCATGCTGGGAGGACCTACCACCACCCGCTCTCCCGGCGCCAGCCCGCGCCGCACAACCACACCCTCGGTCAGCCGGTCGCCCAGTTCCACTTCGCGGCGGCGCATCCGGCCGTCCTCGGCGACGAACACCGCCGCTGCACCGTCGCCTTCCACCACCGCCCGGCTGGGAATCACCACGGCGCTGGCAGGCGCGACGCTCACCTCGGCGGTCACGAACGCGCCGGGCACCAGCCGGCCGCGGCGATCGGGCGGAATGGGCACGCGAATGGCGAAAGTGCCTTTGAGCGGATCCACCTCGGCGACGACCCGTCCCACCGTCGTCCTCAGGTCGCTCTCCAGCAGCCCGCTGCGCAGAACCAGCGGCGTCTGCCCGGCCTGCACCGAAGCCAGCGCCGCCTCCGGCAGCCGCAGCTCGGCCTCCAGCGCGTCGGTGCCGATAATCTCGAACACTTCCGTCACCGGCGTGCTGGTCAGGTAGTCGCCAATCCCGCGGAACCGCCGTGTGATCAACCCGTCAAAGGGGGCGCGGACCGTCGTGTCGCGCAGGTCCTCCTGCGCTGTCTTCAGCGCCACGGCCGCTTCTCCCACGCGAGCCTGGGCAACGGCGATCTCGGTCCTGGTCGGCCCGTTCTCGGCCTCGCGGAGTCGCGCCTCGGCCGCCCGCCGCTGGGCCTGCAGCACGCGTACCTCGGTCTGCACTTCCTCCAGCCGCCGGGCCGGCAGCGTCTTCTCCTCCTCCACGAGCCGGGTGAATCGCTCCTGATCGCGCAGACGGTCGGCCAGCCGAGCATCCAGCTCCGCCACGGTCTGGCGAAGCTGCTCCAGACGCTCTTCGCGTGTCGGGGCGGTGAGGTTGTCCAGACTGGCCTGAGCCGAGTTCAGCGCCGCCTGCGCTCTGGCCACACCGTTGGCGTACATGGTGTGGTCGATCCTGAAGAGCACGTCGCCGGCCTTGACGCGCATGCCGGCGTCCAGCGGCAGACCGCCCTCGCCCACTCCGAACTCAACGATGTGCCCCGAGACCCGCGGCCCGATCCGCGCCGACACCAGCGGCACAATCCGGCCTGTCGCCGTGATCCGGTCGGGATAGAGTCCCGCCGCCGGCACCAGACTCAGAGGCTGCGACTCCTGCGCCGCGGCGCTCAACGCCCAGGTCCCCAGCAGCACACATATCACACCTGCGACTCTCATGATCCGCTCGCTTTCTTCTCGATCACACGTCATGACTCCTGACAGCCACGGCGCGCTGCCTCCGGCGGCGCAGGACCTACGGGTCGCCCGCCTTCTTGCCGGCCGCCGAAGTGATCGGCTCGTCCGTCCACAGGCCCGACCACCCCGCCGGCTGCGTGGCCGGCGCAGCATCCGGCGCCGGACCCAGCGGCGGCGACTGCTCCGGCAGGGCGGCCGCCACCAGCTCGCACCAGGCCACCAGATAGTCGGTCTGTGCCCGGTCCAGAAGCGTGGCCTGACTGGTGAGATCGGCCAGGGCGCGAGCCGCGCCGGCCTCGTCCTCGAGCCCTGCCTGATACAGGCTGACCACCCGCTCCAAAGCGGCGCGGCGCGACTTCTCCAGGACGGCGGTGGCGCCGATCGTCTCATGCGCCTGGGCCACGCGCAGGGCCCGGAACTGCACCTCGTAGAGCACGCCCAGCGACAGCAGCAGCGTGCGCGCCTCCTCCACCGTGGCGGTCTTCTTCGCCAGATCGTAGCGCCAAATCTGCATGCCGCCATCGAGCAGCGAATGGGCAATGGTGAAGCCGTAGAGGAAGAACTCGGGGTTGACCACCGAGGAGGCGCTGCTCCAGTTAAAGCTGCCGGTCAGGTTGAGCTTGGGAAAAAAGTCGGCCAGCTCCTTGCGAATCGAGTTGGCGGCGATGTGCCGCGCCAAATCCTGCACGGCGAGTTCCGGCCGCGCCTCCAGAGCCCGCCGGGCGTACTCGGCTACCTGCGCCACCGTGGGCGGCGGCGGCAGCTCCGGCAGAGCTTCGATGATCGAGACCTCCAGGGTGGGCGGCAGCGACATGATCTGCAGCAGCGCCAGGTGCGTCTGCCGCACCCGCTGCTCCGCCAGCGACAGCTCCAGCGCCGCCTGGGCCACCGCCGCCTCCACCAGCGACGTGTCGGCCGCCACCGTCATCTGGGCCCGCTCGAGACTGCGGGCCACACGAAGCACGCGCTGAGCCGCCTCGTATGCGACAGTCGCAAGCTGCCGCTGCCGTAGCGCCCCGGCGTGCTGCGCGTAGGCCACCCTCACATCGCGCACCAGAAGCTGCCGCGCCCGTTCCAGCAGAAGTCGTTCCTGCTCGCGGCGATCCACGGCGTTGCGGTAGGAGTAGTAGGTGGTGCCGAAGTCCAGCACCGGCAGGACGGCGGCCACCGAAAGCGCCCTCTGATGGCGATCCTCGAAGGCGAAACTGGCGCCGTTGACGTCGATGGCCGGCTCATTGCTGCGGGTGGTGTCGCGGTAGAGCAGCGACGCCTTGGGCAGCCCGCTGTCCAGCGACATGCGCACACGGTCGTCCTGAAGCCGCAGCGCCAGCTCGCGCACGCGCAGGTCGAGGCTGTTGGCCAGGGCCAGTTCCTCGCAACGCTCCAGAGTCAGCGGACCGCGAAGCTCCGTTTCCATCGCCTCGGCGCGGCGGCTGATCTCCTCGTGGAAGCGCACTGTCTCATCGCTCCGCTGCACCGCCGGCGCGTTGCAGCCGGCCGCCAGCAGCAGCAGGCCCAGGATCCAGGGCGCCGATTGGCAGACCCGGCGGCATCGTTTGTGGCTAGTCATGGCCCGGCCCCTTTCCACAGGCGCCGATGCCGCCCGTCATGAAGCCCCACAGCACGCGAAGCTGTTCCTCGGAGTCGCGCGGCGGCGACTCGACGCTGAACTGCTCAAAAGCGGCCAGCGACAGACCGTGCATGAACTTGAGTATGCCCTCGGCCGGGAAATCGCTGCGCACCTCGCCGCGGCTCTGGGCCTCGCGGATGATGTGCAGCGTGTATTCGTGAAACGCGGTGTGATCGTCCTGCGCCGACTGGCGGAGCAGATGTTCCACTGCGTCGGCGCGCCGCGGAATCGCCGCGAAGAACAGGCGGAAGAAATCCCGCTCACGGTTGAAGTATTCCACCGCCACACGCATGTGGCGATAGAGCTTCTCCAGCGGAGTCTGGCAGTCGGCCGCCGCCTGGCGCATCATCGCCGCCAGCGCCCGAAAGTGTCGGCCCACAATGCCCTGAAGCAGCTCCTCTTTGTTCTTGAAGTAGCCGTAGAACGTACCGGTGGCGCAGCCCGCGGCGGCCGCGATCTCCTGCATCGTGGCCTTCTCGTAGCCCTTCTGGATCATCACGCGTTCGGCCGAGTCGAGCATCGCCTCGTATGCCGTGTCGCGCAGTCGCTGACGGAGAGTGGCTGTCTGATCGCTCATCTTCGAGCGACATCATATTCGAACAGCGTTCATTGTCAAGAACTGCAATCTAAATATAAGAACGTGATTCAATATCAGAACGGTACTCGATGTTCTTATCTCTTTATATTGTGCCATCTTATGGCGCAGGCGCGACGATCACGCGTGCTGTCCGCGGATAGCCGAATCGGTTCTCATCCCTCGCGAACAACATCGGGTAATACACTCCCGGCAGCGGCGGCGTGAACGACGCCGTCTGCTGCTGGTCGTTGCGGATTCGCGAATACGCGTACAGCGGCAGCCCGTCCCATCGCCAGAACCACCGGCTGCCTCGGCTGGCCGTGCTGCCGTAGCCCATCATCTCCACCCTCTGGCCCACGAACGCGAACGGCTCCACCCGCGCGTAACTTACGCGCTCCTGTGCTGAAAGTCCCACGCCCACCCACGCGTAATCCGGCACGCTGTCGTCCTGGCCGTCATTCACCACTAGCGACACGACGTAACGTCCTGGCACATCGGCGTTCAGACGCGGCCTGGCCGTCGCCGCCTCGCTGATGCTCGCCTTCGAGCCCGGCGGCGCGGCCACCAGCGACCAGCGGTAAATCAGGGTCGCCCCCTCGGGGTCCTTTGACTGACTGCCGTCGAGCTGTGCTTCGCCGGGATCGGCGAGTTTGACGCTCGGGCCGGCGTCGGCGATGGGCAGGCGGTTGCGCCCGTTCACGGCGGCCGTCGGCTCCGAATCGCCCCCGGCATTGCGGGCGATGGCACGGTAGTACACCGGACCGGCGGGCGGTGCATCGGTGAAGCTCGTCAGCTCGGCGCTACCGACGTCGCGCCACGGACCGGTGGGCGAGGTGGCGCGCTGGATCACCGTCGTGTAAAAGCCGTGCGTGTTCCAGACCAGCGTGACGCGGTTGGGCTCGGAGGCCACAACCGTCAGGTCGGTCGGCATCCGCGGAAGCACCAGCCCTTCGGCCGGCCTGTCAGGATTGGCCTGCACCACCAGCTCGAAGTTCTGCACGGCCCGCCCGCCCTTGCCGTCGCTCGCGATAACGGCGATGGGAAAGACCCCGACGCTCCGCGGTGTCCAGCGGATGACGCCGTCGCTCAGCGCCATGTCCGCCGGGCCCTGTACGCTGAAGCTCACGGCATCGCCGTTGGGGTCCGTCGCTTTCGGGGTATAAGTGAAGGCCACGCCCGGAACCGCCACGGGGCTGGGGCGGCTGACGATCACCGGCGGCAGGTTGCTGCCCTCCGCCTGCACCTGCACGACAAAGGCGCGCTCGGCCACAGCGCCGTCGGCATCGGTCAGTCGCACAACCACCTCGGCCGGGCCCTCGCGCGACGGAGTCCACTCAATGACGCCGCTTCCGGGGCGGATGCTCATGCCTTCAGGCGACTTCACCAGACTCCACTGTGGCGGCCGTCGCGCAGCCTGTGCGGCCGTGGGCTGGCTGTTGTAGCCGCCGTAAGTCGCCGGCTGCGTGGCCGCTATGCTCAGGGCCTCCCGAAGGATCACCGGATACGTGTAGTTGGCGTCGGCATCATAGCCGTCGAGCTTCATGCGGAAGGGCACGCCGACGGCCGCCACAGGACTTCCCGGATCGGCGATCTGAGGCGGCTCGTTGGCCAGATGGGGCACGTAAGCCACGGTATCGCCGGGTCCCATGCCATGGACGTATACCTCGGCATTGGTCACCAGCACGCGCACCTTGCCGTTTACCGGCTGCGCCGTCGCCTCATTGCCGAAACAGTCCACCACGCGCAGGCTCGAGGCGGTCGTGCTGATCTCGATCATCTGCGTCATCTGCCCCACTGGCACGAAGGCGGCCAGGAAATGGTCGCTGCCGCGCTTGAAGAGCCAGGCCATCAGATTCGGCGGGGCGTCCATCAGGCGCCGGCGGAACTGCGCGCCGGCCAGGGCGTCGTTGGCGGCGCGGTTCTGGAAACAGAAGCTCGACGGCAGGACGCGCCCGGGCTGATACACCGCGAACGGATAGGGGATGGGATTGCTGCTGCCCAGCAGGTGCAGGTAGACGTCGCGATACCCGCCGGTCTCCAGCGTCATCAGCAGGTTGGGTCCGATGCCCGCGATCGAGGTGCCCGGCACGATGCCCGGATAATTCAGCGTCTGCGCCGTCATGTTCAGGTTGCTCGGCCAGTAGGCGAACTCCTCGGTATTGATGAAGGGCAGGGGCTTGCCCGCTTTGCGCATCTCCGTGTAGTAGAACGCGCCGTGGACATTGCCGACGGAGTTGTCCACGGGATAGTGCCCGGAGATGATGTCGGCGTTGCCGCTGTTGATCACCGAGGACACGAACGCCGGCACATAGCTCCAGGATTCCGGCGCGATGATCAGCATGCGGGAGTCGACCGACCGCAGCGTCCTGGCACAACTGGCCAGGAAGCGGTAGTAGCCGTCCCAGCCGGCCGACCACCAGCCGCCCTGATCCGGTTCGTTGATGATGTAGTAGCGGTCCATGCC